>Ga0207795_100052_pt1 | contig 98829 bp, 120 predicted proteins | sample CeladaPassaD2F03_FD_187492 | JGI IMG/M metagenome (GOLD analysis project Ga0207795, IMG submission 187492) | Cellulose-adapted microbial communities from the Joint BioEnergy Institute, USA - Passage D2F03 (SPAdes) (version 2) | ecosystem: Engineered > Bioreactor > Continuous culture >...
CGGTGGGATAGGGAGAGGCGGCTCTTATGGCCCTGGGGTGGAGTGGTGGGGGAGGGCTACGCCCCGGACCCCCGGCTTGGGGGGGAGGTGCTGAGGCGGTTTCCTCCTTCCCGGGGGTGGCTTTTGGCGGACGCGGGGTTTGACGGGAAGGAGGTGTGGGGGGCTTTGGGGGAGGCGGGGGTGCGGCCGGTGATCCGGCTTCGGGGCGGGGGCGAGGCCAGGGAGGAGGCGCGGGTGCGGGCGCGGGAGGGGTGGGACCCCGAGGTGTACCGGTTTCGCGGGGTGGTGGAGGGGGTGTTTGGGGGGATGAAGACGCGGCTGGGTGGGGGGTACCTTTGGGAGCGGAAGCCCTGGACGGCCATGGCGCGGGCGCTTTTGGAGCTCATCGCCTACGGCCTTAGGGTTCTTCTCTCCCTTCTCCCGCCCCCTCCGGGGTACAAGGCGATTTACTAGGCAAGCCCATTTGCACTTGACAAATGATGCCTTTGTGATAAAATGAGCGATTTCATGCCTACCCCAAAATAGCCTTCTTCAGCCACCCCCCAAGCCGCTTCCACCAGGGCCCAAACCGGGCCTCGTACGAGCGGGCGGCCTCCTCGGGGCCAAGGTCCGCCCCCAGTTCCTGGGCCAGGAAGTAGCGGTGGTCCATCACCCATAGGTAGAGGTCGGCCTCGGTGCGGCCGGGAAATTCCCGCAGCAAGCCCAGGCGGCGGATGGCCTCCACGGTGGGCTTGTAGAGGTTCTCGTACCAGTCCACCACCGCCTCCTCCCAGGGGATCTCCCGGTTCTCCTCGAGGCCCTTGAAGTAGCGCCGGGTGGCGATGTGGTCCAGGAGGATATCGTAGCGGCCCAGGGTAGAAAAGAGAATGTCTTCCGCCTCCGGCACCAGCTCTTTAAGCCGGGTCTTCTCCAGGAAGTTGGCGTATTCCGCCTTGAGGATCAGGTCCTTCAGGGTGTCCTTGGCCCCCACGGGCACGGGAACGTCTAGGGCGATCACGTAGGCGTCTATATACTTCTGCCCCGTGGCCTTGGCCAGGGCCACCCGGTGGTTGCCATCCTTGACGAAGTAGGCCTCCCCCACCTGGTAGACCTCGATGGGGGGGAACTCCACCCCGGAAAGCTGCAAGGCGCGAAGGCGCTTCCAGCGCTCCAGGGTGTGGGGGGTCTTGGGCAGGAAGTGATGGTCAAAATCCTCGTAGCGGTCCACGGAGCCCACCACCTTGTCCACCTCAATGGTCCTTAAGCCCAGGGGGTGCTCCCCCTTGGGCCTCAGCGCCAGGGCCTGGTGAAAGGGAAGGAGGACATTCGGCTCTCCCCGCAAGCGGTGGAGGAGCTCGTGGAGCTTTGCCCGGCGCTCTAGGCGCTCGGCCTCGGTTTCGGCTTGCAGCTCGGCCCTCATGGAACCGCTACCACCCCCACCCTTAGGGTAGCGCCTTTCGGTCAGAGGAAGGTGAGGCCCTGGACAGCCCGGGGCCCAGGCGGTTAGATAAGGCCATGAACCTGGATCTGCGCGCACGCGTCCGCGAGGAGCTGGAAAGGCTCAAGCGGGAGGGGCTTTACATCTCCCCCAAGGTCCTCGAGGCCCCCCAGGAGCCCGTGACCCGGGTGGAGGGGCGGGAGGTGGTGAACCTCGCCTCCAACAACTACCTCGGCTTCGCCAACCACCCCTACCTCAAGGAGAAGGCCCGGCAGTACCTGGAGAAGTGGGGCGTGGGAAGCGGGGCGGTGCGCACCATCGCCGGCACCTTCACCTACCACCTGGAGCTGGAGGAGGCCCTGGCCCGCTTCAAGGGGACGGAAAGCGCCCTCGTCCTCCAGTCGGGCTTCACCGCCAACCAGGGAGTGCTGGGGGCCCTCCTCAAGGAGGGGGACGTGGTCTTCTCCGACGAGCTGAACCACGCCAGCATCATTGATGGCCTCCGCCTCACCAAGGCCACCCGCTTGGTCTATCGCCACGCGGATGTGGCCCACCTGGAGGAGCTCCTAAGGACCCACGACACCGAGGGCCTCAAGCTCATCGTCACCGACGGGGTCTTCTCCATGGATGGGGACATCGCCCCCCTGGACCGGATCGTCCCCCTGGCCAAGCGCTACGGGGCGGTGGTCTATGTGGACGACGCCCACGGCTCCGGGGTCCTGGGGGAGAAGGGCAAGGGCACGGTGCACCACTTTGGCTTCCACCAGGACCCCGACGTCGTCCAGGTGGCCACCCTCTCCAAAGCCTGGGCGGGGATCGGGGGGTACGCCGCGGGGGCCCGGGAGCTCAAGGACCTCCTCATCAACAAGGCCAGGCCCTTCCTCTTCTCCACGAGCCACCCCCCGGCGGTGGTGGGGGCGCTCCTGGGAGCTTTAGAGCTCATACAGAAGGAACCCGAGCGGGTGGAAAGGCTCTGGGAGAACACCCGCTACTTCAAGCGGGAGCTCGCCCGTCTGGGCTACGACACCCTGGGGAGCCAGACCCCCATCACCCCCGTCCTCTTCGGGGAGGCCCCCCTGGCCTTTGAGGCGAGCCGCCTCCTCCTGGAGGAGGGGGTCTTCGCCGTGGGCATCGGCTTCCCCACCGTGCCCAGGGGAAAGGCCAGGATCCGCAACATCGTCACCGCCGCCCACACGAAGGAGATGCTGGACAAGGCCCTCGAGGCCTACGCCAAGGTGGGGCGGAGGCTCGGTATAATCCGCTAAAATGCTCTTCCCTCCTTCCCTCCCTCCTACGCCTTCCGGGCGGAGCCTGGGCCGAGTAGAAACCCCACCAGGGCTAGTGCGCTTCATGGTAGGGCTCGCCGAGGCCCCGAAAGGAGGAAGGGTCCTGGAGCCCGCCTGCGCGGACGGGCCCTTCCTCCGGGCCTTCCGGGAGGCCCACGGCACCGGCTACCGCTTCGTGGGGGTGGAGATCGACCCACACGCCCTGGACCTCCCCCCTTGGGCGGAAGGGGTGGTGGCGGACTTCCTCCTCTGGGAGCCCGGGGAAGCCTTTGACCTCATCTTGGGCAACCCGCCCTACGGGGCCCTCGGGGCGGGGGCGAGGCTTCCCGCCCCCTTGCGGGCGGCCTACCGCCGGAACTTTGCCACCTGGCGGGGGCGGTACAACCTCTACGGAGCCTTCCTGGAAAAGGGGGTGCGCCTCCTCCGCGAGGGCGGGACGCTTTGCTTCGTGGTCCCGGCGGGCTGGATGGTGCTGGAGGAGTTCGCCTTCCTACGCGCCTTTTTGGCCCGGGAGGGCGCCCTCGAGGTCTACTACCTGGGCCGGGCCTTCCCCGGCCTCAAGGTGCGGGCCACCGTCCTCCGCTTCCGGAAGGGGGGAAGGGGCCTCAGGCTCTACGACGCGGAGGGCAAGCCGCCGGAACTCCTCCTGGAGGACCCCTTATGGCAGGGGAAGATGGTGCGCTTCCCCCACCCCGAGGCCCTGGCCCTGGAGCGGGAGGGCCTCCCCATGGGCCGCCTCTTCCGCCTCCACTTCGCCGCCCGAAGCCCTGAGGTCCGGGCCCACCCCTTGACGCAAAAGGCGCCCGGGCCCGGGCTGGTCCCCGTCCTCACCGGGCGCAACCTCCTCCCGGGGCGCATCGACTACGAGACCCCCTACTCCGGCCTCTACTTCCCCCAGGCCGAGGTCCATCGGCTGAAGCCCTTCTACGCCTTCCCCCGCCTGGTGGTGGGGCACACCCGGCACTACCGGGTGGTGGCGGCCTGGGACGGGCAGGCCTACCCCTGGCGGGAGGAGTTCCACCTTCTGCCCAAGGAGGGAGTGCGGGTGGACTGGGAGGGGGTGGTGGCCTACCTCAACGGCCCCTTGGCCCAGGCCTACTACCGAGGGCTTTACCGGGAGGTGGTCCCCCACCTCACCCGGGTCATGCTGGAGCGGTTCCCCCTACCTCGAGACCTTGTCCTCACCGGCCCGTGAGGTACACCCGGAGGACGAGCCCCACGCAGAAGAGAAGCCCCAGGGCCACGAAGACCTCGGGGCGCTTGGGCGGGTCCTTGAGGCCCCGGTAGAACCACCCCCCGGGCTCGAGGCCCCCCAGGTAGTGGAGCCCCGCCGCCAGGAGGAGGCCGTAGAGGAGGTGGAGGCCGTCCTTGGGCCTCAAGCCCTGGAGGAAGAGGAGAAAGCCCAAGAGGACCTGGAGGATCGCCACCCAGGCCACCCCCCGGAGGAAGGCATAGAAGCGGGAGGGAAGGGGGCGGAAGAAGCCTAAGAGGCCCACGAGGGCCAAGGCGGGCACCGCGACCAGGAGGAAAAGGCCCAGGGAGGCGTGCAGGAAGACCCCAACCATGAGGGCAGGATACCCGGGGAACGCCCGGACGGAAAGCGGCGATACACTGGCCTCAGTCCGATAAACTTTCCGGCCCCAGGCAAGGAGAGCTCCCTTTACAAGGGGAAAAACCCCGCTCCGGTTGTGGTATACTGAAGGGGTGAGCTACGACGCTTCTGCCATTCGGGTGCTCAAGGGCCTGGAGGGGGTCCGCCACCGCCCGGCCATGTACATCGGCGGCACGGGGGTGGAAGGGTACCACCACCTCTTCAAGGAGATCCTGGACAACGCCGTGGACGAGGCCCTGGCGGGCTACGCCACGGAGATCCTGGTGCGCCTCAACGAGGACGGCTCCCTCACCGTGGAGGACAACGGCCGCGGCATCCCCGTGGACCTCATGCCCGAGGAGGGAAAGCCCGCCGTGGAGGTCATCTACACCACCCTCCACTCGGGGGGCAAGTTTGAGCAGGGCGCCTACAAGGTCTCCGGGGGGCTCCACGGGGTGGGGGCGAGCGTGGTGAACGCCCTTTCCGAGTGGACCGTGGTGGAGGTCTTCCGGGAAGGGAAGCACCACCGGATCGCCTTCAGCCGGGGCGAGGTCACGGAGCCCCTCCGGGTGGTGGGCGAGGCCCCCAGGGGGAAGACCGGGACCCGGGTCACCTTCAAGCCCGACCCCGAGATCTTCGGGAACCTCCGCTTTGACCCGAGCAAGATCCGGGCCCGCCTCCGGGAGGTGGCCTACCTGGTGGCCGGGCTCAAGCTCGTCTTCCAGGACCGCCAGCACGGCAAGGAGGAGGTCTTCCTGGACAAGGGGGGCGTGGCCTCCTTCGCCAAGGCCTTGGCCGAGGGGGAGGACCTCCTCTACGAGAAGCCCTTCCTCATCCGGGGCACCCACGGGGAGGTGGAGGTGGAGGTGGGCTTCCTCCACACCCAGGGGTACAACGCCGAGATCCTCACCTACGCCAACATGATCCCCACCCGGGACGGGGGCACCCACCTCACCGCCTTCAAGTCCGCCTACAGCCGCGCCCTGAACCAGTACGCCAAGAAGGCGGGCCTCAACAAGGAAAAAGGCCCCCAGCCCACGGGGGACGACCTCCTGGAGGGGCTCTACGCCGTGGTCTCGGTGAAGCTCCCCAACCCCCAGTTTGAGGGGCAGACCAAGGGGAAGCTCCTAAACCCCGAGGCCGGGACCGCCGTGGGCCAGGTGGTTTACGAGCAGCTTCTGGAGATCCTGGAGGAGAACCCCCGCATCGCCAAGGCCGTCTACGAGAAGGCCCTGAGGGCCGCCCAGGCCCGGGAGGCGGCGAGGAAGGCGAGGGAGCTCGTCCGCAGGCAGAACCCCCTGGAGTCCGACGAGCTTCCCGGAAAGCTCGCCGACTGCCAGACGGAAAACCCCGAGGAGGCGGAGCTTTTCATCGTGGAGGGGGACTCGGCGGGGGGAAGCGCCAAGCAGGGCCGGGACCGCCGCTTCCAGGCCATCCTGCCCCTCCGGGGGAAGATCCTCAACGTGGAGAAGGCGGGGCTCTCCAAGGCCCTGAAGAACGCCGAGGTGCGGGCCATGGTCTCGGCCATCGGCGTGGGCATCGGGGGGGATGGGGAGGCCCACTTTGACCTCGAGGGCCTCCGCTACCACAAGATCATCATCATGACCGACGCCGACGTGGACGGAAGCCACATCCGCACCCTCCTCCTCACCTTCTTCTACCGCTACATGCGCCCCCTCATTGAAAGGGGCCACGTCTACATCGCCCAGCCTCCCCTTTACCGCCTTCAGGTGGGGAGAAAGGTAGAGTACCTCTACTCCGACGAGGAGCTCCAGGCCCGGCTCAAGGAGCTGGAAGGCAAGTCCTACGAAGTCCAGCGCTTCAAGGGCCTGGGGGAGATGAACCCGGAGCAGCTTTGGGAGACCACCATGAACCCGGAGAAGCGGGTGCTGAAAAAGGTGGAGCTCCAGGACGCCCTCGAGGCCAGCGAGCTCTTTGAGAAGCTCATGGGCCAGGAGGTGGCCCCGAGGCGCGAGTTCATTGAGGAGCACGCCCGCTACGCCGAGCTGGACATCTAATACCACCCCAGGCCGGCTTGCGCCAGCCTGGGAGGCCCGAGGGGTGCTTAGGTGAGGGCGAGCTCCACCAGGCGCCTGAGAAGCTCCGGGTAGGCCACCCCCCCCGCCTCAAAGAGGCGGGGGTACATGCTCGTGGGGGTGAAGCCGGGGATGGTGTTGAGCTCGTTCAGGTAAAGCTCCCCCTCCGCAAGGAAGAAGTCCACCCGGGCCATCCCCCGCACCCCGAGCACCTTGTAGGCCTTGAGGGCGAGCTCCTGAACGGTCTCCTGGGTGCCGGGGTCCAAGGGCGCGGGGATGAGGAGCTCGGCCCGGCCCGGGGTGTACTTGGTCTCGTAGTCGTAGAAGGGCGCCTCGTAGCGCACCTCCCCCACGGGGCTCGCCTCCCCGAAGACGTTGCCCAAGACCCCCACCTCCAGCTCCCGCACCGGGGAGAGGGCCTTCTCCACCACCGCTTTCTCGTCGTAGCGGAAGGCCAAGGCCAGGGCGGCCTCCAGGTCCTGGAAGCGCTCCACCCGGCTTATCCCCACGCTGGAGCCGGTGTTGGCCGGCTTGACGAAGAAGGGGGGGTCAAAGGGCACCATGGGGGGCTCGCCCTTCCGCACCGCCACCCAGGGGACCACGGGCACCCCCGCCTGGGCGAGGACCCGCTTGCTCAGGTCCTTGTCCATGCAGAGGGCGCTCGCCGCCACCCCCGCCCCCACGTAGGGCTTGCCCAAAAGCTCCAGAAAGCCCTGGACCGTCCCGTCCTCGCCGAAGCGGCCGTGGAGCAAGGGAAAGACCACATCGTACCGCTCCCAGGGGAGGGGCGGGGGGAAGGGGTGCTCCCCCTCGGGGGCCGCCTTGGCCTCCAAGGCGGTCAAGGCCTTTTCCCCCAGAAGCCAGCGCCCGTCCCGGGCGATCACGGCGAGGTCCGTGGGGAAGGGCATGTGGCGCAGAACCCCTTCCGCGGAAAGGAGGGAGACCTCGTGCTCGGGGCTTACGCCCCCGGCGATCAGAAGAACCCTCATGGCCTGAGCTTACCCCAAGGAGAGGTCCAGGCCGTTGAAGCGCCCAGCGCAGGGGGGGAGACCCTCCCGCACCCAGCACCAAACCGCCTCCTTGGCCGCCTCGAGGACCCGCTCCACCACGGGAAGCTCCTCCTCGCGGAAGGGGGAGAGCACGTACTCCGCCCCCCGGGAAGGGTCCGGGGGCTTCCCGATGCCGAGGCGGAGGCGGTGGAAGGCCCGGGTGCCCAGGGCCTCCTCTATGGAAAGCACGCCCCGGTTCCCGGCGGCGCTCCCCCCGGCCTTGAAGCGGATCCGCCCCAAAGGAAGGTCCATCTCGTCGTGGACCACCAAGATCCGCTCGGGAGGGATCTTGTAAAAGCGGGCGAGGGGGGCCACCGCCCGCCCCGTGAGGTTGTAGTAGGTGAGGGGCTTGAGGAAAAGCCCGCCCTCCGCCTCCGCCACGAGCGCCTCGCCTCGGGGGCGGAAGGAAAGGCCCAGGCGGTCCAGGACCATGAAGCCGAGGTTGTGCCGGGTGCGGGCGTACCGCTCCCCCGGGTTCCCCTGGCCCACCACCAGGAACACGCCCGGACCCTTGGGCTACTCCTCTTCCTCTTCCTTGCCCTTCTTGATGACCTCGGGCTCCGCCACCTCGGCCGCCGCCTCCTCGGCGAGCTTCTCCACGTCCTCGGGCGGGACCACGGCGGCGATGGTCTCCTCGGGGGAGACGGCGAGCTCCACCCCCGGAGGCAGCTTGAGATCGGAGGCGTGGAGGCTGTCGCCGATCTCCAGGCCGCTCACGTCCACCTCAATGAACTCGGGGATGTTCCGGGGGGAGACCTTTACCAGGATGTCCCGGTGGATCTCCTGGAGCACGCCGCCCGCCCGCACCCCGGCCGGGGTGCCCACGAAGCGGAGGGGCACGTACATCTCCACGGGCTCGTCGGAGAGGACGAAGAAGTCCACGTGCTCGGGGCGCCGACGCCGCTTGTCCAGGTTCACCTGGCGCACCAAGGTGGGCAGGCTCTGGCCGTCGGGAAGCTCCAGGACGATGACGTGGTGGATGGAGGCCTGGCGGAAGACCTTGTCAAACTCCACCAGGTCCACGTAGACCTTCCGGTTCAGGTGCCGGTTGTACATGACCCCAGGCAGCTTGCCCGCCCGCCTGAGGGCCGACGGCTTCTCTCCCTCGCGGTAGTACGCTTTCAAACGGTACTCCATGGCTCCTCCCAAGCCCCCAAGGGGCACACGGAGAAAAGCTTAGCACATGCCGGGGCCAAGGCTAAGCCCCCCGCCCGCGGCGGGGGCCCCAAAGCGCTGCCCCACCCACTCTGCCCGGCCTAAAAGAGGGGCAGGGGGCGGAGGTCCTGGTCCAGGCGGAGGATCCCCACCACCCGCCCGCGGTGGAGGACGAAGCAGCGGTACTCCCCCTCCACCCTCATCGCCCAGGGGGCAAGGGTAAGCTCCCGCAGGAAGGGGAAGGGCCGCTTGGGCAGGGGCCTCCCCCGGGGCGGCCGCGGGTGGGGCCAAAGCCTCCCCCCCTCCAGGGCCAAAACGAGAAGGGGCCGCTCCCGCCCGAGGAGGACGAGGAGGTCCGGCCCCTCCCGGTAGAAGGCCTGGACCTCGAGGCCCTTGAGGACCTCGAGGCAACGGAAAAGCGCCCGCTCTCCTAGGTATGCCACCGGCCCGCCGGCCCCCCCCCCCTGGCCCAGGGCCGCCTGGGCAAGGAGGAGGAGGCCGGCGAGCCACCGCATCCTTACCCTAGAACCCCCGTTCGGCGGAGATCAGGGCCAGCGCCGCCTGGGCGAGGAGGAAGGCCCTTCCGGGCTCCTTGTCCAGCCGGGCCTTGGCCTCGGCGATGAGGCTTCGCACCAGCGGGTCCTGCCCCCGGTAGTAGGCGAGCTCCTTCTCCGCCCGCTCCACCGCCTTCGGGGCCTGGGCCTTCACCCTCTGGGCCAAGGCCTCCCGGCGCTCCCCAGGGCCGAAGCCGGGGTGCCTCCGCGCCTTAAGGCCGGGCTTCCCCTGCTCGGGGGCGGGCCGGTCCCGCCGCACCTCTCCGCCCATCCCCTCCTTAGGAACCCCCTGGGCCGCCCGGTAGAGGAGGAGGGCCGCCTGGGCCTCCCGGAGGGCCTTGAAGTGGTCCTGGGCCTCGTAGCTCCGCTCGGCCCGGGCCTTCACCTCCTGGGCCCACTGGAGGAGCTTCTCCTCCCCCGAGGCCTTCTCGGCCACGGTCTGGAGCCGGGCGAGGGCCGCCGCCGCCCGGGCCGCCTCCCGGTAGTCCACCTGCTGGGCCAGGGAGAGGCCCGCCAAAAGAGCCAGCACGCCGACAACCGCTTTCTTCATCCCGCATCACCTCCCAGGACCCAGGCTAGCCCCCCTCCCCAAAGGGCGCACCGGGGGAAACCTTAAGCGGAGCCAAAGGCAGGTAAAGCCCCACTCCCGCCCCCCCGCGGTTTTCCACGCGGACCCTGCCCCCGTGGGCCCGGGCCACCGCGGCCACCAGGGCGAGGCCGAGCCCCGTCCCCTTGCCCCCGTGGACGAAGGGCTCCAGGACCCGGGGAAGGAGGTCCTCGGGGAACCCGGGGCCCGCGTCCACGAGCCAGACCCAGACCCCTTCCCCTTCCCGGGAAAGCTCCGCCCGCACGGGAAGCCTGCCGTGGCGGCGGGCGTTCTCCAGAACGTTCTCCACCGCGAGGGCCAAAAGCTCGGGGTCGGCCAGGACCCTCCCCTCCCCCTGGACCTCGAGGCCCTGGGCCTCCAGGAAGGCCCGGAGGTCCAAGGGGACCCTCTGGGGCGGAAGGGCCTCGAGGCGGGAGAGGCGGAGAAGCCCCGCGAGGAGGGCCTCCATGCGCCCGGCCTCCCGCAAGGCCCCCTCCAGGGCCCGGGGCTCGTCCTTCCGGCGGAGGACCTCCAAGTAGCCCTTGAGGGCGGTGAGGGGGGTGCGGAGCTCGTGGGAGGCGTGGCGGGCGAAGCGCCGGGCCGCCTCCTCCTTCTCGGCAAGCTCGGCGAGGAGCCTCCCCACCCGGGCGAAAAGGGCGTTCAGCGCCGCCACCACCGGCCTTAGCTCGGCCAGGCCCGGGTCGGGGAGGGGGCTCAGGTCCTCGGGCACCCGGGCCCGCAAGGCCTTCTCCAGGTCCCGGAGGGGACGGAGGGCCCAGGAGAGGGCGAGGGCGGCGAGGAGGAAGACCCCAAGCAAAAGCCCCCCGCCCCAGAGGGCGTAGCGGGCGAGGAGGCGCCGGCCGAGCCCGGAAACCCCTTCCAGGGGCACCGCAAGGCCGTAGGCGAGCCCTTCTTGGGCCAGGGCCACATAGAGCGTCCCCCGAAAGACCCCCTGGTAGACCCCTTCCGCCGCCAAAGCCGCGGGAAGCCCGGGGGGCAGAGGCCAGTCCCCGAGCTGGGTGAAGCGGGCCTCTCCCTCCCGAAGGACAAACCCCACCCCGCCCCCGAAGAGCTGGGCCAGGCGGAAAAGCTCCAGAAGGAGCCGCTCCTCGTCCTGGATCCCTTCCGCCTGGAGGAGGTAAAGCCGGGTGTAAAGGGCCCGCCTCAGGTCCTCGCTCGCGGCCCGCTCCGCCTCCCGGGCGGAAAGCCAGGCCAAGGGGGCGAGGAGGAGGAAAAGGGCGAGGAGGAGGAGGGCGAAGAGCCTAGCCCTCAGGGAGGAAAAGGCGGTAGCCATACCCGCGCACCGTCTGGATGGGACTGGGCTCCCCCAGGGCCTTCCTCAAGGCGGAGAGGTGGACCTCCAAGGTGGCGGGCTCCACCTCCTCCCCCCAGACCTTCCGCATCAGGGCCTCCTTGGACAGGACCTCCTCCGGGGCCTCGAGGAAGGCCTTCAGGAGGAGGAAGGCCTTGGGGGAGAGGGCGAGGCGCCTTTCCCCGCGGAAGGCCTCCATGCGCCGGGGGTAGAGGCGGAGGTCCTTGTAGGCGAGGACCTCCTCGCGCCTCCGCGCCCGGCGGACCAGGGCCTCGAGGCGGGCGAGGAGCTCCTGGAGGCTGTAGGGCTTCACCAGGTAGTCGTCGGCCCCCTCCCTAAGGCCCTTCACCCGCCACTCCACCCCGTCCAACGCGGTGAGCATGAGGACGGGGACCTCGGAGCGCTCCCGGATCGCGCGCAAAAGGGAAAACCCGTCCCCCCGGGGCAAGAGCACGTCCAGAATTACCACCTCGGCCCAGGAAAGAAGGCCCAAGGCCTCCTCGGGCCGGTCCACGGCCCGCACCTCGTGCCCCTCCAGGGAAAGGCCAAGCTCCAAGGCCTCCCGCACCCCGGGGTCGTCCTCCACCAGAAGCACCCTCACGGCGTCCGCCTCCAAAGGGCCAGGCCCCGCACGGGCGCGTAGACCTCCAAGGGCGGAAGGGCCTCCCCGGTGTCCAGGGAGATCCGGTGGATGCGGCTAGAGCCCCGGCGGGCGGCGTAAAGGATCCGGCCCACGGGAAGGAGCTCCACCAGGCTCATCCGGTCCTCCCCCTCCAGAAGGGGCAGGGGGTAGGAGGCGAGAAGCCGCCCCGAGAGGTCCAGCACCCGGACCTTGACCGCCTCCACGTCGTAAAGGTAGAGCCTGCCCTCCCCCGCCCCCACCCCCCCGAGGAGCCTAAGGGCCCCGTCCTCGCGGGAGCGGCGGAAGGCGTAGCGGGAGAGGTACTCCCCCTCGGGGGTAAGGCGCTGCACCTGCCGGTTGCCGTAGTCCAGGACGAAGAGGTGCCCCTCGGCCGCCACCAGGGCCTTGGGGTCTTGGAAGGTGCCCCGCCCGAGCCCCTGGCCCCCGAAGCGGCCCTGGTACCGCCCCGCGAGGTCCAGCCGGCTCACCGTGGCCGTCTCCCCGTCCAAGACGAAGACCTGGTCCTCGAGGACGGCGAGCCCCACGGGGAGGAGGAACTCCCCCGGCTTCATCCCGTAGGGCCCGGTGGAGAGGAGGACCTCCCCTTGGGGGGAGAGGCGGTGGACGAGCCTCTCCCCGTGCTGGAAGACGGCGACCCAGATCCCCCCCTCGGGATCGGCGGCCACGGCCAAGGGAGGCGAGGGGAACTGCCCCGCCCCCGACCCCACCCCAAAGAGGAGGCGGGCCGGGGTGCCCTCCAGGTCCAAGAGGCGCACCGCCCCCTTCTTCGCCTCCACGGCCACCAGGAGGTACTGGGCCTCGGAAAGCTCGTCCTCCTCCTCCCAGGGGCCCTCGAGGACCCGCACCACCTCGTCCAGGCCCGGCCGCTTGGCGGGGTCCTTCTCCAGCATCCTGAGGACCAGGTCGGAAAGGGCCTGGGGAATCTCGGGCCTGAGCTGCTTGGGGGGCGTGGGCATCTGGAAGATCTGCTGATGGATCACCGTCTCGTACCCCCCGGTGAAGGGGGGCTGGCCGGTGAGGGCCTCGTAGAGGACGATCCCCAGGGAGTAGATGTCCGAGCGGTGGTCCAGCTTCTGCCCCTTGGCCTGCTCCGGGCTCATGTACACGGGGGTGCCGATCCGGGCCCCGGTGATGGTGAGGCGGGTGAGGACCCGGCCCGCGGCGATGCCGAAGTCCATGAGGCGCACCCCTCTGGGGTCCACCCCGTCCTCCCTCAAGGCCCCCTTGAGGACCATGATGTTCCCCGGCTTGATGTCCCGGTGGACGATCCCCTGGGCGTGGATGTGCTTCAGGGCGTCCGCCACCCGGGCCAGGATGGCCGCCGCCTGCCTAAGGGAGAGGCGCCTTTCCTCAATGAGCTTGTCCAGCCCCTCCCCGTCCAGAAACTCCATGGCGATGTAGTGGACGCCCTCCACCTGGCCGTGGTCGTAGACCTTGACGATGTTGGGGTGGTCCATGCGGGTAAGGACCTCGGCCTCCCGGTGGAAGCGGCGCACGAACCTGGGGTCCCCGAGGAAGCGCTCCTGGGGAACCTTCAGGGCCACCAAGCGGCCCGTCTTCCGGTCCTTGGCCTTGTAGACGGTGGCCATCCCCCCGAGGCCCACCTTCTCCAGGATCTCGTACCGCTGGGAGAGGGCCTCCCGTTCGGCCGTGGTCCCCGCCGCGGCGGGGCGCTTGGGGCCTGGGGGCCGCCGCTCGGGCCGCTTCCGCCGCCTCGGGCCCAAGTAGAGGCGGGGGGCGGCGAGGGCCCCGAGCAAGAGGAGCGCCCCGGCGGGCAAGGCCTCCGAGCGGACCCCCAGGGCGTACCCGCTCCCGGCGAGAAGGCCAAGGAGGAGGGCCGAGGCCCAGGCCGGGAGGCGGGCGGCCAGGAGGGCCGTGAGGAGGACGAGGAGGACGGCGAGGAGCAGGGCCATCACTCCACCCGCAGGGCCACGGCGGTGACGTTGTCGTCCCCGCCCCGCCGCAAGGCCTCGGCCACCATGGCCTCCAGGCTCGCCTGGAGGTCCCGCCCAAGCCGCCACTCCTCCTCGGGCACGTGCCCGTAGAGCCCGTCGGTCACGAGAAGCACCCCCTCTCCCGGGGCGAGGCGCACCTCCACGAGGTCAAAGCGCGCCTCGGGAAGGCCCAGGGCCCGGGTGAGGACGTTGCGGTAGGGGTGGCGCTCCGCCTCGGTCCGGGTGAGGACCCCCTCCTTCAGGCGCTCCGCCACCCAGGAGTGGTCCTCGGTGAGGCGAAAAACCCCGGTGGGGCCGAAGCGGTAGGCCCGGGAGTCGCCGATGTGCCCCACCACCCCCTCCTTGAGCCAGTCGGCGTAGAGGAAGGCGGTGAGGGTGGTGCCCATCCCCCGGCGCCCGGGCCGCTCCGCCTCCCGCTCCACCCGGCGCCGTGCCAGGAGGAAACCCTTCTCCATGACCCGGGCGAGGCCCACGGCGGGGCGGCCGCTTTGGATGTGCTCCGCATAGCCCCGGGCCGCCTCGGAGAGGGCCTCAATGGCGAGCTTGCTCGCCCACTCCCCGGCCTCGAGGCCCCCCATCCCGTCGGCCACCGCGAGGAGGAGCAAGAACCCCGCCGGCGTTTCCAAAGGGAGGACCCGGTGGAAGTCCTCGTTGTTCTGGCGGCGGCCCACGTGGGAAACGGCGGCCACGCTCAGCCGGGGACCGATGCGCATCGGCTCCATTGTATAGGATGGAGGCGTGGACCACCTGGACGACCTGGTGGACCTCTACGAGTACCGGGTGGAGGACCTCCTCCAGGGCCGCACGCCTAAAGGGGGGAAGCAGGCCCTCCTAAGGCTCCGCCAACTCCTCATCCAGTCCCGCCTGCCGGGGCCCTTGGCCAAGCGCTTCCGCCAGGCGGACGCCCGCTTCCGCGCCCACAGGCGGGCCCCCGCTCCCGAGGCCCAAGCCCCTGTGGAACTTCCCGCCATCGCCGTGCCCGAGGAGCCCGAGCCCCCGCCTCCGGAGGTGAGCCCCCTGGCCGCCCTAGCCCTCAAGGTGTGGCGGCTCCAGGTGGAGCGGGACGTGAAGGCCCGCCTCGAGGCCCTCCTCGCGGGGAGGCGGGAGGAGCTCCGCCTTATCCACGCCTTTCTGGACAACTTCGCCCTCTACCGGGAGACCCCGGGGTTCAAGAGGGACTTCAACCTCTCCCGCTTCGTCCCCACCCGTCCCATCCCCTCCCTCTCCGACACGCTCGTGGACCTGGACGACCCCAAGGTGGCCCAGGCCCTGGTGGTGGACTTCCTGGAGACGGCGCGGGAGCTTCCCAAGCTCCTCCCCCTCCCCCCGGAGGAGACGCGCACCTACGTCCGGCGCTTCCTGAACCGCCTCCTGGAGTGGGAGGGGGCCTACAACCTCCCGCCGAAGCCCGACCTCCTCGCCCTCCGCCGGGCCCTGGAGGAGGCCCGCCGCCTGGGCGCGGGCGAGAAGGAGGTGGCCCAGCTGGAGGAGCGCCTGCGCAAGGCGGCCCAGGAGGCGAGGCGACGGGACCTCCTCTTGGAGGAGGAGAAGGGGCGGTTCCGCGTGGCCCTGGAGAAGGTGGTCGCCCTCCTCAGCCTCCTCCCCACCCCCCAAGGGGAGACCCCCTGGCCCAGGGTCCCCGAGCCCGGGCAAGAGGAGGAGGGCCTCCTCACCCTGCGCCTCGCCCCCGGCCCCGTGGTCCTTGGCCCCCTCACCCTCACCCTGAGCCACGCGGGGGGCACCTGGTACCTGGGCCTCGAGGGGGAGGACCACCCCCTGGAGGACACCTTCGTCCTCCCCTGGGAGGACCTGGAGGTGTGGGCGGTGCGGGAGAACGACCTCCTCCACCTGAGGCTCGAGGCCCGAAGCGGCCTCCGCCTCTACGAGCTTCTGGCCGAGGGTAGGCTCCTCGCCCACCTCCTCCACCCGGGAAAGGACTACGCCTACCTCCGGCTCCTGAGGGGGCTTTCCGCCCGCCTCAAAGGCGAGTTCCAGGCCCAGGCCTTCGGCCCCGCCCTGGCGGAGAAGTACCGCAAAGCGCCGGAAGAGGCCCTCCAGGACTTCGCCCGCAAGGGCCTGGACCTCACCCTCAAGCGCCTGGGCCAGGCCGACCCCCTTCCCCTCCTTCAGGAGGTGGGCAAGGCCCTGGGCCTGGAGGCGGAGGCCCAGACCCTGGGCCAAGGCCTTCGGGAGTACCTGGGCCGCCGCCCCCCCACCCGGGAGACCCTCGGAGGGGAGGTCCACTTCCTGGCCTTGACCCCCGAGCCCCAGGCCCTGAAGCTGGACCAGCACGTCCTCTCCGTGCGCCTAGAGGAGGACGCCGTCTACTTGGGCCAGGCGGGGGAGGTGCCAAGGCGACTAAAAGACCTCCTGGTCTACCGCCTGGGGGGAAAGGCCCTGATCCTGGCCCGGGAAGGGCGCCGCCTGGCCTACACCCTCCTCCCCCTCCCTTGACCTGGAGAAAGGCCAAGGTATAATCCCCTCCAAAGAGTAGCGGCGTGGGCCTCCCCTACCTCTTGAAACGGATCCCGCGGGAGCGCCTCTTCCTCCTCGCCCTTTTCCTCTTCGGGGTCTTTGAGGCTTCGGTGGGGCTCTTCCCCGTCTACGCCTGGGTCCTCGCCGCCTTCTTCGTGAGCGGCTTCCTCAACATGGCCTTCATCGTGCCCGCCCGCTCCATCCTCCAGCTCAACACCCCGCAGGAGATGCGGGGGCGGATTTTCGCCGCCTTCAGCGCCGTGATGAACGCCGCCGTCCTCCTCGGCACCATGTGGGGCAGGGCCCTGGAGGAACCCTTGGGCGCCCCCAGGGTCTTCCTCCTCGCGGGGGCCATGGTGGCCCTCGCTGCGGGCTACACCCTCCTCACCGGGGGCATCCCCGCCCCCAGGCCCAAGGAGGCCTAGGCCTCTTTCAGCCAGCGGGCGGCCTCGAGGGCGTAGTAGGTGAGGATCCCCTGGGCCCCGGCCCGGCGCAGGGCGAAAAGGCTTTCCAGCACGGCCCGCCTTTCGTCCAGCCACCCCTTGAGGGCCGCGGCCTTGAGCATGGCGTACTCCCCGGAGACCTGGTAGGCGAAGAGGGGCTTGGCGAAGCGCCCCTTCAGGGCGGAAAGCACGTCCAGGTAAGGCAGGGCGGGCTTTACCATGAGCATGTCCGCCCCCTCCAGGTCGTCCAAAGCCGCCTCCCGAAGCGCGTCCCAAAGGCCCGCCCGGGGGTCCATCTGGTAGCCCGAGCGGTCGCCGAAGCCCGGGGCGCTTTGGGCCGCCTCCCGGAAGGGCCCGTAGAAGGCGGAGGCGTACTTCACCGCGTAGGAGAGGATGGGCACGTGGGCGAACCCTCCCCGGTCCAACGCCTCCCGGATGGCCTTAACCTGCCCGTCCATCATGGCGCTCGGGGCCACCACGTCCGCCCCCGCCTGGGCCTGGGAGAGGGCGGTCCTGGCGAGGAGGTCTAAGGTGGCGTCGTTGTCCACGTAGAAGCCCAGGGGGCCCTCCTTCACCACGCCGCAGTGGCCGTGGTCCGTGTACTCGCAAAGGCAGGTGTCGGCCACGACGAGAAGCTCGGGGAACTCCCGCTTGAGAAGCCCTATGGCCCGCTGCACCACCCCGTCCTCAGCGTAGGCCCCCTTGCCCATGGGGTCCTTGGCCTCCTGGGGCAGGACGCCGAAGAGGATGACCCCCCCGAGGCCGGCCTTCAAGGCCTCCTCCGCCACGCGGGGAAGTCCGGAGAGGGGATGGCGGAAAACCCCGGGCATGGAGGAAACCTCCTCCATCTCCCCACCTTCCTTCACGAAAAGGGGGAGGATGAGGTGCTTTGGGGAAAGCTCCACCTCGGCCACCAAAGGACGGAGAAGAGGGGAACGCAGCCTCCTTGGGCGCTCCATGCCTTCCACTATACTCATAGGGGAGGGACGATGAACTTCCAGAAGCTTCTCAAGGAAGCGCAGAAGGCTCAGAAGAAGGCCGCCGAGGTGCAGGAGCGCCTGGAGCGGATGACCGTGGTGGGCTCGGCCCAGGGCCTCGTGGAGGTGGAGGCGAACGGCCACGGGAAGATCCTCGCCCTGAGGCTCAAGCCCGAGGCCCTAAAGGCCTTCCAGGACGACCCGGAGGGCCTCGAGGACCTCCTTTTGGTGGCCATCCAGGACGCCCAGACCAAGGCCCACGAGCTCTCGGAGAAGGAGATGGCCAAGGAGCTCGGGGGCGTGGGGCAGATGCTGGGGAAGCTCTTTTAGATGCGCTACCCGGAAAGCCTCCTCAAGCTCACCCGGGCCCTCTCCCGCCTCCCCGGCATCGGCCCCAAGACGGCCCAGCGCCTGGCCCTTCACCTCGCCTTCCACAAGGAGGAGGCCGAGGCCCTGGCGGAGGCCCTGGAGGGGCTCAAGCGGGTCCGGGCCTGCCGCGAGTGCGGCAACCTGGCCGAGGGGGAGCTCTGCCCCATCTGCCAGGACGAGGACCGGGACCGCTCCCTCCTCGCCGTGGTGGAGAGCGTGGCCGACCTGTACGCCCTGGAGCGGAGCGGGGAGTTCCGGGGCCTCTACCACGTCCTGGGAGGGGCCTTGAACCCCCTGGAGGGCATCGGCCCCAAGGAGCTCAACCTGGAGGGTCTCTTCCGGCGGCTGGAAGGCGTGGAGGAGGTGGTCCTCGCCACCTCCATGACCGTGGAGGGGGAGGCCACCGCCCTCTACCTCGCCGACGAGCTGAAGAAGCGGGGGGTGCGGGTGACCCGGCCCGCCTACGGCCTCCCCGTGGGGGGGAGCCTGGAGTACGCCGACGAGGTGACCCTGGGCCGGGCCCTGGAGGGGAGGCGGCCCGTTTAGGATGCGTATCGGACCCGAGCTTCTCCAAGACCTGCTGGACCAGGTGGAGGGGAGCCTGGCGGCGGCCATCGGCACCCCGGACGGCCTCCTGGTGGAAGGGGTGCGTAAGCGCCCCCTGGACCTCGAGGCCGCCATCGCGGAGCACGCCGCCTTGTGGCGGCAGGCCCGGGCGGCCTACGCCCGGAGCCTGGGGGCGGAGGAGGTGGGCGAGCTCCTGGTGGGGGGGACGGGCGTGGTAGGCTACCTGAGGAGCATGCGCACCCGGGACCCGGAACCCCTCTTCCTCCTTCTCCTCCTCACCCCGGAGGCCAACCTGGGCCAGGCGCGGCTGGCCGCCCGGCGCCTTCTGGACCGGGCAGGGGGGGTGGTGGCGTGGCCTACTTGACGGGCTTGTCGGCCTTGGGCGTGGACCAGGCGGTGTTCACGGGGATGGACGGCCTGGTCATTGAGGCCTTGGGCCAGGGGCCGCCTTCCGCCGAGGCCCTGGCGGCGGAGCTCGCCGCCTTGGCGCGGCGCATGGACCCCCTGGCCCAGGCCCTGGGCGGGAAGGTCCTCCGCTTCACCCTGGCCACGGAGGACCGGGAGGTCCTGGCCGTCCGGGTGGGGGAGTTCCTCCTGGGGGCGGTGGTCCACCGGGGCCTGAACCGCAAGGCCGTGGGACAGGAGCTTTCCCGCATCGCCCTGAGGCTGGAGGAAGCGTGGAGGGAAGGCTGAGGGAGGTCCTCGAGGGCCTTTTGGAGCGGGGCGTCCGGGGAGCGGCCCTCCTTCGCCCCGATGGCCTCCTCCTGGAGGCGGTGGGGGAGGCCTCTGGCGTAGCGGAGCGGGCCGCCGCCCTTTTGGGCCTGGGCATGGCCCTGGCCCAAAGCCAGGGGGAGGAGGTGGCGGAGCTCGTGGTAGAGTACCCCGAGGGCGCCCTCTTCCTGGCGCCCGTGGCCGGCCACCACCTCCTGCTCTTGCTGGAGGACCTCCAGGACCTGGGCCGGGCCCGGGTGGCCCTCAAGGGAGCGCGCCCGCGCATTGAGGAGGCGTTAGCATGAACGAGCTGAAGCTGGACATCAACATTGACAAGGACGTGGCCCAGGGCCGCTACGCCAACCTGGCCCTCATCGCCCACACCAAAAACGAGTTCATCCTGGACTTCGCCCTGCTCCAGCCCCAGGGGGGGGCCCTCGTGGTGAGCCGGATCATCACCAGCCCCCAGCACGCCAAGGCCCTCCTCCGTAGCCTCGCGGAGAACATCGCCCGCTACGAGGAGGCCTTCGGCCCCATCCCCGAGCCCGTGGCGGAGAACCAGGCCTGAAGCCTCCCCGGTAAAACCCCCTGCCTCCCCCGCCCTACCCGGCGAAGGAGGCAGGGGGGTTTACAGGTTTTCCCGCCACCAGTCCAGGTAGGCCCGAAGCCGGGCCAGGCGGCGGTCGGGCCGCCCCGAGCGGGAAAGCTCGTGGCCTTCCTCGGGCACCCGGAAGAAAGCGGTCTTCACCCCGAGGTGGAAGAGGGCGGTGTACCAGGTCTCCCCCTGGTCTATGGGGCAACGGTGGTCCTCTTCCGAGTGGACCACGAGGGTGGGGGTCCGGACCCGGTGGACGAGGCGGAGGGGGCTCTTCTCCCAAAGGACCTCGGACCTTTCCCAGGGCTTGGCCTTAAGCTCCAGATAGGTGAACCGGGGGCCGATGTCGCTCGCCCCGAAGAAGCTCAGCCAGTTGCAGATGCTCCGGTCGGTGACGGCCGCCTTGAAGCGCTCGGGGTAGCGGGCCGTGAGCCAGTTCGTCATGTACCCGCCGTAGCTTCCCCCCGCCACCCCCACCCGCTTGGGGTCCAGGGGGAAGTGGGCGAGGACGTGGTCCAAGAACCCCATGAGGTCCCGCTCGTCCCGCTCCCCCCATTCCCCCTCCAAAAGGGCGAAGTCCTGGCCGTAGCCCGTGGAGCCCCGGGGGTTGGAAAAGGCCACGGCGTAGCCCGCCCGGCGAAAAAGCTGGAGCTCCAGCATGGGGGCGGCCCCGAAGGCGGTGTGGGGCCCCCCGTGGATGTAGAGGATCACCGGGTGGGGCCCCTCCCCCTCGGGCAAAAGGACCCACCCCGGGACCTTGTGCCCCTCGGGGCTTGTCCACTCGGTGTAGAGAGGCTCGGCCAGGTCCAAGACCCCGGCGTTGGGGTCAAAGGTGCCCAAGGGGCCCTCGAGGCGGGCCGGGTGGGTAAAGTCCTCCTTGAGGAGGAAAAGCCCCCGCTCCGTGAGGGCGAAGGCGAGGACGCTCCCCTCCTCGGTGAGGGCCTCCGCCTTCCCGTCCAGGCCCACCCGGTAAAGCCGCGCCCTCCCCGCCTCGGTGCGCACCACATAGACCCCGTCCCCGCCCCAGAGGGGGCCCTGGGCGTGCCGGCCGTAGCGCAGGTCGGAGTTGAGGGAGTTCTGGAGGCTCCCCTCGAGGAGCACCCGGGCCTCGCCCCCCCTAAGGTGGTAAAGCCTTGCCTCCGTGCCCCCACCCCGCTCAAAGGCGTGCCCCAGGAAGAAGAGCCCTTCGGGGCTCCACTCCAGGGCGAAGATGGGGCCCACGCCCCCATAGACCTTCTCCAGCCGCCCCTCCCGGAGAAGGAAGAGGGTGTCCCGGCCCTCCGCCTGGGCCCGGGCGTCCTCGGGCATGACCAAATAGAGCCCCTCGGGGGCGTAGACCATCTCCTTGAGCGGGGGGTAGCGGTCCAGGAGGAGGCGGGCCTTGCCCTCCTCCAGGGCGTAGAGGGCCACGTTCCCCTCGGGCAGGAGGCCGCGGCCGTCAAACTTGAAGGGCCAGCCTTGGAAGCGGCGGGGACCGCCGGGCCTGGGCGCCTCCTTGAGGGCCAGGAAGGCCACCTCGCCCCCGGGGCCCAAGGCGTAGTCCAGGACCCCGGCGGTCTCCGTGAGGCGCTCGGCCTCGCCTCCCCGGAGGTCCAGGCGGAAAAGCTCCTCCCGCTCCCCCACCCGGCGCAGGAAGTAGAGGAAGGGGGCGCGGTAGCGGGGCCTTCTCGCCTCCTCCTGGGTGAGGAAACGCAAGGCCCCGTCAAAGAGGGCGACGCGGGAGCGGTACCGGGGCGGATCCCCCTCCTGGATCTCCGTGAGGAGGAAGAGGGGAAGGCCCTCAGGGCCTGGGGTGAGGTCGGAGAGAAAGCGGAGCTTCAGCAGGATTTCGGGCTCCATGCCGCCATCATACTGACCGGTCATTCGCCCGCAAAGCCCCCCCGGGAAGCATCGGGTAAGCTTTCCCCATGGACCGGGACGAGCTGGTGCGCTACCTGGACGCCTACCTGAGGATCCAGGACTTCCCCCAGGACCCCTCCCTGAACGGCCTCCAGGTGGAGGGGAAGAGGACCGTCCGCAAGGTGGGGGCGGCGGTGGACGCCGGGGAGGCCATCTTCCGGAAGGCCCTGGAAGAGGGGGTGGACTTCCTCATCGTCCACCACGGCCTCTTCTGGGGAAAGCCCTTCCCCATCGTGGGCCACCACAAGCGCCGCCTGGAGACCCTCTTCGCCGGGGGGATCAACCTCTACGCCGCCCACCTGCCCCTGGACGCCCACGAGGAGGTGGGCAACAACTTCGTCCTGGCCCGGGAGCTCGGGCTTGTGGACCTCACGCCCTGGGACGTGGGGGTAAAAGGGCGCTTCCCCCAGCCCACCCCCCTCCTGCAGGTGGCCGACCGCCTGGGCCAGCTCACCGGGATGCAGCCTTTGGTGCACCAAGGAGGCCTGGACCACGTGGAGACGGTGATCCTCGTCTCGGGCTCGGGAACGGGCCTCCTCCCCAAGGTGGACGCCGACCTCTTCGTCACCGGGGAGCCCAAGCACAGCGTCTTTCACGAGACCTTTGAGCGGGGCCTCAACGTCATTTACGCCGGCCACTACGACACGGAGACCTTCGGGGTGAAGGCCCTCGCCGCCCACCTCGAGGCCCGCTTCGGCCTCCCCTGGGTCTTCCTGGACCACCCCACGGGGCTTTAGATGCCGGGGCTCTTCCTCACCCTCGAGGGCCTGGACGGCAGCGGCAAGACCACCCAGGCGAGGCGGCTCGCCGCCTTCCTGGAGGCCCAAGGCCACCCCGTCCTCCTCACCCGGGAACCCGGGGGAGGGCTTCCCGAGGTGCGAAGCCTCCTCCTCACCCAGGAGCTTTCCCCCGAGGCGGAGTACCTCCTCTTCAGCGCCGACCGGGCAGAGCACGTGCGCAAGGTGATCCTCCCCGGCCTCGCCGCGGGGAAGGTGGTGATCTCCGACCGCTACCTGGACTCCAGCCTGGCCTACCAAGGCTATGGCCGGGGCCTCCCCCTCCCCTGGCTGCGGGAGGTGGCCCGGGAGGCGACCCGGGGGCTTAAGCCCCGGCTCACCTTCCTCCTGGACCTACCCCCGGAGGCCGCCCTCCGCCGGGTGCGCCGCCCAGACCGCCTGGAAAGACTCGGCCTGGAGTTCTTCCGCAGGGTGCGGGAGGGGTACCTGGCCCTCGCCCGGGCCGAGCCCGGGCGCTTCGTGGTCCTGGACGCCACCCTCCCCGAGGAGGAGATCGCGAGGGCGATCCAGGCCCACCTCCGGCCCCTTCTGCCATAATGGGCCCATGCGCCGCTGGCTTTGGGGGCTCTTGGGCCTTTTAGGGCTCGCCCTGGCCCTCACCTTCCCCAAGAGCACCCTCTACGTGGAGGGGAACGGCAAGCGCCACCTCCTCAAGGTGGAGGTGGCCGACACCCCGGAGCGCTGGGCCCAGGGCCTCATGTTCCGCAAGCGCCTCGGCGAGGACGAGGGCATGGTCTTCCTCTTCCCCGAGCCCACGGCGGGCGGGTTTTGGATGAAGAACACCCTCATCCCCCTTTCCATCGCCTTCTTTGACCGGCAAGGCGTGATCCTGCGCATCCTGGACATGGAGCCCTGCCGGGCCGACCCCTGCCCCGTCTACTACCCGGGCGTGGTCTACCAAGGGGCCCTGGAGGTGAACCAGGGCTGGTTCCGCCGCCGCGGCCTCGCCGAGGGGGCCCGGGTCGGGGGGGAGGCCCTGAAGCGCTGGCCCAAGCGGTGAGATCAAGCAAGTGGAGCGGAACCCCTTCCTCCCCCTTGTGGCCTTCGCCCTCCTCATCCTGCTTTCTGTTTTCTCCTTTATGGGCTACCTGCTTGCGGCGCGGCGCCTCCAGGCCCCCCCTCCGGCCGAAACCCTCACCGTCCTCACCCAGGAAGGCCCCCACACCCTCCGGGGACGGGTGGCCCGGACCCCGGAGGCCTGGCGGCGGGGCCTCGGCCTGCGGGAGGAGGGGCTGGAAGCCCTCCTCTACCTCTTCCCCGAGGCCACGGACGCCCCCTTCAGCGCCGAGGGCTACCGCTTCCCCGTGGTGGTGGCCTTCCTGGACGGGACCCTGCGGGTGCTCCAGGTCAAGCGGCTAAGCCCGGGGGAGGTCTACGCCCCCGGGACCGCCTACCGGGGCGTGCTGGAGGTGCGGGAGGGGCTCCTCTCCCTCGCCCCGGGGGACCAGGTGGTGCCCTGAGCGCCCCCTACCAGAACGGGGCCGCCCAAAAGCTCCCCCCGCCGGCCGGGCGAAGGAAACGGGAGAAAGGGGACTAGTCCTCCTTGTCCTTGGTGTCCGAACCCTCCTCCTTCTTGGCGCCGGAGTCCTTCTTGGCGTAGTCCTTCACGTGCCAGCCCGAGCCCTTGAAGATGATGGCCGGGGGGGTGATGACCCGCTTCAAGGGCTCCCCCGTCTCGGGGTGGGCCTTGAGGGGTTCGTCGTGGAAGCCCTGCTCAAACTCGTAGTAGTTTCCCGTCTCCAAGCCCTTGTAGACGTAGATCGGCATACCCTTCCCTCCCCAATGGGATTTTGACGCTTAGCCTTCTTGAGTGTCAAGAGGCGGGCGTGGTACCCTCCCCCCGTGACCAAGGCCGAGCTCCGCCGTAGGGCCCGGACCGCCTGGCGGGGGCTGGACCTGGAGGCCCTTTCCCGGGCCGTGGGGGCCGCCCTCCTCCCTTGGCTACGGGAGCGGGGCTTCCGGCACATCCTCCTCTACCACCCCCTGCCCCATGAGCTCAACCTCCTGCCCCTGGTGGAGGCCTACCCCGCCCGCTACTACCTGCCCAAGGTGGCGGGGAAGGGGCTCACCGTCCACCCCCTTGGTCCCCTCGCCCCCGGGCCCTTCGGCCTCCTCGAGCCCACCACCCCGCCGGAAGACCCCCGGGTCCTGGACCTGGTGGTGGTGCCGGGCCTTGCCTTTGACCGGGAAGGGTACCGGCTGGGGCACGGCCAGGGGTTCTACGACCGCTTCCTCAAGGAGGTGCGGGCCGCCACCGTGGGCGTGGTGCCCCAGGCCCTCCTCTTCCCCGCCCTCCCCCGGGACCCCTGGGACGTGCCCGTGGACCACCTGGCCACGGAGGCGGGGGTGGAGGCGGTCAAACGCCCGGCCCCGGGCCCCGGGGGCCTGCTAGACTAGGCCCCATGCGCGGGGCCCTTTTGGACCGCGATGGGGTCCTCCTCCTTTTGGACGAGAAGGCCCTTTACCGGAAGGCCGTGGAGCTTGCGGCGCGGGGCGCCGGGCTGGAGCGGAGCCTGGCCGCCTTGGCCCGCGCGGTGCGGGCCTTGAACGAGGCGGTGCGTGGGCTTGCGGTGCGGACCCTGGAAGAGGAGGAGGCCCTCTGGCGGTCCCTGGTCCTCGAGGTGGCCCGGGAACTACGGGTGCCGCCCGAGGAGCTTCTCCCCTGGAGGTACTACCGCTTCATGCGGCCCGCCCCCGGGGCCGAGCGCCTATTGCGCAAGCTCAAGGCCCGGGGCCTCAAGGTGGGCGTCCTCTCCAACACCCTGCCAAGCCTCCGGGAAAGCCTGGCCCACCACGGCCTCGCCCGGTACGTGGACGGCTTCTTCGCCTCCTGCGCCCTGGGGGTGGCCAAGCCCGACCCCCGGGCCTTTCTCCTGGCCCTCGAGGGCCTGGGCCTCGCCCCTGAGGAGACCCTCTACCTGGACGACGACCCCGAAAACGTGGAGGCCGCCCGGAGGCTCGGCCTCCGGGCGGAGGTCTACACCCCTATAGGGGCGCCAGGGCGCCGGGCTTAGAGCACGGGAAGCTCCGCCACCGTGTCCACGGCGAGGCCGGGCGTGCCCTGGCGGAAGACCGCCAGGCGGGCCACCACGTGCCCCCCCGCCCGGAGGACCATCTTCTCCATGGCCTTCATGGTCTCCCCGCTCGCCACCACGTCGGAAACCAGGACCACCCTCTGGTTGAGGAGCTTTTCCGCGAAGCGCCGGTCTAGCCAAAGCACCTCCCCCACCCCGAGGGTCAGGGTCTGGACCTCCTGGATGATGGGGTCCTCCATGTAGGGGCGGCGGCGCCTGCGGGCCACCACGTAGGGCAGGCCCAGCGCCTCCGCCAGGACGTGGGTGAGGGGGATGGGGCTCGTCTCCGTGGTGAAGAGGATCTCCGCCTCCTTGGGCACCAAAGGCCTTAGGGCCTCGGCCGCGGCCCGGGTGAACTCCGGGTCCCCCAGGAACTCCACCAGGGGGATGCGCCTCCCCGGAAGGGGCTCAATGAGGGGCACGTGCCGCGTCACGCCGCCTACGGTGATGGGGTAGGTCTCCATAGGGTCCTCCTACTCCGGCTTGAAGAGGGGAAGGTGGCCGAGGGCCACGACGTCCTGGCGGGGCGTGCCCTCGGTGAAGACGGCGAGGACGGCGACCACCTCACCCCCCACGCTCTCAATGAGCTCCCTCAGCCCCGCCAGGGTGGAGCCGGTGGACACCACGTCGTCCACGATGGCCACCTTCTTGCCCCGAACCCGGGGGATATCGGCCCCGTCCAGCACCAGAAGCTGGGGCTTCCCCGTGGTGATGGAGAGCACCTGGCGGCTCACGGGGTTGATCATGTAGGGCTTCTCCGTCTTACGGGCCACCACGTAGGGCTTGCCCGTGATGCGGGAGAGGGCGTGGGCCAGGGGGACGGCCTTGACCTCGGGGGTGACCAGGACCTCCACCTCCGGGGGAAGCCGCTTGGCCAGCGCCTCGGCGGCCGCCTCGGTGAGCTCGGTGTCCCCCAAAAGGTTGAGCAGGGCCACGGCCACACCCGGCCCCACCTGGACGATGGGGAGCTCCCTGCGCACGCCGGCGATCTCAACGGGGTAGGTCCTCACGGGCCCAGTCTATACTGAGGGCATGCTGCACGCCAAGATTGAAACCCTGGGCGTGGACCCCCAGAACGGCAGCGTGGTGGTCCTGCTCAGGACGGAAAACGACAAGCTCCTCCCCATCGTCATCGGCCCCCTCGAGGCCCACCACATCGTGGTGGCCCTCCAAGGGGAAAAACCCCCAAGGCCCCTCACCCCCGACCTCCTCCTCTCGGTGATGGAGATGCTCCAGGCCAAGCTCAAGCGGGTGGAGATCGTTGACCTTAGGGACGGCACCTTTTACGCCCGCCTCATCCTGGAGCACCGGGGGATTGAGCTGGAGGTGGACGCCCGTCCCTCCGACGCCATGGCCCTGGCCCTCAGGGCGGGGGCGCCCATCCTGGTGGCGGAGGAGGTGGTGGAGAAGGCGGGCGTGGAGGAGGCCAACATCCGCCCCCACGGGGCGGCGGAAGCCTAAGCGTTTCGCTTTGGCGTTCACCCGAGCGGGGGGCTGGAGCCATGCCTCGCAACCGAGGGATAGCCGCTTGCCTCTTGCGCCTCCTCGTCCCCTTTCTTTTCGCCCTCACCCTGGCCCAGGCCCAGCGCCTGGGGGTGATCGGGGACTGGGGGGCGGACACCAGGGGGCGGGCCCAGGTGGCGGCCCTCCTCCGAAAGGAGCACGCCCAAAGCCCCCTCACCGCCCTCCTCACCACCGGGGACAACTTCTACCCTAGAGGGCGGGTGGTGGAGGCCTACCTTCAAGACCTCCCCCCCGTCCCCCTCTACCCCGCCTTCGGCAACCACGACGCCCCGAACCTCGAGGCCCAGCTCCGCCGCTTCGGCCTGGAGAGGCCCCACTACCGGGTCCGCTTCGGTAGCCTCGAGGTCTTCGTCCTCTACACGGAGGGCGACCTCAGGGCCCAGAGGGCCTGGCTGGAGGAGGCCCTCCAAAGCTCCACCGCCCCCCTCAAGGCCCTCCTCCTCCACCGCCCCCTTTACTCCTCGGGGCTCCACGGGGGAAGCCCCGCCTTAAGGAGCCTCCTAGAGCCCCTCCTCCGCCGCCACGGGGTGGCCCTGGTCCTTGCGGGCCACGACCACCACTACGAGCGCCTGGAGGTCCAGGGCCTCCTCCACGTGGTGACGGGAGGCGGGGGCGCGGGCCTCTACCGCACCCGCCCGCCCCTCCCCTGGAGCCGGGCCCTCGCCGTGGCCCACCACGCCCTCTTCCTGGAGGTGGGGCGGGAGGGCCTTTTGGGCTACGCCCTGGACCCCGCGGGGAGGGTCCTGGATCGCTTCCTCATCCCCATCCGCCCATGACGTGCACGTGGACGTGAAAAACCTCCTGCCCCCCCTTTTCCCCCACGTTCACCTGGACCCGGTAGCCCTCGAGGCCCAGGACCCGCGCCACCCGGTTCGCGGTGCGGAAGAGGGCCCCGAGCTTCCTCTCCCCTTCCTCGGTGTCGGGGTAGTCGGAAAGCTTCTCCACGTGCTCCTTGGGCACCACCAGGACGTGCACCGGGGCCTTGGGCCTGATGTCGTGGAAGGCCACGAAGCCCTCGTCCTCGTAGACCTTTCTGGAGGGGAGTTCCCCGGCGATGATGCGGCAGAAGACGCACTCCATGGAAAGCATCCTACCGCACGGGAAGCTCCAGGGCCCCCCTGACCCCTTCCTTCACCCCTTCCACCCGGCCCAAAAGGACGTACCCCTCCACCCCGTGGACCCGGGCCCAGACCGTCTCCCCGGGGCAGGCCTCGCCCAGGAGGCGGGCCTCGTAGTAGTCGGGGGTGTGGCCCAGGGCCTCTCCCCCCTGGACCCGCTCCACCAGGACCTCCACCCGGCTTCCCAGCTTGGGCCGGATCCGCTCCTCGGCCAAGTGCTTTGCCAGGGAGATGAGCTCCTTGGTGCGCCGCTTCCTGACCTCCGGGGGCACCTGGGGCATGGAGGCCGCCCGGGTCTTGGGCCTTGGCGTGTAGGTGAAGGCGTGGACCCGGGTGGGCTTAAGCTCCTCCAGGAAGGCCAGGGTCTCCCGGTGCTCCTCCTCCGTCTCCGTGGGCAGGCCAGCGATGACGTCGGTGGTGAGGGCGAAGCCGGGGATGAGGTCGTAGGCCCGCTGCACCAACTCCCGGTAGTAGGCCTTGTCGTAGCGGCGGCCCATGAGCTTGAGGAGCCGGTCCGAACCCGTCTGCAAGGAAAGGTGGAGGTGGGGCCTGACCTCGGGGGCGTAGCGGCCGATCACCTTAAGGAGGTCCTCCCCCGTGTCCTCGGGCTCTATGGAGGAAAGCCGCACCTTGGCCCCCAGGTGGTAGAGGTCCTCCACGAGCCCGGCAAGGCCCCGGGGGTGCCCCTTGTAGCTCCCGAGGCGCACCCCGGTGAGGACGATCTCCTTGATGCCCATCCGGAGGAGGGCCTCGGCCTCGGCCAGGGCCTCCCGGTGGTCCCGGTGGCGCTCCTTGCCCCTAAGCCTCGGGATGATGCAGTAGGCGCAGCCCGCCTGACACCCGTCCTGGACCTTGAGGAAGGCCCGCACCCGGCTGTTTAAAAGCCCCCTCTCCCCCGCGCCCCAGAACTCGTTGGGCGGGGTGGTGATGGGGTCAGAAGGAAGGCCGAAGCGCTCCAGGATCACCCGGGGAAGCTCGGCCTTACGGGCGTTGGGGACCACCGCGTCCGCCCCGAGCTCCTTTAGGACCTCGGGGGCGAGCTCGGCGTAGCACCCCGTGACCACGATGAAGGCGTGGGGGTTGTACCGCCTCGCCCGGCGCACCTCCTTGCGGGTGTCCGCCTCCGCCGTGGTGGTGACGGCGCAGGAGTTGATGACCACGAGGTCCGCCCCCCCGGCCTCCAAGGGCACCACCTCCGGCTCCAGGGCCTTGAGGAAGCCCAAAAGGGCCTCGGTCTCCACCTGGTTGACCTTGCACCCCAGGGTACGGAAGGCGGCGCGCATCCTTCTGATTTTGCGCCGGGGGGAAGGCCCCGTCAAGGACGGAGGCCGTATAATCGGCAACCGTGCTGGTCGTGCCCGCCCGCCTCCATCGCTGGCCTCCCGAAGTGCAGGACCTCTTCGGCCGGGAAGGCCCCCTCGTCCTGGAGATCGGCTTCGGCGACGGCCGCTTCACGGCGGAGCTCGCCCGGTCGCGCCCGGACTGGCTCGTCCTCGGGGCCGAGGTCTCGGCGGCCAGCGTCCTCCGGGCCCTCCGCCGCATGCGCCGGGAGGGTCTCACCAACGTCCGCCTCTACCACGGCCAGGGCCCCTTCGCCCTTCGGAACCTGGTCCTGCCGGGGACCCTGGACCAGGTCATCGTCAACTTCCCCGACCCCTGGCCCAAGAAACGGCACCAGGAGCGGCGCCTCCTGCGGGAGGCCTTCTTCCGCAGGCTCTCCACCCGCCTGAAGCCCGGGGGGAGCCTCCTCCTCACCACGGACCACGAGGAGTACTTCCGCTTCGCCCTGGAGGAGGCGGAGCGGACCGGGCTCTACCGGGTGGAGGTCCGGCCGCCCCCCGAGGCCCACCTCCGCACCAAGTACGCCCTAAAGTGGAAGGAGGCGGGGCGGGCCTTTTTCCACGCCGCCTTCATTAAGCTTCGCGAAGACCCCGCCCCCTGGCCCCCCTTAAGGAGGTACGACGTGGCCCACGCCCTGCTTTCCGGCGAGCTGCCCCAAGACCTGGCCCTGGAGAAGACCGCCGTGCGCCTGAAGGAAGGGGTCGCCGTCTTCCTGGAGGTGGCCCGGGGCAAGGAGGGGTTTTACGTCCTCACCCACGTGGAGGAGGAGGACCTGACCCAGGACCTGCTCCTCGAGGTCCGCAAAAGCGCCCGGGGGGTCTATGCCGGGGTGAGCCGCTTCGGCAGCCCTCTCATCACCGAGGCCGTCAAGGGGGCGGTGCGGGCCCTGGTGGACCGGCTCGAGGCCCACGGGCTGAAGGTGGTCCAGGACCACACCTGAGGCCGGGTAAGATAAGCCCATGGACCTGCCTCCCCGCACCGGCTCCCTCAAGTGGGGCACCTACCCCGAGGACGTCCTCCCCCTCTGGGTGGCGGACATGGACTTCCCCCCGGCCGAGGCGATCCAGCAAGTCCTCGCCGAGCGGGCCCGGGGCTTTCTCGGCTACCCGCCCCGGGAGGGGGACCGGGAGCTCAGGGAGCTGATCCTGGAGGCCCTGGGCCTCGAGGCGGAGCTCGCCTTCATGCCCGGGGTGGTGGTGGGGCTCTACGCCGCCGTGGCCGCCTTCACCGCCCCGGGCCAGGGGGTCCTCACCCAGGTCCCCATCTACCCGCCCTTCCTCGCCGCCATCCAGGACCAGCGCCGCACCGTCCTCGCCAACCCCCTGCGGGAGACCCCGGAAGGCTACCGGCTGGACCTCGCGGGGCTGGAGCGCCTCGCCTTCGCCACCCGCCTCCTCCTCTTCTGCCACCCCCACAACCCCACGGGCCGGGTCTTCGGCGAGGAGGAGCTCGCCGCCGTGGCCCAGATCGCCCGCAGGCACGACCTCATCGTGGTCTCCGACGAGCTTCACGCCCCCCTCACCTACGAGAAGCCCCACGTCCCCCTGGCCCGCTTCCTCCCGGAAAGGACCCTCACCCTGGTGGGCCCGGGGAAGGCCTACAACCTGGCGGGCCTGCCCATCGGGGCGGTCCTCGGCCCCAAGGCTCTGGTGGAGGCCGTGAAGCGCCACCTGCCCCACGTCTTCCCCAACGTCCTGGCCATGGCCGCCTGGAAGGCGGCCCTGAAGGAAGGGGGGCCCTGGCTTAAGGCCACCTTGGAGCGGCTTCGGGCCAACCGGGACCGGGTGGCGGCCTGGGCCAAGGCGCGGGGGCTCGGCCACCACCCGCCGGAGGGAACCTACCTGGCCTGGATCCAGACCCCCTTCCCCAAGGCCGCCGCGTACTTCCTGGAGCGGGCCCGGGTGGCCCTGAACCCGGGGGAAAGCTTCGGCCGGGGGTACGACACCTACGTCCGGCTCAACTTCGCCACCTACCCCGAGGTGCTGGAAGAGGCCCTGCGGCGGCTGGACGGGGCCCTAAAGTAAGCCCCCCCTGGGGGAACCCAGGGGGGTTAAGGCCTCACGCCCTTACTGGACCACCTCAATGGGGATCCGCTTGGCCCGGGCCTCGGCCACCTTGGGCAGGGTGAGCCGGAGGATCCCGTTCCGGAACTCCGCCTTCACCCCGGAGGCGTCCACCTCCACCGGCAGCGTGAAGGTGCGGACGAAGGAGCCGTGGGCCATCTCCTGGAGGTAGTACCGCCGCACCCGCTCGTCGGCCACGGGCTTCACCTGGCCCCGGATGGTGAGCTTGTTGCCCTCGAGGCTCACCTCCAGGTCCTCAGGGGTCATCCCGGGCACGGCCATCTCCAGGATCAGGGCCTCGTCCGTCTCGTAGAGGTCGGCCGGGGCCACGTAGGCCGCGGCGGGCCGGACGAGGTCGGAGAAGGCCTCCTCAAAGAGGCGGTTGACCTCGTCCACCAGGGTGAAGGGGCTCCAGGTCCGGAAGGGCGTGAGCTCCATGGGGCGAGCGTCCCTCCGCACCAGGGTCATCGCCATCACCTCCCATCCTCGCTTATATCACATGCGCCCGTTTTTGTCAAGAGATGTGAGGCCATTAACTTACCCGTGAGCCCTCTATAATCAGGGGCATGAACCTTCCCGAGGACGCGGTCCTGGTGGACACCCGCCCCCGCCCCGCCTACGAGGCGGGCCACCTCCCCGGGGCCCGGCACCTGGACCTCTCCGCCCCCAAGCTCCGCCTGCGGGAGGAGGCGGAGCTTAAGGCTCTGGAAGGCGGGCTCACGGAGCTCTTCCAGACCCTGGGCCTAAAAAGCCCCGTGGTCCTCTACGACGAAGGGCTCACGAGCCGCCTCTGCCGCACCGCCTTCTTTCTGGGCCTGGGCGGCCTCGAGGTCCAGCTTTGGACCGAGGGCTGGGAGCCCTACGCCACGGAGAAGGAGGAGCCCAAGCCCGAGCGTACCGAAGTGGTGGCCAAGCTGCGGCGGGACTGGCTCCTCACCGCCGACGAGGCCGCCCGCCACCCCCTCCTTTTGGACGTGCGGAGCCCCGAGGAGTTCCAGGGCAAGGTCCACCCCCCCTGCTGCCCCCGGGGCGGGCGCATCCCCGGGAGCAAAAACGCCCCCCTGGAGCTCTTCCTGAGCCCGGAGGGGCTTCTTGAAAGGCTCGGGCTTCAGCCGGGCCAGGAGGTGGGGGTCTACTGCCACTCCGGGGCCCGGAGCGCCGTGGCCTTCTTCGTCCTAAGGAGCCTCGGGGTCAAGGCGCGGAACTACCTGGGCTCCATGCACGAGTGGCTCCAGGAGGGCCTGCCCACCGAACCATGAGGGTCTATCCCGTCACCCTTGGCCCCCTCCAGGAAAACGCCTACCTGGTGGAGACGGGGGAGGGCCCAGTCCTCATTGACCCGGGGGACGAGCCGGAAAAGCTCTTCCAGCTTTTCCGGGAAACGGGCCTCACCCCCAAGGCCATCCTCCTCACCCACGCCCACTTTGACCACGTGGGGGCCGTGGCCCCTCTGGTGGAGGCCCTGGACCTCCCCGTTTACCTCCACCCCCTGGACCTCCCCCTGTACGAAGGGGCGGACCTCGCCGCCCGGGCCTGGGGCTTCGCCGTCCCCAAGCCCCCTTTGCCCGTGGAGCCCCTGGAGGAAGGCATGACCCTTTTCGGCTTCCAGGTCCTCCACCTTCCCGGCCACAGCCCCGGCCACGTGGCCTTCTACGACCCCGAAGGCGCCCAGGTCTTCTCCGGGGACCTCCTCTTCCGAGGAAGCGTCGGCCGCTACGACCTCCCCGGGGCCGACCCCAAGGCGCTTTTTGCCTCCCTAAAGAGGCTCCTTTCCCTTCCCCCCGAAACCCGGGTCCACCCGGGGCACGGGCCCGGGACCACCCTGGGCCTCGAGGCCCGGACGAACCCCTTCCTCACGGGGTTAGAATGGGAAGCGTGAACGGGGCGGAGGCACTGAAGGCGCTCTACGCGCTCCAGGAAAAGGATCTGGAAATCGACCGGCTTCGGGCCGAGGCGGAGAGCCTGCCCGAGGAGCTCGTGGCCCTCCACGGCCAGGTGGAGGCCCTGGAGGAAAGGCTCACGAACCTCCTGGAGCGGCGGGCGGAGCTGGAGCGGGAGTACAACCGCCACAGCCTGGACATCGAGGACCTAAGCGCCAAGGAGAAGCAGGCGGAGGAGGAGCAAAAGCGGGCCCAAAGCGCCAGGGAGCAGACCCAGTACGAGAACCGCATCCAGCAGATCAAGGACCGGATCCGGGAACTCCTAGAGCTTTCCACCCCCATCATGGAGGCCATGGAGAACCTGGAGGCGGAGATCGCCCAGGTGGAGGAGGAGCTCGCCGCCCTCAAGCCCAGGCTCCAGGAGCTCCTCGAGGCCAACCGGGCCCGGGTGGAAGAGCTGGAGGCCGCCATCGCCGCCAAGGTGGAGGAGCGGACCGCCATGGCGGCGGCGATCCCCGCCCAGATCCTCAAGGAGTACGAGGCCATCCGCAGGGCCCGCCGGGGCACCGGGGTGGCCCGGATGGCGGTCCAAGGCCAGGTCTTCCGCTGCGAGGGGTGCAACGTGGTCCTGCCCACCCACGTGGCCCAGAAAGTGGTGCAGGGGCAGCTGGTGCGCTGCCCCTCCTGCGGCCGCCTCCTCTGGAAGGGGGAGTAGTCCCTAAACCAGGCGGGCCTGAAGGGCGATCTCCTTCACCCCCGCCAAGGCCCGGGACACGGGGCAGCCTTCCTTGGCGGCCTCGGCGATCTCCAGGAACTTCTCCGGGGAGATCCCCGGCACCTCCGCCTCGGTCAGAAGCTCAATCCGGGTGAGGGTGGGCCTTCCGTCCACCATCTCCAGGTGGACCCGGGCCTCGGTGGAAACCCGCTTGGGCGGAAAACCCTCCCGCTCCAGGCTGGCCGCCAGCGCCATGGAGAAACACCCCGCGTGGGCCGCGGCGATGAGCTCCTCGGGGTTCGTCCCCTTCCCTTCTTCAAACCGGGAGGGGTAGGAGTAAGGCCCCTGGAAGGCCTGGCTTTCTAGCTCCATGACCCCTTTCCCCTCCCTAAAGCCGCCCTCCCATACCGCCTTCGCCTTCCGGACCGGCATAGCACCTCCCTTCCTCAAAAAGCTACCCCATGCCCGGAAGCGCTTTGGGCATGGGGACACAAACCCTTGGGCCCCTTAGCCCCCGCCCCCCACGGCGCTGGCGATGTGGCCGTAGTAGGCCATAAAGCCGGTAAGGAAGGCCCCCAGGGCCATCAGGGCCAGGACCAAAGCCCCGAGGTAGGCCCAGGTGCGCCGGGCCTCGGGGCGGCTATAGGCGTAGAAGAGGATCCCGAGGCTGGCGAGGCCCGCCGCCCCCCACATGAGGGCGGTGAGGGGCGGGTTCTTGGTGAGGCCGAAGTCCAACACCGCCCGCGCCCCCTGGAGGAGGTAAAGCCCGAGGAAGGCGGAGGGCCAGGCCAGGGCCTTAAGCTCCAGGCCCTGGTAGAGGTAAAAGCCAGCGAGGACCATCATGAAGGCGAAAAGCCCCGTGGCCACCCCGAAAAGCTCCGTGTACTGGGGCACCGGACGGCCCGCCCAGTTGGTCCAGTAGAGCTGGGCCACCGCCCCCAGGGAGAAGACCCCCAGGGTGAAGAAGAGGGGGCCATAAAGCCGCCCCAGGGCCTTCTCGTCCCCACCCCGGGCCACGGCGAGCAAGTAGGCCACCCCCGAGACCCCGGCCGCCGTGACCAGGCCTAAAACGAAGACCAGCGGGTTGTAGCTTCCCATACCCCATCACCTCCTAAGTTCAGGGTACCTCTATCCCCTCGTGGCAAATGTCCCCCCTTAGGATGGAAAGGTGCTCTTCCTCTTCGTGGACGGCCTGGGGCTGGGCGGGGCGCTGGAGGACCTCTTCCCCTTCCTCCTCGCTCTCGCCCCCACCCCCTTGGACGCCACCCTGGGGGTGGAGGGGCTGCCCCAGTCGGGCACGGGGCAAACCACCCTCCTCACCGGAGAAAACGCCGCCAAGGTCCTCGGCCACCACCAGGGCCCCTTTCCGAGCCCCAGGCTCAGGCCCCTCCTGGCGCAAGGCCTCTACGCCTGGGCCAAGGGGAAGGGCCTAAAGGTCCTCCACGCCAACGGCTACCGCCCGGACTACCTCAGGCGGGCCACGGAAGGGAAAAGGCTCCTCCTCTCCGCCTTCGCCCAGGCGGCCCGCCTCGCGGGCCTTCCCCTCCTTCCCCTGGGCCACCCCCTGGCCCTTCCCCCCGGCTTCTGGGAGGACCCCTACGGGGCGGGGGCCAAGGCGGCGGCCCTGGCCCGGGCCTTTGACCTCGTGGTCCTGGAGTACTGGGCCCTGGACCTCGCCGCCCACCGCCACCCCGAAAGCCTCCCCGACCGCTTCCGAGAGCTCACCCTTTTCCTCCAGGGCTTCCTCGCCGAAGGCGGCGTCCTCCTCCTGGCCTCGGACCACGGCAACGCCGAGGAGCCCTGGCACCCCCACCACACCCTGAACCCGGTCCCCCTGGTCCACACCGCAGGGGAAGAGGCCCCGCCCCCGCCTAGGGACCTCACGGGCGTCTTCCCTTGGTTGCGAACGGTTATCATTTCTAAAACCGATAAATCCGACCGGAATACTTGACATTTTCTCCCTCCCGGGATACCCTCCTCTCCGGGAGGGGCCCCTCCCATGGAGAACGGAGGTACCAATGATGAAGCGCTTCTTTCTGACCCTCGCGGCCTTCGCGACCCTAGGCGCCCTTGCCCAAAGCCCCACGCTCACCATCTACTCCGGGCGGGGACAGAGCTTGGTGGAACCCCTGGTTAAGCAGTTTGAGGCGGAGACCGGTATCCGGGTCCAGGTCCGCTACGGCAATGACGCCCAGATCCTCGCCGCCCTCCAGGAGGAAGGAGCCCGTTCGCCAGCGGACATCTTCTGGGCCAACACCGCCGGGGCCTTAGGCCAGGCGTCCGCCAAGGGACTTCTCCGCCCCTTGGGGGATACGCTCCTAAAGAAGCCCGTCGCCTTCGTGCCCGCCTCGAGGACCTGGGTCCCCGTGACCATGCGCCTCAGGGTCCTGGCCTACAACCCGAACCGGATCAAGGCGGAGGAGCTCCCGGAAAGCCTCCTGGACCTCCCCCGCTTCGCCCGGGAAAAGGGGCTCGTGGGCCGGGTGGGCTGGACCCCCACCTACTCCAGCTTCCAGGACATGGTGGCAGGAATCATCGCCCTCCACGGGGAGGCCAAGGCGCGGGAGTGGCTTCAGGCCATGAAGGCCCTCGCCCCCAAGGCCTACCCCTCCAACCCCGCCATGCTGGACGCCATCCGGGCCGGGGAGGTGGACCTGGGCTCCACCAACCACTACTACGTGGTCCGCTTCCGCCGGGCGGGGTACCGCCTGGGGATGCACCACTTCCGGAACGGGGACGCGGGCAACCTGGCCCTGGTGACGGGAGCGGGCATCCTCAAGACCAGCAAGAACCTCGCCGCCGCCACCCGCTTCCTCACCTTCCTCCTCTCCCCTCAGGCCCAGCAGTACTTCGTGGGCAACATCGGGGAGTACCCCCTGGTGAAGGGGGTGGTGCTGGACCCCAACCTCCTCCCCCTGGAGGAGGCCCTGGCGAAAAGCCCCAAGCTGGACTTTGAGAAGCTTCCCCTGGACCGGGCCCTGAGGCTTCTGAGGGAGACCGGGGTCCTCTAGCGGGCCCAAGGGGCGGGGTTTCCCCGCCCCTTTCCCAAACGGCCATGACCCTCTTTCGGCGCGCCACCCTTCCCGGCCTACTTCCCTTTCTCCTACCCGCCCTCCTCACCGGGGGCGGGGTCCTCCTCCCCGTGGCCTACCTGGGGGTGCGGGCCCTCGAGGCCGACCCTTTGGTCCTGCGGGAGATCCTCCTTCGGCCTAAGAACCTGGAGCTCCTCCGCAACACCCTGGGCCTCGCGGCCGGGGTTTTGGGCCTCGCCACCCTCGTGGCCCTCCCCGCCGCCTACCTCACCACCCGCACGGACCTCAGGGGCAAGCGCCTCTGGGCCACCCTCCTCACCCTCCCCCTCGCCGTCCCGGGGTACGTGGGGGCCTACGTCCTCCTCTCGGCCACGGGGCCGGGGGGGCTACTCCCCCTGCCCCGGCCCGAGGGGTACTGGGGAGCCCTCCTCGTCCTGGGCCTCACCACCTACCCCTACCTCTTCCTCGCCCTCCGCGCCGCCTTCCTGGGGGTGGACCCCTCGGTGGAGGAGGCGGCCCGCACCCTGGGCCACCCTCCATGGCGGGTCTTCCTCCGGGTGACCCTGCCCCAGCTCCTCCCCGCCTTCCTCTCGGGCTACCTGGTGATCGCCCTCCACGTCCTGGGGGACTTCGGCACCGTGAGCCTCCTTAGGTACGAGACCTTTTCCTACGCCATCTACCTGCAGTACAGCGCCGCCTTTGACCGGGTCTACGCCGCCTGGCTCGCCCTCTTCCTCCTCCTGCTCACGGGAAGCCTCCTCCTCCTGGAGGCCGCCCTCCTCCGCCGCCTGAACCTGGGCCGGACCGGCCGGGGCGCAGCCCGGACCTCACCCCCCACCCGCCTGGGCCCCCTCACCCCCCTGGCCCACCTCTTCCTCCTCCTCCCCTTCGTCCTCGCGGTGGCCTTCCCCCTCTACGCCCTCCTCCACCTGGCCCGCCGCTTCCCCGCCTCCGCTACGGGCGGCCTCGCCGAGGCCTTGGGCCACGCCCTCCTCGTGGCGCTTCCCGTGGCCTTCTTGAGCGTGGGCATGGCTCTGCCCATCGCCTACCTGGCCTCCCGCTACCCCTCCCCCGCCTCCCGCACCCTGGAACGGCTCGCCTACCTTGCCTACGCCATTCCACCCCTGGCCTTCGCCCTCGCCTGGATCTTCTTCAGCCTAAGGACCCTCCCCTTCCTCTACGGCACCCTGTTCCTCCTGGTCCTCGCCCTCGCCCTCCACTTCCTCGCGGAGAGCCTTGGCCCCGTGCGGAGCACCCTGGCCCAGGTGCCTCCCAGGCTGGAGGAGGCAGCCCGCACCCTGGGGGACACCCCCACCCGGGCCTTTTTCCGGGTCACCTTCCCCCTCCTTTGGCGGGGCGCTGTCGCCGGAGGCAGCCTAGCCTTCATCGGGGCCATGAAGGAGCTTCCCATCACCCTCCTCCTGGCCCCCACCGGGTTCAGCACCCTGGCAACCCGGGTTTTCAGCTACACTCAGGAAGCCATGTTCGCGGAGGCCGCCCCCTTCGCCCTCCTCATCGTGGGGCTTTCCGCGGCCTTCGTGGGGGTGCTGCTGTGGAACGAACGCCGCTTCTAGAGCTCAAGGGCATCCGCAAGCGCTTCGGAGAGCTGGAGGTTCTCCGGGGCGTGGACCTCGCCCTCTACCCGGGGGAGATCCTGGCCCTCCTGGGGCCCTCGGGCTGCGGCAAGACCACCCTCTTGCGGGTGGTGGCGGGCCTCGAGGCCCCCAACGCAGGCCGGGTCTTCCTGGAGGGGCGGGACATCACCGGCCTCCCCCCGGAGAAGCGGGGCATCGGCTTTGTCTTCCAGGACTACGCCCTCTTCCCCCACCTCACCGCCTTGGGCAACGTGGCCTTTGGCCTTAAGGGCAAGGACCGCCTGGCGCGGGCGCGAAAGGCCCTGGAGCGCGTGGGCATGACCCTCTTCCAGGACCGGAGGCCTGGGGAGCTCTCGGGGGGCCAGCAGCAGCGCGTCGCCCTGGCCCGGGCCCTGGCCCCCGGGCCCAAGCTCGTCCTCCTGGACGAGCCCTTCTCCAGCCTGGACGCGGGGCTTAGGGCCGCCACCCGGGAGGAGGTGCGCAAGGTGCTCAAGGAGACGGGCACCGCCGCCCTCCTCGTCACCCACGACCAGGAGGAGGCCCTCTCCTTCGCCGACCGCCTCGGGGTGATGCGGGGCGGGGAGATCCTCCAGGTCGGAACCCCGGAGGAGGTCTACCTCCGCCCCAAAACCCCCTTCGTGGCCCAGTTCCTAGGCCGGACCAACCTCCTTCCCGGGGAGGGCCGGGGGAGGTACGCCGAGACCTGCCTGGGTCCCGTGCCCCTGGCGGAAGCCCGGGAGGGTCCCCTCCTCCTCTCCCTCCGCCCCGAGGCCCTGCGCCTCACCCCTCCGGGGCAGGGCCCCCAGGGGGAGGTGGTGGCCCGGGAGTTCAAGGGGCACGACCTCACCTACCGGGTGCGCCTCCACGGGGTCCGGCCTGAGCAGGAGGTCCTGGTGCAGGAAGGCCCCACCTGCCCCTTCAAGGTGGGGGATCGGGTAGGGCTAGAGGTGGTGGGGGAAGGGGTGGCCCTGGAGGGTACCCCTCCCGCCCCGGTCCGGCAGGAGGCCTGAGGACGTGCGGCGCCTGCTCCTCCTTTGCGAGTACGACGGCACCCTCTTCGCCGGGTTGCAGCGGCAGGGGAGGGGTTTGCGCACGGTCCAGGGGGAACTAGAAAGGGCCCTGCCTGGGATCGGGGCCTTGCCCAAGGCGGTGGCCGCGGGGCGCACGGACGCCGGGGTGCACGCCCTGGCCATGCCCTTCCACGTGGACGTGGAAAGCGCCATCCCCGTGGAGAAGGTCCCCGAGGCCCTCAACCGCCTCCTCCCCGAGGACCTCAAGGTAGTGGCCGCCCGGGAGGTGGCCCCCGACTTCCACGCCCGGAAGGACGCCCTGTGGCGGGCCTACCGCTACCGGATCCTCGTAAGGCCCCACCCCTCCCCCCTCCTCCGCCACCGGGCCCTTTGGGTGCGGCGCCCCCTGGACCTGGAGGCCATGGAAGAGGCCCTCCCCCTCCTCCTGGGGCGGCACAACTTCCTGGGCTTCGCCAAGGAGGAAACCCGGCCGGGGGAGCGGGAGCTCCTCGAGGCCCAACTCCAGGTGGCGGAGGGGGAGGCGGGCCTCGAGGTGCGCCTCTACTTCCGGGGCACGAGCTTTCTGCGGGGGCAGGTCCGGGGCATGGTGGGCACCCTGCTGGAGGTAGGGCTCGGAAAACGCCCTCCGGAGAGCCTCGAGGCCATCCTGAAGACCGCCGACCGCCGCCTGGCGGGCCCCACCGCCCCGGCCCACGGCCTTTACTTCGTGGAGGCCGCCTACCCCGAGGAGAAGCTCAGCCCCTAAACCCCCACCCGCACGAGTGGGCCTTGCACGCTTGCCGCTCGCCCCGCTTTCCACCAGGCGCCGGCATGGGAGGGCCTTAGAGGCGGCTCCTCGGGTCCAAAGCGTCCCTAAGCCCGTCCCCCAGGTAGTTGAAGGCCAGGACCGTGATGAAGATCATGAAGCCCGGCGGCAGGGCAAGCCAAGGGGCGATGAAGATGTACTCTTGGGCGTTGGTGAGCATGTTGCCCCAGGTGGCCACGGGGGGCTGGATGCCAAACCCGAGGAAGGAGAGGGCCGCCTCCACCAGGATGGCCTGGCCCACCTGCAGGGTGGCCTGGACGATGAGGGGGGCCATGGTGTTGGGCACCAGGTGGCGGAACATGATGCGGAAGTCCGTGGCCCCCAGGGCCTGGGCGGCGGTGGCGTAGTCCATCTCCCTAAGGGAGAGGATGCTCCCCCGCACGAGCCTTGCCGTCCCCAGCCAGCCGAAGAAAACGAGAATGGTGATGATGATGAACACGCTGGCGGCATCCCCGAACACCCCCTGGGCCCAGCGCCCCACCGCCACCTCGGGGTCCCGCAGGAGGGCGGAGAGCACCAAGAGGAGGGGGAGGGTGGGGATGGTGAGCATGAAGTCAATGAGGCGGCTTATGGCCACGTCCAGGTCCAGGCGGATCTCCCCCCTAAGCCCGAACCAGGCGGCCCAAAGGGCGAGGGCCAGGACGAGGCCGAAGCCCAGGTAGCTCCATAGGCTTCCCGCCTGGATCCCATCCTTGGCCAGGGCCCAGGCGATGGAAAGGGCCAGGTAGAGCACCCCGTAGTAGAGGAACCAGGAAAACACCCGCCACAGGGCGAAGCTCCAGGGATAGAACCCCTCCTTCTCCCGCCGCAAGGGGCCCAAGTAGAAGCGGAGGGGCCGCCCGGCGTAGTAGCCCGCCAGGGTGCCCATAAGGGTCCCGATGATCACGCTAGACAAGGCCACGGCGAACCCCACGAGGAGGGAGATCCGGGAGCCGTAGATGATCCGGGAAAGCACGTCCCGCCCCAGGTCGTCCGTGCCCAGGGGGTGCTCGGGGGAAGGGGGCAGGAAGTAGTAGGCCCCCACGTCCTCGCCCGTGGGCTGGGCCGTGGGGTCGTAGGGGGCGATCCATGGAGCAAACAGGGCCATGAGAACGAGGAGGACGATGACCACAAGGCTCGCCATGGCCATCTTGTGCCGCCGGAGGCGGCGCCAGAAGAGGCTGAAGAAGGTCCGGGGCTTAGGGGAAGCGGTCGCGGTCGCCATGAAGCACCTCTAGCTGTAACGGATCCGGGGATCCACCACCGCGTAGGCCAGGTCCGCCAGGAGGTTGAAGAGGGCCGTCATCAGGGCCAGAAAGGCCAGGGCGGCCATGGCCACGTTGTAGTCCTTCTCCACCAGGGCGTCAAAGATGGCCCGGCCCATCCCGGGATAGCTGAAGATGGTTTCGGTGATGGTGGCCCCGCCCAAGACCCCGGGGATGGCGAGGCCCACCAGGGTCACGATGGGGATTAGGGCGTTCCTGAGGGCGTGCTTGTAGAGCACCACCCGCTCGGCGAGCCCCTTGGCCCGGGCGGTGCGGATGTAGTCCTGGGAGAGGACCTCGAGGAGGGAAGCCCGCATGAAGCGCGTCCACTCCGCCATCTGCAACGCCGAGAGGGTGAGGACGGGGAGGACGAGGTGCCAGGCCCACTGGCCCAGGAACGCCCAGAGGCTCACCGCCCCAGCGCGCACGTCCTCCCAGAGCACTCCGGGCACCCCGCCCGTGGGGAAGCGGGGAAAGCCGGGGATGCTCTCCGGCAAGACGATGGCGAAAAGGTAAAGGAGGAGGATCCCCAGGAAGAAGACCGGCATGGAAAAGCCCACGAAGGAGAGAAAGGTGATGGCGTAGTCGGCCAGGGAGTACTGCCGCACGGCGGAGAAGACCCCCACGGGGATGGCCACCACAAGGGCCAGGGTCAGGGCGAGCCCGGAAAGGATCAGGGTCTTGGGCAGACGCTGGACGAAGACGTACTCCGCCGCCGGGATCCCGTAGGTGCGGCTGTAGCCCAGGTCGCCGCGCAAGGCCCGGTTGAGCCACTTGAAGTACCGGATGTGGAGGGGCTGGTCCAGGCCGTAGGCCCGCTTCAAGGCCTCAAACTGCTCGGCGGTCATGCGGGGGTTCTGCCGCCTGAGCTCGTCCAAAGGGTCCCCCGGCTGCAAGGCCAAGAGGGCGTAGATCACCACGCTGGCCGCGAAGAGCAGGGGGATCATCTGCAAAAGCCTGCGCACCGTGTAGGCGAACACCCTTGTACCTCCCGTTTGTTCCACCAAAAAGCCCGCTGGGCTAAAGCCCAGCGGGCCTCACTATACCACCCGGGTTACCTGGTGGAAAGGGCGTACTTCGCCTGGTCCCACTTCTTCACGGCGCCGCGGCTGGCCCAGCCGATCTCCCAGGCGTTCCAGCCGGGGTAGCCGTAGCCGCCGGAGTAGGCGCTGGACACGTAGTTCACGAGGCCCTGGCGCACCACGTAGGGGTTGGCGCGGAAGTAGAGGGGAAGCGCCGGGAGCTCCTCGGCCCAGATCTCCTGGGCGCGCCAGAAGAGCTGCTTGCGCCGCTCGGGGTCAAACTCCAGCACGGCCTGGCTCGTGAGGCGGTCAAACTCGTCGTTCCGCCAGCCGCCGATGTTCTGGCCCTGGTAGTTGTTCTCCTTGGTGGGCACCAGGATGGCCCCGGTGTTCAGGTTTTTGTACTGGAAGAGGCTGCCATCCTCGGCCAGGGTGGAGACCCAGGCGAACATAAACATCCCCGTCCACTTGCACTCGGAGGCGCGCTGGGTGAAGTCGTCGGCGAAGACCACGGCGGAGGGGGCGTTGTTGATCTTGACGGCGATGCCGATCTTCTTCAGGTCCTCGGCGAAGAACTGCTGGGTGCGCTCGCGGATGGCGTTGCCGGCGGTGGTCACGAACTCGATCTCAAAGCGCACGGTGCGGCCGCCCACGGTGCGCTGGAGGATCCCATCCGGGCCCTTGCGCCAGCCCATCTCCGCCAAGAGGGCCTCGGCCTTCTTCGGGTTAAACTCGTACTTCCTGACGTTGGGGTTGAAGAGGGGGTTGACGGGGGCGATCCAGGTGTGGGCCACGGGCTGGAGGCCGTCAAAGAAGGCCTTCACCAGGCCCTCCCGGTTCAGGGCGTGGAGGATGGCCTGGCGGGTGCGCTTGTCGTTCAAGCCGAGGTCCTTGACCACCTGGCAGTTCTCAAACTTGTTGACGTCAATGTGCTCCCAGATGGCCCCGGGGACGAACCAGATGTCAAAGCGACCGGGGGCGCGCCGCACCAGCTGGGGCGAGCGGCCCTGGTCAAAGGTGAGGGAGACGCTGGAGGTGGCGTCAATGGAGCCGCCGATCACCGCCACGAGGAGGGAGTTGGTGTTCTGGATGAAGCGGTAGACCACCTTCTGGATGTACTTGCTCTCGCCGCCCTCGGGCTTGATGGGGAAGTTGGGGTTCCGGACCATCTCCACGGAGTTCCCCGGCACCCAGCGGCGGAGCATGAAGGGGCCGGAGTAGACCATGGCCCCCCGGTTCAGGGCCTGGGGCGTGGAGAACTTGATGAAGAAGTTGCGGTAGAGCTCGTTGAGCTTCTCCGCGTCCTTGTCGGGGTCCAGGCCCCGGGCCGCCGCCTTCACCTTCTCCCACTCGGGGCCCATGATGTGCTTGGGGGCATAGGTGTCGATGGGCCCGTAGGTGTCGTAGTAGTAGGCGGGCTCGAAGATAAGGGTGAAGTTGCGGGCGTCCTTGATGCGGACGTTCACCCGCTCCCAGAAGTCGGGGTTGAGCACCGGCATGCCCTTGGCCTTCCCCACCTCAAAGTAGAAGGCCACGTCCTCGGTGGTGATGGGCTTGCCGTCGGACCAGCGGGCGTCTGGGCGGATGGTGAGGTCCATCTCCAGGCGCTTCTTGCCGCCGCCGATGTCCCTCACCCGCAGGCGCCCATTCTCCAGGGTGGGCACCTCGGTGGCCAGGACGGGGAAGTTCTGGCTGTTGGCGTCGAAGCCAATCAGGGGAGCGAAGAGGTACTGCTCAATCTCGCTCTTGATGGCCTGGTTGGAGATGACGTTGAGGAAGTCCCCCGCCAGCACCCTGGGCTCCTGGGAAGCCCCGATCACCAGGCTGTTGTCCTGAGGCCCCGCCAGGGCCAGGCCCAAAGCGGTTATACCGAGTACAGCCAGCTTACCTAGGTTCCTCATACCGCCTCCTTTCGTGGCACTATCGCAGTGGCCGAGGTTATTATACGACCCCTCCGATGAAGGTCAATAAGGCCCAAAGCTAAAGGGGCCTGAAGCCAGGCCCCTTTGCCCCCTGAGTGGCCCACCGCGGCGAAAGCCAAAGTGGAGGCCCCGACGAGCCTCCCACGTGGCGAAGCGGACGCCCGAACGCTCAGTGCCCGCAGGTGCGGGGGGCCCCCTCCTGGTCCTTGGTGCGGAAGGAGTGGCCGCAGCCGCAGGTGCTGGCGGCGTTGGGGTTGTGGACCGTGAACCCGCCCCCCATGAGGCTTTCCACCCAGTCAATCTCCGAGCCCACCAGGTAGGGCAGGGACATCCGGTCCACCACCAGGCGCACCCCATGCATCTCCACGAAGGTGTCCCCCTCGAGCTCCCTTTCGTCCACGGCCATGCCGTACTGGAAGCCCGAGCAGCCGCCGGACTTGATGTAGACGCGGATGGCGGCGTGTTCCTTCCCGTAGCGGGCAAGGATCTCCTTTGCCTTCTCCGCCGCCAGGGGGGTGATGCGGATGACCGCCTCTTGGGTTTCCACCATGCCGAACCTCCTTACCCCTAAGGCTAGCACGGAAGGGGTAGGAGAAGGTGAGGGAGCTTCCAGAGGTAGGATGGGCCCATGGAGCTACGGGCGGTGCAGGAGGTCCTAAAGGAAGAACGCCTGGACGGCTGGCTTCTTTATAGCTTTGGCGGGAGCAACCCCCTGGCCCTCGAGGTCCTGGGCCTCGCCCACCTCCACCTCACCCGCCGCTTCGCCTACCTCATTCCCAAGGAAGGGGAGCCCACCCTCCTCTGCCACGCCATTGAGGAAAGCCTCTTCCCTCCCCTCCCCGGAAACCGGAAGACCTACCACACCTGGAGGGGCTTCCTGGAGGGCCTCGCCCACCTTCTTAGGGGAGTGCGGCGCGTCGCCCTGGAGTACGTCCCGGGGGGGCAGATTCCCTACCTCTCCCGGGTGGACGGGGGAACCCTGGACCTCCTCCGGGGCCTGGGCCTCGAGCTCGCCTCCTCCTGGCCCCTCCTCCTCCTCTTCCAGACCTGGGACGAAGAAAGGCTGCAAAGCCACCGGCGGGCGGCGGCCGGCCTCGCCCGGGCCAAGGATCTGGCCCTGGACTTCCTGCGCCAAAACCCGGAGGCCAGTGAGCGGGAGGTCCAAAGCGTGCTCGTCCGGGCCCTGGAGGCGGAAGGGCTCATCTTTGACCACCCCCCCATGGTGGCCTTCGGGAAAAACGCCGCTAACCCCCACCACGAACCCTCCGAGGCCCGCCTGGAGGAAGGGGCGGTGGTCCTTCTGGACCTGTGGGCCAAAGTACCTGGGGGGGTCTACGCCGACCTCACCTGGATGGCGGGGAAAAGGCCCCCGGAGGCGGCCCACCGGGCCTTCCAAGCGCTGGCCCGGGCGCGGGACGAGGCCATCGCCTTCGTGGAAAGGGCCTACCGGGAAGGCCGCTACCCCAAGGGCTTTGAGGTGGACCGGGTGGCGCGCAAGGTCCTGGAGGAGGAGGGCTATGGCCCCTACATCCGCCACCGCACCGGGCACAACCTGGGGGAGGAGGTCCACGGCTCCGGGCCCCACCTGGACGACCTGGAAACCCACGACCTCCGCCCCCTGGTGCCGGGCCTGGCCTTCACCGTGGAGCCCGGGGTCTACCTGGAGGCCTTCGGCGTGCGCACCGAGGTGGACGTCTACCTTCACCCCACGGGCCCCGAGGTCACCACCCCCCTCCAGGAGGCCATTACCCCGCTTTAGGGGGGCGTGGTATCTTGGGGGACGGCATGGACCGCCCCCCCTTGATCTTCTCCGGCCAGTCCAACCGGCCCCTGGCCCAGGCCATCGCCGAGGCTTTAGGCCTCCCCTTGGGGAAGAGCACCACCTTGCGCTTCGCCAACGACAACCTCTTCGTCCGCTACGAGGAAAGCCTGAGGGAGGGGGACGTCTTCATCGTCCAGTCCTTTGTCCCCCCGGTGCAGGACCACCTGATGGAGCTCCTCATGATGGTGGACGCCGCCAAGGGGGCGAGCGCCGCCCGGGTCACCGCCGTCATCCCCTACTTCTCCTACGCCCGGAGCGATAAGAAGGACGCCCCCAGGATCTCCATCACCGCGCGGCTCATCGCCGACCTCCTGCAGACGGCGGGGGCCGACCGGGTCCTCACCATGACCCTCCACTCCCCCCAGGTCCACGGCTTCTTCAAGATCCCCGTGGACCACCTCTCCGCCGAGCCCGTGATCGCCAACTACTTCGCCACCCGGGTGGACCTGGAAAACGCCGTGGTGGTGGCCCCGGACGCCGGGGACCTCAAACGGGCAAGCGCCCTCGCCCGTAGGCTCGGCCTTCCCCTGGCCTTCATTGACAAGGAACGGGTCTCCGACACCGAGGTGCGGGTCCGGATGCTGGTGGGGGAGGTGGAGGGAAAGACGGCCCTCATCGTGGACGACGAGATCTCCACGGCGGGGAGCCTGGTGGAGGCGGTGGAGGCCCTCATGCAGGCCGGGGCCAAGGAGGTGTACGCCGCCGCCACCCACGGGGTCTACGTGGGCCCGGCCCTGGAAAGGATCGCCAAAAGCTCCGTGAAGGAGGTGGCCGCCACGGACACCTGCCCCCCCAAGGAAGGCCCCAAGCTCCGGACCCTCACCGTGGCCCCCCTCTTCGCCGAGGCCATCTGGCGGATCCATAGGGGGGAGTCGGTGTCCAGCCTCTTCACATGATGGTGCGGAACGAACGGCTCACCTTGGCGGGGCTTTCCGTCCTCGCCCGGATCCCCGAGGCGCCCAAGGCCCTCCTCCTCGCCCTCCACGGGCTCCAGGGCTCAAAGGAGCACATCCTCGCCCTCCTCCCCGGCTACGCGGAGCGGGGGTTCCTCCTCCTCGCCTTTGACGCCCCGAGGCACGGGGAAAGGGAGGGCCCTCCCCCCTCCTCCAAGAGCCCCCGGTACGTGGAGGAAGTCTACCGGGTGGCCCTGGGGTTTAAGGAGGAGGCCCGGAGGGTGGCGGAGGAGGCCGAGAGGCGCTTCGGCCTTCCCCTTTTCCTCGCCGGGGGGAGCCTGGGGGCCTTCGTAGCCCACCTCCTCCTTGCCGAGGGCTTCCGGCCCCAGGCGGTTTTGGCCTTCATCGGCTCGGGCTTTCCCATGAAGCTTCCTCAGGGGCAGGTGGTGGAGGACCCCGGGGTCTTGGCCCTCTACCAGGCCCCGCCCGCCACCCGGGGGGAGGCCTACGGCGGGGTGCCCCTTCTCCACCTTCACGGCAGCCGGGACCTCATCGTCCCCCTGGCCCGGATGGAGAAGACCTTGGAGGCCTTGAGGCCGCACTACCCCGAAGGCCGCCTGGCCCGGTTCGTGGAGGAGGGGGCGGGCCACACCCTCACCCCCCTCATGGCCCGGGTGGGGCTGGCCTTCCTGGAGCACTGGCTTGAGGCCCGGTAGCGAGATCCTGGTGGGGCTCAGGGGCTACCGGGGCTTCCCCGGGGGGTTCAAGGCCTACCGCAAGGCCTTCCCCACGGTGGAGCTCTCCTGGTGGCACCGGGTGGGGGACGTGGGGACGATAAGCCGCCTCCGGGCCCTCGCCCCCGAGGGGTTCCGCTTCAGCGCGGTGGGCCACAAGCACCTCACCTTCCGCCCCACGGGGGAGGAAAGGCGTGTCCTTAGGCGGCTTCTCCGGCGCTTCCGCCTCTTCGGCCCCAAGGCGGGCGCCCTCCGCCTCCTCCTTCCCGAAGACCTTTCCCCGGAGGCCCTCGAGGCCTGGCTCCCCCTTCTCGAGGCGGTCCAGAACGAGCTCGGCCCGGTCCCCATCGCCTTCCAGGCCCCCGCGCCCCTGAAGCCCCTCCTCCTTGAGCGGGGCCTGGCCGTGGTGAACGCGGAGGAGGGCCCCTTCCTCTACCTCCTGGACCCCGAGCGCCTCCCCCCGGGGAAGGGGTACGCCTACTTCGCCCCGGAGCGGGTCTTCCCAAACCCACCTCCTGGGCCTACACTCGGGGAGGAGGTTGAGGGGCGTTGAAGGTGGCCAAGCGCTTCACCCTTAAGGACGCGGAGGAGCTTTACCTGGTGCCCCACTGGAGCGGGGGCTTCTTCCGGGTTGGGGAGAAGGGGGATCTGGAGGTCACCCCCTTGGGCCCCAAGGGCCCCGCGGCCTCCCTCTTGGAGATCGTGGAGGCCTTGAGGGACGAGGGTAGGCCCCTGCCCCTCGTGCTCCGCTTTCCCCAGATCCTCGAGGCCCGGGTCCGGGCCCTCAACGAGGCCTTCCTGGAGGCCATGGCGAAGTACGGCTACCAGGGCACCTACCGGGGGGTCTACCCGGTGAAGGTGAACCAGCGCCGCCTGGTCCTGGAGACCGTGGCCCGGGCGGGGAGGCCCTACCACCTCGGCCTCGAGGCGGGGAGCAAGCCCGAGCTCGCCCTCATCCTGGCCCAGGACCTCTCCGAGGAGGCCCTCATCACCACCAACGGCTTCAAGGACGACGACTTCGTCCGCCTCGCCCTCATGGGCAGGAAGCTCGGCCGGAACGTGGTCATCACCCTGGAGAAGTTCGCCGAGCTTTCCCGGGTGGTGCGCCTCTCCAAAGAGCTTGGGGTCAAGCCCCTCCTGGGCATCCGCTACAAGCTGAAGGCTAAAGGAGCGGGCCAGTGGGAGGCCTCGGGGGGGGAGAACGCCAAGTTTGGCCTCACCACGCCGGAGATCGTGCGGGCGGTGGAGGTCCTCCAAGAGGAGGGCCTCCTGGACGCCCTGGTGATGCTCCACGCCCACATCGGCAGCCAGGTCACGGACATCCGCCGGATCAAGGCCGCGGTGCGGGAGGCGGCCCAGACCTACGTGCAGCTCCGGAAGCTCGGGGCCCCCCTCCGCTACCTCAACCTGGGCGGGGGCCTGGCCGTGGACTACGACGGCTCCAAGACCAACTTCTACGCCTCGGCCAACTACACCCTCTCCGAGTACGCCGAGAACCTGGTCTACGTCACCAAGGAGGTGGTGGAGGCCCAGGGCGAGCCCCACCCCATCCTGGTCACCGAGAGCGGGCGGGCCATCACCGCCTACCACCAGGTCCTGGTCCTCCAGGTCATTGACGTCATCTCCCCCCCCGGGGAGCGGCGGCCCGACCCCCCGCCTCCCGAGGCCCACCCCCTGGTGAAGGAGCTCTGGGAAAGCCTGCAAAGCCTCACCCCCAAGAACTTCCAGGAGGTCTACCACGACGCTTTCGCCGACAAGGAGACCCTCCAGACCCTCTACGACCTCGGCCTGGTCTCCCTCCGGGACCGGGCCCTAGCGGAGGAGATCTTCTACCACATCGCCCGCCGGGTCCAGGCCATCGCCCAGAACCTCCCCTATGTCCCCGACGAGCTGGAAGACCTGGAGAAGCTCCTCGCCGACAAGCTGGTCTGCAACTTCTCCGTCTTTCAGAGCCTCCCCGACGCCTGGGCCATCCACCAGCTCTTCCCCGTGGTGCCCCTCTCCCGCCTCCTGGAGCCCCCGACCCGGAGGGCCACCCTGGTGGACATCTCCTGCGACTCGGACGGCAAGATGGACCGCTTCATTGACCTCCACGACGTGCGACAGACCCTGCCCGTCCACCCCGTCCGCCCCGGGGAGCCCTACTACCTTGGGGTCTTCCTGGTGGGGGCGTACCAGGACGTCCTGGGGAGCAACCACAACCTCTTCGGCCAGGTGGGGGAGGCCCACGTGCGGGTGGAGGAGGAGGGCTTCGCCATAGAGCGCTTCGTGGGGGGGGAGACGGCGGAGCGGGTGATAGAGAAGATGGGCTTCACCGCCCGGGAGCTGACGCTCGGGGTGGAGCGCCTGGTGCGGCGAAGCCGCCTCTCCCCCGCGGAGAAGGGCGTCTTCCTGGAGCGCTACGCCCGGGAGCTCCAGGGGTACACCTACCTGGAGGACTAGGCCCCCGCCCTAACCCGTTAAGGCCCGGCTAAGGGAGGGCGTGGCAGGATGGGGCCATGGCCTCCTTGAAGGGGCGTTATACTGGTCTTAACTTGTCCCCCACCCTGGAGCTCCTGGACCCCTTGAACCCGGTGCGGCGGCAGATGGCCCTTTGGCTCCTGCCCCTGGGAAGCCTCCTGGCGGGGGCGGCCTACTGGGCCTCGAGGCCAGGGGGCCTGGACCCCGTGGACCGAATCTTCCTGCCCCCGATGGCCCTAGGCTTTCTCGCCTTCGCCGCCCTCCTCTGGCGCTTTCCCACCTCGGCCCGGTGGGCGATCCCCGGCGCCCACGCCCTCATCGCCTTGTACCTCCTTTCCACCCTGATCTACCAGCTCCTCTTCAAGCCTAACCCTTTGGGCCTCTCCCCCGCCGCCTACTGGGTGCCCTTCTTTTACTTCTCCAGCTACCTTTTCTTCCCCGCCAAGAGGGCAGTGCGACTGGCCCTCCTCTACCTCCTCACCCTCTTTCTCGTGGCCCTTCTGGGCCTCATGCGCAACCCCCTCCAGCCCGTCCACTGGAACGCCCTGACCCAGTTCTTCGGGGCCAACCTGGCCTACGTGGGCCTCCTCTACCTGCTGGTGCGCCTGAAGGAAGGGTACATGGAGGCCCAACTGGACGCCTACACCGACTTTCTCACCGGGCTCAGGAACAGCCGCTATCTAGAGCTCATTTTGGAAAGGGAGCTCTTCCGCCTGCAGCGCTACGGCCGCCCTCTCTCCCTCATCCTCCTGGACCTGGACGGCTTTAAAGCGGTGAACGACACCCACGGCCACGAGGTGGGGGACCGGGTGCTCCGGACCCTAGCCCAGTGCCTCGAGGCCCACCTCCGGCGAAGCGACCGCGCCGTGCGCCTGGGCGGGGAGGAATTCGCCCTCCTTCTCCCGGAAACCCCCCTGCCCCAGGCCCTGCGCCTGGCGGAGCGCCTGCGGCAGGCGGTGGAGGCCATGGAGGTGCCCCCGGTGGCGCGGATCACGGCGAGCTTCGGCGTGGCCGAGGAAAGCCCCTCCGACACTCCCCTCACCCTCCTGCGCCGGGCGGACGAGGCTATGTACCGCGCCAAGCACAGGGGGAAAAACCGGGTGGAGGCGGCCCCCAAATAAGTACCCCACCGCGGCGAAAGCCGCGGTGGGGGCCCCAAAAGGGTCTTCCTAGACGCGCGGACGCTTCCCCCATGCTGGCTTACGCCAGCATAGGGTGGCCTCAAAGCCCCGCTTCCCGCCTCAGGGCCTCCACCCGGTCCGTCTCCTCCCAGGGGAAGCCCTGGCGGCCGAAGTGGCCGTAGGCCGAGGTGGGGGTGTAGATGGGCCTAAGGAGGTCCAGCTCCTCAATGATGGCGAGGGGCCTCGGGTCAAAGACCTTCTTGGCGATCTCCGTGAGCTTCTCGTCGGGGAGGACCCCGGTGCCGAAGGTCTCCACCCTAAGGGAGACGGGCCTGGCCTTGCCGATGGCGTAGGCGAGCTCCACAAGAGCCCTTCGCGCCAGCCCCGCCGCAACGATGTTCTTGGCCATGTACCGGGCGTAGTAGCTGGCGGAGCGGTCCACCTTGGTGGGGTCCTTGCCGCTGAAGGCCCCGCCCCCGTGGGGCACCGCCCCTCCGTAGGTGTCCACGATGATTTTCCGCCCGGTGAGGCCGGTGTCGGCGTGGGGCCCGCCCAGGATGAAGCGGCCCGAGGGGTTGATGAGGTACTCCGTCTCCCCTTCCTTCAGGTACTCAGGAGGGATGGCCTGGCGCACCACCTCGCGAATCAGGTCCTCCCTAAGCTGCTCCTGCTCCACCTCGGGGGAGTGCTGGGCGGAGACCACCACGGTCTTGACGTAAAGGGGCTTGTCCCCCTCGTAGACCACGGTGACCTGGGCCTTGCCGTCGGGCCGGAGGTAGGGCAGAAGCCCCGTCTTTCGCACCTCGGCGAGGCGCATGGTGAGGCGGTGGGCTAAGGTGATGGGGAGGGGCATGAGCTCCGGGGTCTCGTCGGTGGCGTAACCGAACATGAGCCCCTGGTCCCCGGCCCCCACCCGGTCCAGGGGGTCGGTGGACTTGAGGACCCGCCACTCGTAGGAGAGGTTGACCCCGCCGGCGATGTCGGGGGACTGCTCGTCTATGGCGGTGAGGACGGCGCAGGTGTCGGCGTCAAAGCCGTACTTGGCCCGGGTGTACCCCACCTCCCGCACCGTCTTGCGCACCAGGTTGGGGATGTCCACGTAGCCCTCGGTGGAGATCTCCCCCGCCACGAAGACCAGCCCGGTGGTGACCAGGGTCTCCGCCGCTACCCGGGCCTTCTTGTCCTGGGCGATGAGGGCGTCCAGGATGGCGTCGGAGATCCGGTCCGCCAGCTTATCCGGGTGCCCCTCGGTAACCGATTCAGACGTGACCAGCCTCAACGCGCGCACCTCCTTTACCCCGATGCCCCCCTCGGGGCAACCCTGATAGTATAGCACCCCCCCCTTTCCGTCCAGAGAGGTAGGATGGGGCCCCGTGAAGGACCCCAAGGCTCCCATCGGCGTCTTTGACTCCGGGGTGGGGGGGCTCACGGTGCTCAAGGCCCTCCGCCGCCTCCTGCCCCGGGAGGAGTTTCTCTACTTCGGGGACACGGCCCGCGTGCCCTACGGCGGTAAGCCCCTCGCCATGGTGCGCCGCTTCGCCTGGGAGATCGCGGGCTTTCTCCTGAGGCAGGGGGTGAAGGCCATCGTGGTGGCCTGCAACACGGCGAGTTCCGCCGCCCTGCCCGACCTCGCCGAGGACCTCTCCGTGCCGGTCTTCGGGGTGGTGGAGCCCGCCGCCAGGGCCGCCCGCGGCTTCCGGAAGGTGGGCCTCATCGGCACCCAGGCCACGGTGGAAAGCGGGGCCTACCCCAGGTACGTGGACCTGGCCTGGGCCAAGGCCTGCCCCCTCCTCGTCCCCCTGGTGGAGGAGGGGCTTTGGGACGACCCCGTGGCCCTCCTCGTGGCCCGCCACTACCTCGAGGACGCCCCCAAGGACCTCGAGGCCCTGATCCTGGGGTGCACCCACTACCCCTTCCTCAAGGGGGCCATCGGCGCGGTCCTCCCCGGGGTGGCCCTCCTGGACTCCGCCGAGCTCACCGCCCAGGAGGTGGCGAGGGCCCTCGAGGCCGAGGGGCTCCTCAACCCGGAGGGCCGGGGCCGGACCCTCCACTTCGTCACCGGGGACCCGGAGGCCTACCGGGCCCTGGCCGAGCGCCTGGGGGAAAGGGTGGAGGCCGTGCGCCGGGTGAGCCTGGAGGAGCTCTAATACCACCCCATGCTGGCTTGCGCCAGCATGGGGGCCCCGGGAGGGGGTTCCCCTCCTTAGGCTAAGCTAGGGCCATGCCCAAGAAGCCCATCATTGACCAGCTCCACCACGAGGACAGCTGGCGCCTCTTCCGCATCCTGGCGGAGTTCGTGGAGGGCTTTGAAACCCTCTCCGAGCTCCAGGTGCCCCTGGTCTCCGTCTTCGGCTCCGCCCGCTTCGGCGAGGGCCACCCCGCCTACGAGGCGGGTTACCGCCTGGGCAGGGCCCTGGCCGAGGCGGGCTTCGGGGTGGTGACGGGAGGGGGGCCCGGGGTGATGGAGGCGGTGAACCGGGGAGCCTACGAGGTGGGCGGCGTGAGCGTGGGCCTGAACATAGAGCTTCCCCACGAGCAACGGCCCAACCCCTACCAGACCCACGCCCCCTCCTTGCGCTACTTCTTCGTGCGCAAGGTCCTCTTCGTCCGCTACGCCGTGGGCTTCGTCTTTCTGCCCGGGGGGTTCGGCACCTTGGACGAGCTCTCCGAGGTCCTGGTCTTGATCCAGACGGAGAAGGTCCACCGCTTCCCCGTCTTCCTTTTGGACCGGGGCTACTGGGAAGGGCTCGTCCGCTGGCTCGTCTTCCTCCGGGACCAAAAGGCCGTGAGGCCGGAGGACCTCGGGCTCTTCCGCCTGTTGGACGAGCCAGAGGAGGTGGTCCAGGCCCTCAAGGCCGAAGCGCCACCACGGTAACCCCATGCCCCCCTTCGCCTGGCGGGGCGTCGGCGAAGCTTTCCACCCGCTTGTCCCGGCGGAGGGCCTCCCGGATGGCCTGCCTGAGGGCCCCCGTCCCCTTGCCGTGGAGGAGGCGGAGGGTGGAAAGGCCCAGGGCCCGCGCCTCCTCCAGGGCCTGGTCCACCTCCAGGAGGGCCTCGGCCACCGTGAGGCCCCGGAGGTCCACCTCCTTCACCTCTCGTCGGGGCTTGGCGAGGAGGGGCTTGCCCGGTTCGGCCTCGGGAAGGGGCTTCACCTCCTGGGGCTTGAGGCTCATCTTCAGGGGGCCCACCTGGACCAGGACCTCCTCCCCCCTGAGCTCCACCACCCGGCCCCGTTTGCCCAAGGACGGCACCTCCACCAAGACCCCGGGGGCGAGGCCCGGCGGAGGCGGGGGCGGCGGGGCCTTTTTGGCGTAGCGCTCCCGGAGGGCCATGAGCTCCCGGAGGGCGTCCCGCTTGCCCTCGTTCCTGGCCTTCTCCTTGAGGGCCTTGAGCTCGGCCTCCACCTTAAGGAGCTCGGCCCGCACCTCCTCCTCGAGGGCCTTAAGCCTTTCCGCCCGCTCCTCTTCAAAACGGGCCTCCCGCTCGGCCAGGACCTCCCTAAGCCTCTCCACCTGGGAAAGCTCCCGCCTCAGGCGCTCCCGCTCCGCCTCCAGGGCCAGGCGCTCGGCCTCGAGCCTCTCCAGAAGGGCCTCCAGCCGCCCCCCCTCGGGCAAAAGGGCCTCGGCCCGCTTGAGGACCTCCTCGGGGAGGGCGAGCCTTCTCGCGATGGCCAAAGCGTAGCTCCGCCCCGGCACCCCGAGGACGAGCTCGTAGGTGGGGCGGAGGGCCTCGAGGTCAAAGCGCATGGAGGCGTTTTGGATGCCTTCCCTCCCCTGGGCGAAGGCCTTTAGGGGGGAGAGGTGGGTGGTGACCATCCCCTTTACCCCCCTCTCCAGGAGGGCCTCGAGGATGGCCTGGGAAAGGGCCGCTCCCTCCTCGGGATCGGTGCCGCTTCCGAGCTCGTCAATGAGGACGAGGCTCGTGGGGGTGGCCTCCTCCAGCATCTCTTTGAGGCGCCTTAAGTGCCCGGCGAAGGTGGAGAGGTTCTCCTGAAGGGACTGCTCGTCCCCGATGTCGGCATAGACCCGGTCGGGCCAGGCCAAAAGGGCCTTTTCCGCCGCCACGAAGAGGCCGGACTGGGCCATGAGGACGGCAAGGCCCAGGGTCTTAAGGAGGGCGGTCTTCCCCCCCATGTTGGGCCCGGAGATGAGGAGGATGCGGTTCTTCCCGTCCAGGGCAAAGGAGTTCCGCACGGCGTTCGGGATCAGGGGGTGAAAGGCCCGGTAGAGCTCGTACCGCTCCCCGAAAGCGGGGCGGGAAAGCCCCAGGTCCCGGGCCAAGGCGGCCTGGGCCTGGACGAGGTCCAAAAGGCCCAGGGCCTCCAGGGTCTTCGGCACGCCCTCGTCCTTGGCGAGCCTCTCGGAGAGGTCCCGGAGGATGCGGTTCACCTCCTCCTCCTCCTTTAGCCTCAGGGCCTGGAGGCGGTTGTTGAGCTTGACCACGGAGAAGGGCTCTATGAAGAGGGTCGCCCCCGACTCGGACTCGTCCAGGAGGATCCCCGGCACCTTCTGGGCCATCCCCGCCCTCACGGGGACGCAGTAGCGCTCCCGCCTTAGGGTGACGAAGCGGTCCTGGAAGGCCTCCCTGTGGCGGTCTATGAGGGCGTAGAGGCGGTCCAGGATCTGCTGGCGGAGGGGCCTAAGCTCCTTTCGGATCTGGGCAAGCCTCGGGCTCGCCTCGTCCTTCACCGCCCCCTCCTCGTCCAGGGCCTTCCGCACCCGCTCCAGGAAGGGGGTGTGGTCCCCGATGCCCTCCGCCACCTGGCTTAAGGCGTTTTTCAGGGGAAGGAGCTCCTCCTTCAGGGCCATGGCCTCCTCCAGGGCCTTGGCCGCCTTTAGGAGCTCGGGGCCGGAAAGCCTCGCCCCCGCGAGGGCCCTCCCGTAGGCCTCCCTTAAGGCCCCCGCCTCGGGGAGGGCGTAGGGGTAGCTGAGGGCCTCTCCCGTGAGCTCGTGCCGCTTCTCCGCCTCTTCCCGGGGAAGGGGCGCGAGGGCCAGGGCGAGCTCCCGGCCCAGGGGGGTCTTGGCCCTCTCCGCCAGCAGGGCCCGGACCCGGGGGAACTCCAGGACCTCGAGGACGTCCCGCACAAAGAAAGAGTATACCCCGGGCTTAGCGCTTCAGGAGCTTTGAGAAAACCTCCTTCCTTCCCCTGAGCAGAGCCCCCTGAGGCGCATCCCTTCACTCCGAGGGCTCAAAGAGCAGGTACCGCGCCTCCACCTCCCCCGCCACCTCCCTTCCCGAAAGGAGGTCCACCCCTCGGGGAAGGGAGAGGCGTACCTCTTCCTTGGCGAAGAAGGCCCAGACCTCCCTCCCCCGGTGGCGCCGCCTGAAGGCCAGGACCCCCGGGGGGGCCTTGAGGGGGAGGAGCCCCCCGAGCCTCAAGGCGGGGTGGGTCTTCTTAAGGAGGATGAGGCGCCGGAGGAAGGCGAGGAGGTCCTTGTCTCAAAGGGCCTCATCCCAGGGGAAGGGGGCGCGGCAGTAGGGGTCCCCCCGCCAGACCTCGTAGGGGTTGGGCTGGGAAAGGCCCACCTCGTCCCCGTAGTAGACGGCGGGGCTTCCGGGGAAGGCGAAGAGGAGGGCGTAGGCGGTCTTGAAGCGCTCCTTGTCCCCCCTTAGTCGCCAAAGGGCCCGGGGGATGTCGTGGGAGGAGAGGAGGGTGTACATCGCGTGGCGGAGCTGGAGGGGAAGGGCAGCGTAGTGGTCAAAGAGGGCCCGCCAGGCCTCCTCCGCCTCCAAGGCCACGGGGTTTCCGTAGAGGTCCCGTCCCGAAAGCCACTCCATCACCGGGTGGGCGAAACCGGCGTAGTGCATGGCCCCGTCCAGGGTGTGGGCCCTCAGCGTGGGGACGGTGTCGTAGGAGAGCTCCCCGAAGACGAGGGCGTCCTCCCGCTCCTCCTTGGCGGCCCGGGCCAGGGCCCTGAGCCAGCGGGCGTTCTTCCGGTTCGTCCCCCCTTCCCCGATGGAGTGGGCCACGTCCAGCCGCCAGCCATGGGCGAGGCGCATCCAGTAGCGGACGGGGGCCTCCTTTCCGAAAACGAAGCGCTCCTGGGTGAGGGCGGAGGCATAGTCCAGCTTGGGCATGTGCTTCACGCCCCAGAAGCTGGCATAGCTCCCGTCCGGATAAAAGGTGAACATCTCCCGCTCGGGGGAGGAGGGGTCCTTAAGGGCCTTCTGGAACCAGGGGTGGGTCGCCCCCACGTGGTTGAAGACCCCGTCCAGGATGAGCTTCATCCCCCGGGCCTCGAGGGCCTCGTAGAGCGCCCTAAGCGCCTCCTCCCCGCCCAGGTGGGGGTCCACCCTTAGGTAGTCCTTGGTGTCGTACCGGTGGCTACTGGGGCTTTGGAAGATGGGGGTGAGGTAGAGGGCCTCCACCCCCAGGGCCTCCAGGTAGGGGAGGGCCTCGAGGACCCCAAAGAGGTCCCCCCCGTAGAACTCCCGGGCCCCGTCCTCGCCGGGGGGCTCGTGCCAGGCCTTTTTGCGGATGGGCCTCCCCCCGTAAAGCCAGGCCCCCTCCTTGGGGGCAAGCTCCGGGCGCCCTTGGCGGAAGCGGTCGGGAAAGATCTGGTAGAAGACCGTCCCCAGGGCCCACTCCGGGGGAAGGGGCCTGGCGAGGAGGTGGAAGAAGCGGTCGTAGCGGGGCAGGGTCTTCTCCAGGCCGTGGCTGCCCAGGTAGCCTTGAGGGAGGCGGAAGCAGTAGCGGAAGGGGCTCGCGTGGACGGGCACCCGCGCCTTTAGGCCCCGCTCCCAAGGGGCCATGGGCTTTTTCTGCAACTCCCCGTCCCGCTCGTAAAGGAGAACCCCCTCCCGCGCCTCGGTTTCCAGGAAAAACACCACCTCTTCCCCGAGCTCGGGGAAAGGGGGATGGACGTGCTCCAGGTCGTGGTAGGTCATTCCTTCACCGCCCCGGCGGTGTACCCGGAAACAAAGTACTGCTGGAAGCCGTAGAAGAGGAAGAGGATGGGCAAGGACCCTAAGACGCTCGCCGCGGCGAAGACGCCCCACTTGGTCTGGAACTGCCCCGTGGTGAAGCTCCTAAGCCCCACGCCCACGTTCCAGCTCTCCACCCCCGTGAGGACGAGGTTGGCCAGGACGAACTCCGAGTAGGTGCCCACGAACTGCAGGAGGAAGATGAAGACGAACATGGGGGCGGAGAGGGGAAGGAGGATCTTGGTGAAGACCTGCCACCTTGTGGCCCCGTCCACCATGGCGGCCTCCTCGAGGCTCGGGCTGATGCTCTCCAGATAGCCCTTGTACACCCAGGTGCCGAAGCTGATGATCCCCCCGGAGTAGGCCAAAACGAGCCCGGTGAAGGTGTTCAAGAGGTCCAGCCGGGAAAGCAGGTAGTAGATGGCCACCAGGGCCAAGAACCCCGGAAACATCTGCACGAAGATGAAGAAGAGGAGCATGGGGTAGCGGCCCGGCAGGTGGCGGAAGCGGGCGAAGGCGTAGCCCGCCGTGGCGGTGAGGAGGACGGCGAGGAGGCCCGTGAGCCCCGAGATCAAGAAGGTGTTCCGCACCCAAAGGAGGAACTTGGTCTCGGTTCCCTGCCCGGTGAACTGCTTGGGGGAGAGGAGGAGGGCTAGGGCGAAGACTAAAAGGGCCATGAGGAGAAGGAGCCTTCCCTGCCAGAGGTTCATCCAGTCCTCCTCGGGCAGGAGGCGGCGCAGGAGGCCGATCAGGGCCACCCCCACAAGGGCCAGCCCCGCCAGGAGGAGGAGACCCACCTGGTAGGGGTAGAGGATCACTCCTTCCATCAGCTTGGCGTAGTTCTCCAGGGAGGGGTTGGGCAGGTAGGGGATCACCTTGGCGTCCAGCAGGAGGAACCCCGTTTCGGGGCGGCGGAAGCTGAAGAGGTTGTTGGTGGGGTCAAAGCTCGCCGCCACCACCTGGACTACCGGGTAGTAGACCAAGAGGATCAGGACCCAGAGGAAGAGGTGGGTCACCCCCTGGAGGAAGAGGGGCCAGGGGCTTCTCCGCCTTCCCTGGAGGCGGTTTACGAGGGCGGTGTAGAGGAGGCTATAGAGGAGGACGAGGAGGACCAAGGCCCCGAGGAAGGCCAAAGCGTAGGCCCAGCCATAGGGCACGAAGACGCTCCCGAAGGCCACCTGCTTGCGGTAGGACCCTTCGTCAAAGAGGCGGTTTGCGGCGAACCAGTAAACCCCGTAAAGGACAAGGCCCATAAAGAGGAAGCCCAAGGCCTTTCGCATCTACCGCACCTCCCTTAAAACCCCCGTAACGCGGAAGTTCACCAGGCTGATGAGCACGGTGATGGCGAAGATGATGAGGCTAATCGCCGCCCCCAGGCCGTAGGCCGACTGCCCCTCGGCGCTGAAGGCCGTCTTATAGGCCCAGGAGATGAGGATGTCCGTGGCCTGGGCCGTGGCGAGCCTGCCCTCTTGGGCCGGGCCACCCCCGGTGAGGAGGTAGATGAGGTAGAAGTTGTTGAAGTTGAAGGCGAAGGAGGAGAGGAGGATGGGCAGCATGGGCTTCTCCAGAAGGGGGAGGGTGATGTGGCGAAGGGCCTGCCAGGGGGTGGCCCCGTCCACCTTGGCCGCCTCGTAGAGCTCGTCGGGGATGGTGGAAAGGGCCCCCAGGGTGGCCGTCATCATGTAGGGGAAGCCGAGCCAGAGGTTGACGAGGAGGACGGCCACCTTGGCCCAGTCGGGATCGTTGAGCCAGGGGATGGGGTAGATGCCTAAGACTCCCAGAAGCCGGTTGATGGCCCCGAAGTTGTAGTTGAGGAGGGCCACCCAGACCTGGACGGTGATGACCCCGGGCAGGGCCCAGGAGACGATGAGGAGGGTGCGGTAGAGGTTGCGGAGCTTCAGGGCCCGGTTGTTGAGCACAAGCCCGAGGACGAGCCCCACGAGGCCGTTCAGGACCACCGTGGCCAAGGCGAAGACGAGGTTCCAGAGGAAGACGGGAAAGAGGGCCTGGTTGGCCTGGGAGAGGATGAAGGCGAAGTTCTTGAACCCCACGAAGCGGAAGGCGTTGACCCGGGCCACGTACGCGGGCGTGAAGGGCAAGGCCCGGTCCAAGAGGAGGGTGGCCCCTTCCACGGCCTGGATCCGGGCCCGGGCCCTCTGCCCCTCAGCGTAGGCCTCCACGACCTCCCCCACGCAGGGATTGCAGCGAAGGGCCTTTCGGGCCTCGGCCTCGAGGACGAGCCGCGCCCCCTCATGGGCCACCACCCGGGTCTCGGTGGAGCGGTCGGGGAAGCCGTTCCGTTTCCCCGAGTAGTCGGTGAAGGCCAGGTAGACCGTGAGGCCGATGGGGTACAGGGTGAAGACGAGGAGGAAGGCCAGGGCGGGGAGGAAGTAATACCAGTCGGTGAGCCAGGGGAAGAGCCGCCCCACCGCCACCGCCCCGGGGACGAGGACGAGGAGGGCGAAGACGAGGACGGACCACCCGGGAAGATCCAGGCGGGCGGAAAGGGCGAGGTAAGCGGCGAGCCCAAGCCCCGTGGCCACGAGGAGGAGGCCCAGGAGGAGCCCCATGGCCAGGAGGAAGCCTTTGAGTCCGGGAGGGTGCTTCATGGTCTAAAGATACGCCCCCCACGGGAAGCGGGAGGTCCCGTGGGGAGCGTCCATAGGGGTTACCTGCCGATGGCCTTCTTGATCTCGGCCACCATGTCCTCCACGATCTTCTTCACGTTGGAGTCGGGCCGCTGGATGGCGAGGCTGATGGCGTTGCCCCAGGGACCCCAGACCTTGCCCATCTCGGGGATGTTGGGCAAGGGGGCGCCCAAGGGGAAGACCTTGGAGAAGCCCGCCACCACCGGGTCCTTCTCCAGCTGCTTCACCGCGCTCTTGGAGACGGGGATGCGCCCGCCCGCCTGGTTGAAGGCCACGAGGTTCCGGCCCGTCGCCAGGGTCTTGGCGAAGTTCACCGCCTGGGTCTTGTTCTTGGAGTAGGCGTTCACCACCACGCCCTGCACCCCCAGGAAGGGCCCCCAAGGGTTCTTGGCCCCAGGCGGCGTGGGGAAGGGGGCGATGCCGAAGTCAATCTTGGCCTTCTTGTAGTCGCCTAAGGCCCAGGGGCCGTTGAGGATCATGGCCAGCGCCCCGTCCTTAAAGGCCCCGTCCGCCACCCCGTAGTCCACCCCCTCGGGCACCAGGTTGTACTTGAAGCGGAGGTCCTTGATGAACTGGAGGGCCTTCTCCCCCACCTCGCCCCCGATGAGGAGCTTGGTGGGGTCCAGGTTGCCCTTGGCGTCCTTGGCGAAGACGTTCTCGGCGCCGAAGGCCTTGAAGAAGCCGAAGTTGAAGTAGGGGTCGCCGATGTTGTAGAGGAAGCCGAAGGTGGCCCCCGTGGTGAGCTTTTGCGCCAAGGCCAAAAACTCCTCCCAGGTCCTGGGGGGTTCCTTCACGTACTTCTTGTTGTAGATGAGGGCCACGCTCTCGGCGAAGGCGGGAAGGCCCATGAGCCTCCCCCCGAAGGTGAAGGCCTCCACCGCCACGCCCTGGAGGTCCGCGAGGTAGGCTTGGGTCACGTACTTGCCCACGGGCTCGAGGACCCCGGCCTGGGCCATCTCCCCCACCCAGTCGTGGGGCACGGTGACCACAAGGTCCGCCGCCTGGCCCTGGGGGGCGCCCAAGATGAACTTCTGCTTGATCTCCCCGAAGGGGACCTCCACCACCTCCACCTTGGTGCCGGAGGTCCTTTCAAAGGTCCGGGCCTGCTCCTTGAGCCACTCCAGCTCAGGGCCGCCGAAGTGGGTCCAGACGGTGATCTTCCCCTGGGCGAGGGCCAAGGAAAGGCCTAGGGCCAATAGCGCGACGAGCTTCCTCATACTCCACCTCCGGGCGCGTGGTAGCGCTTCCTCAAGGAAGGTTTTTCCCGCGCCCTTCAGGGTAAAGCATACCACCTCCAGACCGGGACACAAGTCCCCTCAGTGGAGGGCCCGCACCACCTCAAAGGCGATGAGGGCCAGGATGGCCACCTCCACCGCCTGGGTACGGAGGTGGGCCACCTCCTCGGTCACCATCTCGTAGGTGGCCTCGAGGACCCTGAGCTTCTCCTCCACGCTCTTTTCCAGCTCATAGGCCCCGTAGAGCTCCAAGGCCGCCCGGTAGATCTTGGCGTAGAAAAGGTCCTCGGTGATGCGCAGGGCCCCCTCCATCCGGGCCTTCACGTCAGCGATCTCCGCATGCCGGGCCATGAGGCGGCGGCGGAGGCGCTGCAGCCTCCCGTACCCCCAAAGCCCCCGGTGCCTTAGGACCTGGGGCACCAGCTCCAGCTCCTCGGTGAGCACCCGGTCGTAGTAGGAAAGCTCCAGGAGCTGGGCGTGGACGAACTCCACCAGGTCGGCCACGTCCCAGATCCCCTCGGAGTCCAGGATGAGGACGCGGTCAAAGCCCAAGAGGGCCAGGTCCTCCGTGGAATAGCTGTAGCGGTAGCGCTCCACCTCCCGCCGCACCTCGGGGGCGAACTCCTCCTCGGCCCCCATCCATAGGGGGGTGAGGTCCACCGAGGGGCGGAAGGCCTTCTCCCCTTCCAACCCCAGGGCGTGGTAGACCACGAACTCCTCGGAGAGGCGCTTCTCCTCGGGGCGGAGAAGGGCCCCTCGGAGGTGGGGCTCGAGGGCGGCGAGCTCCGCCAGGAAGAACCCCTCCCAGAAGGGAAGCTCGGGGATCCTGAGCCCCTTCTCCAGAAAGGCCTCCCAGGGCACCCGCTCCCCCAGGTGGATGCGGAAGGAGAGGGAGACCACCCCGAACTCGTAGAGCCTGGCGGTGAGGAGGCCGGAAAGCCCCTCCACGTTCCGCACCCCGAGCTCCATCTCCCCCGGCGGGTTCTCAAAGCGCACCGCCCCGAGCCTCGCCCGGGAGAGGCGAAGGCGGGGCGTGGCAAGACGGGAGAGGTCAATCTCGTCGGCCACGTCAAAGAGGCGGTAGAGGGCGATGTGGGGGGAGAGGACGTTCATTCCAGCTTGGAGACCTCCCTCGGGGGCGGCCCGTCCTTGTAGGCCTCGAGGAGGGCCCTAAGGGCTTTTCCCCGGTGGGAGTACCGGGCCTTCTCCTCTAGGCCCATCTCGGCGAAGGTCTTCCCCGCCTCGGGGACGTAGAAGAGGGGATCGTAGCCGAAGCCCCCCTCGCCCCGGGGGGCCTCGAGGATCACCCCCTCCGCGCTCCCCTCGTAGGCCTCGGCGTGCCCGTCGGGGTAGGCCAGAACCAGGACGGCCACGAAGCGGGCCTTGCGCTCCTCCCCTTTGAGGTGGCGCATCCTCTCCAGGAGGTAGACGTTCCGCTCCCGGTCCGTGGTCCTCCCCCCGTAGCGGGCGGAGTAGACCCCGGGCTCGCCCCCGAGGGCGTAGACCTCGAGGCCCGAGTCGTCGGCGAGGGCGGGAAGCCCCGTGGCCTTGGCCACGTACGCCGCCTTGAGGAGGGCGTTCTCCAGGAAGGTGGCCCCCTCCTCCTTGGGCATGCGCAAGGGGAAGTCGGCCAAGGAGAGGAGGGTCCAGCCCAAGGGGCTTAGGCCCTCCTTGAGCTCCCGCACCTTCCCGGGGTTGGAGGTGGCCAGGACCACCTTCATCCCCCTAAGCATACCCTAGCGGACCCGCTCCGCTTCCTTCAGGGCGAGCTCCCGCAAGGCCTCCCGGAAGGGGCTCGGAGGCAGGGCCTCCAGGGCCTGGGCCGCGGCCTCGGCCCGTTCCCGGATGCGGCGCACCGCCTCCTCGGCCGCCCCGCTCTCCCGGGCCAGGGCCCGCACCCGTTCCAGGTCCCCGGCCTCCCGGGCCCGGCGCCTGAGCACCTCCCGCACCTCGGGGTAGCGCTCCATGAGGAGGAGGGGGATGAGGGTAGCCTTGCCCTCCCGCAGGTCCCCGCCCACGGGCTTGCCTAGGACCTCCGGCGTCCCCATGAGGTCCAGGTAATCGTCCCGCATCTGGAAGGCCTGGCCGTAGAGGAGGCCGTAGCGGTAAAGGGCCTCCCGCACCCCGCTTTCCGCCCCGAGAAGGAGGGCGGGGCCCTCCGTGGCGAGGGCCATGAGGACCGCCGTCTTGGCGGTGATGATCCGCTCGTAGTTCTCCAGGGAGTAGTCCTCGAGGGCCGCCACCTGGAACTGGAGGACCTCGCCTTCGGAGAGGGTCTTGGCCACCTCGGCGAACCGCTCCACCAACTCCATCCGCCCCGTCTTGGCGATGACGTAAAGGAGCCTTGAGAGGAGGAAGTCCCCGGAAAGCACGGAGACGGCGTTCCCGTACTTGCGGAAGGCCGCCTCCTTGCCCCTGCGGGTTTCGGCGTCGTCAATGAGGTCGTCGTGGAGGAGGGTGGCGGAGTGGAGGAGCTCCACCGCCAAGGCGAGCTCCAGCTCAAAGGGCGCCCCCCCTAAGGCCCTCGAGGCCAGAAAGACGAGCCTGGGCCGGATGCGCTTGCCCCCCGCCGTCACCAGGTCCTGGTGAATCACGCGCACGAAGAGGACGTCGGAGGCTATCAGTTCGGAAAGAGCCTCCTCAAAACGATTAAGGAGGGCCTCGAGGTCGGGAAGAACCACCACGCCCCCCAGTATAGACCTAAGGCCCCGGGTTTTCCCGGGGCCCAGGCTTCGGTTGTCTTAAGGCGAGTAGGTTACCAGGACGCCTCCAGTGAAGGTGTCCCCGCCTGTATAGTAGACCCTAGCAGTGATTACCCTGTCGCCCGGCTTGGTTGGGTCATGCGCAATCTGACTGGGGTCACTACGGCAAGACAATGTCTGAGCTGTATCCCAGGGATAAACGTAAACGTAGGAACCGTCGCCAGCTATTTCCTGCCTGGCATCGGCAACCGCGCAACTATTGATCAGGATTTCTACCCTCGAAACCGTTACCCCCGGAGGCAACGTTCCGTTAACCCCCACAGTAATCGCTACAATCTGGCGTCCCGCCCCAAGACCCACTCCGTCACCATCAGCTGGGGTCGTAATCACAAAAGTCGACATCACTTCTACGGGAATAGTAGCCACGCCCCGTGAACCAGCACTATCCTCCACCACGACCTGCAGGATGTAATTCCCAGGCGTGACGCGAAGGATATCCCAACCGAGCGTATACACATTACCGGAGACACTCGGAGAGCCAGAAATCTTAGCCAAGCTGTTCTCATCTGAACCAAAGTAGAAGTCCACATGGCTTACTGGCCGGATAGCCCTAACCTCGGCCTGGAGATTCACAAAGCCAGTCACCTTTTGGTGGGGCACAGGGTTCATCCACACGACCGTGGGCGCATTGGCCACCGTCACCGTAAGGGTGGCCTCCGAAGCGTTGCCCGCAGCGTCCACCGCCCTCGCCTTCAGGGTCACCGGCCCATCCGGGTACCCCGTGGTGTTCCAGCTGAAGGTGTAAGGCGCCGTCGTGGCCTCACCCAGCTTCGTAGAACCGGCGAAGAACTCCACCTTGGCCACGCCCACGTTGTCCGTGGCCTCCACCTCCAAGGTCACCGCCTCAGACACCACCGCCCCGTCCGCCGGAGCCTTCCACACCACCGTGGGCGGCGTCTTGTCCTGGTTCGCCACCGTCACCGTGAGGGTGGCCTCCGCAGCGTTCCCCGCAGCGTCCACCGCACGGGCCTTGAGCGTCACCGGACCGTCCGGGTAGCCCAGAGTGTTCCAGTTAAAGGTGAAGGGCGCCGAGGTCGCCTCCCCAAGCTTCGTGGACCCCGCGAAGAACTCCACCTTGGCCACGCCCACGTTGTCCGAAGCCTCCACCTCCAAGGCCACCGCCCCAGACACCGTCGCCCCGTCCGCCGGAGCCTTCCACACCACCGTGGGCGGCGTCTTGTCCTGGTTCGCCACCGTCACCGTGAGGGTGGCCTCCGCAAAGTTCCCCGTAGCGTCCACCGCCCGCGCCCGCAACGTCACCGGACCGTCAGAGTAACCGGTGCTGTCCCAGGTGTAGGTGTACTCCCCTCCCAGCGCAGGCGGATTGACAACCACCGTCTCCAGCAGGTTCGCCCCCGCGAAGAACTCCACCCGCACCACGCCCACGTTGTCCGTGGCCCGCACCCGCAGCGTCACCGGACCAGACACCTGCGCGCCCTCCGCCGGATCACGCCACGTCACCGTGGGCGCCTCCCGGTCCACCACCAAGTCAATCCGGGCCTCCCGGGCGTTGCCCGCCCGGTCCACCGCCTCCACCCGCAGGGACTGGGTTCCGGCGTCCAAAGAGGCTAGGTCCACATTAAAGAGGTATTCCCCATCCTGCCTGGCTTCCTGCTCCCCCAAAAGCCTACCCGCGGCGAAAAGACGGACCCTGGCGATGCCCGAATGGGCATCCGAGGCCTGAACCCTCACCCGGAGGTTCCCTTGGGCCTGGGGCTGCAGGGGGGACGCCGGTTCTGCGATGACCACCGTAGGCGGGTCGCGGTCCAGGAGGAAAGAGAGGGGCCGGCTTTCCTCGACCAAAGAACCCGCCACCGCCCGGGCCTTTAGGGTATACCGCCCCGAAGGCAGGCCGTCGGGCAGGGCCCCCACCCACACCCCCCGCTCGTGGGAAAGGGGCACCGCACCCTGCTGGGGACCTTCATAGCGCACCTCCACCCGTTCCACCCTTGTTCCCAGGGCGGAGACGTTGACGGCCAGACGCAGGGCGTTGGTGGCCGAATCCTCCTTGGGGGTTTCTATAGAAAGGAAGAGCCTCGCCGGGCTGGTACCCTGACCCGGGGTGTTCCCGCAACCCGCAAGCACCCCTAGCCCCAGGGCCCCGATAAGGGCAAGCCATACGCGCGCGCTTTTCATAGCCTCCTCCTACTGTTGCGGGTGCTTGATCTGGTATTCCTGCTCCCAGGAGACCACTTGGCCGTTGGAGGTGCGGACGTACCAGGTCACGCGGTAGCGCCAGCCGGGAGGGCTACCCTGGTTCAGGTGCTCCACCGCGGCGGTGGCGTCCAGGCCGAAGCGGAAGGGCTGGGAGCGCTGGGCGCGGTAGACCACCTGGCCGCCCACCTCCTCCCGGCCGGGGGGCACCTCCACGCCCACATCCCCGCTTCCCACCAGGATTCCCGGAAGCACGGGGTTGCCGGAGCCGTCCAGCACCACGTATTCGTAGCGCTCCAGACGGCCCCCCGGAGCTCCGGGATTGACCTCCACGTAGGCTTCGTTGCCCACCACGGTGATCTCCCCCTGGTCATCCACCTCGTAGCCCAGCTGGTTTGGTTCTAGGACTACCCGGTAGGGCTGCCGGAAAAAGACATCGGAGCAGCCCGATAAGGCCAGGATCGCCAACAGACCCGCCAATAGCTTTAACCCTCTCATAGCTTCACCCCATCATCTCCTCTCGCCACTTGGGATTGAGTATAGCAAAACTAAGCCGGGTTAGGCCCGCCAGGAAGTCCACGTTCTCCACCGCCACCTCCTTGGGCACCTCCAGCACCGTAGGAGAGAAGTTCAGGATGCCCTTGATCCCCGCGGCCACCAAGCGATCGGCTGCCTCCTGGGCTGCCTCCCGGGGCACGGTGAGGAGGGCGATCTCAATGCGGCCGGGAACCCGCTGGGGCAGGAGGTCCACGTGCTCAATGACCCCGCCCCGCACCGGGCGGCCCACCTTCTCCGGGTCCACGTCAAAGAAGCCCCTAAGCTCAAAGCTCTCCCCGAACCCCGGGTAGTCGGCCAGGGCGCTCCCGAGCCGGCCCATGCCCACGATGCACAGGCCCCACTTGCGGTTGAGCCCCAGGATGTGGCGGAGCTCCCGCTTCAGGACGGGGACGGTGTACCCCACCCCGCGCGTCCCGTAGGAGCCGAAGTAGGAAAGGTCCTTCCGCACCTGGAAGGCCGTGACCTGGGCGAGCTCCCCAAGCTGCTCGGAGCTCGTCCGGTGAACCCCCTGGGCCTCCAGCTCCTCCAGGATGCGGAGGTAGGTGATCAGGCGGCTGATGGCCGCTTCGGGGACCTTCATCGCACCTCCAAGGCCTCGAGGCCCAGCGCCTTGAGCCGGACCTTCACCTCGTCCGCCTGGGCCGCGGGCACAGGACCCACCCGCACCCGGTGCAGGCCGTCCTCGCTCAGGACCACGCTGAACCCCAGCCCACGGAGCTTCTCCGCCAAGGCGAGGGCGTTTTCCCGCTTCTGGAAGGCCCCCACCTGGAGGTAGACCCGCTCAGGGGAAAGGGGCGCCGGGCCCTCCCCCCGGTAGACCTGGGGAGCGTAGTCCTGGAGGGCCTCGGCCACCCTCATGGCCTCGGCCTCGGTGGCGTAGGGGCCCACCACCACCCGCGTGAGGCTTCCAGCAGGCTCCAGCCGCGCAGGGTAACCCTGGTCCGCCAGCGCCTGGCGCAACCTGGCGGCGTTCTCGGGGTTGGTGAAGGCCCCCACCGCCACCCGGTAGACCCCCTGAGGGCTTGCGGGCGGCGAAGCCGCGCCGGGGCTAGGCCGTGTGGGTTCCAAAGGCGAAGGTGCCGAAGTGGGCATGCGCCCCGAGGCCTCCCCCGGGGAGGGAGCAGGCGGCGCCTCGGGCAGGGGCAGGACGGTGACCACGGGCTCCTCCGCGGGGGCCTCGCCAGCAGGGCCAGGCGCCGTGGCCGCAGGCGCCTGCGGGGCCGGGGGCGGGGCCTGGCGCGCGGCGAAGGGGTTTAGGCCCACGAGGTAGAGGACCACGCCCACCGCCACCACGGCGATGAGGACGAAGATGAGAAAGTCCAGCCAGTTCTCCCTTAGCCAGCGCATCCTACCTCCCGAGAAGGGCCCGGGCTTCCCTCGAGCCCAAGGCGGCCGCCTGCCTCAGGGCCCGGTCGGCCTCCGCTTGGCGGCCCAGGCCCCTGAGGGCCAGGCCCAGGTTGTACCAGGCGGCGGCGGCGGAGGAAGGGTCCTTGGCCAGGACCTCGCGCAGCACAAGCTCCGCCTGGCCGAAGCGCTTGACGAGGACGAGGGCCGCCCCCAGGTTCACCCCCACCTGGGGGTCGCGGGTGGCCTCGTAGGCGGCCTGGAGGGCCGCCACCGCCTCCTCGCCCTGGCCCTCCTCCAGGAGGAGGCTCCCCCGCAAGGCCAGGGCCTGGGGCGAGGCGAGCCCCTCGAGGAGTTTTAGGGCCTCCTGCCGCCGTCCCAGGCCTTGGGCCGCCTGGGCCTGGAGGAAGGCCCCGGCGGGCCCGGCCTCCTTGGCGTAGCGGTAAGCGTTGGCGTAGTCCTTGGCCTTGAGGTAAGCGGCCGCCAAGGTCAAGGCCACCTCGGGGTCCTGTCCCTTGGCGTAGGCCTCCTGGAGCCAGCGGAGCCCTTCCTTCAGGTCTCCCGCTTCCAGTCGGCGCCGGCCCAGGAGGTAGGCGGCCTGCCAAAGGTCCGGGTCCAGGGCCAAGGCCTCCCGCCAAAGGGGCTCGGGGGCTTCCACCAGGGCTCCCTTGCGCAGGAGGAGGAGGGCTTTCCCCTTGGGGTCCTGGACCGCCTCGAGGCCCCGCTCTACCTCCCGGCGCGCCCGGTCCGTAAGCCCCACCTCCGCCAGCACCCGGGCGAGGAGGTCCCAGGCCTCCGCCCGGCCGGGCTCCCGGTTGAGCGCGGCGTACAGGTGGGGCACCGCCGCCTCCCGCTCCCCGGCGGCGTAGAGGGCCTGGGCCAGGGCGAGGCGGTAGGCGGGGCTCCGCTCCGGGGAAAGGCCCCGCTCCAGAATGGCCGCCGCTTCCTTGGCCTTTCCCTCCTGGAGGAGGGCCCCGGACCAGGCGAGGTAGGCCTCCTCCCGGGGGGCGATGGCGGCCGCCTTGGCGAAGGCCTCGGCCGCCTTTCCCGCCTCCCCCAGGCGGAGGTAGACCTGGCCCAGGTTGAAGTGCCCCTCGTACCGGTCCGGGAAGACCCGGGTCATCTGGTCAAAGGCAAACCGGGCCTCTTCCAGCCGGCCAAGCCGTACCAAGGCCACGCCGAGGCCCAGGTGGGCCTGGAGCTGGCCGTAGTCCTGGCGGAGCACCTCCTCAAAAGCAGCCATGGCCTCCGCGTAGGCTCCCTCCGCCAGGAGGCGCTCCCCCCTCTCCAGCCAGGCTTGGACGCCCTGGGCCAGGGCCACCCCAGCCACGAGCCCGAGGGCGAGGATACGCATCAGAAAAGGTCCCATAGAAGCCCCCTCTTTGCCGCTAGCATAGCACACCCCTGTGCTAAGCTGAGGCCGTGAACCTGGACGCCCCACGGGTCCTGGTCCTCAACGCCGCCTACGAGGTCCTGGGCCTGGCCAGCATCAAGCGGGCCGTGCTCCTCGTCCTCGGGGGCGGGGCGGAGATGGTCTCGGAAAGCGGCCTCTACCTCAACACCCCCTCCACCCGGATCCCCGTCCCCAGCGTCGTCCGCCTCAAGCGCATGGTCCGCCGCAGGCCGGGGCGCGTTCCCTTGAACCGCAGAAACGTCCTCCGGCGCGACCGCTACACCTGCCAGTACTGCGGCCAAAAGGGCGGGGAGCTCACCGTGGACCACGTCCTCCCCAAAAGCCGCGGGGGCAAGAGCACCTGGGACAACCTGGTGGCCGCCTGCCGCAGCTGCAACCTCAGGAAGGGGGACCGCACCCCCGAGGAGGCGGGGATGCGCCTCCTCCGCCCCCCGAAGCCCCCGAGGGTGCCCCTCTTCCTTTTGGACCTCAAGGAGGTCCCCCCGGACTGGCGGCCCTTCGTGGAGGGCCTCCTCGGCTAGCGCCGCACCGCAAGAAGCACCGCCAGGATCACGAGCAAAGCCCCGAAATAGCCCAAGGGCGAAAGGACCTCGCCGAAGAGCAGGTAGGCGAGGACCACGGCCACCACGGGCTCCAAGGTGGCCACCACGCTGGCCACGGTGGCGGGAAGCCGCCTGAGGCCGGCGTAAAAGGCGAGGTAGGCCCCGTAGGTGGAGAAGAGGCTTAAGGCCAGGAGGGCGCCCAGCGCCCGGGGGGTCAAGGGGCCGAACTCCGCCCAGGGCGCAAGGGCCAAGGCGGCCACGGGCAGGGCGTAGGCGAAGAAGGTGGGGGTGGTGTAACGGCTAAGGTAAAGCTTGCCGAGAAGGTAGTGAAGGGCGTAAAAGAAGCCGGAGGCCAAGCCGAAGAGGAAGGCCCGCACCCCGAAGCGCACCTCGCTCCCCCCGCCCAGGCCCAAAAGCCCCACCCCGAGGAGGGTCAAGGCCACCGCCCCCCAGGACCTGGCCGTGGGGGGCTCCCGGAGGAAGGCCCAGGAGAGGAGGGCCACCCAGGCGGGGGCGGTGTAGAGGAGGACCGAGGCCAAGGCCGCCCCCCCGTAGAGGACGGCGAGCTGGTAGGCCCCGTAGAAGAGGGCCACCCCCAGAAGGCCGAAGAGGGGAAAGACAGGCAGGTCCCGGGGCGCCACCCAAAGGCCTCCCGTCCGGGCCGCGTGGACCAGAAAGAAGATCCAGCTCAAAAGCGCCCGGTAGAAGGCCACCGTCAAAGGGGTAAGCCCCTCCTGGAAGGCCATACGGCTCAAAGGCCCGATGAGGCCCCAAAGAAACGCCGCCAGCAGGACGTAAAAGTAGCCCATGGGGCAAGTGTATAATCGGCCAAGGCGTTATTGGAGGCTCTATGGGAGCGCGCACTTTTTTTGCCCTTCTCGTCCTGGTCCTAGGCGGCCTCTTCGCCTGGCTCAACTGGCCGGAGGTCACCCGGACGGCCCCCCTCTCCCTGGGGTTCACCCGGGTGGAGGCCCCCCTGGGCCTGGTCCTCCTCGTGGCCTTAGGGGTGGTAACCCTCCTCTACCTCCTCTTCACCCTCGGCCTCGAGACCGCCGCCCTCCTAGAGGTGCGGCGCTACGCCCGGGAACTTCTCCACTACAAAAAGCTTGCGGAGGACGCGGAACAAAGCCGCTTCACCGAGCTCCGCCGCTACCTGGAAGGGGAGTTCCAGGCCCTAAGGGAGGCGGAGCGTGAGGAGCTTAGGGCCCTGAAGGAGGAGGTGGCGGAAACCCTGGAGAAGCACGGGAACACCCTCGCCGCCTACATCGGGGAGCTGGAGGACCAGATCCTGCGCCTTCTGGGCGAGCGCAAGCAGGACCCCGAAGGCTAAGCACCCACACCCCACGTGCGGACCCTTGGGGAAAGCCCCCGTTCCCCGCCGGCACGGGGTAGCCCAAAGCCCCCCGGGCCGAGGCTCCGGGGGGCCAGCCGGTCCTGGCCGGGCTACTCCACCAACTCCACCAGGGCGAGAGGCGCCCCGTCCCCCCGCCGGCGCTCCGCCAGCTTGAGGACCCGGGTGTACCCCCCTTGGCGGTCCCGGTAGCGGGGGGCGATCTCGTCAAAAAGCTTCCGCACCAGCTTCACGTCCTGCAGGTCCCTAAGAACCAGCCTGCGGGCGTGGAGGTCGCCCCGCTTGGCCAGGTGGATGAGGTGGTCCACAAACCCCCTGAGCTCCTTGGCCTTGGGCACGGTGGTGGTGATGCGGCCGTGGGTGAGGAGGCTTTTCGCCTGGTTGCGGTAAAGGGCCAAGCGGTGGGAAGAGTGGCGGTTCAGCTTACGTCCGGACTTCAGGTGGCGCATGGTCTCACTCCTTCAGGGTGAAGCCCTTCTTCTCCAGGGCTTCCTTGATCTCCTCCAGGCTCCGCTCCCCAATCCCGGGGATGTTCTTCAAGTCCTTGAGGTTGAGGGCGAGAAGGGCCCGGACGGACTCAATGCCCTCCTCCTTGAGGCTGTGGAGCACCCGGGTGGAGAGGCCGAGCTCCTCCAAGGGCAGGTCCAGCTCCTCCTCCTGCTCTGGCGGTGCCTCGGGCTCCTTGGCCTCCTCGGGGGCCGCCACGGCGGCCGCCTGGGGGTTGGAGAAGTAGGTGAGGTGCTCCCGGAGGATCTCCACCGCCTGGTTCAGGGCCTCGAGGGGGGTGACGGAACCATCGGTCCAGATCCTGAGGGTGAGCTTGTCCAAGTCGGTGCGCTGCCCCAGACGGGTGTCCTCCACCTGGAAGGCCACGCGGCGCACCGGGGAGAAGATGGCGTCCACCGGGATGGCGTTGATCCGGTCCTTGATGCCGTGCTTCTCCGCCGGGACGTACCCCACCCCCCGGTCCACCCGGACCTCCATGTTGAGCCGCCCCCCCTCCTCCAGGGTGGCGATGTGGAGGTCGGGGTTCATGATCTCCACGTCGGCCACGGGAAGGAAGTCCCGCGCCTTCACCTCCTTGGGGCCCTCGGCCTTGAGGAGGAGGGTCACGGTCTGGAGGCTGGGGTTCAGGAACCGGACCACCAGCTCCTTGAGGTTGAGGATGATCTCCACCACGTCCTCCTTGACCCCGGGGATGGTGGAGAACTCGTGGAGGACGTCCTCAATGTAGACGCTGGTGACCGCGGTCCCGGAGATGGAGGAAAGGAGGATGCGCCGCAGGGGGTTTCCCAGGGTGACGCCGAAGCCCCGCTCCAGGGGCTCCAGGACGAACTCCCCGTACTCCCGCCCCTGGGTGCGCACCGTGAAGACCGGGGCCTTGAGCTTGGAATCCAACATACGCCTCCTTCCAGGGGCTTACCTGGAGTAGAACTCGATCACCAGCTGCTCGTTCACGGGCAGGGCCAGGTCCTCCCGGTCGGGCAGGCGGAGGAACTTGCCCTTCATGCCCTCCACGTCCAGGGAGAGCCAGGGGCCCACCTTCCGGCCCTTCATGGCCTCGAGGTTCTGGCGGATGAGCTCGAGGTTGCGGCTCTTCTCGGCCACGGCGATCTCGTCCCCGGGCCGGACCCGGTAGGAGGGGAGGTCCACCCGGCGCCCGTTCACGGTGATGTGCCCGTGGCGCACCAGCTGGCGGGCCTGGCGGCGGCTTACGGCGAAGCCCAGCCGGTAGACCACGTTGTCCAGGCGGGACTCCAAGAGCCCAAGGAAGACGGAGCCGGTGACGCCCTTCTTCCTGCTCGCCTCCTCAAACAGGTTGCGGAACTGGCGCTCGGAAATGCCGTAGATCCGGCGGAGCTTCTGCTTCTCCCTAAGCCGCACCGCGTAGTCGGAGGGGCGGCGCGCCCGCTTCTGCCCGTGCTGCCCAGGGGGATAGGGGCGGCGCTCCATGGCGCACTTGGGGCTGTAGCACCGCTCCCCCTTGAGGTAGAGCTTCACGCCTTCCCGGCGGCAAAGACGGCAAACTGGACCAATGTAACGACCCATCGCTCACTCCTTCTAGGAAGCCTTACGGAACTTCTTCTTGGGCCTGCAGCCGTTGTGGGGAACGGGGGTGTCGTCCACGATGGACTTCACCTGGAGGCCGGAGGCCTGGAGGGCCCTTATGGCCTGCTCCCGGCCCGCCCCGGTGCCCCGCACGATCACGTCCACGCTCTGCATGCCGTAGGCCATGGCCTTCTTCGCGGCGTCCAGAGCCGCAAGCTGGGCGGCGTAAGGGGTGCCCTTGCGGCTGCCCTTGTAGCCGATGACGCCGCCCGAAGACCAGGTGATGGGGTTGCCGTCCGGGTCGGTGATGGTGACGATGGTGTTGTTGTAGGAGGCGTGGATGTAGGCGCGACCGCTCGCCACCTGCCGCTTGACCTTTTTCTTGCTCGGCTTCTTGGCCATACTCTCCCTCTCTGGAGTATCCTCTGGCCCTCAGGCTCACTTCCTTGGGGCCTTCTTCTTGCCCGCCACCGTCTTGCGGGGCCCCTTGCGGGTGCGGGCGTTGGTGCGGGTCCGCTGGCCCCGCACCGGAAGCCCCCGCCGGTGCCTAAGACCCCGGTAGCAGCCGATGTCCATGAGGCGCTTGATGTTGGCCGCCACCTCGGCCCTGAGCTCCCCCTCCAGCTTCCAGGTGTTCTCCACGTACTCGCGGAGGCGGACCACCTCCGCCTCGGTCAGGTCCTTCACCCGGGTGGCGGGGTTGATCCCCGTCTTCTCCAGGGCCTCCTTGGCCCGGGCCTTGCCGATGCCGTAGATGTAGGTGAGGGCGACGTCCACCCGCTTGTTCCTAGGAATCTCTACCCCTGCGATCCTCGCCACAGTCCTCCTCCCTAACCCTGCCGCTGCTTATGCTTGGGGTTCTCGCAGATGACGTAGACCCGCCCGTGCCGGCGGATCACCTTGCACTTGTCGCAGATCCTCTTGACCGACGCGCGCACCTTCATGCCTGCCTCCTACTTGCGGTAAACGATCCGGCCCCGCGTGGGGTCGTAGGGGGTGATCTCCACCACCACCCGGTCCCCGGGGAGGATGCGGATGTAGTGCATCCGCATCTTGCCCGAGATGTAGGCCAAAATCTCCGGCCCCGAGTCCAGCTTCACGCGAAAGGTGGCGTTGGGCAACGCCTCGGTGACCACGCCCTCCGTCCGAATGGTGTCCTTCTCCTTCGCCATACCCCTCCCTACTCGGCCCGCGCCAGGGCGACCCCGGTGAGAAGCTCGGGGCCTTCTTCCGTCACCAGGACGGTGTTCTCGTAATGGGCGGCGAGGTTGCCTCGGCCGGCGCTCGCCGTCCAGCCATCGTCCAATATTACCACAGGTGCGGGCCTTAAGGTGACCATGGGCTCGAGGGCCAGGGTCATCCCGGGACGGATCTTGGGCCCGGTCCCGGGCTTGCCGAAGTTCGGCACCTGGGGGTCCTCGTGGATCTCCCGACCCACCCCGTGCCCTACGAACTCCCGGACCACCCCGTAGCCCCGGCTCTCCAAGAAGGTCTGGATGGCGTGGCCCACATCGCCGAGGCGGAAGCCCGGGCGCAGGTACTTCATCCCCTCCCAGAAGGCGGCCTCCGTGTCCCGGATGAGCCGCTCCGCCTCCGGCGAGACCCGGCCCACGGGGAAGGTGCGGGCCATGTCGGCGGCGAACCCCTGGTAGATGAGGCCCACGTCCACGGAGAGGATGTCCCCTTCCTTCAGGGGCTCCTTGGAGGGGATGCCGTGGACCACCACCTCGTTCACCGAGGTGCAAAGGGTGGCGGGGAAGCCGTAAAGCCCAAGGAAGGCGGGTTTGGCCTTACGCTTGCGGATGGCCTCGTAGGCGATCTGGTCCAGCTCCCAGGTGGAGACGCCGGGCTCCACGTGGCGGGCCACCTCCTCCACCACCTCGGTGAGGAGGGCCCCCGCCTCCCGCATGCGCTCAATCTCCCAGGGGCTTTTCAGCTTGATGGCCATCAGATCCCTAACGCCGCCCGGATCCGGGCGTAAACCTCGTCCGGGGTGCCGAGCCCGTCCACCCGCTTCAGCACCCCCCTGGCCTCATAGTAGCCCACCAGGGGCTCGGTTTTCTCCCGGTAGACCTCGAGGCGGCGCCTCACGGTCTCCTCGTTGTCGTCGGAGCGGCCCTCGAGCTCGGCCCGCTTGAGGATGCGCCGGACGAGCTCCTCCTCGGGGACCTCCACCAGCACCACCCCGAGGAGCCGGGTGCCGGTCTCCGCGAGGAGGCGGTCCAAGGCCTCGGCCTGGGCCAGGGTGCGGGGGAAGCCGTCAAAGATGACCCGCTCGGCCAGCTCCTCCCGGATCAGCTCCAGGATGAGGTCGTCGGGGACCAGGTCCCCCCGCTCCATGATGGGCCTCACCCGCTCGCCCAAAGGGGTTCCCCGGGCCACGTGGTCCCGGAGGATATCACCCGTGGAAAGCTTCTTAAAACCGAGCTCCTCGGCGAGCCTCGAGGCCTGGGTGCCCTTGCCCGCCCCCGGAGGTCCCAGGAAGATCACCGCCTGTCCCACGTCCACCTCCTACCGGTTCCGCCCCCGCAGGCGCCCGCGGGAGAGGAAGCCCTCGTAGCTCCTAAGCATGAGCTGGCTCTCCACCTGCCTCAGGGTGTCCAAGGCCACGCCCACCACGATGAGGAGGCCGATGCCCGAGAAGGCGATGGTTTGGATGCCGGTGAGGTTCTGGATGATCTGGGGAAGGAGGGTCACGAGCCCAAGGAAGAGGGCCCCCCAGAGGGTGAGACGGGAAACAATGTGCTCCAGGAACTTCACCGTGGGCTCGCCCGGGCGGATCCCCGGGATGAACCCCCCGTACTCCCGCAGCGACTCGGCGATGCGCTTGGGGTCAAACTGGACGGCGGTGTAGACGTAGGTAAAGAGGATAACAAGGAGGACCTCTATGAAGAGCCCCGAAGGCCGGGTGGGGTTGAAGAAGTTGGCGATGCCCTGCAGCACGGGGTTGTCCTGGAAGGGGGCGGCCAGGAAGATGGGGATCTGCAGGATGGCCGCAGCGAAGATGATGGGAATCACCCCGGCGGCGTTGAGCTTGATGGGGATGTAGGTGGCCTGGCCCCCGTAGACCCTGCGCCCCACCACCTTGCGGGCGTACTGGACGGGGATCCTGCGCTCGGCCTGCTGGACGGCGGCCATGCCGGCGAAGGCCAGCACGATGAAGGCCAGGAAGAAAAGGAAGGCCACCAGGTTGACCTCCCCGGTGCGGATGAGGCCTATGGTGCGCAGGATCTGGGGAAGCCACTCCACCACGATCCCGGCGAAGATGATGAGGCTCGTGCCGTTGCCGATGCCGTACTCGGTGATGCGCTCCGCCATCCACAGGAGGAGGGCGATGCCCGCCACCTGGGTCACCACCACCACGAACCAGAAGAAGGGGCCGGGGGACCAGCCCGGGAGGAGGAAGCGGCCCCCTTCGGCCCCCAAAAAGGCCGTGGCCAGGAAGAACCCCTGGAAGGCGCCCAGGGCGATGCCCCCGATGCGGGTGTACTGGTTGATGATGCGCCGCCCCTCCTCCCCCTCCTTGGAGAGCTTCTCCAGCGCCGGCACCACCGTGACCAGGATCTGCATGATGATGGCCGCGGTGATGTAGGGCATGATGCCCAGGGCGAAGATGGAGAAGCGCTCAAAGTTGCCCCCGGAGAAGAGGTTGATGATGCCGAAGACCCCGCCTTGGGCCGTGCGCAGGAACTCCTGGATCTTGTCCAGGTCCACCCCCGGGGTGGGGATGAAGGCCCCGAGGCGGTAGGCGGCGAGGACGAGGAGGGTGAAGAGCACCCGCTGGCGGAGCTCGGGGATCTGCAGGGCGCTCCAGAAGGCCTTGAGCATCTCAGGCCTCCAGGAGGACCGGCTCCCCGCCCGCGGCCTTCAGCTTCTCTAGGGCGCTCTTGGAGAAGGCGTGGGCCACCACCTTGAGGGGCTTGGCCTCGCCCTCCCCCAGGATCTTGAGGCGGTACCCCTTCTTCAAAATGCCCGCCCGGATCAGAAGCTCCGGGGTCACCTCACCCTCAAAGCGGGCGAGGTCCTTCAGGTTCACCCCCTGGTACCGGGGGCGCTTGATCTCCCCGGGCACCTGCCCCTGCATGCCCCGCTTGGGCAGGCGCATCAGGGTCGTGGACCGGCCGCCCTCAAAGCGGCGCGGGTCCTTGAGCCCGCCGGAGCGGGACTTCTGCCCCTTGTGCCCGCGGGTCGCCGTCTTGCCGTGGCCGGAGCCCGGGCCCCGGCCCACCCGCTTGCGCCGCTTGTTGGCCCCCGGGTTGGGCCTGAGATCGGAAAGCTTCATTCCACCACCTCCACGCGTACGAGGTGCGCCACCTTCTCCACATTCCCCCGGATGGCGGGGGTGTCCTCGAGGACCCGCTCCTGCTGGAGCCGCCTAAGCCCCAGGGCCTTGAGGGCCGCCTTCTGGTCCTTGGGGTAGCCGATGGGGCTCTTCACCAGCTTAACCTTGAGCCTGGGCATGGGCCTCCCCCTTCCTGAGCCGCTCCACGTCGGCCTTGGTCCTGAGCTGCCGCAGGGCCTCCATGGTGGCGTAGGCGATGTTGATGGGGTTACGGCTCCCGAGCTCCTTGGTGAGGATGTCGGTCACCCCGGCGAGCTCCAGGATGGCCCGGGGCACCGCGCCCGCGATCACCCCCGTGCCCGGAGCCGCCGGCTTCAGCACGATCTTGGAGGCCCCGAACTCCACCTCAATCTCGTGGGGGATGGTGCCGTTCTGGAGGGGCACCTCCACCATGTTGCGGCGGGCGTAGTACCCCGCCTTCTGCACCGCCAGGGGCACCTCGGGGGCCTTGCCGAAGCCCAGGCCCACCCGGCCCTGACGGTCGCCCACCACCACCAAAGCGCCGAAGCGGAAGCGGCGCCCGCCCGCCTGCATCCGGGCGGTGCGCCGGATCAGGATCATCTTCTCTTCAAAGTCGGTCTCCGGCATGGGTCTCCTCCCTTAGAACTCGAGGCCGCCTTCCCGGGCCCCTTCCGCCAGGGCCTTCACCCGGCCGTGGTACTTGTAGGGCCCCCGGTCAAAGGCCACCTGCTTGATGCCAAGCGCCAGGGCCTTCTCCGCCAAGGCCCGGCCCACCTGGCGGGCCACCTCCGTCTTGTTGCCCTTGAGCTTCAGGGCCAGGCTGGAGGCGGACACCAGGGTAACCCCCTTCTCGTCGTCAATGATCTGGGCGTAGATGTGCTTCAGGCTCCGGAAGACGGAGAGGCGGAGCCTCCCGGTGCGCTTGATGCGGTTGCGCACGCGGAACTTACGGCGCTCGTAAGCGGTCAAACGTGCCATCTCTCCCCCCGCTACTTCTTGGCCCCGGCCTTACCCGGCTTGAGGCGGACCGGCTCGCCCGCGTAGTAGATCCCCTTCTCGTGGTAGGCGCTGGGCTTCCTGATGGCCCGGATGTTGGCGGCCACCTGCCCCACCTTCTGCTTGTCGATCCCCGAGACCCGGACCCGGGTAGGCTCGGGCACCTCAAAGGTGATGCCCTCCGGGGGCTCCACCACCACGGGGTGGCTGAAGCCCACGGAAAGCTCCACGGCCCGGCCTACGAGCCTGGCCCGGTAGCCGATGCCCTTGATGAGGAGCTCCTTGCTGTACCCCTCGGAAACGCCCTTGACCGCGTTGGCGATGAGGGTGCGGGTCAGGCCATGGAGGCTCTTGTGGCGGCGCTCGTCGGAGGGCCGCTCCACCCGGACCACGCCCTCCTCCACCACCACCCGCATCTCGGGGCTTACCGGAACCTCCAGCTCCCCCTTGGGGCCCTTGACCTTGACCCGCCCGGGGGCCACCTCCACGCTCACGCCCTTGGGTACGGGAATGGGTAGCCTTCCGATCCTAGACATCACCACACCTCGCAGATGAGCTCGCCGCCCACGCCCAGCTTCCGGGCCTCACGGTCGGTGAGAACCCCCTTGGAGGTGGAGAGGATGGCGATCCCCAGGCCCCGGCGCACCCGGGGGATCTCCTTGACCCCCACGTACACCCGCCGCCCCGGCTTGCTGATCCGCCGGATGTGGTGGATCACCTGCTCCGGCCTGGGGTCAAGCCCCTGGCGCCGGGGACCGTACTTCAGGTAGACCCGCAGGTAGGGCTTGCCGTCCACGTCCACCCGCTCGTACCCCTTGATGAACCCCTCCCGCGCGAGGATCTTCAGGATCTCCTCCTTGAAGCGGGAGGCGGGCACGTCCGTGCTCTCCTTGTAGACCCGGGTGGCGTTCCTGATCCGGGTCAGCATGTCGGCGATGGGATCCGTCAGCATTTCCGCTCTCCTTTGTCGCTACTCCTGGCCCATGCGGTCTCGGGAGAACCCCCCCGACCGGACCACGGCCTACCAGCTGGCCTTCCGCACCCCGGGAAGCTGCCCCTTGTGGGCGAGTTCCCGCAGGCAGATCCGGCAGAGCCCGAAGAAGCGGTACACGCTCCGGGCGCGGCCGCACCGCACGCAGCGGGTGTAGGCCCGCACCTTGAACTTAGGGGTCCGCTTGGCCTTCTCAATCAGCGCCTTTCTCGCCATCGCAACCTCACTTGCGGAAGGGGAAGCCCAAAAGCTCCAAAAGGGCCCGGGCCTCCTCGTCGGTCTCGGCGGTGGTCACCACCGCGATGTCCTTGCCCCGCAGGGCGTCCACCATGTCGTAGGTGATCTCCGGGAAGATGAGCTGCTCCCTCAGGCCCAGGTTGTAGTTGCCCCGACCGTCAAAGCTGTTGGGGTTGAGCCCCCGGAAGTCGCGGATGCGGGGGAGGGCCACGTTGAGGAGCTTCTCCAGGAAGATCCACATCCGGTCGCGCCGCAGGGTGACCCGGAGGCCGATGGGCATCCCCTTGCGGAGCTTGAAGTTGGAGATGGACTTCTTGGCCCGGGTGACCGCGGGCTTCTGCCCCGTGATGAGGGCGAGCTCCTGGGCCGCCTTCTCCAGGATGCGGGCGTCCTCCTTGGCCTCGCCCAACCCCTGGTTGATGACCACCTTCTCCAGCCTCGGCACCTCCCAAATGTTCTGGTAGCCGAAGCGGCGGATGAGCTCGGGGCGGACCTCCTCGTAGTACCTGCGCTTAAGGGCCACGTCCAAGGGCATACCTCACTCCTCCGTGTCCAGGGCCCCGCCGCACTTGGCGCAGACCCGGATCTTCTTGCCGTTCTCCAGGAACTTCTTCCGCACCCGGGTGGGCTTGCCGCAGGCGGGGCAGATGGGGCGGACCTTGGAGGCGTGCAGGGGGGCCTCCTTCTCAATGAAGCCGCCCTGGGGGTACTGGGGGCTCACCCGCACCGCTTTCTTCACGATGTTGACCCCCTCCACGATGACGGCGTACTTCTTGGGCAAGACCTCCTTCACCTTGCCCACCCGGCCCTTGTACTTGCCGGAGGCCACGAGAACCGTGTCCCCCTTCTTCACGTGCATCTTCACCCGCATTAGAGCACCTCCGGCGCCAGGGAGACGATCTTCATGAAGCCCTTCTCGCGAAGCTCCCGGGCCACGGGGCCGAAGACGCGGGTGCCGCGGGGCTCCAGCTGGTTGTTGATGATCACGGCGGCGTTGTCGTCAAAGCGGATGGCGGAGCCGTCGGGGCGCTTGACCTCCTTCTTGGTGCGCACCACCACGGCCTTGACCACGTCCCCTTCCTTGACCGCCCCCCGGGGGATGGCCTCCTTGACGCTGGCCACGATCACGTCCCCCACGGTGGCGTACTTGGCGTTGGAGCCCTTGAGCACCCGGATGCACATGATCTTCCGGGCCCCGGTGTTGTCGGCCACCTCGAGGTAGGTCTGCGGCTGGATCATACCTTACCTCCCCGCTTGGAAAGGCTCTGGTAGTTCTGGCGGCGGATGAGGTACTTCTCCACCAGGTCCATCCGGCCCGACTCCACCAGGCGGAGCACCCGGAAGCGCTTGCGCTTGGAGATGGGCCGGGACTCAATGATCTCCACCACGTCCCCCAGCTTGTACTTCTCCTCGGGGTCGTGGGCCAGGTACTTCTTGGAGCGCTTGATCACCTTGCCGTAGAGGGGGTGGGGGAACTGGCGCTCCACCAAGACCGTGACGGTCTTCTGCATCTTGTCGCTGACCACCACCCCGGTGAGGACCTTCTTAGGCATTCTGCCTCCTCTTCTCGTTCAAGACCGTAAGGAGCCTGGCGATCTGGCGCTTGAGGTCCCGGATCTTGTGGTTTTGGGAAAGCTGGCCGATGGAGGCCTGGAAGCGGAGCTCCATGAGCTCCCGCTTCTTCTCCCGCACGAGCTTCTCCAGCTCCACGGGGGAGAGCTTCCGGGCCTCCTCCAGCTGCTTCCTCACCTCACTGAGCTTCATCGTAGGCGTCCCTCCTCACGATCTTGGTCTTGATGGGGAGCTTGTGGCCCGCGATGCGCAGGGCCTCCAGGGCCTGCTCCTCCGTGACCCCGGCGACCTCAAACATGACCCGGCCGGGCTTCACCACGGCCACGTACCCCTCCACGTTGCCCTTCCCCTTACCCATCCGCACCTCGAGGGGCTTCTTGGTGTAGGGCTTGTCGGGGAAGATACGGATGAAGATCTTCCCGCCGCGGCGGAAGTGGCGCACCATGGCCACACGGGCGGCTTCAATCTGCTGGGCCGTGATCCAGGCGGGCTCGAGGGCCACGAGGCCATAGTCCCCGAAGGCCACGTAGTCCCCGCCCTTGGTGGCGCCCTTGAGCCGCCCCCGCTGCTGCTTGCGGTACTTCATGCGCCTGGGCATCAGCATGGCTCACTCCTCCTTCTTCACGCGCACGGCAGGGCGACGGCGGCGGGGCCTCTCCTCGGCCTTCGGCAGCTCGGGCCGGGCCTTGGGCTTCTGGCCGCCGATCACCTCGCCCAGGAAGATGTAGGCCTTGACCCCGAGGACGCCGTAGGTGGTCCGGGCCAAGGCAAAGCCGTAGTCTATGTTAGCACGCAGGGTGTGGAGGGGCACCCGCCCCTGGGCGGCCCACTCGGTGCGCGCCTGCTCGGCCCCGCCGATGCGGCCGGAGACGATCACCTTGGCCCCCTTGGCCCCGGACTCCATGACCCGCTGGACCGCCTGCTTGATGGCCCGGCGCACGGCGAAGCGGCGCTCAATCTGCTCCGCCACCCGCTGGGCCACGAGGGGGGCGGAGAGGTTGGGGTTCTGCACCTCCTGGACGTTCAGGGCCACGTTCTTGCCGGTGAGCTTGGCCAACTCCTCCCGGAGCACCCGGATCCGCTCGCCACCCCGGCCGATGACCACCCCGGGCTTGGCCACGTGGACGGTCACGGCCACGTTGTCCGCGGCCCGCTCAATGTCCACCCGGGCGAGGCCCGCCGAGTAGAGCTCCTTCTCCAAAAGGCCCCGGATCCTCTGGTCCTCGAGGAGCAGGTGGCGGTACTGCTTCTTGCCGGCGTACCAGCGGGACTCCCAGTCCCGGGTGATGCCGAGCCGGAAACCGATGGGGTGGATCTTATTTCCCATGCTTCTCCCCCAGGATCACGGTGATGTGGCTGGTCTTCTTCTTGATGATGTCCGCCCGGCCCCGGGCCCTGGGAAGCACCCGCTTCAGGGCGGGGCCCTCGTCCACGTAGGCCGCCTTCACGTAAAGCCGGTCCTCCAGCATGTCGTGGTTGTTGACCGCGTTGGCGGCGGCGGACTCCAGCACCTTGGCCACGAAGTAAGCCCCCCGCTTGTTGGTGTAGCGCAGGATGTTGCGGGCCTCCTCGAGGCTCTTTCCCCGGATCAGGTCCACCACCAGGCGGACCTTCCGCGGGGAGATGCGCACGTATCGGGCGATCGCTTTCGCTTCCATGGCTACTTCTTCTTGGTGGCCTTGGCCTCTTTGCCGTGCCCCCGGTAGGTCCGGGTGGGGGCGAACTCCCCCAGCTTGTGCCCCACCATGTTCTCGGTGATGTACACGGGCACGTGCTGCTTGCCGTTATAGACCGCGATGGTGTGCCCCACCATCTCGGGCACGATGGTGGAGCGGCGGCTCCAGGTCTTGATGAGCCGCTTCTCCCCCTTGGCGTTGAGCTCCAGGACCTTCTCCAGGAGGTGGTCGTCTACGAAGACGCCTTTCTTGAGACTACGCGGCATACCTCACCTCACTTCTTGCGACGGGCGATGATGAAGCGGCTGGAAGGCTTACGCCGCTTCCTGGTCTTGAGCCCCTTGGTCTGCCAGCCCCAAGGCGAGGCGGGAGGACGGCCCCTAGGCGCCCGGCCCTCGCCGCCGCCGTGGGGGTGATCCACGGGGTTCATGGCGGCGCCGCGGACGTGGGGCCTGCGGCCGAGCCAGCGGCTGCGGCCCGCCTTGCCCAGAACGATGTTCTTGTGGTCGGCGTTGCCCACGGCGCCCACCGTGGCGTAGCACTCCCCGTGCACCTTCCTGAGCTCCCCGGAAGGCAGGCGCAGGACCACGTAATCCCCTTCCCGGCCCTGGATCTGGGCGCTGGTCCCGGCGGCGCGGGCCAGCTTGGCCCCCTTCTTGGGCTCAAGCTCCACGGCGTGGACCACGGTGCCCACAGGGATGAAGCGCAAGGGGAGGGCGTTGCCCACCTGGACGGGGGCATCGGGGCCCGCCACCACCTGCTGACCCACCTGGAGGCCGTCCGGAGCGATGATGTACCGCTTCTCCCCGTCCACATAGTGGAGCAGGGCGATGCGGGCCGAGCGGTTGGGGTCGTACTCAATGGCCGCCACCTTGGCGGGGACGCCCACCTTGTCCCAGCGCTTGAAGTCAATGATGCGGTACAAGCGCTTGTGGCCGCCGCCGCGGAAGCGCACCGTGATCCGCCCCTGGTTGTTCCGCCCCCCCGTCTTCTTCAGGGGCTTGACCAGGGACTTCTCGGGCTCCGTCTTGGTGATCTCGGAGAAGTCGGCCACCGTCATGAAGCGGCGGCTCGGGGTGTAGGGTTTGAACTTCTTAACGGCCATTTCCTCTTCCTCCTTGCCGGATCAGGGCCGGGCTCCCTTTCCCGGCGAGGTCTAGATGAGGCCCTCCAGGGCCTCAATCTTCTGCCCGGGGGCCACCTGAACGATGGCCTTCTTCCTGTCGGGGCGCTTGCCCAGGTAGCGCCCAAGCCGCTTCTTCTTGCCCCGCACGTGGAGGGTGTTCACCTTGACCACCTTGACCTTGAAGGCCGTCTCCACGGCGTTCTTGATCTCGGTCTTGGTGGCCTTGGGGTGCACCCAGAAGGTGTACTTGCCCTCGGCGAAGCCCGCGTAGGCCTTCTCCGAAAGCACCGGGGCCAAGATCACATCGTAGGCGGTCTTCACGCCTCACCCCCTATGCGGTTCTGAAAGACCTCCCAAGCGTCCAGGTCCATGACCAGCCGCTCCGTACGGACGATGTCGTAGACGTTGAGCCCCTCCGGGGCCAGGGTCACCACCCACGGCAGGTTGCGGGCCGCCCGGCGGACCAGCTCGTTTCCGGTCACCAGGAGGACGCTCTCGGAGCCGTCCAGGCCTGCCTCCTTGGCCCAGGCCAGGAACTCCTTGGTCTTGCCGTTGACCCCGGCAAACGCCTCCACGAGGAGGAGCTTCCCCTCCCGGGCCCGGTCGGCCACGGCCATGGCGAGCCCCTTCTTCCGGACCTTCTTGGGCAGGGTGTAGCTGTAGTCCCGGGGCTTGGGACCGAAGACCACGCCGCCGCCCACGAAGATGGGGGCGCCGATGTCGCCGTGGCGGGCACGGCCGGTGTGCTTCTGCGGCCAGATCTTCCGGCCGGAGTAGGCCACCTCGCCCCGGGTCTTCGTGCTGGCGGTGCCCCGGCGGCGCTTGGCCAGCTGCCACCGGACCACCTCCCAGAGGAGGTGGGGGTTGATCTCCGCGGGCAGGTCGGCGGCAAGCTCGCGCCTGCCGCTAGGGGAAAGGACGGGAATCTGGTACACCGCTACCTCCTTCACTTGGCCGCCTTCTTGGTCTCGCGGACGATGACCAGGCCGCCGTTGGGACCGGGGACGGCCCCCTTGACCAAAAGCAGGTTCTCCTCGGGGATGACGTCCACCACCTCGAGGTTCATGACCGTCACGCGCTCGGCCCCGTAGTGGCCCGCCATCTTCTTGCCCTTGTAGACTCGGCCTGGGATCTTGCGGTTCCCGATGGAGCCGGGGTGGCGGTGGATCTTGTGGGCGCCGTGGGAGTCGGGGCCGCCCGCGAAGTTCCAGCGCTTCATGACGCCGGCGAAGCCCCGGCCCTTGGAGGTGCCCGTCACGTCCACGCGCTCCCCGGGCTTGAAGATCTCCACCGTAACCGTGTCGCCTTCAGGGTTGAAGTCCCGGATCTCCCGCAGGATGCGCACGGGCTCCACCCCGGCCTTGGCGAAGTGCCCCTTAAGGGGGCGGTTCACCCGCTTGGGGTTTTGGGGAAGGAAGCCCAGCTGCACCGCGGTGTAGCCGTCCTTCTCCGGGGTGCGGCGCTGCACCACGGGGCACGGCCCCGCAAGGATGACCGTAACGGGGACGGCGCGGTCGTCGCGGAAGATGCGGGTCATGCCCACCTTGACGCCCAAGATGCCCTTCACCGGCCACCTCCTACGGTCTTGATCTCAATCTCCACCCCGGTGGGCAGGTCCAGGGTCATGAGCTGCTCAATGGTCTTTCGGTTGGGGTTGATGATGTCCACAAGCCGGTTGTGGGTGCGCAGCTCAAAGTGCTCCCGGGAGTCCTTGTGCTTGAAGGGGCCCCGGATCACGGTGAAGCGGCGCACCCGGGTGGGTAGGGGGATGGGACCGGAGACCTGGGCCCCGGAACGCCGGGCCGCCTCCACGATCTTCTGGGCCGAGGCGTCCAGGGTCTTGTGGTCAAAACCCCGGAGCTTGATGCGGATCTTGGGCATACCTCACCTCACTCCAGGATCTTGGTGACGACGCCGGCGCCCACGGTCCGCCCACCCTCACGGATGGCAAACCGCAAACCCTCCTCCAGCGCCACCGGCTTGATCAGCTCCACCGTAAACGTCACGTTGTCCCCAGGCATCACCATCTCCACGCCCGGAGGCAACTGCACCACACCCGTCACATCCGTCGTCCGAAAGTAAAACTGCGGACGGTACCCCGAAAAAAACCCCGTGTGCCGCCCACCCTCCTCCTTCTTCAGCACATACACCGACGCCTCAAACTTCGTGTGCGGCGTAATGCTCCCAGGCTTCGCCAGCACCTGGCCCCGCTCCACCTCCTCCCGGCTCACACCCCGCAGGAGCACCCCAACATTGTCCCCAGCAATCCCCTCCTGCAAGGTCTTCCGGTGCATCTCCACACCCGTCACCACCGTCTTCCGCGTCTCCGGAGCAAGGCCCACAATCTCCACCTCGTCCCCAACCTTCACCTTGCCCCGCTCAATCCGCCCAGTGGCCACCGTCCCACGACCCGTAATCGTAAACACGTCCTCCACAGGCATCAAGAACGGCTTGTCCACGTCCCGCACCGGCGTGGGAATGTACTCGTCAATCGCGTCCAACAACTCCCAAATCTTGTCCACCCACTCGTTCTCCCCACGCCTCGTCTTCGGGTTCCTGTGCATCTGCTCAAGCGCCAAAAGCGCGCTCCCCCGAATCACCGGAACCTCGTCCCCAGGAAACTCGTACTGGTTCAAAAGGTCCCGCACCTCCATCTCCACCAGGTCCAGCAACTCGGGGTCGTCCACCATGTCCACCTTGTTCATGAACACCACAATGTACGGCACCCCCACCTGCCGCGCCAACAAAATGTGCTCCCGCGTCTGCGGCATCGGCCCGTCCGCCGCCGACACCACCAAAATCGCCCCGTCCATCTGCGCGGCACCCGTGATCATGTTCTTGATGTAGTCCGCGTGCCCAGGGCAGTCCACGTGGGAATAGTGCCGCTTCGCCGTCTCGTACTCCACGTGCGCCGTGTTGATCGTAATCCCCCGCGCACGCTCCTCCGGCGCCTTGTCAATCTCCCCGTAGTCCTTAACCTCTACATTCGGGTTCTCCGCCGCAGCGACAAACGTCAACGCCGCCGTCAGCGTCGTCTTCCCGTGGTCCACGTGCCCAATCGTCCCCACGTTCGCGTGAGGCTTCGTCCGTACAAACTCGCCCTTCGCCATCTCCGTCCTCCTCGCAAGGAAGGGGTGGGCCCTTAAAAGGCCCACCCCGAAGCCGCGCTATTGACCCTTGATGAGCTTCTCCTGGACCTGCTTGGGCACCTCCTGGTAGTGGTCAAAGAACATGACGAAGGAGCCCCGCCCCTGGGTCTTGGAGCGCAGGTCCGTGGCGTAGCCGAACATCTCCGCCAAGGGCACGAAGGCCCGGATCACCTGGGCGTTGCCCCGGGGCTCCATCCCCAGGATCTGCCCCCGCCGGGCGTTCAGGTCGCCGATGACGTCCCCCATGTACTCCTCGGGGGTGGTGACCTCCACCCGCATGATGGGCTCGAGGATCACCGGGTCCCCCTTCTGCACCGCCTCCTTGATGGCCATGGAGCCGGCGATCTTAAAGGCCATCTCGGAGGAGTCCACCTCGTGGTAGGAGCCGTCGTAGAGGGTGACCTTGATGTCCACCACGGGGAAACCGATCAGGGGCCCGGACTGCATGGCCTCCTCGATCCCCTTCTGCACGGCGGGGATGTACTCCTTGGGGATCACCCCGCCCACGATGGCGTTGACGAACTCAAAGCCCGAGCCACGGGGGAGGGGCTCCACCTTGATCTTCACGTGGCCGTACTGGCCGCGGCCGCCGGTCTGGCGGATGAACTTGCCCTCCACGTCCACCGGCTTGGTGATGGTCTCCCGGTACGCCACCTGGGGCTTGCCCACGTTGGCGTCCACCTTGAACTCCCGCTTGAGCCGGTCCACGATGATCTCCAGGTGGAGCTCGCCCATCCCACTGATGATGGTCTGGCCGGTCTCGGGGTGGGTGGAGACGCGGAAGGTGGGGTCCTCCTCCGCCAGGCGGGCCAGGGCCTGGGAAAGCTTCTCCTGGTCGGCCTTGGTCTTGGGCTCAATGGCCACGTCAATCACGGGCTCGGGCACCTCAATGGACTCCAGGATCACCCGGGGCGCGTCCTCGCCCACCAAGGTGTCCCCGGTGATGGTCTCCTTGAGGCCCACCACGGCGCCCAGGTCGCCCGCCTTGAGCTCCTCCACCTCCTCCCGGTGGTTGGCGTGCATGCGGAGGAGCCGGGCCACCCGTTCCTTGCGACCCTTGGTGGTGTTGTAGACGTAGGAGCCCGAGGTGATGGTCCCGGAATAGACGCGGATGAAGGTGAGGCGGCCCACGAAGGGGTCGGCCATGATCTTGAAGGCCAAGGCCGCCAAGGGGCCATCGGGGTCGGGGTGGATCTCCACCACCTCCCCCTCAGGCGTGGTGCCCTTGATGGGGGGGATGTCCAAGGGGGAGGGCAGGTAGTCCACCACCGCGTCCAGGAGGAGCTGGACCCCCTTGTTCTTGAGGGCGGAGCCCAGGAAGACGGGGGTGATCTTGAGGTCAATGGTGCCCTTGCGGATGGCGGCCACCAGCTCTTCCTCGGTGGGCTCCTCGCCCTCGAGGTACTTCAGCATGATGTTCTCGTCAAAGTCGGCGGCCACCTCCACGAGCTTCTCGTGGTACTCCCGGGCCTGGTCCAGGTACTCCTCGGGGATGGGGATCTCGCGGATGTCCGTGCCCAGGTCGTTGCCGTAGGTGTAGGCCTTCATCCGGAGGACGTCAATGATCCCCGAGAAGGTGTCCTCCCGGCCGATGGGGAGCTGCATCACCACCGGGCGCGCCCCCAGGCGCTCCTGCATGGTGCGGATCACGAGCCAGAGGTCGGCCCCGGTCTTGTCCATCTTGTTGGCGAAGGCGATGCGGGGGACGTGGTACTTCTCCGCCTGGCGCCAGACGGTCTCCGACTGGGGCTCCACCCCCTGGCTGGAGTCAAAGACCACGATGGCCCCGTCCAGGACCCGCATGGAGCGCTCCACCTCAATGGTGAAGTCCACGTGACCCGGGGTGTCGATGATGTTGATGCGGTGGTCCTTCCAGAAGCAGGTGGTCACGGCGGCGGTGATGGTGATGCCCCGCTCCCTCTCCTGCTCCATGAAGTCCATGGTGGCGGCGCCCTCGTGGACCTCGCCGATCTTGTGGATCCGGCCTGTGTAGTAGAGGATGCGCTCGGTGGTGGTGGTCTTGCCCGCGTCGATGTGGGCGGCGATGCCGATGTTCCGGAGCCGCTTGAGGTCGTACTCTACCTTGACCGCCATACTCACCACCGGTAGTGGGCGTAGGCCCGGTTCGCCTCGGCCATCCGCTCCACGTCCTCCTTCTTCTTCACCGCCCCGCCCTTACCCTCGGCGGCGTCCATCAGCTCGTGGGCGATGCGCACCGCCGCGCGCCGCTCGGGGCGCTGGTTGGCCGCCTGAACGAGCCACCTCAAGGCCAGGGACTGCTGGCGCCTCGGGGAGACCTCCATGGGGACCTGGTAGTTGGCCCCGCCCACGCGGCGGGAACGGACCTCCATCCGGGGCTTGACGTTCTCCACCGCCTGCTTGAAGACCTTGAGGGGCTCCTGGCCGGTCTTCTCCTGGATGATCTTGCAGGCGTCGTAGAAGATGCGGGCGGCCAGGTTCTTCTTCCCGTCCCGCATGATCTTGTTGATGAAGGCCGTGACCAGCACGTCCCCGTAGACCAGGTCGGGCTGGAGCTGACGGACCTCTGCTCTCCTTCTCCGTGCCATAGCTCACCTACTTCTTGGCCGCGGTCTTGGCCGCCTCCTTGGGCTTCTTGGTCCCGTACTTGGAGCGGCTCTTCTTCCGGTCCTTCACCCCCGCGGCGTCGTAGACCCCGCGCACGATGTGGTAGCGCACGCCCGGCAGGTCCTTCACACGGCCGCCCCGGATGAGGACCACCGAGTGCTCCTGAAGGTTGTGCCCCTCGCCGGGGATGTAGGCGGTCACCTCGTAGCCGGAGGTGAGGCGCACCTTGGCCACCTTACGGAGCGCCGAGTTGGGCTTCTTGGGGGTGACGGTGCGCACCACGGTGCACACCCCCCGGCGGAAGGGCGCCCCCTTCAGCGCCGGAACCTTGCTCTTTTTGCGGACCTTCTCGCGGCCCTTTCGGACGAGCTGATTGATCGTCGGCAGTGCCACCACTCCCTTCTTCTTGGACTTGCCCCCTTGTTCTCAAGATCCCCCCGGAGGGGAACGCCCTCCGTGATGCCCCACACGGGGTCCACCCTCAGGGCCAGGGGCTGGCCCTGAGAGCCCTCAACTGCCCTAGTGTACAGGCAAAACCCCTCTTTGGCAATACCTTCTAAGGCGACGCCCTGCCATAATGGAGCCATGGAAAGCCTTCGCTGGATGGAAGCCCGCCTCCCCGAGATCCTCAAGGACCTGGAGGCCTTCGTCCGCCGGGAGTCCCCCTCGGGGGACCTGGAGGGCCTGGAAGAGGCCGCCCGCTTCCTGGAGGAAGCCTTCGGGCCCCTCGAGGGCCGCCTCTCCCGCAAGGACACCCCCGCGGGCCCCGTCCTCCTCCTCAAGCGGGAGGGCGAGGGCGCCCCCGTGCTCCTCCTCTGCCACTACGACACCGTCCACCCCAAGGGGAGCTTCCCCGAGCCCTTCCGCCTGGAGCGGGAGAAGGCCATCGGTCCTGGGATCTACGACATGAAGGGGGGCATCATCGCCCTCCTCTACGCCTTGCGCTACGCCGAGGCCACGGGGCGGAGGCTTCCCGCCCTCGAGGTCCTCTTCACCCCCGACGAGGAGGTGGGCTCCCCGGAAAGCCGCCCCCTCATTGAGGCCGCCGCCAAGAAGGCCCGGGCGGTGCTGGTCCTGGAACCCCCCACCGCGGAAGGCCACCTGAAGGTGGCCCGCAAGGGGGTGGGGCTTTACCGGCTTAGGGCCATCGGCAAGGCCGCCCACCAGGGGGTGGAGCCGGAGAAAGGGGTGAACGCCATCCTGGAGCTCGCCCACCAGGTCCTCAAGGTGGCGGCCCTGGAGGACCGGGAGAAGGGGACCACCCTGGGGCCGAACCGCATCCGGGGCGGCACGGCCACCAACGTGGTGGCCGAGGAGGCGGAGGTGGAGATTGACCTCAGGGCCTGGACCCTGGAGGAGGTGCGGCGGGTGGAGGAAGGGCTTAAGGCCCTAAAGCCCGTCCTGCCGGGGGCCAGGCTCGTGCTCTCGGGTGGCCTCAACCGCCCCCCCATGGAGCCCACGGAGGCAAGCCTCGCCCTCTTCGCCAAGGCCCGGGCCATCGGGGAAGCCCTGGGCCTTAGGCTCGAGCCCGGCCGGGTGGGCGGGGGGTCGGACGGGAACTTCACCGCCGCCTTAGGGGTGCCCACCCTGGACGGCCTGGGGCTTTTCGGGGGCGACGCCCACCAGAAGACGGAGTACGTGGTGGTGCCGGAGATCCCCCGCCGCACCGCCCTCCTCGCCGAGCTCCTCGCCGCCCTATGAGCCTCTCCCCCTCCGCCCGAAGGGTCCAAAGCGCCCTCATGGCCCGGGGCTTCGGCCACCTGAAGGTGGTGGAGCTTCCCGCCTCCACCCGCACCGCCAAAGAGGCCGCCCAGGCCGTGGGGGCGGAGGTGGGGCAGATCGTGAAGAGCCTGGTCTTCGTTGGGGAAAGGGGAGCCTACCTCTTCCTGGTGAGCGGGAAGAACCGGCTGGATCTGGGAAAGGCCACGCGTCTGGTGGGCGGCCCCTTGCGCCAGGCCACGCCAGAGGAGGTGCGGGAGCTCACCGGCTTCGCCATCGGGGGCGTCCCCCCGGTGGGGCACAACACGCCCTTGCCCGCCTACCTGGACGAGGACCTCCTGGGCTACCCCGAGGTCTGGGCGGCCGGAGGCACCCCCAGGGCCCTTTTCCGGGCCACCCCCAAGGAGCTCCTCGCCCTCACCGGGGCCCAGGTGGCGGACCTGAAGGAGGGATAGCCGTGTGGCTTTTCCGCAAAGACCCCCACGTGCAGCCCGAAGGCCCCCTGGCCTTCCGGGTGCGGGTGCGCACGAAAAGCGGCGAGGTGGTGGAGCTAAGGCTTTCCAAAAGCGCCGAGATCAGCCCCACCGAGTCGGGCTACTACGTGCGCAAGGAGATCGTGTCCCCCAAGAGCCTGGACCGGGCGGTCCTAGAAATCTGGTTTGACCGCCGCTACCGCCCGGTGCGCAAGGCCGTTGAGGGGGGTGAGCTCGTCCCCATACGGGAGTGGGGCCTCTAGACACCCCACCGCGGCTTTCGCCGCAGTGGGGGTCCCAAAAGCCCCCGTCCCCGTGCGGGCATCCCGTGTGGCGAAACCCGCGTGGGGACCCTTAGCGGGGCGGCACCCAGGGCTCCCCGCGGAAGAAGCCGTAGACCAGGCGTCCCACCACCCCGCCCAGAAGGACCAGCCCCAGAAGGTTGGGAAGGGCCATGAGGCCGTTTAGGGTGTCGGAGACGGCCAAAAAGGCCTCGAGGCCCCCCAAGGGCCCCACGAAGGCGAGCACCGCGAAGGCGAGGCGGTAGGGCCAGCGGACGCCCTCCCCGAGGAGGAAGGCCGCGGCCTCCTCGCCGTAAAACCCCCAGGAGACCATGGTCCCCAGGGCGAAGACCGCCACGGTGAGGGCGAGGACCACGCCTCCCAAGGGGTGGGCCTGGAAGAGGGCCTGGGCGGCCTCGGCGGCGCCACCCCCTTCCCGCCAAAGCCCGGAGGCGACGAAGGTGAGGGCGGTGAGGGAGGTCACCAGGAAGCTCACGAGCATCTCCGTGACCCCCCAGAACCCCTGGCGCACGGGGTGGTCCACCTGGGCCTGGGCGTGGGCGATGGCGGCCGAGCCCAGCCCCGCCTCGTTGGCGAAGATGCCCCGGCCGAGCCCGGCGTTGATCACGGCGAAGAGGCTGTAGCCCGCGGCCCCGCCCAAGGCCGCCTCCGGGGTGAAGGCGGCCTGGAAGACCAGGGCCAGGGCCTCGGGAATCCTCCCGGCGTAAAGGACGAGGAGGGGCCCCAAGGCCACCAGGAAGAGGAGGAGCTTCAAGGGCACCACCACCTGGGCGAAGCGGGCCACCCGCACGATCCCCCCGCCCAGGACGAGGCCCACCAGAAGGGCGAGGAAGAGGCCCACCAGGGCGGGCGGGGCCCCCAAGGGGGCCAGGGCCCCCCCCACCGCCCCCGCCTGGGAGAGGTTGCCGATGCCAAAAGCGGCCACCGCGGCGAAGAAGGCGAAAAGGTGGCCCAGGAAGCGCAGTCTGGGGAGGCCCCGAGAGAGGTAGTACATGGGCCCGCCGGAAACGGAGCCATCGGCGAAGCGGCGGCGGTAGTGGACCGCCAGGGTGGCCTCGGCGAACTTCGTGCCGGTGCCGAAGAAGTAGCCCACCCACATCCAGAACACCGCCCCCGGCCCCCCCACGAGGACCGCCGCCAGCATCCCCAAAAGGTGGCCCGTGCCCAGGGTGGCGGAGAGGGCCACCATGGTGGCCTGGAAGGGGGTGATCTGGCCGCCGAAGCCGTAGGCCCGCTCCCGGATCGCCCCCAGGGTCTCGCTGAAGGCCACCCGCGCCATCCTGAGGGGGGCGCTGAACCAGCGGATCCGGAAGATCACCAGGTAGGCCCCCACCAGGAGGTAGACCAGCTTCATGGGTAAGCCGAAAACGATGCGGTTCAGGGTTTCGTTCCAGGCCAGGATGTCCATGGGCTACACCTCCGGCACGGCCTCCACCTTGTCTCCCCGGCGGAGGCGCAGGCGCTTCAGGTCCTCCTCCATAAGCCCCACCCTCCCCTGGAGGTTGGGCCGGGGGCGGACCTCGAGGACCGCCCCCAGGGGCAGGAGCCGCACCCTAAACCCTCGGCGGATGGCCCGGGCCCACTGAGCGTAGAGGGCCTCGTCCACGTAGGCCACCCCTGAGCCCGGCCCGTAGATGGGGAGGACCAGGAGGGGCTCGGGGGGAAGGTCCACCTCGGGGTAGGCCTCCAGGGCCCCCACCTCCAGGAGGGTGCTGAGGACCCGGGCCTGCCGCAACACCCCGGGGGCGAGGAGGACCTCGGCGATCCGCTTCCCCTCCACCCGGGCGAGGAGGCCCAGCGCCTCCGGGGGAAGCTCCACCGCACTCCCCTCCCGGGGCAGGCGGAGGCGGAGGCCCCAGTCGGCGGGCAGCTTGACCTTCTCCCAGGCGGCTTGGGCCTGGGCGAGCCGGGCCGGGACCTCGAGGCCCCCAAGCAGGGTGGTGTGGGGCGGAAGCGCCTCGGGCTCAAAGACAAAGGGGGCCCGCCTGAGCCCCACCAAGAGGTCCAGGGCCTCCTCCCCTTCCAAGGCCCTCTCCCCCGCCTGGGCCTTGGCGTGGACCACCTGTCCGCCCCGAAGGTAGACCTCGGCCTCCAAAAAAGGGGGACGCAGGTGCAGCCTCCCCGTGCGCCCCGCGCTCATCAGCGCCCCCACCAGGGAGGGAAACGGGAACTCGGCCAGATCCCCCGAAAGCATTCGCCCCACGTTTTACCACGGGCGCACCCTCCCGTCCAGACGGGGTATGCTTAGGCATGCACCTTCTCCTCCTCCACGGCTTCACCTCCCACCCCGTCCTCACCCTCGGCCCCCTGCCGGAAAGGCTCAAGGAGGCGGGGTGGGAGGTGCGCCAGCCCGCCCTGCCGGGCCACGGCACGCGGCCCGAGGACCTCCTAAAGGTGCGCTTTCAGGACTGGCTCCTGGCGGCGGAGGAGGCCTACCTGGAGCTTCCCGAGCCCCGGGGGGTGGTGGGGCTTTCCATGGGGGGGCTTCTCGCCGCCCACCTCGCCGCCCGCCACCCCACAAAGGCCCTCGTGGCCCTGGCCCCCGCCTTCGCCCTGAAAAACCCCTTGGCGCCCTTGGCGCCCTACCTCCACTGGCTCATCCCCCGCTTTCCCGGCCCGCCCTCCATAGAGGACCCGGAGCTCAGGAAGCGCAACCCCAACTACCCCTACTTCCCCACCCGGGCCGTCCTGGAGCTCCTCGCCCTCATGCGCATGACCCCGGAAGTCCTCCCCCGGGTGAAGGCCCGGGCCCTGGTGGTGGAGGCGGGGAAAGACCGGGTGGTGAAGGGGGTGGACCGGTACTTCGCCCTCCTGGGAAGCCCCAGGAAGGACTATCTGGTCTTCCCGGAAAGCGGCCACGACCTCCTCCTGGACCGGGACCGGGAGGCGGTGGCCCGGGCGGTGCGCGACTGGCTTATTGCAAGTGATAACTACTTGCAGTAAAATAGGCCCGGTATGGAAGGCTTGCCCATCTCTCCTTGGACGGTGTTCCTCTACGCCCTCCTCACCGCCGTCGCCACGGGCCTCGGCGCCCTCCCCTTCCTCTTCACCCGCGGGATCACGCGGCGGCACCTCGGCCTCGCCAACGCCGCCGCCGCCGGGCTCATGGTGGCGGCGAGCTTCGGCCTGATCTACGAGGGGGTGAACTACAGCCTGGGGCGGACCCTGGTGGGCGTGGGCCTCGGCCTCCTCTTCATCCTCCTCGCCCACCGCTACCTCGAGGGCCGGGAGGTGAACCTCGGCGACCTCAAGGGCCTGGACGCCCGCAAGGCCCTGATGATGGTGGGCATCATGACCCTCCACTCCTTCGCCGAAGGGGTAGGGGTGGGGGTGGCCTTCGGGGGCGGGGAGGCCCTCGGGGTCTTCATCTCCTTGGCCATCGCCGTGCACAACATCCCCGAGGGACTCGCCATCAGCCTCGTCCTCGTCCCCCGGGGGGTGAGCGTGCTCGGGGCCGCCTTTTGGAGCGTCTTCTCCAGCCTGCCCCAGCCCCTCATGGCCGTGCCCGCCTACCTCTTCGTGGAGGCCTTCCAACCCTTCCTGCCGGTGGGGCTTGGCCTCGCCGCCGGGGCCATGATCTGGATGGCCGCGGCCGAGCTCCTCCCCGACGCCCTGAAGGAGGCCGAGGCCGAGGGGGTGGCCACGGTCCTCACCCTCTCCGTGGCCCTGATGGTGGCCTTCCAGATCCTGATCGGGGGCTAAGCGCCCGCGGTGGGGTCCTTAGAGCCAGACCCAGGGGAGGGGGGCCTCGAGGCGGAGGGCCTCCAGGCTCGGCCGAACCCTATAGGCCTCCAGGACCACCCCGGCCTCCCGCGCCGCTTGGGCGGCCTCGAGGAGGGCCCGGTCCGCGGGGTCCAGGGCAAAGGCCTCGGCCAGGGGGTGCTGGACGAGCCAGACGGCGAAGGCCCCGTACCCCTCCCGGGCCAAGGCGGCGAGGAGGCGGAGGTGGCGCGCCCCCCTCGAGGTGGGGGCGTCGGGGAAGAGGGCGAGGGCCCCCTCCAGCCGGTTCGCGTTCTTGGCCTCAAAGAAGGCCTCCCTTCCCCCCACCCGGGCCCAGAAGTCCAGCCTTTCCCCCCGTAACCCCACTTCCCGCCGCAAGGCCTCCAGGGGTCCGTAGCGCCCGGCGCGAAGGAGCCTTTCCAGAAGGGGCCCCGCCAGGGTGGCGTCCACCCCCACGAGGACGCCTTCCCGCTCCACCAGGTAAAGCCGCCCCCGGGTCTTGGCCGCGGGCCTCGGGTGGTAGTGGCCCCGGGTTCCGGGGAGGAGAAGCTCGGTGAGGCGGCCCGTGTTGGCGAGGTGGAGGGGGCCCACGTCCGCCTCCACCACGAACCGGTTCGCCCGCCGGAGGATCCGGCAGGGGCGGAGGGGAGGAAGGGGAAGCTCCATCCCCCCAAGGCTACAAAAGGGAAGGCCCGGGAGGTCCCGGGCCTTTTGGCGGAGAGGGCGGGATTCGAACCCGCGGCACCGGTTTTCCCGGTGCAACACCTTAGCAGGGTGCCGCCTTCGACCACTCGGCCACCTCTCCAAGCCTTTGGCGGAGGGTGAGGGATTCGAACCCCCGGTGGGCTTCGCGCCCACAGCGGTTTTCAAGACCGCCGCCTTCAACCGCTCGGCCAACCCTCCAAGGTATGGCCGCACCCCCTACTATGCGGGAAAAGGGGGGGCGGTGTCAAGGCTACCGGGGCTTGCCTTGCAAAGGTCAGGAGGACGGGTGTATATCTCTCTCCTGATGGGCAAGCGAGGCTTCCTTCGCAGGGAGGCAAGCCCCAAGGAGGTCTTGGAACACTGCCTGCGCCTGGCCCGGGAGGTGGCCCCTCCCACCCCCAAAGGCAAGCGGGGCCGCCCCTGGCGCTACAGCCACGCCCTTTACCTGGCCCTCCTTCTCTTCCGCGCCTTCTTCCACCT
>Ga0207795_100117_pt1 | contig 51553 bp, 36 predicted proteins | sample CeladaPassaD2F03_FD_187492 | JGI IMG/M metagenome (GOLD analysis project Ga0207795, IMG submission 187492) | Cellulose-adapted microbial communities from the Joint BioEnergy Institute, USA - Passage D2F03 (SPAdes) (version 2) | ecosystem: Engineered > Bioreactor > Continuous culture >...
TGCTCTGTGCCTCTCCTGATCATCAACTCGTGCATGTCCAAGCAGCGGTCTGCGGGCCACAGAACCGTCAATATCAGACCTCAGGCACTACGTGCAGGATCCGGGTTGACGAGAGCGGGAACACCGGGGCCAACCTCGACTCACCGGATCAGCCGATCCACTGGCTGATCGCTCTGGCTGCAACCCCCGCGATGGTCACGCAGATCGAGACGGAGATGCTCGCCATCGCGGGGCGATATTTCGGGCTTCGCGCGAGGGCAGCAGATTTTGAATTCCACGGGGCCCATATTTTCAGTGGCCGGACGATCGATTACCGCCAGCTGTCGGTGGCCGACCGCGTGAGGCTTTTCAACGATTTGCTCTCGTTGATCGGTCGATTTGGCGTGCGGTTGTTCGTGCGAGGCATCAACAAGGCCGCACACAAGGACCGGGCACGCGATAAGGGCTACCCGCCCGACCACCCTCACCGCCTTGGCTTCATGTATCTTGTTGAACAGGTGGATGAGTGGTTGGAAGCCATGCAACCGGCTCCTGACCTGTTTGCTGCTCGCGAGCCTATCTACGGGCTCATCGTGGCCGACGAGCAGAATGAGGTTCGCCGGGATGTGGTAAGCGGGTTCGCCGCCTGGCGTCAGTATGGAACCGAGCACGGGTACCGGGCCCGCCACATTCGGTACTTAATCGATACGGTCCATTACGTTCCGTCGCAGGACAGCTGGCTGATCCAGCTCGCGGACTGTGTGGCCTTCGTGCGAAACCGGTACGGCAAGATATTCCGTGAGAAGGGCTTTCACGAAGCGCGGTACTCGGAGAGCGACCGAGCGATTGTCCACCTTTGGCGGGACCTCTGTGCCCCCCTGCCCCTCCCCCCAGTTTTGGTCCACTACGCGGGTGAGTTTTCGAGCCTCTCGGGGGCGGGGGTGAAGGCTCCGCCAGCCCGGAAGTGGACGGGCGGAAGATGACCCAAGCTGCTGTGGGGTCGAACGTTGTTGTAGTCCTCCCTCCAGCGGGAGAGGATCTCTCTGGCGTCGTCCAGGTCCAAGAACCAATGTTGCGACAGGCACTCACGCCGCAGGCTTCCGTTGAAGGCTTCAACGTGACCGTTGTCCATCGGCTTGCCCGGGCGGCTGAAGTCCAGCCGGACCCGGTTCCAGTAGGCCCAGTGGTCGAGCGCTTTCGAGGTGAACTCGCTCCCATTGTCCACCGTGATGCACTCCGGCAGCTTGCCTCGACGCTCTCCCGCTTCACTCAGGATGCGGCAGACGTCTTCTGCGCGAAAGGACGTCTTGGCCACCAGCGCCACGCACTCCCGCGAGAAGACGTCCACCACCGCCAGGATCCGGATCGTGCGGCCGTCCGCCAGCACGTCGTGCACGAAGTCCATCGCCCAGCGCTCGTTGGCTCGAGAGACGAGCGGCCGGATCTCGCGAACGGCCGCGCTCTTGCGCCGCTTCGGCCGCCTCCGCCTGAGCGCCAGCCGCTCTTCCCTGTACAGCCGGTAGACCAGCTTGTGATTGACACGCCAGCCCTCTCGCCGCAGCAGCACGTGGAGCCGCTTGTAGCCCCAGCTCACCCGCACCGCGGCCAACTCCCTCAGCCGACCGCGCAGTGCATCCCGACTCTGGCGCACGCTGCGGTACCGTACGCTCGAGCGGTTCGCCCCGACCGCCTGGCACGCCCTCCTCTCGCTCAGACGGTACGAATCTCTCGCCCACGCCACCACCGCCCGCACCTGCGTGGGCGTCACCATTTTTTTCGCAACGCCTCCTGCAAGATGCTCTTGTCCAGCGAGAGATCGGCCACGAGCTGCTTCAGCTTCCGATTCTCTTCCTTGAGCTGCTTGAGCTCGCGCAGCTCCGACACGCCCAGGCCCCCGTACTTCTTCCTCCACCGATAAAAGGTGGTCTCCGTCACCTCCAGCTTCCTGCAGATCTCGGCCACCGGCGTTCCCGCCTCCGCCTGGCGCAGCGCCATGGCGATCTGCTCCTCGCTGAATCGACTCTTCCTCACGGGCGTCTCTCCTCCCCGGCCCCGGGGATTCAGGTCCGCCCCCAAGATAGCTCAAAACGTCAGTCCGCGTGGACCAGGTTCCGGGGGGAGGGGCACCCCCCACGTCGTGAGCGAGCACGTGTGGCCGTAGGGCACAGGTGGCAGACATGAAAAAGGCGCGATCAGGGCAGACCCAATTGTCCGCTGGGGCTCGCTCGGGCGAACCCGCTCCTGACCGCGCATATGTATGATAGCGAGGTGCTATCACGGCGTCAACACCGTATCGACACCCTGGCGCCCACCTGACGACGGCGCCTATGTCATGATTCATCGGTAACTTGCCTTTAATAGCGATACCACCGATACGAGAAGCCACCAACCATGGCGATCACCAACCGCGACCGCGTCGGTCGCGCGCTCGATCTGCTGCGGGACGGCCTCGCGCCGTTCGTGGAACGTGAGTTCAGGAATGTGTACGGCGATCGCGCCCGCGAGGAGGCGAAGCGCTTTGTCCAGGACGACCGGCTGAACTTGGATCTCCCGTTCGCCGAGTGGGACGTGGCGCCGCTGCTCCGCTTGATGTGGGAGGCGTGGAACGACGTCTTCCGGAGGACGCTCGGCCACGCGGAGCGGTCGCTGGTCAGCGAGCTGCGCGACGTGCGGAACCGCTGGGCGCACCAGCGCCCGTTCTCGACGGATGACGCGTACCGCGCGATCGACTCGGCGATCCGTCTCCTCACGGCCATCTCCGCGCCCCAGGTCGAGGACCTGGAGAAAGCGCGGATGGAGCTGCTCCGGGTGCGCTTCGAGGAGCAGGCGCGAAACGAACGGCGGAAGAGCGCGGGGGCGGCGATCGAGAGCCAGGTCACGGGGACGCTCAAGCCGTGGCGCGAGGTCGTCGAGCCGCACCCGGACGTGGCGAGCGGCCGGTACCAGCAAGCCGAGTTCGCGGCGGACCTCTGGCAGGTCCACCTCGGTCGGGGGAGCGCGGAGTACCGCGACCCGGTCGAGTTCTACCGGCGCACGTACCTCACCGAGAGCCTCCGGCGGTTGCTGGTCGGCGCGATCCAGCGTCTCACCGGCAAGGGCGGCGACCCCGTCGTCCAGCTCCAGACCAACTTCGGCGGCGGGAAGACGCACTCGATGCTGGCGCTCTACCACCTCTTCTCCGGGACGCCGCCCACAGAGTTGGTCGGAATCGAGGCAGTGCTGCAGGAAGCGGGGGTGGAGTCTCTCCCCGCGGTGCGCCGCGTCGTTCTCGTGGGCAACAAGATCTCGCCCGGCAACCCGGTCACAAAGCCCGACGGCACCGTGGTCCGCACGCTCTGGGGCGAGCTGGCGTGGCAGCTCGGAGGCAAGGAGGCGTACGAGCGGATCCGCGCCGACGACGAGCGCGCGACCAACCCCGGTGACGCGCTCCGCGAGCTCTTCGACGCGTACGGGCCCTGTCTGATCCTCATCGACGAGTGGGTCGCGTACGCCCGGCAGCTCCACGACGAGGACGACCTGCCAGGCGGGAGCTTCGAGACCCAGTTCAGCTTCGCCCAGGCCCTCACGGAGTCGGCCAAGCTGTCGAAGCACTGCCTGCTGGTGATCAGCCTCCCGGCTTCGGACACCGCCAACGCCGGCGGGACGTCGGTGGACGACGTCGAGGTCGGCGGCCAGCGTGGCCGGGAGGCGCTCGCGCGGCTGCGGAACGTGATCGGCCGCGTCGAGACGTCGTGGCGACCGGCCACGGCCGAGGAGAGCTTCGAGATCGTGCGGCGGCGCCTCTTCCAACCGATGGTCGATCCGAAGCAGTTCGTCGACCGCGACAACGTCGCCCGCGCGTTCTATGAGCTGTATCGCAACCAGAGCCAAGAATTCCCGCCCGAATGTCGGGATCCAGAGTACGAGAAGCGCATCCGTGCGGCCTACCCGATCCACCCGGAGGTCTTCGAACGGCTCTACAACGATTGGGGGACGCTGGTCACGTTCCACCGCACCCGGGGCGTGCTGCGCCTCATGGCCGCCGTCATCCACTCGCTTTGGGAGAGAGGAGACCGCAACCCGCTGATCCTGCCGTCCACGATCCCGATGGATGACGACCGCGTCCGCTTCGAGCTGACCCGGTATCTGTCGGACAACTGGACGCCGATCATCGAGAAGGATGTGGACGGGCTGGACTCGCTCCCGCAGCGGCTGGACAATGAGGTCCCGAATCTGGGGCGCTACGCCGCCGCGCGGCGCGTGGCCAGGACGATCTATCTCGGCTCCGCACCGACGACGGGCATGGCGAATCGCGGGCTCGAGGACCGGCGGATCTATCTCGGGTGCGTCATGCCGGGCGAGCCGCCGAACGTCTTCGGCGACGCGCTACGCCGGCTCGCGGCCCAGGCGACTCACCTCTACCACGACGGCACGCGGTACTGGTACGACACGCAGCCCACGGTCACCAAGCTCGCGGAGGATCGCGCCGAGCAGCTCAAGCGGGACCGGGATGCCATTTTCCGGGAGATCGACCGGCGGCTGCGGAAAGATCTCGTTAAGACCGGCGATTTCCCTCGCGTGCACCCGCTCCCGGTTTCGGGCCAGGACGTGGCCGATGACGTCGACACGCGTCTCGTCGTCCTGGGGCCGGACCACCTCTACGGGAGGGAGGCAGACAGCCCCGCGCTTGTCGCCGCGAAAGCGATCCTGGAGTCGCGCGGGAACGCACCCCGGCGCTTCCGCAACACGCTGGTGTTCCTGGCCGCGGACCGGACCCGGTACCAGGACCTGGAGGCGGCGGTCTGCTCGTACCTGGCGTGGGACTCGATCGTGGCCGAGAAAGAGGAGCTGAACCTGACGCCTTTCCAGGTTCGGCAGGCCGAGATGCAAAGGCAGGCCGCGGACACGGCGGTGACGGCCCGGATCCCGGAGACGTACCAGTGGTTGCTCGTGCCGGTGCAGCAGACCCCGCAGTCGCCGATCGAGTGGCAGGCGATCCGCCTCTCCGGTCAGGACGCTCTGGCGGTCCGCGCGAGCAAGAAGCTGAAGCAGGACGAGCTCCTCGTCACGGCCTTGGGGCCCACACGGCTCAGGATGGAGCTCGACCGCGTCCCCCTCTGGCGCGGCGACCACGTGTCCATCCGGCAGCTCGTGGAGGACTTCGCCAGCTACCCCTATCTCCCGCGCCTCCAGAGCCCGGAGGTCCTAACGAAGGCGATCCAGGACGGCCTCGGCCTGCTCACGTGGGAGCAGGACACATTCGCCTACGCCGAGAGCTCCGACGAGCAGCAAGGCCGCTACCGTGGGCTCCGTGCGGGTCAGCACGTCACCGTCGGGGTCGACGATCTCGGCCTTCTGGTCAAGCCCGAGGTGGCCCGAGCGCAGTTGGAGGCCGAGAAGCCTGTTGGGGTGACCGCACCGGGCGGCGGCATGCCGGATGGCGGGACGCCGCTCGGAGCTGGTGGCGCAGCAGGCGTGGCCGCAGTAGAACCGCGTCAGGCGGGGCAGCAACCGACCAGCCGCCGCCCTACGCGCTACCACGGCTCCGTCAGCCTCGATCCAACGCGCGTCGGGCGGGATGCCGGCCGCATCGCTGAGGAAGTGATCGCGCACCTCGCGAGCCTCGTCGGTGCCCGCGTCCGCGTCACACTCGAGATCGAGGCGGAAATCCCGGACGGCGTGCCGGAGAACGTCGTGCGGGTGGTCACGGAGAACAGCCGGACGCTGAAGTTCGAGAGTCACGGGTTCGAAGATGAGTAGGGGACGGCGCGGCTGACTTGCAGGATCGATCCAACGAGGGAGTGATGGGACCGGATGTCCGACAGCGCTTCTCGTTCGGAGCGATCGTGCCACGGCCTAAGATCGTTGTGAGTCCAAGAGGCGCTCGTTCGCAATGGTCATACATCCAGATCACACTGTGGTGCTCGCTTCCCGATCAAGGGCAGTTTGGCGATCGCTGTTCGAGAGAGACTTGGACCTACTGCTCCTGGATCTCATCTATACGAGCCCGGAGTTCGGCAGGTGGCTCCTCGAGTCGACGATCGGATTACCGCGCGCGGATGACGCCTCTTTGTCGCTCGAGGGGGCATGGCACTCGGTGATCGGATTCGATGGACGCGAGTCCGACCTCGAGGCGCTATGGACCTTTAATGGCTCGCGCATTCGCATCTTGATCGAAGACAAGATCGAAGCGGAGTGCCAGCCCGGCCAGGCCGCGGCGTACGCGGAGCGCGCCAAGAGATATGTGGAGGATGGTGAAGCGGATCGCGCCGCCACAGTGCTGATCGCGCCCCTCGGCTATCCCGAAAGGTACTCAGAGGATACCGCGGCGTTCGATTACCACGTCTCCATCGAGAGCATTCGCGATTGGGTTGCGTCGAATCGGGATCTCCAGCCACGCAGCGCCTACATCGTCGCACTGCTCGATCACATGCTGGATCGTTCGCGGGAAGGACGGTCCACTCGTCGTGGTGGCGTCAATGGACGGACGGCGGGGCGCGGAGGGAAACCCCAATTCCCCGAGCTCTACGAATTGATCCGCGAGGAGCTCCGTAGTGCGTTCCCTCACCTCGGCATCACCAACTCATCGGAAGGCGAATGGGTTTACTTTTCGTTCCCGGGCAAGCGAGGGGGAGTGTTGCTGCGCTACCGTATGCGCGACCACTGGGCGGAACTGGTCTTTCCGAAGAAGTCCTTCGACGAGGAGACACTGCGTGCGGCACTTGCGCTGGCACCGCTGCCAGGTGCGTTCATCGGCGAGCGAGGGCAAACAGAGCGCGTGGTCTGGTGCCCCACACCCGAGATCGATGTGAGGGCCGATCCACGATCTCAAGTCGAGCAGCTTCGTGGAGCCCTGGCAACCGTGTCCGCGCCCCATGCGCCTCCCCGGAGCGGAATCCGAGGAGACCGTCCATGGGCACCCTCGTCAAGATCCTCGTGACTTTCCTCGTTCTCGCGGGATTCGTCTATCTCCGGGTAGGGCGGCTCGTCGAACGGCGGCGGGCGTTCGGGCGACCCGAGTTGCCTGGCCACATGCCGCTGCTGGCAGGCGTGATCGGGACGCTCGCGGTGGGCGCACTCGTCTGGATCCTCCCCGGCGTGCGCGAGGACCCCGCCTTCGCCCTCACCGCGCCGCTGGCCGTCGGGATCGGCACAGCGGCGGGCGTGCGCAGCGGGACGCGGACACGGCTGTCGTAGCCCCCAGCCGCCCTCCGTCTCGAATCGGGTGGGCCCACGGTCCCGAGATCTCCCGGCCACTCCGCCCTCGCGCGGGATCGGCTTCCGCTGGTGACTCGAGCAACGCACCGGCCACCCGCTCGGGCCCGTCCTCACCTCTCATTCCCCACCCGCACCCCGAACACCCGCAGCCCCCACTGCGTCGCGGGGCCGCTGCCGAGCGCGAAGACGATGGTGCCGAGCCCGATGGTCGCGCCCAGCGCCCAGCCCAACACCAGCACCGTGAGCTCGATCACCGTGCGCACGCGCCGCACCGACCATCCCGTCCGGGCCGCGATGCCGAGCATCATGCCGTCCCGCGGGCCCTTGCCCAGACCCGGCGCGATGTACAGCCCCGTCGCGAAGCCGGTGAGCAGCGTCCCGGCGGCGTGGTAGACGGGCCGCAGCCAGCCGGTCGCGGATGGGAGCGCGGGCAGCAGCAGGTCGATGAAGACGCCGATCAACACCATGTTCGCCAGCGTGCCGGGGCCGGGCCGCACGCCGATGAACCACGTGCCGGCGACGATCACAACCCCGACCACGATGCTCGCCACACCCACGCTCATCCCCGTGAGACGATGCAGGCCCACGTGAAATGCGTCCCACGGGCCCAGGCCGAACTCGCTCCGGATCATGAGCGCGCACGCGAGACCGTAGACGAACAGCCCCAGCAGCAGTTGCGCCCAGCGCCGCGACTCGCGGGCGAGCACCGATCCGCGCGTGCCCGTCCCGTCGTCCGTCGCCGCGCCGCGCGACCAATCGAGCGTCGTGTTCTTCGCCACGAAAGAATCCCCTCCCGTCGTTCCGCCGCCGGCGTCTCACCCGGTGCCGGCGGAGATCGTCCCTCCCGGTGCGAGCCCGCGGCCTGGCGCCGTGCGTGGACGCCGCGGGGCGCAGGTTCGCACCAATGAGCCGCGTCATACGCAGACCGGGACGGTACCCTCAACCACGTCCTCCCTTTCCCCGTGAGGGTCGTTCGGCCCCTCGTGCTCCGTGGCCGGGCCACACACCCGTACCCACCCGCGGGCGGAGCACTGCGCGGCCGAAGCGGGTTCGAGCCAAGAAAACGCCCCAGCCGCATACACGCGGACTGAACACTGCACACCCACGTCGAGCGCCGGCCCTGCCTTCAGCGCATTCGCCTCTCGGCTGACCTTCCCGCCCGACACCCTACACCCCAGATTGGGCCCGGGATGCTCCTTGGTGGAGCGACTTCCGGATCTCGTTCCCGGTTTCTGCTGATGAGAGCGATCGTCGTCGGCGCCGGCATCGGTGGGCTCGCCGTCGCCCGCGGGCTCCTGGCTCGCGGCTGGGATGTCGTCGTCTACGAGCAGGCGACGTCGTTCCGCCCCGTCGGCGCCGGGATCACTCTCGCGTCCAACGCAGTGCGCGCACTGGACTGGCTGGGCGTCGGCGACGAGCTGCGCGAGAAGTCATCCGCCCACGGCGCGCTGGGGATCCGCACCCCGAGTGGCCGGTGGCTACTCCGCACGCCGGTCGAGGCGCTCGAGGCTCGCTTCGGCGTCCCCTCCTTCGCGCTGCACCGCGCCACGCTCCACCAGATCCTCGCCCGCGGCATCCCAGAAGCGGCGATCCGCACCGGCCATCATGTCACCACGGTCCGCGACGGCGCGCGTCCCACGGTCACCTTCGTCGGCCCTGACGGCCCGGGCGAGGATGAGGCGGATTTGGTCGTCGCGGCGGACGGCATCGACAGCCGCATCCGCGCCGCGATCTTCCCCGGCCACCCGGCGCCCGTGTACGCCGGCTACATCGCGTGGCGTGGCATCGTCTCCGCCGACGATGCACCGGCCGGCAGCCGCGACTTCGGCGCCACCGAGACGTGGGGCCGCGGGATGCGCTTCGGCATCGTCCCGCTCGGGGATGGGCAGGTCTACTGGTTCGCCGTTCTCACCGCGCCTGCCGGCTCGCACCGCGAGGATACGCTGGACGACCTCCTCGACCTCTACCGCGACTGGCACGACCCGATCCCCGCGCTCATCCGCGCGACACGCCCGGAGTCGCTCCTGCTCCACGACATCCGCTACCTGGCGACGCCGCTCCCGACCTACCACCGCGGCCGCGTCGTCCTCCTCGGCGACGCCGCGCACGCCATGACGCCTGACCTCGGCCAGGGCGGATGCCAGGCGCTGGAGGACGCGGTGACGCTGTGCGCCGTGCTCGGATGCGTTGACGACGTCGCAACCTCACCGACCCGCTCGCCCGCCACGCCAGCGGCAGCCGCACCGCTCCGCGCGCCCGAGGACATCGCGGCAGCGTTCGCCGCCTACGACCGCGCGCGCCTCGCGAGGACCCGCATGGTCATGCGCGCGTCCGCCCGGATGGGGCGTGTCGCACAGGCACGGTACCCCGTGGCCGCTGCCGCGCGCGACGCGCTCTTGATGCTCGTCCCGGCATCGGCGATGCTGCGTGCGAGCGCGAAGGTCTTGGGCTGGAAACCGTCGATGAGCAATGCGGCATCACGCCGTGGAGGGTGATTCGGCGTGTACTTCTCGGCAGGGATCGAGACGGCGACATGGCCGGGGCCGGCTACCACACCATTTCCCGGCCGTCGTGTGCGAAGAAGAGAACCCGCTCTTTCACCTTCTCGCCGGTCAAGCGCTCCCAGCAGACCGCGTAGAGCTCGACCTGCTTCCTGTACTGCGCGACCCGCTCCGGCTTCGCGCCGGGCGCCGCGTCGGACTTGAAGTCGCAGATCACCCAGCCGTCGTCCTCACGGAAGGCGAGGTCGATGACGCCCTCGACGACCTCGGTGCGATCCTCGGCGCCGGGCTCCGCCAGCCCGAGCGCTCGAACCTCTGACGGCTGCAGCGCGATGCAGAACGGGACCTCGACCAGCCGCCGCTCCGCCCGCTGCGCGCGCTCCCAGAGGCGTGAGCGGCCGAGGCGCTCGACGAGGGCGACGAGCTCATCCAGCTCCGTCGGCTCGCCCCGATCGTCCACCGGCCGCTCGTTCTCGATCAGCGCTGCCCGGCACACCGCCCGCAACGTCTCGCCCGTCGCGCCCCGCGCTGCCGCCTCGATCGCCACGTGCACCGCGGTGCCCCACTCCGCGCCGCGGCCGACGGCGCCCGTACTCCCACCCAGCGAGGCCTCGCCGTCGCCGCCGCGCTCCGCCTCGGACACCGCATCGCCACCGCCCACGTCCTCGCCCACGCCCTCGCCCTGGCCGGGGTCCGGGGTCGAGGGTGGCCCCGCGGCCTCCTTCACCCGCGCGGTCACCGCCGCGATCCGGTACGTCGGCCGGGCGAGCTCGTTGCGCCGCGCCTCCAGCGTCTCGATCCGCCGCACGATCTCCGACGCCGGCTCGTCCAGCGATTCCCGCTCGGGTCGCGGCGTCGCCGCGAGCGTCAACCCGGTCGCCACCGCCGGGTCGTCCAGCGCCTCGTGGAACAGCGACCAGCACGACGTGGCCTCGGTCTTGTCGCACCGGGCGACGACGAGTTCTTCGGCCGCCCGCGTCGCCGCCACGTACAGCAGCCGGTCGCGCTCGGCATCGAGGAACAGCATCTCCTCCGCCGCGTGGGCGTCCCAGTCCAGCGGCCGGGCGATCACGCCGCCGTGCCGCCGCGTCGCGTCCTGGACCAGCACGTATCCGACGGCGTTCCCGTCGGCGTCCCGCGTGATGCGCCGGGTCGGCGGGTGATCCCTGTCCGCGGCCGGGTACGCAAGCACGACGACGGGCGCCTCCAGCCCCTTCGCCTTGTGCAGGTTCATCACCCGGACGACGTCCTCCGCCCCGGGCGCGAGCGGCGCGTCGACCTCCTGCGCCAGCGCCTGCTCCAGCACCTCGATCGCGTCCGGGAGCGACGTCGCGCCGTCCAGCGCGGCCACACGGAGGGCGTCCAGCGCGTAGACCAGCGCGCCGGCGCGCGTCGCGCCCAGCTCGCCCGCGGCGGCGTAAGGGAGCACGCCCAGCCGCTCGACGATCCTCCCCACCGCGACATCCGCCGGCAGCGCGCGCGTCCACTCCCAGAACTCGCGCATCACCGCGAGCGCTGCGGCGACGGGGCCACCCGCGCCCATTCCGGCACCGCCGGCCCCCCCGTCTCCCACGAACGAGAACTTTCCCCCCGCCGCGGCGTGTTCGTACAGCTCCTCGAACGACAGCCCGAAAAAGAGCCCGTGCAGCGCCGCGACGGTGAGGACCGGGTCGCCCGGGTCGGCGAGGGCGCGCAGCAGAAGGATCAGCTCCGCCAGCTCCTCTTCGGCGCCGACGCCCGAGCCCGAGACCTGGACCGGGATGTTCCGCGCCTCGAGCGCCCGCGCGTACGCGGACAGGTGGTTCTTGGTCCAGGTCAGGATCATGAAGTCGCCCGGGCGGCGCTCGCCCCGGTCGATCCGCTCCCGGATCCAGGACGCCAGCAGCTCGCTCTCCGGGCCCGCGACCCGCGCGCCGGTGATCTGTCCCCGCCCGTCCGCCGGCTCGACGCGGTACCAGAACACCCCCTCGTGGTCGGAGCGCCCCGGCGCGACGGCGAGCGGCGCGAACGCGGCCTGCTGCTCCGTCGCCTGCGGCGGGAACGGGCCGTCGAAGACGCGGTTCACGAACGTCTCGATCGGCTTGCGCGACCGGAAGTTCGCCGTGAGCGTCAGCACCGCGCCGAACTCCTGGAAGCGCGCCTTGACCTGGTTGTAGACCGCGATGTCCGCGCGCCGAAAGCGGTAGATGCTCTGCTTCGGGTCCCCGACGACGAAGAGCGCGCCGGGTCGCGGCGTCACGTGCGTCCAGCGCGACTCATCCACGTCGTCCGAGGCGAGGAGGAAGAGGACCTCGGCCTGGATGGGGTCGGTGTCCTGGAACTCGTCGACCAGGACGAAGCGGTAGCGCTCGCCCAGCTCGCGCCGCGCCTCCGGGTGCTCGCGCAGCAGCGCCGCGGCTCGGAGCAGCAGGTCCTGGAAGTTCAGCCGCGCCAGGCGGAGACGCTCCGCGGCGTAGTGCCCCGCCGCCGCGCGGGCGAAGCGCAGCGCGATGCGGTACCGGTACGCCAGCCAGCGGTTCAGGAGCTCGCGCGCGGCGCCGCCCTCGGCCGCGAACTCCTCCCACCGTTCGCCGAGCGCCTTCGCCGCGGCTTTGACCTCCTTGCTGTCGCCCCACTTGTACTGGGTGACCTCGATCTTCCCCGTGATCGCCAGGCTCAGCGCGTCGAAAAAATCGGCGGTCCGTCGCCACCCGCGGAACCGGCGAAGGAAGTCGAGCTGCCGCACCTTGGCCTGCAACTTGTCCCACCCGCCCTCCGGCTCTTCGTCTGGGAGCAGGCGTAACGAGTCCGCGAGCAGTTCTTCGAGCGCCTCGCAGACCGGCGCGATCTCGGCCGCCGTCGGTTGGGGCACCGGCTCGGCGGGGTAGCGCACGTCCGGGTTCGCGCTCAGCTCCTCGAACGCCCCGCGGAGCTGGGCGGGGCGCAGCCCCACCTCGGCCAGCCGCTTCAGCAGCCGCGACTTCCGACCGGAGAGCCGGTCCAGGAACCGCACCCAGCTCTCGGTGCGCAGCCGCTTCTCGTCCGAATCGCTCACCTCCTCGAAGTTCGGCGGCACGCCCGCCTCCAGCGGCCGTTCCCGCAGCAGCCGGCCGCAGAAGCTGTGGATCGTTCCGATGAAGCACCCGTCGAGGGAGGCGAGGGCGCGGCCGAATCGGTCGCGCGCCGCGTCGTCGCCGGACTCCAGCGCGCTCCGGTACTCCCGCTCCAGCCGCTCCTGGAACCGCTCCCGCAGCTCCGCCGCGGCCTTGCGGGTGAAGGTCACGGCGGCGATCTGGTCGACCTCCGCCCGCCCGGTGCGGATGAGCTGCACCATGCGGCCGACCATTGCCGTCGTCTTCCCCGACCCGGCGCCTGCCTCGACGAGGAGGTTCGTGTCGAGGTCGTTCAGGATGCGGTCGCGCTGCTCCTGATCCGGCGGCGTCCAGTCAAGCATACTGCTCTCGCAGGGTCCTGAGTCGCGCGTACTCCGGGGCGTCGGCCTGGAGCGCGGCCTTCGCCCACGCCACGTCGGGGCAGGTCGTCTTGCCGTAGTCGTCGGTCCGGGCGCGGCAAACCGCCTGGAAATCGCAGAACTTGCAGTCCTCGGGATCGTCCGTCGGGAGGAAGTGGCCGCTGGCGGCGATCTCTAGGAGCAGCTCGACGACCGCGGGCCCGTCGGCGATCGCCTCGCGGCGGTAGACGACCCGCTCGGTCTCGCCGCGGACCGTGGGGAAGTGGTACTCCATCGCCTCGACCGGCCGGCCGAGGAGCCGCTCCACGGCAAGGGAGTAGAGGATGTGCTGGAGGCGCCGGCCGCCCTCGAACGGCCGCGTCGCCCGGTACCGCGTCCGGCTTCCGGTCTTGTAGTCGACGACGCGCACGCCGCCGTCCGGCGTCCGGTCGATCCGGTCCACCCGACCGGCAAGGCGGAGCTCGCCGCCGGGGAGCGGGATCGTCACCTCCCGCTTCCCCGGCCCGAAGTCCAGCTCCAGCCATTCCCAATCTGGCCGGGTCCGGCGGATCATGTCGACGAAGGCGCGGACATCCGCCTCCAGCTCCGCCGCCTCGGCCTCCAGCACCGCGTCGTTGGGCGCCGGGCGACGGAGCAGCGTCCGCTCGATCTCCTCGCCCAGGACCCGCAGCGCCAGCTCCTCGAACGCGACGTCGTCCGGGTCGATCCCGACCCGCCGGGCGGCGTCGAGCGTCCGCTCGTAGACGGCGTGGAGCAGCGTCCCGCGGTCGAGGGCGTCGAGCCACCGCTCCGGATCCCATTCCGGGTCGCGGACGGGCTGGATGCCGAGAACGAACTGGAGGAAGTAGCGCCGCGGGCAGGCGCCCAGCGCCTCGAGGCGGGAGGGCGAGAGGACCGCGCCCCGGCGCCGCGGGTCGAGCCCCGGCCGCGGGCGGATCAGGCCGTCGTACGACGTCGCCTCGTCGCGCGACTTCTCGGCCGCGGCGGCGAGCCCCCGGTCCAGCCCCGGGTGCGCGGCGCGGACGACGTCGACGCCCGCGCGCAGCGCGCCGTCCTCGGTCGAGAGCGCGTCCAGCCACACGTCGGCGGCCTCGGCGTGCCTCCCGGCGCGCGGGACGGCGGAGACGAGCGGCCCGAGCCGCTTCCGCAGGTCCTCGTACGTGAGCGACGGGTCGCCCTCGCGCAGCCGCAGCGCCTGGAGCAGCTCCGGCGCCGGCGCGACGGCGCGCCCCTCCATCGCGTCCCACGCGCTGTACGAGAGCGTGATCCGTCCGCGCAGCCGCGCGAGCATCGCGGCCAGCCGGTGCCGCGCCGCGGCCGCCCGCTCGGCGGAGAGGGGGAGCGGCGGCGCTCCGCCCGTCGCGCCCGCCGCGCCCGTCGCGCCCACCGCGCGGTTCAGGCGATGGCGGTCGGCGTCGCCGAGGAGCGGGTCGACCCCGCCCGTCGACACGCTCGACGCGTCCAGCCCGACCACGAAGACGTACGGGCGCCCCGAGAGCCCGCCGGTCTCGACGTCGGCGAGGTGCAGGTGTCCGCCGGTGGGGGTCCACGGCGCGACCCGCTCCTCCACCGCCGATGGCGCGACCCGCGTCTCCAGCCGGCTGCGGACGATCCCGATCGCCGCGCGCCCCGTCGTCTCCCGCGTGAGCGTCGCCCGCATCCGCTCGAGCCGCTGGATCAGGATGCCGCGCGCCGTGTTCTCGACGACGTCGCCCTTCGGCACGAGCGAGAGGAACGTGAGCAGCCCGTTCGCGACCTCGGCCGGCGACGCCCGCGACCGGTCGGCCGCAGCGCGGTCGGCGAGCGCCGGCGTCGCCTCGACGATCCGCCCGAGCAACACCCGCAGCGCTTCCAGCTCCCGCGCTTCCCGGTCCCGCCGCTCGCGCGCCGCGTCCTCGTCGCCGTCCTCGTCCGGCGGCGGCGATTCGCGGAGCGCCGAGAGCGCCCGGTCGACAGCGGGAAGGTACCGGTCCAAACCCCAACCCACGTGGAGGCGCCGCAGCCGACGGGCGAGGGAAGTGCCGGTGACCTCCCCCACCCCGTCCGGCGGCGCCAGGTCGCCGGCCTCGAGCAGGCGGATCAGGATCTCGGCCGGGTACCCCTCCTCGAGCCAGCGGAGGTACGCCTCCGCCGCGCGGCCGACACGCGTGCGGCGCGCGTCCATCCCCGCCGCGTAGGTGACCGGGATCCCGAGCCGCCGCGCGAGCCCGTCCAGCGCCGCGCCGTAGACGTGCGGATCGGTCGCCACGATCTCGATCCGGTCCCACGGGATCCCCGCCGCCACCGCCCGCCGCAGCACCTCCCGCAGCTCGTCCGTGGGCGTCGCCGCGGCGAACAACTCGATCTCCGGCCCGGGCTCGCCGTCTGGCGGGGCGTGGAGGTTGGAAAGGAAACCCACGGGTAGACCCCGCGTCTTCCCATCCAATCCAGTGATCGAAGTCGCAGCCGGTCCGTCGGCCGCGCGCCCGGCGTCGGCGGCGGAGAATGTCTCGTCGTCAGCCCGATGCACGGTCCCGGGTCCGCCGGTCGGCGCGCCTCCACCCCCCACCTCCTCGCCCTCGCCCCACAACACCCCCGCCGGCGCCTCCAGCCCGATCACCGGGTCCGTGGGGAGGAGCCGGGCGCGGCCCCGCTCGACGAGGAGCCGCACAAAGCGCCCCGCCACGCCGCCCAGCGGATGCCCCGGCAGGAGATAGAGCGACCCGTCCGGGAACGAGACGCGCCCGTCCCGCAGCGCCTCGACCGCCGCGGCAAGGACCGCCGGCCTGTCCAGCAGCCGCCGCGCGGCCAACCGCTGCTCGACCTCCTCGAGCACCGCGGCGAGCGCCGCCATCTTGGCATCGCCCGGCCGGGAGGCGCGGCGCACCGTCGCGGCGTCGATCCCCGCCTCCCGCAACGTCTCGACGCTGCGCCGGATCGCGTCCCGGAACGCGGCCCCCGCCTCCGTCGCGAACGGACCCGCCTCGCCCCGCGCCACCACGGCGTCGATCGCCTCGTCCACGAGCGCGTGGACGTCGAATTCGTCCGCCGCACGCCACCCCTCGCGCGCCGCGTCCAATGCGACGACTTCGTGGGCGAGCTTTCGGAGCGACGTGACCTCCCACCCCACCCACGCCACGCCCGCCAGCGCCAGGGAGTGCAACAACTCCCGCCCTTCCGCGGGGCGCGGGCAGATCAGCAGCTTGCGGCCGACCGGGTCCTCCCTCGTGACCCGGGCCAGCTCGACCAGCAGGCGAGGATGGGTGCGTGCGTCGGGGATCATCTGGATCTCGGAATCGTGAGTCCGGCGGCGCCCAGCGCGAGCGCGATCTCGCGCAGATCTTCGTCGCCCGTGAGGTTGAGTCGGTTGGCGGCTCGCGCAGCAGCTCGCCGAGGATACAGGCCAGCAGGCTCGCCTCGCAAGACATTCGGTCTCGAACGCAGAAGAGCGAAGGCAGCCGTCGCTCCGGTGGACGACTGCGCCGCGACGCCAGGTAAGGGAATGGTAGGAGAAGGGTGTGACACCCGGTGGGGCCCGCCGGTGTGATGTTGGGCGCCCCCGAGGAACGCCTTGCCGGTCGAGATCAGGTCGACGGCGACCCGGGCACGAAGTAGATGCGAAGGAGCACCCCCGTGGTGAACGTGTCGAGGCCGACCGACCAGGCGCTCGACTCGCTCCCCGGCCGGTCGCCCCGACCGTACTCGGCGACCAGACCGACGCCGGTGTACGCGGACACGCTGAATCGCTCGACCGGGAACCACTCCAGCCCCAGTCCGAGGGAGCCGAACAGCCCGCCGGAGCGGCCCCTCTCCACGGTCTCGGGATCGGGATCGGTGGGATCCCTGGGCAATACGGTGTCCACGCGGCGATACGAGTACCGCACGCCGACCCCGGTGTGCACGAACGGGACGACGGGGCGTGCGATCTCGATGTAGCGGCGGAAGCTCGGACCGACGGAGATCGACAGGTTCGTGCGACTCTGCTCGCCCGCGCGGCCGTCGTCGTACTCCTGATCGGCGCTGGTCCACGCGCCCTGGACCCCGATCTCCCACCCCATGTTCGTCCGCTCGGACCTCATTCGCCACACGCCGAACGTGACCCCGCCCGAGCCGGTCAGGCTGAACGACAACGACCGCGCCCCGACCGTGAGCGCCGATGGCATCTGCTTCTCCGCGACCTATTGCGCCCCCACCGGCGCGGCGCAGACGAGGAGTCCGAGCAGCGTACCCACCGCCACCGCATGTGGCTTCATGGCGTCACCTCCATGGCTCACGAGGAAGGAATGCGGCCGCCGCGAACGACGGCCGGCCGGGGAGAGTCACATCGTAGGAATAGCGGCACCTCCGTTGGATCCTCAGGCGCAAGCGCCGACCGTTCTGCACCGGACGCGGCTACCCGCCGCGAAGCGGCAACTTCCGCCGACCGAAGGCCGGCCGCCCCCCGCCGCCAACGGCGGCCGTCACCGCCCGGAGGGCCGCTCCCGCGCGCCAAAGGCGCCCCCATGCGGTCGCCCGCGCCGCAAACGGCCCGCGCCAAGAATAAGCGCGCCCCCTACGCCTCCCTCCCCAACACCCTCTCCGCCGCCCGCGCCACCGCCGCCCGCAGCTCCGCCGGCCCCACCACCTCCGCATCCGGCGCGTGCATGAGCACGTGCCGCACGAGCCAGCTCGGGTCCGACACCCGCAGCCGCACCACGACGCTCCCGTCGCTCTGCTCCTCGACCGGCCCCCGCTCCCGGACGAATCGCGCGATCCGCGGCGAGTACCGCACCACCGCCTCCACCTCCTCCCCCGCCCGGTAGAGCCGCCCGCCGGCGATGTAGGCGCCCGGGTCGAAGTCCTCCGGCACCTCGAACGTGCCATCGACCAGCTCGGCATCGACGACCCGGTCGAGCCGGAACAGCCGCACGTCCTCCCGCATCGTGCAGTGCGCGATCAGATACCACGCGCCGTTCGCGAACCCGAGCACGTAGGGGCAGACGACGCGCTCCTCCGGCCGCGTCCGCCCCGACGACAGGTACACGATCCGGCAGCGGCGCCGCGCCCCGGCCGCGCGACGCAGCACCGCGCGCACCGAGCCGTCGCCCGGCGTGCCGTCGTCCACCGCGAACCGCTCGAGCAGCTCCTGCGGAGGCGCGGACGCGATGTCGCGCTCGAGCCGCCGTGCGAACGCGAGCAGCTCCTCCCGCCGGGCGGCCGAGCCAGCCGCGCCCGCCGCCAGCACCCGCAACCCCAACCCCAGCGCCAGCGCCTCCAGCGGCGAGAGCTTGACCGGACGACGGAACTGCCCCTTCGTCCACACGTGGACTCGCCGGCCATCGTTCGTGATCTGGAACTCGTCGATCGGACCGGGTCGCAGGTAGTACGCCCGCGCGGTCACCTCCTCCAGGTCCCGCGCCGCCTGCGCCGGCGTCACCCCGAGCACCTCCGCCAGCTCCTGCAGCGACCGGCCCGCCTTTCCGCTCGCCGCCGCGATCATGTACAGCACCCGCTCGAGCTGCTCCGCGGCGGTCGTGCCCACCGTGGCCGTCTTGCGCGACGTCGCCATCAGGCCACCTCCCCGCCGTGCAGCGCCAGGACCTCGCGCGCCATCGCCCGCAGCTCCTCCCGCAGCTCCGCCGGCGACACCACCTCCGCCTCCCCCTCCATGCTGAGCAGCCACCGCAGGAACGGATTCACCTGCTGTACGGCGAAGACCCGCACCGCAGACCCGTCCGGCCGCTCTTCGACCAGCTCGCCGTAGCCGTTCCGGTCCGCCCACAACGACCTCGGGAAACGGAACAACACCGCCGCCCGGATCGGCGGATCGTCGCCCAGCTCCCACGCCTCCTTCTGCAGGTAGTCGTCGAGGCGGAAGTCCTCCGGGATCTCGTAGTCGGGCGTGTGTGGCTTGCTCCGATTGACCTCGACGTTCTCCATCCGCCCCACGCGGAACACGCGGATCGCATCGCGCCCGACGTCGTGCCCGACCAGGTACCAGTTCCCCCGCAGGAAGACGAGCCCGTACGGCCGCACCTCCCGATCCGTCGCCTCGCCCCGGTAGATCCCGTGATACCGGAAGCGTACGACCTTGCGCACCAGGAGCGCGTCCGAGAGCGGACGCAGCCGCTCCAGCACCGCGTCCGCGTCCGGCCGGTCCACGTACAGCTCCGGCGTCGGCGCGAGCGTTTCCGGGTCCAGGTCGAAGGCCAGCTTGCGGAGCGCAGAGCGCGCCTCCCGCGCGAACGGGAACGACGGGAGCTGCGACGCGAAATGGAGCGCGTCCGCCGCCGCCTGCGCCTCCTCCTCCGTCAGCACCACCTCCTCCAGGTGGTACGGCTTCCGCTCCCCCGACGGCGACGCCTGGTGCACCATGCGCAGATAGGGCAGGTAGAAGTCCCTCTTCCTGATCTGATACGCCTCGATCACCTCGCGGCCGTAGTTGGTCGGGTAGGGCACGGTCTCGATCGGAATCCCCAGCGCCCGCAGCTCGTCCTTGTCCCGCTCGAACGTGCGACGCGCCGTCGCCCGCGCCGTCTCGTCCTCCGTCCCCCACTTCTCCGCGTAGGCCGGGACTTCCTCCATGATGTCATCCACGGCCGCCGGACTCCTTCGACCCACGAGGTAGGCGATGAGATCGAGCCAGCGCTGGAGCTTGGTGATTCGTTCGGACATGGCGACGGCCCAGGGTGTTGGTTGGGAGGCGTTTTCGGACGTGCTCAAGATAACCACGAGTCGCGACACTGGCCACGATGATGGACGCGCGGACCGACGACGCACCGCCGTGCGTGCGCAGCGCGCGCCGAACGACCGGCCGGCGAACGCCCGCGCGCCCCGGCACGCGATCGGGTGCGTGGGCACGCGCCTTCCGACAGCCGGGCGTGTTCTACTGCACCATCCAGCGATAATCGGGATGCACCACGTCCGCCTCTTCGGGATGCCGCTCGAGGTAGGCAGCCGTGAACGGACAGACGGGCTTGATGGTAACTCCCCGCTCCCGGACATGGGCCAGCGCCTGCCGCACCAGTTCGCTGCCGACGCCCCGTCCCTCCATGCTCTCCGGGACCTCGGTGTGCTCGAAGGTCCAGAACTCGGGCGACGGCTTGACCTTCAGGAACGCCACATCGTCCGAGCCGGGCACGGTGGCCTCGAATCGTTGGGCGTCCGGGACGTACCGTACGGACACCTCCGGGCGCGCGCGCTCGTCGTCTTTCTCGGATCCACTCACGTCGCCGCCTCCTGGTGGTGTCGAGCAGTTCGGCCCCTCACCGCGTCCGGCGCTTCTCGATGGCCCGGCGCACGGCGCGCTGCGCGCTGGCGAGGGCGCCGTCGATTGCGGTCCAGAGGTCCTCGTGCTGCTTCTCGACCACGACCGTCGGCATCCCCACCATCGTGACCTTGATCCGGCACAGCTTGTCGACGCCGCCACGGGGGCCGTTCACGTCCTCGAGGCGCACGCTCACGCGCTCGATGTGGGCCACGAACTTCCCCAGCTTGCGGCCCAGCTTGCGACGGATCGTGTCCCGCTCGACGACGCCCAGCTCCGGCCCGACGGACCGGATGTAGGCCGGCACCTCGAGCGGCGTCGCACGCGTCGTCTCCACCTTCTGCGCCCGCGGGATCCGCTCCGCGAACGGCGCGCGCTTCACACTGTCCGGCTTCCGACCCCGGTACCAGCGCGTGACACGCGCGCCGCCGCGGGCGAGCGCGTCCAGGACGTCCGTCGCCGTGACGATCCCGACCAGCTTCCCCTCCTCCATCACGGGGAGGGAGCCGATCGGTTGCTCCCGCATGATCTCGAACGCCTCGTCCAGCGACGTGTCGGGCGTCGCCGTCACGACGTCCGGCGTCATGAGCTCCCGCACCGTCTTCCCCTGACGGACGGCCTCGCCGTGCCGGCCGCCCAGGTCCTGGTTGGAGAGCACCCCGACCAACCGCCCATCCTCGACCACCAGGAGGTGCCGGATCCTTTCCCGCTCCATCCGCGACCACGCGTCGCCCGCGCTCTCGTCGGGGCCGATGGTCACGAGGTCCGTGGTCATGATATCGCGCAGTTCCATAGTACTCCGTCCTCGCCCGGGTCCACGTCCCCGCGACGACGGCCGCGGGGGCCATCAACTTTCGCACCGTATCATACCCCGCCGGGCGGTGAGGAGCCCCATGCATGGCGCTCACTGCGTTTCCGGGCCGAACCTGCGGATGACGTTGCCCTCCGCGTCGAGGAACTCGATGGCCGCCGCGCCGTCCGCCTCCACCGCCATGCGAAGACGATATCGTCCCCTGCCGTCCGTGAGCGCGACCGTCGCCTGCCCTTCCGCGGTCCGCCCGACGAACATGCGCGGCCCGCCGAACGTGGCGGGTCCGTCGATCTGCGCCCGGGCCCGCGCCCGCTCCTCCGGGTCCTGGATCGCCTCCAGCTCACGCATCAGGGCGAGCACGTCCAGGAGCGTGCGGTCGGTCGGCCGGTCGACGAGCTCGATGCCGCTGGTGCGTAGCCGCCGGCCGTCGGCATCGGTCCACTCGCGATTCACGACCGTGACGACCTGATCCTGCCCCGCCTGATCGAAGGCGAGGATCTGAGTGCCCGCGGTCCGGTTGCCGCCGAAGGCCAGCCCGCCGACCTCGTCGCCGTAGTCGTTGAAGAAGATCATCCCGGCGGGCCGAGTCCGCTGGACCGGGATCTGGACCCCGCCGATCGTCCCCTCCGTCTGCCGCGCGCTGCTCGCGATCACCAGCTTCCGCGTCCCGTCCGGCTCCACGACGTTGATCCGCTCGACGGTGATCTCCTCGAAATAGGGTGTGCCCGTCCGATCCGAGATCGCTGCGAAGAGGAGCAGGGCGAGGACCGGAACGGTGAAGACGACGTAGAGGCGTAGGAAGCGGAGTTCGTTGCGGAGTTTTCGGGTCATGGAAGGCCTCCCGGGTGAGGGTGGATGTGGGTGCGCGCGTCCAGGATAAGAAGACGGGCGCGTCGGCTCCAGTGTGACGGGTGGGGGTTTGCCCCCGACGGTGTGAACCGCCCTGGGTTTGCCGGAGGCTCCAACCTTTGAGAGATTGGAGTCATGACGAGAGCGAAAAAGTACTCCCCCGAGGTGCGGGAGCGGGCGGTTCGGATGGTGTTCGAGCACGAGAGCGAGTACTCCTCGCAGTGGGCTGCCATCCAGTCTATTGCCGAAAAGATCGGCTGCTCTGGTGAGACGCTGCGGAATTGGGTGCGGCAGGCCGAGCGTGATGCGGGCAAACGGCCGGGGCTAACGACCACGGAGCGAGAGCGGATCAAGGAGCTCGAGCGGGAGAATCGTGAACTCCGACGGGCCAACGAGATCCTGCGGAAGGCTGCTGCTTTTTTCGCCCAGGCGGAGCTCGACCGCAAACAGAGGTGATGGTGGCCTTCATCGACGAGTACCGGCAGCAGTATGGAGTCGAGCCGATCTCGAGCGTGCTGCCGATCGCTCCATCCACCGACTACGCGCACAAAGCACAGCAGCGTGACCCGTCTCTTCGATCCGCTCGGGCCCAGCGAGAGGAGGTCCTTCGAGAGGAGATCCGCCGGGTCTGGAAGGAGAACTTCCAGGTCTACGGCGCGCGTAAAGTCTGGCGGCAGTTGAACCGAGAGGGCACTCGAGTGGAGCGATGCACGGTTGAACGGCTGATGAGGGAGCTCGGGCTTGCCGGTGCTGTTCGCGGTGGCAAGAGGGCGAGGACCACGATCACGAGCGACGGGGCAGAGAGGCCGCTGGACCTGGTGGAGAGGAACTTCAGCGCCGAGAGACCGAACCAGCTGTGGGTCTCGGATCTCACCTATGTGGCCACATGGCGTGGCTTCGTCTACGTGGCCTTTGTGATCGATGCGTTCAGTCGCCGCATCGTGGGCTGGCGTGTCTCGACCTCGCTCAGCAGCGATCTCGCCCTCGATGCCCTGGAACAAGCCATCTGCGAGCGGGAGCAGGAGAGAGCTGAGCGGCTGATCCATCACAGCGATCGTGGGGTCCAGTACCTTTCGATTCGCTACACCGAGCGGCTGGCCGAGGCAGGCATCGAGCCCTCGGTGGGAAGCAAGGGCGACAGCTACGACAATGCGTTGGCTGAAACCATCATCGGTCTTTTCAAGACGGAGGTGATTCACCGCCGCGGGCCCTGGCGAGGCTTCGAAGACGTGGAGTTTGCCACGCTCAACTGGGTCTGGTGGTTCAATCACCACCGCCTCCTCGAGTCGATTGGGTATACTTCCCCGGTCGAGTATGAGGAGGCCTACTGGCGCCGGAAGGCAACTGAGCCGGAACCGGTGCCACTCAAGTAAGCAGGTCTCCGAGAAAATCGGGGCGGTTCACTAACTATTTCAGTGACATGTACGAGAGCATGACGGGCCCAGGGCGTCGCGACTTCGACGCTCGGCCGCCCCGAAGCTATGCGGAGGCCGAAGAGTGGGCCCGGGCGGATCTGGAATTCGTTCGCCGTGAGATGAACGTCGATCCCAGCCGTTTTTCCGGCGTGGAAGTTCGCGTCCTGACCGAAGGTCTCGCGAATCGGCCCAATGCCGATCAGGTCAGACGTTATTGGGAGGTCTTGTTCGCGGAGCTGGGATTCGAGCGCGTTCGCTTCAACTGAGCGTCGCCCCGCGATCGGCGGAAGAACGGGGCAGCGATGACCTCGCTGCCCCGCGCTGTCCATGACTTCTCGAGTGAGAGAGACGCTCTCTCCTCGGAATCGAAGATCACCCTGCATACCTACAAAACTGCCTGAAATCGCACCCGGGACACACCACCTCCCGATTCTCCGGCGGCTCGAACCGCCCGGTGCGGATCCCCTCCGCCCACGCCTCGAGTCGTTCTCGGAACGCCTCGCGCGCAGCGTGGTCCAGCGGGACGAGCTGGCGCGCGCCGCCGTCCGTGTCCAGGTCGTGGATGGCCAGCCGCACGGGCTCGAGGCCCATCGCCTCTGCGGCGGCCGCGTACAGGCGGAGCTGGTTGACGTGGATCTCCGCGGGCGGGCGGTTCGACGTCGTCTTGAAGTCCACCAGCTCGACCTGCGTGCCATTCCCGTTCTCATCCGCCCGCAGCAGAAGGTCGATCCGGCCGCGCACGCGCGCTGCGGCCAGCGGGACCTCGAAGCGCGCCTCGGGTTGGATCGTGCGCAGGAGCTCGTCGCCGTGCCGGCGCACATACGCCTCCACGCGCCGGCGCGCCGATTCGCGCAACGCCGCCCGCTTTTCCCGCCCCGCGAACGGGAGGTAGAACGAGCGCTCGAGCAGCCGCTCCACGTCGCCCGGCTGCGCTCTCCGGCCCGCCGCGCCGGCCCGCGCCAGCTCCGCGATCAGGTGGTGCAGCAGCTTGCCGAACCCCAGCTCCCGGGCAAGGAGCGGCTGGAAGCCGCAGACGTGGCGGAGCCGGTAGCGGTAGCCGCACTCCGCGTACGTGACCAGGCTCGAGAAGTCGAGCGTCGGCGGCTCGGTGCGCACGCCCGGCCCTGGCGCCGCGGCGGGGGCGACGTCGCCGAAACGCCGGACCCCGCGGAGTGCGGGCTTCAACGCGCCGGTGAGGAACCGGGAGACTGCCGCGCGCCGGTTCTCGCTGTACTGCTCGAACCAGCTCACGACGAGCAGCTCCTTCGCCCGTGTGAGCGCGACGTACAGCAGCCGCGCCTCGTCGTCCTCCTCGCCCTCGTAGCGCGCGCGGTCGAAGAGCGTGTCCGGCAGGTACCACTCCTGGGGACGACCGAGCCGGCTCGACGGCAGCCGCCCCTCGACCAGCGACGGCACGAACACGATCGGGAACTCGAGCCCCTTCGACTGGTGGATCGTGAGGACCTGCACCGCACCGGCCGTCTGCTCCCACTCGGCCGGCGCCTCCTCCGCCGCGCGGCCGGCGAACTCCTCGAGGAACGCGCGGAGGCGCATCAAATAGGCCTCGCCGCGCGTCGGGCCGAGCACGAGACCGGGACGGGCGGCGCCGAACGCCCCGTCCGCCGAGCCCGCACCGAGCGCCAAGCCCCACACGCTGTCTTCCCGGTCCGCGGCGAGCATCGCGTCCTCCGCACCCTCGGCCGCGCCGGGCCCCGTCGTCTCCCGGTACAGCGCGTCCGGCGCCGCACGTCGGACGACGTGATCGAACGCGGTGAGGAGCTCCGACATCTGCCCGAGCCCCAGCTCGCGCGCCGCGGCGTCGTCGCCCTGGCCCGGAAGCCCGAGGATCGCCAGGATCTCGTTGAAGACGGCGACGATGTCCGGGACTCCCTCTCGCCGGAGCCGGTCGCCCAGCCGCTCGAGCGCGTCCAGCGCCCCGCGCGACCGCTCCGCGTCCAGCCCCGTGACCGCCTGGATCTCGACCTCGAGCGCCTCGCGTCGTACGACCTCCGCCCGGCCCTCCCGGTTCGGGTACCACGTGCCGCCGGCCCAGTAGACGAAGATCCGCGCGACGAGCGCCATCTCGGGCCTGGCGAGGAGAGAGCCGTGGCCCACGACCTGGACGGGGATCCCCCGCGCCCGCAGCGCCTCGACCAGCGGCCGGGCCGAGGTGCGGGTCGAGCGGAAGAGCACGGCGATGTCGCCCGGCGCGTGGCCGGCGGCGATCAGCTTCTCGATCCGTGCGGCGATCGTCTGGGCCTCGTGCTCCGGTGTCGCCGCGACGAAGAGCTCCACCGCGCCCCCCGGGGCCGGCTCGCGCGCGGCCGTGAGCTGCTTCGGCAGCCGTCGCACCAGGCTCTCGGCCAGCACCCGCGCGAAGTCCACGATCTCCGGCCGGCAGCGGTGGTTCTCGCCCAGCTCCACGCGCTCGGCCGCATTGAACCGCTGCGCGAACGAGAGGAAGAGGGAGACGTCGCCGCCGCGCCACTGGTAGATCGCCTGGTCGTCGTCGCCCACGACCGTGATGGCGGCGCCCAGCGCCGCGAGACGCTCGAGGAGCGTCTCCTGCGCGCGGTTGAAGTCCTGGTACTCGTCCACGAAGACGTGCGCGATGCGGCCCTGTAGCCGCTCGTACAGCCGTCCGCCCGGCGCGAGCTCGTCCGCCGCGCGCCCGATCATCACCCGGAACGGCATGAGGCGCATCTCGCCGAGAAGCCACTCGTAACGCTCCAGGACCTCGGCGAAGCGGGGCGCGGCCGCCCGAGCGGTCTCTCGCTCGAGCCGTTCGTTGTAGACGACCTCGGCGCTGCGCAGGAACATCGAGACCGCCTGCGCGACCGAGATCTTCCCGGTCGGCCCCACGTGCTCGGCGTAGAGGTCGACGACGCCGAGCCGGCGCGCGACGCGGTACACGAGCGCCCACTCCTGTTCCTCGGACAGCGCGTCGGCGAGCTCGTACGCGCCGCCCAGCTCCTGGAGCGCCCGCAGCGCCCAGGCGTGCGTCGTGCCGATGAAGAGCCCGCGACCCACCGGCGGCAGTTCACGGAAACGCTCATCGGCCTCGGCCGCCCGCGTCTCGATGCGGGCCTTGAGCTCCGCCGCCGCCTTCTCCGTGAACGTGAACGCGATGATGCTCGCCGGGTCGACGCCCTCGACCAGCAGCCGCACGACGCGGCGGGCGAGGACCTCGGTCTTCCCCGAGCCCGCGCCGGCGACGATCTGGAGCCGCGTCGTCGGGCTCAGGATCGCCCGCCGTTGCGGCTCGCTCAGCCAATCGGGGAGGATCTGGGCGGTCATGGCTGCGTCAGTGCCGCAGGGTCGACGCGGAACTGGGCCACGAGGTCGTCCAGCTCGTCGGGCGCGAGCGCGCCGTCGGCGGCGGCTGCCGGGCGTGCTCGTACCATCTCCCGGGCGCGCTCGATCCACGTTCGCACGTACGCGAGCGGGAGGCGTTGCGGGTCGGCGATCGCGTCGGCGTCCGCCGCGGCCAGGTCCTCGAGGCGATGGATCCCGCGCTCGTAGAGGTGGCGCGCGCGGGCGCGCCCGAGCTGCGGCAGGGCCAGCGCCATCAGCGGGGCCAGCTCCGGCGCGACGCCGTACCGCAGCGCGCCGGCCGCATCGCGCGCGGCGGCGGCCAGCTCCGGGCGGCCGAGCGCCGTCGCCGCGTTCTCGTAAAGCCGGCACACGCTGGCCAGGTCGTCGAGGCCGCGCTCGAAGTCGCCGCGGTACTTCACCGGCAGCCGGATCTGCTTCTCGTCGACCTCGTCGAGCCATTGCTCGACGGCGCCGAGCCACTTCTCGCGTGAACGCTCATCGGCGAGATAATCCTCGAGCGCCCAGCGCGCGACGTCCCGGTAGTTTGCTTCGCCTGCGGCCTCGATGCGCTGCATCGCCTCGTGGACGAGGAGCAGGTCGAACCGTGTGGCCGCCGCGACGGCGCCGACCGGCGTCGCCCGCCACCCGGTCGGCATCCGCTCGATCAGCTTCCACGCGTTGAGGAGTTCGAGGGCCTGTGTGAGCCGCGTCCCGAGGTCCAGCTTCGGGCCGAAGACGTGGCCGCAGGAGTAGAGCGCGCGGTTCCGGACCTCCGCATCGATGCCAGGCGCGAAGAGGAGGTCGTGGATCGCGCACGCCGCGTGCTTGCAGATCTGGTGGCGGTAGTATCGGCTCGCCGCCGGGCAGGTGCACTGCACGCCCCTCACGCCCAGGGTGACCTCGTACCGCTTGTGGTCCGACGCGACCGTCGCGCGCACGCCGTCGGGCGTCACGGCGTAGTCCGCAAGGCGGATCCTCCCCCCGGCCTCGAGCACCCTCGCGTACGAGGGGATGTCCTCCATCAGGTCCTCTTTGAAAGACCGGGAGGCTACGATATCACTCGGCTGCTGGTGGTGGGCGAGCGTCTTCGAGAACGCCCTGGCGACGTCCTCGAACGTCGCCTCGCCCCGGTCGGCGATGACGCCCAGCACGAAGCGCATGAGCGCCTCGAAGCTGTCCGTCAGGCGGCTGCGCACGTCGTCGCCGCACCCCGCCTCGATCGCCTGGACGAGACGCTGGACGTCGCGGTCGTGGCGCTGGCTCTTGTCGATCAGCGCGATGCCCCGGCCCGCCGCGACCTGGAGCGGCCGCGCCGCGCGGCCCAGCATGTTCAGCACCTCGCCGCTCGGCAGCAGCACCCACCGGCCGACGCCGCGGACGCGGTCGAAGCGGAAGACGTCACGCACGACCACGAGGCCTGCGGGGAGGTTGACGCCGGCGGCGAGCGTTGGCGTCGCGGTGAGCAGCCGCAGGACGCGCTCGCGGTACGCCGCCTCGATCCGCCGACGAACGGGCTTCGGCAGCCCCGCGTGGTGGTAGGCGACGCCGCGCGCGACGAGCGTCGCCAGGTCCTCGAGCGACGGGTCTTCGGCGAACAACCCTTCCGCCACGGAAGCCAGCCGGCTCCGGTGCTCCGCAGGCAGCTCGGCCTCGACGAGGTCCGCCAGCTCGCGCCCCATCTTCTCCGCCGCCTGCCGCGAGGAGCAGAACACCAGCGCCTGCTCACGGCCGATCTGCTGCGCGAGCACGTTCTCCAGCTCCGCGCGCACGTCGTCAGCCCACCGCGATTCGAGCTCGAGCGGAACCGGGCGGTCCTCGGGCCGGCCCTCGAGGTAGCGCAGCCCGAGCCATTCGGCGAGCTGCCGCCCGTTCCCGACCACCGCGGAGAGCGCGCACAGCCCCCGGACACGCCTGCCGGCCAGGAGCCGGGCAAACAACCCCTCGACGACCGGCCCGCGGTCGTCGTCCGCGATCAGGTGCACCTCGTCCGCGACGACGACCCCGGGCCGGAACCCCGGGCGCGTCAGCAGGGCGCCGAAGCTCTCGTACGTGGCGACCACGATGTCGGCGGACTCGGGCGCCAGCGCGTCGCGGTGTTCGCCCGTCACGATGCGCAGGCGAACGTCGGTCCCCGCGAAGAGCTGCTCGAAGCTGTCGTGGATCTCGGCGGCAAGGGCGCGGAAGGGAACGAGGTACGCGTGGACGCCGGGATCACCGCGCTCGACGGCGCGGCGGATGACCTCGCGCCCGATGTAAGACTTGCCCGTCCCCGTCGGCGCGACGATCAACGCGTTGCCATCGTCCAGGACGCCGGCGCGGACCGCGCGGTCGAAGAGCGGGAAACGGGAAACGGATTGGAGCGGGCACATGGGCGGATCCGCTGGTCGGCTGCGGTGGCGAAAGGGCTGCGGGCCCTCTGCGACCTCCCCGCGCCTCGCCCACCATGGGCCCTGCCCCTGCGTGGCGGCGCAACACTGCGCCTGTAAAGAATTTTATCACGGTACCGACGGCGGTACCAGTAGGGCGGCTCCGGTGACGCGCCCCCGTGGCGCCCGGAGCCGCGGCGCGGCTGCCGTCGTTCTCCTTTCTCATTCGGCGTCCCGAACAATAAATTCGCCGCGGCAAACCGCGGCTCGTGAGGCGGCCCTCGATCCCGCACGGCTGGCCGCGCCTCGGGTGAGGCGGGCGCAAGGAGCCGGGACTTCGCATCGTGGCTCCCCGGGTCGGCAGCCGGCGCTGCCGGGAGGCCGCACCAGTTTGCAACACGCTGCCCTGCGCACGGCCACGGAGCCCATCGCAAACTCATGAACGACGCCGGAGAACTCGACCAGCGCATCCGCCTCGCCGCGTTCCGCTTCCTCGAGGAGCAGACCGCGCTCCACGGAGAGGTGCTGCCGCGCTCGGTGCTCGCGGCCGGGTTCACGTTCGAGGGGCGCCGCGTGCCGCTCATCGGGCCGCAGGGGATCTTCCGGCCCGCCGTGCTGCCGGAGATGCCGATCAGCATCACGACGGCGCCGCCCAGGGAGGGCGAGCCGCCGCCGTACGACGACCAGCTCCGGCCGGACGGGCTGCTCTCCTACCGGTACCGCGGCACCGATCCCAACCACCCGGACAACGTCGGCCTGCGCCTGGCAATGCAGCGCCGCGCGCCGCTGATCTACCACTACGGCATCGTTCCCGGTCGCGACCTCTCGATTTGGCCGGTGTACGTCGTCGGTGATGACCCGCCACGCCTCACCTTCACCATCGCCGTCGATGACGCGCGGCTTGCGCACGAGGTCCTGCCGGAGTGGGGCGACGAGGTGCGCCGTAGCTACGTCGCGCGCGTCACACTCCACCGGCTGCACCAGCACTCTTTCCGCGAGCGCGTGCTGCGCGCGTACCGCGAGCAATGTGCGGTGTGCCGCCTGCGCCACGCCGAGCTGCTCGAGGCCGCGCACATCCTGCCGGACCGGCATCCGCTGGGCGAGCCCACGGTTCAGAACGGCCTCGCGCTGTGCAAGCTGCACCACGCGGCGTTCGACCGTCACATTCTGGGCGTGCGACCGGACCTCGTGATCCAGATTCGTCGCGACATTCTCGACGAGGTGGACGGGCCGATGCTGGTGCACGGGCTCCAGCAGATGCATGGTTCGCGGCTCTACGTGCCGCGGCAGGAAGAGCTGCGTCCCAGGCCCGAGTTCCTCGAGGAGCGCTACGAGCTGTTCCTCAAGGCGAGCTGACGCGGGATCGGCTCCGGACGCGCTGACGCCTCTCGTCGATCTCACGACCGCCAGTCGTCGCCGCTGCACGGCCGGCCCGGGATCCCTTCACGAGTCCGGTGCCTTGCCGCCGCCATCGCGGTCGTCCAGGTGCTCCGCGTAACACCGGTCGCTCGGCGCGAGCGGGAGCGCGCGCAGTTCCTCGCGCGTGACCCACGCGAGCGCCGTGTGCTCCCGGCACACGGGCTCGCCTTCGATGCAAACCCGCAGGAAGTCGATCACGAAGTCGGAACCAGGGTCGCGCACGGAGAGCTCGACGTCGTCGACCTCGACGACGCGAACGCCGAGCTCCTCCGCCAGCTCACGCGCGGCGGCGTCGAAGTCGCTCTCGCCCTCTTCGACCTTCCCACCCGGGAACTCCCACAGGCCACCGTGGCGCTTGTGCGCCGGACGCTGACAGACCAGGACCCGACCGTTCCGTTCGATCACGGCGGCGAGGACGCGGATCATCACAAAACTCCCCGACAGCATTCAGTGCTTACACTGCGCGTGGTGGCCAATCGACCGCACCGATGGATGAGCCAGTCGACAAGACGACCGTATCTCCTCTGCGCTCATCGGTACAGCGCAGGTTCGGCCGGCGCCGCGCTCCTCGAGCCACGCCCGCCGCGCTCCCAACGCCGCGGTCTCCCCTGAAGTTTTCGCCCCCGGACCGAGTGATCCCGGATGCGGGCCGTTTACGAATGCCAGGATGACGGGCCGTCCGACGGGCGGTCCGGTCGCCTCCATCGCCCACCCAACCCCGGAGGTCGCCATGCCGCGCTCCAGCACATTCCCACAGGCGCGCTGTAACCCGTGCCGACTGGTGGCCATTGCCGTACTCGGCCTGTTCGCGGCGGCATGCGCGTCCGACTCGCCCGTGCAGCCCCACCACCGGTCCGAACACCAGCTCCTCGCGAACCGTAGCGCAGCGAGGTGCACCAACGTGCAGGGCACGCCTGTCGGAACCGTGCTCGGGGTCAGCGAGCTCTCCGGCGATCTGGTCGGCCAGGTCTGGGCGTACCAGGCCCCGGTCGCGATGATCCGCGGCCAGGCGATCCACCTCCAGACCTTCCACCACTTCGACCTGGGCAACGGCGACTGGTTCCAGACCGAGGACTCCGGAGTGCAGGCGCCCGTCGCACCGCCCGTCTACCGGCTCAACAACCGCTACACGATCGTGCGCGGCGAGGGCGCCTACGCGAATGCGAGCGGCTTCATCCAGGTGCACGGCACGCTGGTCTTCGACTTCAAGGGCCAGCACCCCGATCACGGCAAGATCGACGCGCGCTACCACGGCAGCGTCTGCACTTGAGCGGTGCTGCGGCGGACGGCCGGTCGGGGCGTGTGAGCTAGCCGGCCGCTCCCGGCGCTCACCGCCCCTGTAGCTTTGCCGCCGTCGGCTCCCGGACTACGATCTGCGGCGTGCCACGGTACGTGGTCAGCCTACCGGTGACGCAGATGCGGCGGTGTCGGTACACCCGCTCGGGCGGTTCGGGGAAGCGATTCCGGTCGTCGCCCCAGATCACGACCGTGAAGACCTGATTCGGGTATGCCTTCGCCAGGTTGAGGAACGTGGGCTGGCCGCGGCTGCGCGAGGCGAACGTCGCGCTCGCCACCGAGTCGCACACGGTGACCGTGGAGCCGACGTAGTTTCGCGCCTCCTCGGCCGAGACGACGCGCAGCGCGTCCTGCGCAGCACCGGAAACGGGCGAGAGCAAGAGAAGAGCGAGGGCTGCCAGCCGATGGCGCTCGTGGCTGGTGCGGATTCGGGCGAGCCCTGGCCCACAGGTCGGATTCGAGCGAGAGCTGAGCGTGTGTCGGGTTCTCATGGCGTTCTCCCTTGCGGTGATCTCGTAGGCGAGAGGGACCACGTCGGCGGGCCCTCCGCGATCGTGCCCCCTCACACGGCTCACGACGCGAAAGCGCCGAACCGCCGGCGCCGCCAGCACGTCGGCCAGGATCCGGAGCGCACGGCGCATGGCGGCCGTCGGCTCCCTTTCCGCGCCGGCACTCGTCTCGCGGCCAGCTACCGCCGCTAGCAGGGGGGGCGTGCTCGCTCTCGAAGACGCGCACGGCATTCTCCAGCACAGCCGCCACGCCGTCTTCATCCAGATCCTCCAGCCGGAGATCCGCGAGCTGTGGCGACAGATCTCCGATCAGCCGCTCGAGCTCGGACAGGACGTCCCGCGTCGCGGCTTCCTGCAGCGCCCTACCGTCCACTACGCTCTCGATGAGCGCGGTCTTCACCATCAGCAGCTCGCGCACGAAGTCGTCTACCGTTCCGGCCGCGCCGACGTACGTCACGTACACGGTGTTCGTCTGTCCGATGCGGTACGCCCGGTCCTCCGCCTGCCAGTGGTTCGCGGGAACCCAATCCAGGTCGTTGAAAATCACCTGCCGCGCCGCCGTGAGATTGAGCCCGACGCCGCCGGCATGGATGTTCGCGACGAAGACACGCACGCCTTCGTCGTCCTGGAACCGGTCGACGAGCTCCTGGCGTCGCGAGGCGGGCGTCGCGCCCGTCAGCAGGACCGAACGGTCGGCGAAATGGCGGTGGATGCGCTTCAGCGGCTCATCGAAGCAGGAGAAGACGGCGACCTTCTCCCCCTGCTCGACCGCGCTCTCGATCAGATCGATCGTGTGGTCGACCTTGGCAACCGCGAGCTCGCGGCGCACCGTGGTGAGGTGCGCGATGAGACGGCCGCGCGCCTCGTTGCCTTGTGTTACCCTGTCGGCGCGGTTCGTCACGCGGAGCAGTATGCGGACCACCTCGCGCATACCGGCAGCGCCGGTGCCTCGCGGAACATCCACCTCGAGCCATGTCCGCAGTTTGGGCGGAAGCTCGAGCACGTCCGTCTTCGCGCGGCGCAGCATCACTCCCTGGAGCTGCGCGGCCAGCTCCTCGAGGTTCGACGCGCCATCCGTCACCCAGCCGTAGCCGTTGTGGTGCGCCGCGCAGTAACGCTTGGCGAAGCTGAGGAAGCTACGGCCCATCGGGTGGCCCACGAGCTGGAGCAGCGGGAACAGGTCGCGCGGCCTGTTCATCAGCGGCGTGCCGGTGAGTGCGTAGACGACGGGGCTACCGGGCCGGCGCTCGGCGGCGGCCTCGACCAGCCGGCGCGCGTGCCGGCTCCGCTGGCTCCGGTGGTTCTTGATGTACTGGGCCTCGTCGAAGATGAGGCCTGACCAGGGCACGTGCATCAGCGTATCTACAAGGCGGCCGAGAATGTCGTAGTTGACGACGACCCAGGCGTGGCGCGGCAGCGGGCCGCGAGCTTGGGCGGCGCCACCCCACAGGTCGAGCTGAACACTGCCCGGCGAATGGGGTCGGCCGGCTCCGCGGCCGTCGACGGCGGCTGCACCGGACACTCCATCGTCCTCGACAGCGATTGGCGGCGAGTCGCCGTCCAGAATGCGGACGGGTGCGCCTGGCAGCACCGCCTCGATCTCGCGGGCCAGTTCCGTTTCACCGACGCGGGACACACCACGAGGTACGGGCCGACCGGCGCTGCGTGGCGCATCGCGATGATCGCCTGCCGCGTCTTGCCGAGGCCCATGTCATCCGCGAGGATCGCGCGCCGCCGTCGCAGCAGAAACGCAACACCCTCGACCTGGTGGGGGAACAGTCCACGCGCGATGGACTCCGCGCGGGACAGGTCGTCGTTCCGGGGAGCGGATCGATTCGCAAAGTAGACCATCGTCGCCTCCTATCTTTCCCCTCGCGGGGCCGGATTTGGCACCTTGGCCGAGGACGGCCAGGCTGCCGGGCGGTCACAGGGCCGGTCCCTACCGCCGCTCTCGATAGGCGAGTGTCAGGACGCGAGACGCGCTTTGCGCGGGTCAGCGCCGTCGGAGAAACTCCGCTTCGCCGGCGCGAATCAGGCTGGCGAAGGTGTCTTCAATACATTGACGGTGACGCGCTGTCTGCTCCTCCAGCCCGATGCGCGCGAAGGCGCGCGCCCAGGCGATGTACTTGGCGTGCGTCATGGCTGCATGCAGTCCGTAGACGCGCTCATTGAGATTCCACGCTACGCGGGCGAGCGCGCTGGTCCTTCCCTCCGCATCCGGCCAATCGAGGGCGAGCAGATAGGCGTGGAACAGGGCCGCCGCATCCATCTCCCGCATCGCCGCCTCGAAGGCGCCAAGGTCTCCGACGGCCGCTGCCCTTTGCATACGTCGAATCGCGGGTGCCCGCATGGTCGGCTCGGCAACGGTGGGCCGGGTGATTCCCCGCCGGATCGCCTCGAGCTCGAGCGCCGCGATCACGGGCTCGAGGAGCGCCGCCCTCTCACGTGGAAGTGCTGCGGCACGCTCGTGCAGGTCGTCCAGCAACGCTGTGAGCAGCGCATCCGAGAGCGCCGCCACACGGTCCTCCGGCAACGTGACGATCTCCTCGTCCGGAATCTCGTAGTACTCGATGGGTTCGTGTCCTTCGGCGTACACGACGACCTCCGATGGTTGACGTGAGGCCGCTCTCGGGGACGGTGGACCGGGGAGCTGCAGGGGAGGGACGAAAAACCCCGCAGCCGCGACTCAGGGATCGAGTGCGATCTGCGGGTTCCGTGCAGCCGAACCTGCGGGATCGGCACCGCCCTTTAGGTCCTGTTCGCTGCCCTTCAGGGCAGCCGGGCCGGGCCAAGCAAGCGGCATCAAAGTCCGCCCGTCGGTATCTAGTCTAACCAGGCACGTACGGTCTCGCAAGTGATCGAGCACGTGATCCGGGCCGATGGTCTGCGAGCCGGCCCTAGTTGGTTGCGGGAAGCCTACGCAACGCCAGGCATGTCACCAACCCCGCCACTGCCGGATCATTCGCTGGATGTCCACGCGTCGCGGGTGCGCGGGGTCCCTGGCCAGGACCTCCTCCATCCAGCGCGCCGCATCGCGGTAGTAACCCTGGCGAGCGAGACAGAGGGCCGCGTTGTACGGCGCGGCGGTCTCTGATGGCGCCAGCTCGGCGGCCTTCCGGAACGCACGCTCGCAGCGGCTCCAATCGCCGAGCTCGAAGTAGGCGGAGCCGGCGGCGAAGTGCATGCTGGCGTAACGGCCATCACTGAGACGGATGGCTTCTTCGGCAACACGCGCCGCTTCGGAGTAGCGCTCGAGCCCGAGCAGTGCCTTCGCCAGCGCGAGTGCGGCCCATTCATCGTTCGGGTTCAGGGTGAGCGCCTGCCGGGCATGGGACTCGGCAGAGGCGTAAACGCCGCGCGACTCTAAGATCGAGGCGATGGCGCGGTGCGCATAGGCGAGGCTGGCGGTGTCCACATCCTGCGCCAACGCGTAGCCCTCGACGCACGCACGGAACGCCTTCAGCGCCTCGTCCTGCATGTCGCCTTTCCAGAACGCGGCGCCAGCGTTACATACGTCGTCCGGGTCACGGCCATCACTGAGTCTGTGAGCTTCTAGATATGCCCGTGCTGCCTCCGCCCATTGCTCGCGCCGGTCTAGGTGCGTGGCGTGACTCCTCCAATCCCATGCCCGCGCGTGTCCTGACCGGACCATGCCTTCGAATGCGTCATCGTCATCCCCATCCGTCCCGACCTCCGAGGCCAGCAAGTGCAGGGTTGACCACGCGTATCCGGTTTCCTCGTCGTCCTTTCCTGCCAACTCTACAGCGCGCCGCGCCGCCGCAAGCGCCTCTTGAGTCCTGCCCGGGAGCTGTGCCAGGACGTGTGCCCGGAAGATGTGGCTGCGCACCCGTGCCGGCTTGTTCGCGATGAGGGTGTCCACGACGGCGAGGTAACGCATGAGGACATCACGAGTCTGAGAGGAATCGGGAAGCAGTACGAAAATGAGCCAGGCGTCGACCATCAGGATTCGCGCCGAGTCCGGGTCTGCCACGCCGGACCGCAGCGCAGCCTGCGCAAAGCGAATCGATCGCTCGAATTCGAGAGCCTTCTTCGCCACGCTCGCTAGCGCGAGGTAGTCGGCGCCATTGGATGCGAGAGTCTCTGCCTGGTCGAGCGCCTGTCGAATCGCCTCCCTTTGCCGATTCCAGGCTAGTGTATCGGTATAGTTCGGAGGGGCTTCCGTGAGGCTGCGTGCGCGCGCGAGCGCGGTGGCGAAATCAGTCCGCTCGGCGCTTCTTAGAAGCCTGCGTAGTTCCGAAACCGGTATGGCAAAGTTCAGACTCTGGCCCTCCGTGAAGGAACCCACCGTGATCCCGACGACCCGGCCCGCCGCATCCACCACGGGACCGCCGGACGATCCGGGCGAGATCGGCGCGGTCATCTGCAGGAGCTCACGGCCGGAAAGCCGGCGCCGCCCGCTCAGGATACCCTCGCTGATCGTACGCTCGAGGCCGTGGGGATTGCCGAGCACGAATACTTTGGTCCCGATCTCCGGCTCAGCAACGGCGAGCTGGAGCGGTGGCGCCTCAATCGGTGCATCGGAGCGGAGGACCGCGAGGTCTACCGCATGATCGATGCGCTCGACCGAGAGAGGCAGGGCGACCACGCCTGTTCGAAGGTGGGGGCGCCCGGGCTCGACGACGTGGGCGTTCGTGACGATGCGCCCGCCCTCGATCAGGAAACCTGAGCCAATGCCGACCGGTTCACCAGCCGTGTTCCGAACCTCGATGAGGAACACCGCCGGTGCAGTCGAGCCATACACGCGGCTCGCATCTCCGCCCGGCGGCGCCTGTGCAACGACGGCGGCGGGCGACCGTAAACCAACCAAGCTAACGACGGCTAGAAGGAACGCGGCGCGAACTGGCTGGTCTGTTGCGCTCCCACCCCGCATCCGGAAGGCAAGGCGAGGCCGCGCGGGTGGCCGGTCGCTGTCTCTGTGCCGGCACGGATGCCGCGCCTGCGATAGATGCCTGGTCGATTCGAGCCTACCGCGGTGACACATACCCACGACACCGGAACTACACGGAGGAAGACCGCCCGAGGGCGCGGACATAGACGCAGACTGGCGGTTGGCACTGACAGCCAGCCGATCGGAGGAGACCCCGCCGGCGCGAGATGCGTGCGAACAGGGCGGGGCTCAGGGCTGGCACGCGCGCGCCTCGTGCACCATCGCAAGACGCGCGCACCTGGCGCCAACGGACGGCACGGATGCGCAACCAGCTTGCAGGAAACGGGCTTAGGCCATTCGAGCGCGGCGTCGTCGGCCAGACAGAGGCAGGAGCGCGGCTGGCGGAGACCGGCTAATTTGTTCCTACATCTGGGGCATGCATGCCCCAGGCGGCTTGCGCTCGGTGCCCCCCTACTCGGAGAACCCGACGGTTGTTTAGCCGGCATGGCTGCCGCGTGAGAGATGAGTCGACGCCCGTGCTCGAGCAGCGTAGAGCTTTCCCCGAGTCGCACGCACTGTACGCCGGGTATCTCATTGCTAGCCAACAGGGTGTTGACGGGCTTGAATCCGGGCCGCCCGCACACCGCGGAGCTCGCGACCCAATGATCCGAACGCTGTGGAGCCAACCTGTAGTCGCCCGAGCCACGCCCTAGCAGGACCCCGGATCCGTTCCGGATGTCAGGATCAGTACCCAGAATGAGGAGCGATAGGCCCGAGGAAGCTCAGCCACCCACCTCCCTCCATACCGGAGGCACGAGAGCCCGCGCCATGCCCAACCACCCCACCCTCCAGCTCCTCCTCGCCGAGCGCACGCTCGACCTCGAGCCCGCGCCGCTGTTGCACACGCCGCCTCGGACGCTGAGCACGCCACGCGAGCGGCTGCGCGACCGCATCGAGGGCATGCTGCTCGGCCTCGCCATCGGCGACGCGCTGGGCAACACCACCGAGGGGCAGGCGCCACGGCTGCGCCGCGAGGCCCACGGCGGCGTCATCCGCGACTACCTGCCCAATCCCCGCGCAGGCGGCCGGGCCGTCGGGCTCCCGTCCGACGACACACAGCTCGCGTTCTGGACGCTGCGCCGCCTGCTCGAGGACGGACGGGTCGAACCCGACGCCTTGCTCCGCGAGTTCGCGAGCCGACCCATCTTCGGCATCGGGCAAACCGTGCGCGAAGCGCTGAGGCGCTACCGGAGCGGCACGCCGTGGTACGAGACTGGTGTACCCTCGGCCGGCAACGGCGCGCTCATGCGGATCGCTCCTGTTCTGATCCCGCATGTCGCGAGCCCCTCATCCGAGCTGTGGGCCGATGCCGCGCTCGCGGCCATGATCACCCACAACGACCGCGGCTCCACCGCGACATGCATCGCCTTCATCGCCCTGCTCTGGGAGCTGCTCGATCGCGACGACGTGCCCGCGCCCGGGTGGTGGCTGGACACCTTCGTCGCCATCGCCCGTGAGCTGGAGGGCGATACGACCAGCTACACGCCGCGCACGCTGCGCTTCGAGTACCAGGGGCCGATCTGGCGCTTCGCCGCGGAACGGGTACGTGAAGCGCTCGCCGAGGAGCTCGATGTGATCGACGCGGGCGACGCATGGCTCTCGGGCGCCTATCTCCTCGAGACCGTGCCGTGCGTGCTCTACATCCTCTGCCGGTACGGACACGATCCGGAAGAGGCGATCCTGCGGGCGGTCAACGACACGTGGGACAACGACACGGCGGCGGCCATCGTCGGTGCAGCCGTGGGTGCGCTGCACGGGCGGCGGGCCCTGCCGCAGCGCTGGATCGCGGGTCTGCTCGGCCGCACCGCCGCAGACGACGACGGCGAGGTGTTCCGGTTGGCAGAGGCGGCGGTGGAGCGGTGGGTGGGCTGAGCGTCACGGCGCAGCCGTGTCCCTCCGGGGGGCGCCGCATCCCCCGGGCAGGGGCACCGTCTCCGCCCCAACCCAAACGCCACCGGCCGCGCCAGGCCCCATTGTCCGCTGTCGGCGCTGCCCGCTAGGTTGCCTCGACGGCGTCGCGAACGGGGCCACCCCCCGGGCCGCCCACACGGGACCTTGCTCCGACCCTTTCAGCGAAATGCCTCGTCTGCTGCACCTGGCCGACGTCCACCTCGGTGCGTCGTTCGCCGGCTTCGGCGACCTCGCCGCGAGCCGGCAGGCAGCGGTGCTGGACGCGTTCCGTGCGATCCCCGAGCTCGCCACGCGGAACGGCGTGCATGCGGTGCTGATCGCCGGCGACCTGTTCGACCGGCCCCGGCCGCCGGACGCGGTCCTGGCCGCGGCGCGCGAGACGCTGCGGCGGATGGTGGAAGCCGGGCTGCACGTCTTCCTCGTGCCGGGCAACCACGACCCCATCACCGTACACCCGCACCCGTACCGCGAGCTGCCGCCGGGCGTGCACTTCTTCGGCGAGCCGGTCTTCGGCGCACCGGTGTCGGTCGAGACACCGGCGGGGCCGCTGCACGTCTACGGCATCGCGTTCGACCCCGCGAAGGAACGTGATCCGCTGCGCACCTTCGAGCGGAAAGACGCGCCAGGCGTGCACGTGGTCCTGCTGCACGGATCGGTGCAGGGCACGCCCCACTGGTCGGCGTCGCCCAACGTGCTCCGGCTGACCCCGGAGGCCCTCGCCGCGCTCGACGTGGAGTACATCGCACTGGGCGACCATCACCGTTTCCGCCCGCCCGCAGAGTTCGGCGGCGCGATCCCGGCGTGCTACGCGGGCTCGTTCGCGGCGCTGGACCTGACGGAGACGGGGCCGCGCGGATTCGTGATCGCCGACGTCGAGCCGGGCCACCCGCCGCTGGTACGACACGTTCCGTCCGGCGTCACGCGCGTCGAGGCCGTCGGCGACGTGGACGTGAGCGACCTGGATGGAGACGCAGCCGTCGCGGACGCGGTGGCAGCCGCGCTCGAGAGGCTGCTGGCCGCGGAGGCGGACACCGGTCACCGGAAATCCACAGGCCCCACAGCAGCCGCGACGGGGACCGCCATCCCGGTGGCGCGGCTGGTCGGCACGCCGAGCTTCCCGCTGGACCCGGAGCGGGTGCGCGAGCATCTGTCGCAACGGTTCGGCCACGCCGCGGTGCGGGACGAGAGCCGCTACTACGCGTCCGCGCGGCTGGACGCGCTGGCGGAGCTGGACAACGTGGTCGGGCACGTGGTGCGGCTGGGACGGAAGCGGATTGCGGAAGCAAAGGACGATGCGGAGCGCGCGATTGCAGACCGCGCGCTCCGGATCGCCCTCAGCGCGCTGGAGGTGCGCTGATGGCCGGCGTGCGCTTCCTCCGCATTGAGCTCGATTACGGCTGTCACGCCGGCCGCGTGTTCGAGTTCCATTCCGCCGGCGCGCCGACCGTCATCCTCGGCCCCAACGGTTCGGGTAAGAGTACGCTCCTCGAAGCGCTGGTGCGTGCGCTGTTCGGCTTCAACCGGCGGCAACAGCAGGACAAGCTGCGGCTCGAGCACCGTCGCCCGTGGGGGCGCGAGGCGTGTCGCGCTGCGCTGGTCGTCGCGGACCCCGACGGCGCGCGTTGGCAGCTCGACCGCAACTTCCACGACATGCGCGTCCGCATCCAGTGCCTGGACCTGCCGGGTGAGGAGTGGGAAGGCGAAGCGAACCCCGCAGCGGACAACGAGGACGCGCGGGAGTACCGCCGTCGCCTGCAACGCATCATCGGCTTCGCCGACATCGACGCCTACGTCTCCACGGCGTGCATCCTCCAGGGCGAGCTCCGGACCACCCGGCCGAGCGACGAGCTCCTGCGCCTCGCCACCGGCGGACACCGCGACGTGCAGCGCGCCCGCGAGCGGTTGAAGGCGGCGCACCGAGAGCTGACGGCGCGCCGGATCGCGCCTGACGACACGGCCGCGAAGAAGGCGCGCCGGCTCGAGGAACTGGAAGCGCAGATCCGGGACCTGAAGCAGCAGCTCGCGCGGGCGGAGGCGGCGGAGCGGAAACGAGAGCCGCTGATGGCCGAACGTTCGCAGGTCACGGAGCGCGCCGCCGCGCTCGAAGCAGAGATCGAGCTGCTCGAGGCGGCGCAGGGGCCGCTCGCGACGCGCGACGCCCTCCGGGCGGAGCTCGAAGCCGTGGACAACCGGCTGGCCCTGGTGGAGCGGACGGAGCGAGGCCTGCGCGCCGCGCTCGAAGAATACCGGGCCGCGGGTGCAGCGTGGCGCGAGTGGGCGGCGGGACCGCTCTACCCCGACGACTTCCTCGAGCGGCTCTCGCGGCTGGAGCCGCTGTGGCGGAACCGCACGGTGGTCAGTGTCATGTGCGACAAACGCGAGGCCGCGCTCCGGGCGATCCGCCGCCCGACACTCGCCACTGCGGCGGCCGTGACGCTGTTCGCGATCGCGGCAGGCGGCGCCGCGCTCCTCGCCACCGGCGCGACCGCCGTCGGGCTCGTCGTCCTGCTCGGCGGCATCGGGGGCGGAATCGCGGCCATGCTCGCCCGTCAACGACTGCTGCAGAGGCGTGATGCCGTGGCGCGCGAAGCGGCGCTGCTCCGTGAACAGCTGCGGGACGTGGAGGAGGAGATCGCCCGTGCCCTCGAGGGCCTGCCGGACGCCGACACGCTGACGCCGGAGACCGCTCCCGATCGGCGAGACCGGTTCGAGCGGCAGCGTGCGGCACGCCGCCGCGCGGAAGCGGCGGCCGAACGGTTGCGCACGGCACTCGGCGAGGCGCGCGCTCTGACGGATGACGACGCCGCGGACATCGAGCGAGCCGGCGGCTCCCTGGACGACGTCGCCCGGAACCTCCTCGAGCAGGTCAGCGCCCGGGCGGCGGCCACGCGCCGGGAGCGGGCGGAGATCGTGGTGAAGCTAGAGCAGGCCGAGGCCGCTGCAGTCCGGCTGCCCGACGGCGCGCCCGCTCAGATCGCGGAGGTCCAGAGGGCTCTGGAGGAGCGCCGGACGGAGCTGCGCGCGCTCCATGCGCGTCGCCACGAACTGGAGCGCGCACTGCTCGAGGCGACGACGGGCGCCGAGAGCACCGTCGCGATCCGTGATCGCATGCACACGCTGGAGGCCGAGCGCGCCGAGGTCGAGGCCGCCGTCCGGGCCTACGCCGCCGCGTACGCGTTGCTCGAAGATGCGTACGCCGAGTTCCGTGACCACGACCAGCAGCGACTCGTGCGCCTCATCTCGGAGCGACTGCTCGACCTCACGCGCACACGGCTCGGCCCGCTCGAAGTCCGCGACTCTCTCGCCGACGCACAGATCCGCGCCTTCGGCCGCGTGGTGCCCATTGCGTCGCCGCCGCTGAGCTTCGGCGAGCACCACGCCGCGGCCCTGGCCATTCGGATCGGCGCCGCCGACTTCCTCGCCATGAACGGGATCGAGCCGCCGCTGCTCGTGGACGAGCCGTTCGCCCACCTCGATCCGGATCGCGCGGCCCAGGCGTGGGAATTGCTCGCACGCATTGCCCGGCACCGCCAGGTCATCATCGCGACGCAGGACCGGCTGGTGCTGGAGCACCTGGGCGTGGAGCCGAATGTGGTGCTCGGCAGTTGATGCACATCCGGGCCCCGGAGGCGGCGCATCGTCGAGAGCCGGGCCGTCCCGACGCCGACCTCACCTCGGGATCCGTCCCAACCCCACCAGCGCCCAGCCACCGGCCGGCCCCACCAGGCCCGTCGGCTCTGCATCCACCGCCAGGTGCCAGCGCAGGTAATTGTCGAGGTACCGGGTTGCGACACCGCGGAACCGCCGCAGCCACGTACGCAGGCGAACCACTCTCGCCTGCGCCCGCGCCGTCGAATCCAGCAGGAACGCGCCCCTACGGGCAGCCGACGGATGACGCGGCGCCTGATGGTAGACCACGTCGGTCCGCGCGCAGGCGAGGGCGTAGGCACTGTATCGGCCTGCCGTACCGACGAGCGTGCACGGACGGCCCAGCGCCGGAAGCAGCCACTCGCGCAACACCACAGCCCTCGGACGGCCCCGACCAGCGCTCCCGCTCGTCGCTCCACCCGCTCGATCGCACGCCACCACCACGCAAACCCACGGGCTGTCGGCCCGGTACTCACGGCCGGGCGGTATGCCGCGACGCCGCGGATTCCGCCCCGGTATCCGACGCCCCTTCTCCGAATGCGGAAAGCGCGTCTCGCACAGCTCCACGATCCCTTGCGGCGCCGGGTGTGTCGCCCGCTCGAGGACGGCGAGGATCCGATGCCGCCAACGGAACGCTGTGTCCTTGTTCATCCCCAACCGCCTCGCCGCCTCCCGAACGCTGACGGCCTCCAGCATGCAGCGCGCATACTCGCCCCACAGCTCCACGCGTTTCGAATAGGCGAGCGGCGTTCCTGTCAAATCGCTGAAGGTGCGACCACACGTTCTGCAGCGGTAGCGCTGCCGCCCATGGGCCTTCCCCCAGCGCTGGACCCGGCGGCTCCCGCAGCGCACGCACCAGAGGCCTCCCGCGAACCGCGCTTCTCGGAGCGCGACGATGTCTGGACCTCCCTGCTGCACCACGGCGTGGACACGCCCGGCGGTGGGCGAGCGCTCGTGCGCTGCGTGGACGGCCGCGCCCGCGGGCCCGTGACCCGGATGACGTGCGGAAGTCATGCGCCATGCTAACCGCTGGGCCGGGTCACCTCCATGGTTCGATGGGACACGAGGGCCGCCGCTTCGGCGATCCCGCTCGCGATCCCCCGAGCCGCCTCTGCTCCGCGCCACCCTCAGGCTCTGTCCGAAGGAAGTGTGGGCGAAGTCGATCATGAGGACGGGGTGTCCCGACCGGGCAGCCAGCGAAGTTCCGCGCGGCTCTTTTCTGCGTTTCATAGCGGTCCAGCCGGCCGATGTGCTCTCAGAGGGCTGAGCGGGATCTGATTGGAAACACGCCTTTCCCTGTCGAGCCGCCCACCAACACTTCTTCCGTACAGAGCCCGAGGTTCGTGTGGTGCGGCTCTTGGCCGCCTGACCGTGTCGGGCTCGCCGCGTCGCCGGCGGCTGTCGTACCTCAAACGTTTCGGTGAGCACGCCGCCGCGCGTCGCGCCGTGAGGGGCGAGGAGGGTCCAGCCCCTCCTGCGAATTCGCCCCTCGGCTGAGGGCAGGGCGCCGCGGGCGCGTCTGCCCCCTGGGCGCCGGGCGGGCGGCAGGCCGGCGCAACCACCGTGCCCTGTGCCCGGCCACCGGTTTTTCGCGTTGACCGGCCCCCCGGGCCAGGGTGCTTGTGATGCCGGCAGGCACCGCGTATGATGCGCAACGGTCGCGACGCGCGGCGTCGGCCAGTCGGGCGCCGGCTCGCGGTCGCCGGCTGGCCTGCCCTCGCACGCGCGTCGGCGATGCGGGACCCGGTGGTTCGCCCCCGCGGCGCGTGCGTCCCGCCCCACCACTCTTCCACATCCCCGGAGGTGCGTCATGGGTAAGAAGATCCTCATGCTGGTCGGCGACTTCGTCGAGGACTACGAGGTCATGGTGCCGTTCCAGGCGCTCCAGGCTGTCGGTCACACGGTTCACGCAGTGTGTCCCGGGAAGAAAGCCGGGGAGACGGTGCGGACGGCCATCCACGACTTCGAGGGCGACCAGACCTACAGCGAGAAGCGGGGCCACAACTTCCGGCTGAACGCGTCGTTCGCCGATGTGCGGCCCGAGGATTACGACGCGCTGGTGATCGCGGGCGGCCGCGCGCCCGAGTACATCCGGCTGGATGAGGGCGTGATCCGGGCCGTTCGTCACTTCTTCGATGCGGACAAGCCGGTCGCGGCGATCTGCCACGGGGCGCAGGTCCTCACGGCGGCGGACGTCGTCAAGGGGCGTCGCGTCTCGGCGTATCCCGCCGTCGGGCCGGAGGTACGGCTCGCGGGCGGGGAGTACGTGGACGTCCCGATGGACCAGGCCGTGACGGACGGGAACCTGGTCACGGCGCCGGCTTGGCCCGCGCATCCGGCCTGGATCGCCCAGTTCCTCGAGGTGCTGGGGACGCGGATCGTACACGAGGAGGCGACTGCAGCGGCGCGTTGAGCCGTCTCCAGCGTGCGCATCTTACCCGCGAGCCACCTGCGCGCGGTGGGTGCCCGCGTCGGAACGTCGCGGGCGCCTGCCGCGCGCAGGCCCTTCAGGCCGAGGCCGTGCGTCAGTGAATCGGTGCCGGGTCCTACCGCTCGAACTCCAGCCCGGTGATCAGGCCGGCGACGTGCGGCTGGACCACGAGCACCCTGCTCTCGAACGTCCCGGTCAGCGACCCGCGCCGGTCGGGAGGCCGACCTCACGTGGACGCTCCGCGCCGCCGACCGGACAGACCATGGAAACCCCTTCGACAGCTTCGGGCTCGAGGGCCGTTCGGTGCACGACGGAATCGCGGAAAGCGCGAGCGTCGCACTGGCAGGAACGTCAGTCGGGCGACGAGGGATCCTGCCGCCGACACCGTGGTTCACACCGCGGAAACCGGCGCCGTCGGCCGGCGGGACCGCGGTTCACATAGGGTAGACTCAGTGGCGATGCCGCTGCACGGCGTCGAATGGCTTCACGGTCGACGCAGGTGAAACCGCCGGCGGCCATCGGCGACCACCGGCAGCCAGAAACCACGCAACCGCAAGCGGGTTCGCGACCGGGTCTTTCGTTCCACGACGGCGCGGCTATCTTCATTCCGCTCCCCGGCGCGCCCGCGTTCCCGGTCGCTCTCCCCCGCCCGCGCGCCTGCGGTTCCCCGGACCCTGTCCCCGTGCCTCCGATGCTGGCTGGACGCAAGACGATCACACAGGTGTTGGCGCATCACAAGGCCTGGATACTGGCGGTGCCCGGCGTGTTGGGCGCCGCGATCGGCACGTGGGAGCGCGAGCCCTGCATCATTGTGTTCGTGGAGCGGGAGACTCCGGAGATGCGCCGGCGGATCCCGCCGAGCCTCGGTGGCTTCCCGGTGAAGATCGAGCCCACGGATACGGCCCGTGAGCTGTTGTGGCGGCGCTGACAACGGCGCGGCCCGCACGGCCACCGGATACGCCGCATGCGTATGACCGGCGGCGTGCGGGCCGACGGCGCGTCAGCGGGCGTGGCTCAGTCCGTGGGCCGGCCTTCGAACAGGGCCTCCGTGTCCAGGATCCGCGGCCCGGCCTCGGTGCAGACGGCGTAACGCGAGGGGTAGAGCGAGACGCCCGCGTACTCGCCGCGCGCGTTCACGATGTAGAAGTTCACGTTGAAGTTGGGCAGTCCCCGCGAATTCAGCAGCCGCGGCTCGATGGTGTTGCGCTGGATGCGCCGGCACGCCTCGATCCCCGCGTCCTTCGGACTCGTGCCCCGCCGCATCTCCTCGACGATCAGGAACGAGCACAGCCCGAACAGGTTCGCCTCCCCCCTGCCCGTGGAGCCGGCGGCCCCGACATCCCCATCCACGTACAGTCCCGCGCCGAGGATGGGCGAGTCGCCCACGCGGCCCGGGATCTTCCATGCCAGCCCGCTGGTCGTCGTCACACCACAGATGTGGCCGGCGCTGTTCACGGCGTTGCAGTTAATGGTGCCGTACAAGTGCTCCGGGTCGATCAGCCCCTCGGCCGCCATGGCGAGCGCCGCGCGCCAGCCCGCCTCCGCGCGGTCGAGGTACGAGCGGAGGTCGGCCGCCTCGCCCGACGCGCTGTCATCGGCCTCGTCGTCACGACTCGTGGAGTCCGACGTCGGCGGCGGCGGGTAGTGCGACGGATCCGTGCGCCGCTTCCACTCGAGCCACAGCTCGCGGGAGCGTGGCGTGTTGAGGTCGTCCTCGATGGTGAAGCCCATCATGCGAGCGAAGCGCTGCGCATCCTTGCCCACCAGCAGGTGGTGGTCCGTCACCTCGAGCACCATCTTCGCGACGAGCGACGGGGTACGCACGCCTTCGAGCGCGGCGACCGCACCCGCGCGCCGCCGCGGCCCGTGCATGCACGAGGCATCGAGCTGGACCACGCCGTCCGCGTTCGGCAGTCCGCCGTAGCCGACACTCATGTCCTCGGGGTCCAGCTCGACGATGTTCACGCCGGCGATCACCGCGTCCAGCACGTCCGCGCCTTCCGTGATCATGCGGAACGCCCGCTCGACCGCCGTCTCCGTGCCGCCGTTGCGGTAGTGGTGCCCGTTCGCGGATGCCACGACGACCGGCCTTGCCGCGTGCACGTGCACGGCCGGCGCCCGCCCGCCGGCGAACAGCGGATGCGCTCCCGCCAGCCCTGCGGACGCCGCTGCGCCCGTCAACGCGGTCGTGACCAGGAACTCGCGGCGACTCAACGTGTCGCTCATTGAACCATCTCTCCGCTCGAGGGATCGTTGCCGGCCGCCCGACCGCCGCCCCGCCGACCCACGCGCCGGCAGATATTGGGGCGCTGAGCGCCCACGGGACAAGGAAGTGGGCCGGTCCTCGGTCGTGCTCGACCCCGCGCACGCCGGCGCGTACGATCCGGCCGCGGGTCCGGAAGCGCTTCCGCACCTCCCAGCCGGCTCCCCGTCCGACGGACCAGCGAGCCGGCCGTGGCCGCCCGTGTGCCGCCGGAGTAGCCGCGCGGCTCCGCGGTTGCCACCACGGCCCCACGCACGTCGCGCGCAGTGCGCCTGGGCACACTGTCGGCACGCGAACGCGGCGCGTCGTTGGCACCGCGATTTGCCGAGAGCGGGTCGGCGTACGAGATTCAACACGGCGGCGCTAGCCCGACGCCGCGCGAACGTAGACCCCCGGCACGGACGGCCGGCGAACGGGAAGGTGAGGCGTGGCGAAGCAGAGGCGCCGGCCAGACAGCGGCGAACGAACCGGCCCGCGTGAAGTATTCCCTCCGAGGATGATGTCCCCGGACCCGCGTGCGGAGGGCGCCGAAAGCGGCCGCGACCTCCATCCCGCGGCAGCATGGTTCCCTGAGCCGCCGGACCCGCTCCGCAACCTGTGGTGGCTGTGGCGCCCGCGCCCGGGCGGCTCCTTCGACCACACGGCAGCCGACGGTGCACCGCCCGCAGGCGTGGCCCCCGTCGGTGCAACCGCCTTTTCTTGCTCCGCGCTGCCGGCCGCCGGCCATACCTCGCCCGCCGACCTCGCCGCGTTGCGCGCCTACCTGGATGCCGACGACACGTGGTTCCACCGCCGGCTCCCTTCGGTGCACGGGCTGCGCGTCGCGTACTTCTGCGCGGAATTCGGGCTGCTGGAGCCGCTCCCCGTTTACGCCGGCGGGCTCGGCGTGCTCGCTGGCGACCACCTCAAGTCCGCGAGCGACCTGGGCGTGCCGCTCGTCGGCGTGGGTCTGCTCTACCGCGAAGGCTACTTCACGCAACGCGTGGACGCCGACGGCTGGCAGACCGAACTCTACAGGCGCATCGAGCCCGAGTCGCTGCCACTCACGCTCGAGCGCCGCGCGGACGGCAAGCCGCTCGTCGTCTCGGCGCCGTTCCTCGACCACCGCGTCCACGCGCAGGTCTGGCGCCTCGACGTGGGCCGCGTGCCGCTCTACCTCCTGGATACGGACATTCCCCAGAACAGCGCCGAGGATCGCCGCATCACGGATCGGCTCTACGGCGGCGACATCGAGCACCGCCTGCGCCAGGAGATCGTGCTCGGGATCTGCGGCATGCGCGCGCTGGCCGCGCTCGGCCGCACGCCCACGGTGCTCCACCTCAACGAAGGCCACGCCGCGTTCGCGGCGGTCGAGCGCGTGCGTCAGGCCATCGGCGGGCATCACGGCGTGTTCCATGCCGCGGCGCAACGCCTGCGCGACGGCGTCGTCTTCACCACTCACACGCCCGTGCCCGCGGGCCACGACGTGTTCCCACCCGACCTGATGGAGCGCTACCTGGGCGGCTACGTCTGGGAGATGCGGGAGCCCTGGGACCGCTTCCTCGCCCTCGGCCGCTGGGATCCGTCGAACCCGCACGAGCCGTTCAACATGACCCTCCTCGCGCTGCGGCTCGCCGGCCACTGCAACGGCGTGAGCCGGCTGCACGGCGCGGTCTCGCGGCGCATGTTCCGCGGCGTGTGGCCGGAGGTCCCGGAAGACGAGGTGCCCATCACCCACGTCACCAACGGCGTACATCTCGCCACGTGGGTCGCACCGCCCATGGCGCGCCTCTACGAGGAACACATCGGCCCCGCATGGCGCGACCAGGTGGACGACATCCACTGGCACGCGGCGCTACACCTGCCGCTGGATGCGCTGTGGCGGGCCCGCTGTGAGCAGCGGGCCGCGCTCGTCGCCCGGGTCCGTGAGCGCCTTGCCGAGCAGTGCGAGCGGAGAGGCGACGACGCGGGGTGGACGACGCGGGCGCTGGACCCCGATGTGCTCACCATCGGCTTCGCGCGCCGCTTCGCCACGTACAAGCGCGCAACGCTGCTGCTCACCGACGAGGCGCGGCTGGAACGGATGATCGCAGCAGGCAACGTCCAGTTCATCTTCGCCGGCAAAGCGCACCCGCACGACGATCCCGGCCGCGAGTTCCTGCACCGCGTCTTCCGGTTCGCCGCGCGGCCGGACGTCCGGGAACGGTTCGTCTTCCTCGAGGACTACGACCTCGCGATCGCGCACGAGCTGGTCGCCGGCGCGGACGTGTGGCTGAACGTGCCGCGCCGGCCGCGCGAGGCGAGCGCCACCAGCGGGATGAAGGCCGCGGCCAACGGCGCGCTCAACCTGAGCATCCCGGACGGGTGGTGGGCCGAGGCGTGGGCCGAGCACAACGCGCTGCCGCACCCGATCGGCTGGTGCATCGAGACCGAGGAGGCGGGGGACGACGAGGAGCAGGACCGCCGGGATGCCGAGGCGTTGTACGGGCTGCTCGAGACCGAGGTGATCCCGCTCTTCTACCGCCGCGAGGGCGACGCACCGCCGATCGAGTGGTGCGAGCGGATCCGCGCCTCGATCCGCCAGATCCTGCCGTACTTCAACACGCACCGCATGGTCGCCGAGTACACGGAGCGGTTCTACGCGACCGCCCACGAGGCCGGCGCACGTCGGCCGGATGCGCCGGCGCCGGGCACCGCGGTCGCAGCAAGCTGAGACAGCCATGGCCAATCGACACCCGGAGCCGGGACGCACCGACGCGAGCGGCGCGCCGCATCACGAGCGTACGTCGGAGTTCTTGCTGGCGCGCTTCGAACGGAAGGTACTGCCGCGCATCGCCCGCGCGCTGCCCGACCGCGTCGTGCCGGACCACATGACGGCGCTCGGGCTTCTCGCCTCGACGCTGATCGCGGTCGCGTACCTGCTCTCGCGCCGGAACGAGGCGTGGCTATGGGCAGCCAGCGCGCTGCTCGTCGTCCAGTGGTTCGGCGACAGTCTGGACGGCACGCTCGCCCGTGTCCGCCGCACTGAGCGGCCGCGCTACGGCTACTACCTGGACCACATCACGGACGCGTACTCGACCAGCATCATCGGGCTGGGCCTCGGGCTCTCCGACTTCATGCTCACCGCGGTGGCGCTCGCCGTCGTCGTCGTGTACCTGATGATGTCCATCAACGTCTACCTCGAGACGTACGTCTTTGGCGAGTTCCGCTTCAGCTACGGCAGGCTCGGGCCGACCGAGGTCCGCCTGATCCTGATCCTGCTGAACACGGTCGCGTTGCTGTGGCGCCCCGTGCTGTTCGAGGTCGCCGGCATCCCGGTGACGGGGTTCGACATCGCGGGCGCCGCGGCGGCCGTGGCCATGCTCGGGCTGCTCCTGGGCCGCGTGGTGACGAACCTGCGCACGCTCGGGCGGCTGGAGCCGCCGGGACGGCGGCGGGAGGAGTGATCAGGTCACGCGCTCGCACGCTCCCATGATCCTCGCCTTCGTCCTCGCCATCGCCGTCTCCGCCGCCGCGTACCGCGCCCGGGTGCTCTCGCTGGGCGGGGCGCTCGCGGCCGTCGTCGTCGGCACCGTGATCTTCGGCATCGGCGGCGCTGCGTGGGCGGTCCTGCTGCTCGCGTTCTTCGTCTCATCGAGCGCGCTCACGCGCTGGCGCGCGGCGGCCAAGGCCGCGGCCGGCGAGGAGGTGGTGAAGGGCGGGCGGCGAGACGCGGTGCAGGTGCTCGCGAACGGCGGCGTCGCGACGGCGATCGCCGCGCTCCACGGGCTGCGGCCGGACCTCGCGCTCTTCCCCGCGTTCGCGGGCGCGATCGCCGCAGCCACCGCGGACACCTGGGCCACGGAGGTCGGGCTGCTGAGCCGCGCTGCGCCGCGGCTCATCACGAACGGCCGCAGGGTGCCGGCCGGCACGTCGGGCGGCGTCACGGCGCTGGGCACGGCGGCGGTGCTCGCGGGTGGGATCTTCATCGGCGCGCTGGCCGCGGCGCTGGTGGCGCTCGGTTGGGCCGCCTCCTCGACTCCGGCAGCCGACGTCGTTGC
>Ga0207795_100118_pt1 | contig 50879 bp, 47 predicted proteins | sample CeladaPassaD2F03_FD_187492 | JGI IMG/M metagenome (GOLD analysis project Ga0207795, IMG submission 187492) | Cellulose-adapted microbial communities from the Joint BioEnergy Institute, USA - Passage D2F03 (SPAdes) (version 2) | ecosystem: Engineered > Bioreactor > Continuous culture >...
TGCGCTTGAGCTGCTCAAAAAGCCCTCTTCCCCCGAACACCACCTTGCGCGGGTCTTCGCCCAGTTCCCGGGCGGAGTCCAGGAGGGCTTGAGCCTTCATCACCGCATCGTCGGCGTAGCGGGTGTTGAGGCCGAAGAAGATGCGGAGGGGTCCATTTTCCCGCTTGAGGGCTTCCCGGCTCCATCCCTCAAGCAAGCGATTGTAGGCGTAGCGCACGGCCGCCGAGAAGCGGCGCATGAGGTCCAGGGTGGCCTTGTGGTCTTCTCCAGAAGGGAAGACGAGGAGGGCGTGGACTCCGGTGAAGGCTTTCGCCCTCTTCTGCGAGGTACGCTTGCGCGTGGCCTTAGGCTTGGCCTTCACCTGGGGCCTCCTGTGGGGGAGTATACCGGTTCGGGGCTTTTCGTATGTCGCGGGGGCTCGCTGGGGTGAGGTGGCGGGAAGTGAGAGCACGTGAGCGCTGGGGTGAAGTGGTGTGCGCTATTTCCCAACTGTTTGCACCTCCTCAGTTGAGGAGGCTGTCCTTGGGCACGAAGATCGCCGCGGTGAGGGGGTTCACGTCCTGCACCACCCAGCTCACGTAGGTCGGCGCGTCTTTTCCCGTCCGGGCGATCTCTTGGACCAAGGCCTCCGCCTCCCTCGGGGGGAGGGGCTGGGGCAGCCCCGTTTCGTCGACCACCATGCGGATCACCCCCTCCCGCACCACCAAGCGGTAGCGCCGCCCCCGGAACTCCACGAGCAGGGAGCCGTCGGCGTTCAGGGCCTTGAGGGCGGTGAGGAAGTCCACGAGGCACCTCAGGGGCAGTAGGGGAACATGCGCTCGGCGTTCTCGTCGAAGGCCTCGAGGTTGAGCTGGCGCTTCAGGCTCCCGTAGGCGCTGACGTCGGCGATCACCCCCTCCACGCGCTCGGGCGTGCCCGTGGCCAGAACGGTGGCCGTGCGGGTGCGGAGGAGGAAGAGGAGGCCGGTTCCCGGGTTGGGGAGCTTGAAGAGGCGGGCCCCCTTAGGGCGGCTCCTCGGGCAGACTGGGGTGAACCCCACCGCCCGCCCCTCCGCGAGGTAGGGGAGGACCTGCGCCCAGAGGGCCTCGTCCCCGGGCACTCCCAGGAAGAGGACGCCCTCCACCGTCTCCCCGCGGAAGGCCGCGAGCACTTGGGCCGCGGTGCCCGCCACCCGCTGCACGGGCGCCGGAGCACTCTGAGCCTGCGCCATTGCCGTCAGCAAGCTAAGAACCACCAGAACCGTTCCAAGCCTCATTGAAAACCCTCCAAAAGATGCCCACTTGGCTCGCCAAGTCCGTCCAGCCTCCTCCAGGAAGGTAGGCGTAGTTGGGACCGAGAACGACGGGCGCGAGGTAAGGCGGGCGCCGCTGCACCCGCACCTCCGTGGGAACGCGGCGCCTCAGGGCCTCGAGGTCGGGGGGCAGGGAGGCTTTCCCCACCACAGGGTAGGGTACCAGGACGAGGAGGCGGGTGGCCGCGCGGGCCACCGCCGGAGGCAGCCGAAAGTCCCCAGGAAGGGGGAGGACCACCGCTACGGCCCCGGGAAGTGGAGCGATTCTCTCGGGGGGGACGAAGGGGTTCGTCTGGGCCTCGCCTCGGCCTGCCACGAAGAGCAGAAGGAGGAGGAGGCCGGTCCTTCTCATTGCGAGCCCACCCCCTGTCTCGCCCTTTCCAGGTTCCGCTGGGCTTCTTCCTCGCGTTTGGCCGCCGCGGCCAAGTATGAGGCCCCGTTGCGCACCACGGTCAGGATCTGCCGCGCGAACCCCCCGGAGAGCTCAAACCAGCCCACCGCGAGGTAGAAGTAGACCCTGTCCCCTATGGCGATGAAGGGGATCCGGGTGGCGGCCCTGGTGATCTCGACTTCGGGCACGGCGAAGGTGTAGGTCGTGAAGGCTCCTTTCCGGGGCGAGACCTTTTTCGCCCAAGACTTGACGTACTCCACGTCCTCGGCCAGAGAGGCCCAGTACACCGTGAAGGACCCCCTCGAGGCCCGGGCCGCCATGTCGGAGAAGAAGGCGGAGGGGAGGGTCCGGGCGTCGCCCACGGCGAAGACGTCAGGGCTCCCCGCGAGCTTGGCGCGCACGTTGCTGTAGGGAACCCCAAGGATGATGTCCTTAGGCAGGGGGCAGTTCAGGGGGTTGGCCATGAGGGCGCAGAGGGCCGGGCGGACCACGCTGTAGACCGAGGCCAGGTCCACCTGGCCCTGGGCAGGAGCTCCCGGCGCCAAGGCCGCGAGGGCGAGGACCAAGGGCGCCTTCCGCATCACGCCCTCCTCAGACCATTTCCTTGCCCGCGGCGCTCCCGAGGAGACCCGTCCCGACGGCGGCGGCCGCCTCGAGGGCGGGCTCGCCCTCGGCGTGGCGCGCCACGACGGGCCCCACGCCTCCGAGGAGGAGTCCCCCGACGGCGAAGAGGCTCGAGAAGATGCCGGTCAGCCAGCGGAGCGCGTCTCCCAGGGCGCCCTCCAGGGAATAGCTCAGCGCCATGCCCATGAGGAGGACGGCCAGGCCGAAGTATGCAAGCGCGATCCTCTTATAGGTCCTCATGTACCCATGATAGCGCTTGCCTCTCTCATCTTGCCGCGTCCCGCGCGGGCCTCGGGGCTCCGATGGCCACCAGGATGGCGGCGTAGTTCCTCACGGGCTCCACCACGACCCGTCCCCACTTCCCGGAGGCGTGGAGCATGTATCCGCTGCCGATGTAGATGGCCACGTGGTCGATCTCCCGCCCCGACTCGGAGAAGAAGAGCAGGTACCCGGGCCGGTACTCCCGCACGGGGACCGTGGCCCGGTACTGCTCCCGCGAGGTCCTGGGAAGGGGGATGCCCGCCCGGGCCATCACCCACCGGACGAAGGCGGAGCAGTCCATCCCCGTCCTCGGGTCCTCCCCGCCGTAGCGGTAGGGGATGCCCTGGGTGGCTTCCGCCACCTTCCACAGCCACTCCTCCCAGGGGTCCCGTTGCGCAAGCGCGGGCGTTGTGACCAAGAGGGTCAGCAACAAGAGAAGCGCGCGCGCCTCCATCTTCTCCTCCTTGCAAGCCGGCGGCTCTAGTCGTCGGCGGCTGGCTCCTCCCAAGGGATCCTCGACCGGGTGGGGGAGGTCTGTCGCACCCAGGAGAAGACGCCTGAGACCTCGCGCTCCGGGAGCCCCGCCTCGAGGGCGGCCGAGCCCAGAGACTCCTCCACCTCCCAGGCCTCGAGGAGCCCCATCCGCACCCAGGCCCACAGGGCCACGGCGTGACGCACGAGCTCCGTGTGCCTCGAGCCCTCGGGCGTTCTGCGCATGGCCTCGCTCCTCCCTCTGAGCTCGGCCAAGGCGTACGCCCGCCCCCTTCCGGCCCCGCGGGGCGCGGAGGCCGCCCCGGCCCGCCGGGGGGCGGTTCGCGGGGGCGGCTCCTCCCTGACGAGGAGGAGTCCCAGAAGCTCCCGCGAGGGGATCGGCAAGGCGGAGAGGTCCTTCAAGGGGCTTTCCCAGACGTACCGCCCGCCGGAGGGGTGGACGGAAGGCGGGGCCACCAGGTAGCTCCTTCCCAGCCCCCGCACGTCGACCTCCACCCCGGGGACGGCCCGGGCCCGGGCGGGGATCGCCCGGGCGTACTCCGGCGGGACGCGCGTCCACAGGTGAAAGCCCCCGCTCCCCGTGCGCGCCCGCGGAGCGGAGGCGAGGCTCGGGGAGATGAGGAAGAGGCCCTGCAGGGCCGTGGGATCGTCCCCGTCCAGGACGAGGACGCCCTCTGGGGGCAGGACGCCCACGTTGGCCTCCGGCGCGAGGCGCCAGGCGGCCCGGACCTTGTTCGGGTCCAGGGTGGCGTCCTTTAGCCCCCTGAGGAAGCCGAGCTCGGGCAGGACCAAGGGCTCTTTCCTCCCCGGGCGGACCGGGAAGACGGGGAGGCCCATCTCCACGTAGGCGAGGGCGGCCTCGAGAAGGGGGTTCACGGCTCTTCGCCCTCCACGCTGGGAAGAGTGAGGGAGAGGTAGGTCCGGCGGGGGCGGTCCTTAGGCAGGGGCTTCTCCTCGAGGTCCAGGGTGGTGAGGACCGCCACCTGTCTCTTGGCCCGGGTGAGGGCCGTGTAGACCACCCGCCGGGTGGCGAGGGGGCACTCGGGGAGCACCAGGATCACCGCGGGCCACTCGGAGCCCTGAGAGCGGTGCACGGTGATGGCGTAGCCCAGACTCGCTTGGGCCGCGGCTCCCTTGGGGATCTCCTTCAGGTCCTCCCCGGTGTCCAAGAGGAAGTGGGTGTCGCCTATGGCCTTCACGACCCCCACGGTCCCGTTCATGACTCCCAGCACGGGCCGGTTCTCGTCGAAGATCACCTTGTCGCCCACGTAGGCGAGGACGCCTCCGGAGAGCTCCAGCGGCCGGGAGCGCTCCTTGGGGACCACGCGCCGCACCACCTCGTTGAGGGCCTTCGTTCCGAGGGGGCCGGCGTGGATGGGGGTCAGGACCTGGACCTCCCAGGGGGAGAGGCCCTCCTGGAGGTAGTAGCGCACCAGGGAGGAGACGAGCGCGTGCACCTCCTCGGGGGCAGAGATCCTCCGGTAGAGGAGGTCGGCGGGGCGCTTGGCGAGGATCTCCCGCCACGGGCGCCCCTCGAGGGCGGCCTGGGCGGCCGCCAAGATGCCCCAACTCTCGCGGCTCTGGCGCCGCGTGGTCTTCAGGCGCACCGTGGGGACGCGGCCTACAAGGTCGGCGAAAGGCTGGCCCAGGCCGACCGGGGGCAGCTGGTCCACGTCCCCCACGAGGAGGAGCGAGGAGTTCGGGGGCAGGGCCTGGAGGACCTTCTCGAAGTCGGGCAGGGTGAGCATCGAAGCCTCGTCCAGCACCACGAGCCCGGCCGAGAGGGGGGTGAAGTCGGAGAAGGGCTCGTGCGGCCGGTAGCCCAGGGTGCGGTGGATCGTTTGCGCGGGGATTCCGGCGAGCTCCTGCATCCTCTGGGCGGCCTTTCCAGTCGGAGCCATCATCTGCACCCGCAGGCCCGCCTGCATGGCCGCCTTCACCGTGCGGGAGACGGTGTAGGTCTTCCCCGTGCCCGGCCCGCCGGTGAGAACGCCGATTCGGCGCCTGAGCACCTCCACCACCTTAGCCTGCTCGGGAGCCAGGCCCTGGGGCGGAGGGATCGGGGGGAGGCCCGAGGGCTCCACGGCGTTCTCCCAGACGAACCGCTCCATCTCCACCACCCGGGCGAATCCGGCGTGCCCCTTCACCACCACGAGCTGGTCCGAGGCCTCCTCGAGGGCCCGGGCGACCTGGTCCTTGGGCAAGGGGAGCTCGTCCAAGGGGACCATGGTGTCGCCCGTCCCGTAGACGCGGTCCTTGATCTCCTGAAGAAGGGCCCCCACCGGGCTGAGCCTTTTGCTTCGCGCGGCGAGGGCGAGGTAGTCCACCCCGGGCACTTGGCAGAGGAGGAAGGGGTCCCTGCGGGCGAGCCTCACCGCGGGCTCCCCCATCTCCTCGAGGGCGGCGGCGGCTTCCAGAGGGGTGAGGCCCAGGGCGAGGAGCTCCTCCATGGCCTGGAAGTACCACTGCCGGGCCCGGAGCTCCTCGAGGGACTTCCGCATCTGGTAGTGCTCGGTGGGGCCGAACAGCGGGTCGAGCGGCCGCTTGAGGAGGAGGTACTCGAAGGCCGCCGGGTCCTTGGCCAGGTTCAGGGCGCGGCGGTACCCGAGGGAGGGCGCGGCGCTGTAGACGGCCTGACCGAGCTCCCGCTCCGTGGGGGAAGCGCCTCCGGGATAGACCCTGAAGGCCCGCTCGTGCACGGGGTGGAGGAACCGCTTCCCCTTGCGGAAGACCCCCTCCACGTGGTCCCCTTTGGCGATCCGCCACGTGGGGACCCAGAGGCGGACCTCCCCCTCCTCTTTGGACCGCGCCAGGACGACGGTCCCCTCGCGGTAGCGCTCCACGAGGTCGTCCACCGTGGCGCTGACGAAGACCTCGGAGGCCACGGGAGCATTTTACCCGCCCGGCGGCGGCGAACGCCGGCGCTGGTATCATGTAGGCGGCTATGAACGGAAAGCGGCTTCTGGTTCCGGCTCTGGCGGCTCTTCTGCTCTCCTACTCTCCCGGCGTAGCCCAGCAGTACGGGGCGTACAGCGTGGTCACCTACGACATCAAGGCGCTCGCCTACCGCCCAGGGGTCATCTACGTGAGCCCCAAGTACATGACCGTCGTGGAGTTCTCTGAGCTCATCGACGAGCTGGGCACCAGCACCCCCTCGCTGATCCAGGTCCGGGTCAGCGACTCGGAGAACATGCTCTTCCTCCGGGCGCTCAAGAACGCGGGGTCCGGCGACCTGGTGGTGCGGGTGGGCGGGTACGTGGCCCTCTTCCGGGTGGTGGTCGACCCCAGGATGGAGCAGCCTCGCCGGTACGTGGTCACCTTTCCCAGCGTTCCCGCCCCTTCTCCGCGGCAGTCCGTAAACCCTAATCCCGCCCCTCGGCAAGAGCCCCCCGCGGCGGAGAGCCCCGCGAAGCCGAGGGGCGCGGCGGAAGAGGGGGCGGCCCGCGACGCGGCTCAAGCCCTTCCCTCCTGGCTCACGGCCCGGTTCACCCACGCCCGGAACGGCGACACCGCCGTCGTCTACTACGAGATCCGCAACCAGGGCCAGGAGAGCCTGAAGCTTTTGGTCACCAACCTCAACGTCCACAAGGGGGGCGTGGCGCTCCCCTTCCGCGTGGTGCGCACCACCTTCGGGCAGAACGTGGACGTGCTCGCCCCGGGCGAGTCGGCTACCGGGGCGATCCTCGTTCCCAACGCTCCCGACGGCGTGGAGGTCGAATGGCGGATCGAGGACCCCAAGGGGAACACCTACGTCCTCCGGACGCGGGAAGACTGACCCCCTTTCTCGCCTGGCTCGCCGCCTGGCGGGCTGTTCCCGAGTCCTCGCCGGTCCTCTTGGGCTGCGAGCGGGTCCTCGAGCGGGCCTGGCGGGCGGGATACCTCACCAGGGTGGACACCGTCGCCGGGCCGGCTTACGGGCTGAGCCTCGAGGGGGAGAGGCTCGTCGGGCGCCTCGCGGCGGTGCGGCGCATGAGCCTCGACGGCCTGAACCAGCGGGTCCTCCTCCACTTGGCCGCGGCTCAGCACGGAATGCCCGTGGTGGGCTTCTCCAGGAACGGGATCGCCGTGGAGGCCAAGGACCGGGTCCTCGTCCTCGGGTGGGGGAGCGGCGACCTGAAAGCGGGGCCGGTGGGCTCCGGGGCGGACTTCGAGGTGTCCCTGCCCAAGCAGGTGGACTTCGGGGAGCTCTCCCTGCCAGACGCGGCCTGGGTCGCCGTGGCCGGAGCGGTCCTCCCCCCGCCCACGGTGCCCATGCGGGGACGGTACTGGACCAGGACCCTGCTGGAGGCGGCCTTGGCCCTCCGGGCGGGGAAGACCCCCGCCGAGCTCGGACTCTCGGCCAGGCTGCTCCGGGCGACCCGCTGGTTCGTGAGGTCGAGGGCGGTTTGGGAGCGTCTCGACTCCCTTTTGGCGAGGAGGTGACGTGGGGCTCCTTGACTTTTTGCGGAAGCGGCGGAAGGCGGAGGTCCGACCGAGGCTCGGCGCCTTCATGACCTCCAGAGAGATGGAGGAGTGGTGGGCCCTCCTCAAGCGCGCCCCCGGGGCCGCCTTAGTGGCTCCGAAGGTCCCTCTGGTGCTCCTCCTCGAGGAGACCGGGGAGCTCGGCGAGGACCTCCTCTCCGAGGTGGTCCCCTACGTGGTGGTGAGCGCCCAAGGAGTGGCGACGCACGCTTACGTGCGCCGAGGCCAGGAGCACCTCTGGACCGCGCTTCGGGCCGCGGGTCTCGAGGTGAGCTTCGTAGAGGAGGCCCTGGAGAACAAGGACGTGGCTGAAGCGCCGCTGTCCGAAGCGGAGGGGAAGGCCGCGCCTCCTTCCTCTGCGGTCTCTCCCCCGCCCGCGGCCTCCCCGCCCTTCCGAGAAGGCGAGGCCGGAGAGGAAGAAGCGGAGCGGGAGCCCCCCCCGCAGGACCGGGAGGAGGAGAAGGAGGAGGGCGCGGACCTGTACGCCGACTTGGCCCGCGCCTGGTGGAGCGGGACGCTGGACCCCAAGACCCTCTTTCCCGAGCCCCCACTTCCCCCCGTTGGCGAGGGGGAGAAGGGGGAAGGGTCCCGGGCAGCCCCGGCGGAGTCCGCCCAAGCCCGCTCCCCGCGCCAGGCCCCAGCGGAGCAAAGGGAGCCCGCCTGCCCCCTGTGCGGGGCGTCCATGGTCTTGAGGACCGCCAAAAAGGGGAAGCGGGCCGGGCAGCAGTTCTGGTCCTGCTCCCGCTGGCCCGAGTGCCGCGGCACGCGGCCGTACCGCCCTCCTAAGGGGGCCTCCCAAGAGAAGAAGAGCGGAGAGTGAGGGCCGCTTTGGCCGTGCTAAACTCGGAGGCGACGGGAGGTGGTCAGTTTGCGCGCGGGAGCCCTGTCGCTTGCGTTTGTCCTCTTCTTTGGCCTCGCCGCGGCCTCGGACCCTTACGAGCCGGGGCCTGTCGCGGGGCTTCCTTGGTTCAAGCCGGAGGAGGTCCTCAAGGGCAAGTTGCCCTACGCGACCCTCTACCGCCTCGACCTCGTCCGAGAGGCTTTAAGGAACCCTGGCAAGAACATTTCTCACGAGTGGCACGTCCCACTGTCCACGCTGGAGGGCAGCCGGGCCGTGGCCCGAGACCTCGTGCGCGCTTGGCAGCGCCTCGAGGAGAGGACCTACTGGCACGTGATGAGCCGGATCCACTACACCTTCGGGACCACGGAGCTCGCCTGCAAGACGAGGGAGCTCCTCTGGTCCTGGACCCGCACGAGCTACGAGCTCAACCCGGCGCGCCCGGAGGTGGAGGTCGGGGTAGGGCCCGACCAGCTCCCCGCGGGCCTCGCCCCGCCGCTTCCCCTCAGGGAGGCGGCGGGAAGCGGCGCCCTCCGGCTCGACTGGTACAGCTACTTCCACGGAGGCTCGGCCCGCGTGCCTCCCTCCGACTACTGCGACGACCTCGGGAACGGCGACTTCCCCATCTTCCCCGTGATCAACGGGTCCTGCGTCAAGGTTTTGGGAGTCAAGATCTGCACCCCCGGCTACCCCGGGCCCCTCTTTATCGACATGGGCGAGCTCGAGGGGCGGGCCCGCCGGGGGATAGAGCACGCGGCCAAGGCTTACATCCCCGACTACGAGAAGGACGTCCTCGCGGCCGTGGCTCCGAGGGGGAACCCCTTGGACTTCGTGAAGGCTCTGAGCTCGGGTAAGGTCCAAGACCCGGAGGTCTTTGTCCCCACCGACTGGTCTGGGGCCCTCCTCGGCTCCGGGGCGCTCCTCACCCCGGTGGTCCGCTTGGTGGAGCTCCCCCAGGTGAAGGACGACCTCGAGGCCGTCTGGGACGCTCTCCAGAAGGCGAAGTACGCCGACGGCAAGCTCCAGTCCCTCAAGGAGCTCTACTACCTCCCCGCCTTGAAGAGCCTCCTCGACCGGGTGGGGCTCGGAGGCGCCCTTTCCCTTCCCTCCTTCGCCGAAGACGCCCGCTCGAGGGCCGTCAGCTTGCTCACCGGGCCGTCGTACAGGAGCGAGCTTGCGAGGGGAGTCTGGCCCCTGGAGGAGCTGAAGCGCTGGTTTCCCCCCTCGCGCCCCGAGGTCTACGAGGCCCTGGGGTACACCACTTACTTCCAGGTCTTTGGCCGCTTGGACTTCACCGTCCTCCCCGACCCCGGGGCCAAGTGGAACCCCGGCGAGTACGCCGGGTACAGCTTCGTGCGCAGCCTCCACATCTGGCACGTCCCGGTCATCGTCGACTGGGACCTGTGCTCCCTTGCCTTGTGTCCCGTCTCTTACCCCGACGTCCCCAACATACGGCCCATCTTCATCGCCCCGTACGAGATCTTTTACGTGGGACCCCGCTACTACTACGACTGGGTCTCCGTGCCGGAGAGCTACCCCATTCCCAGGGTGAAGGGGATACCCCTCGGGACTCCCGTGCCTAGGTGAGCTCCAAAGAAGAGCGAGGGGGCCTTTCGCCCCCTCGCCTTTCTCCTCGTTACTCCTCCTTGACCAGGGGCGGGTAGCGCTTGGGCTTTCCCGGATAGTAGTAGGCCTTCAGGGAGAGCCAGAGCCTCTTGTCGGCGATGTAGCCCGGTGGAAGTTTGGTGACGGCGAACCGCTGGAGCCTGTAGAGGGCGTAGCCCGTGAGCAGGGCGGCGAAGACGGCCCCCAGGGCGCCGAGGCGGACGGAGGCCACGCTGCCCACGAGGAGGGAGAAGGCGGCGATCATGAGGATGGAGGTGGGGTCGAAGATCGCCTTCGGCTCCAGATCCGGGGCCTCGAGGAAGCGCGTCTCCGCCGCCTGCGCCTCGTCCCGCTCCTCGGCCGTCATGGCCTTTCTCCGCCTCCCTCAGGCCTTAGAAGCAAGCGCTCAGGCCTTCCGAGCGCACCTGGTTGGAGAAGTAGGCTTTCCCGATCGCGAGGACGACGGCGGCGATGAGGGAGAGGAACATCCAGCGGAGGGCCCCCCGCCCGCCGAAGGCCAAGGCCACGATGCCGATCCCGAAGGCGACGGCGATGAGGAGCCAGGAGAGCGGGCCGAGGAAGAACTTCGCGGCGGCGCAGAGGTACTGGGAGGCGCTTGCCGTCGCCGTTGCGATAATGTTCTGGGCGAACGCCTGCCCCAGAAGGACCCCCGCAGCCGCCCCGAGGACGGCCGCCTTCTTCCCGCGCGTGGTCTCCAGGTCCCGCCGCGCCGCGTCCCTCTGGGCGTAAGCCCACGCCAAGGCCCTGGTGCCGAGCTGCCACAGCGCGTTTCGCATTCCGACCTCCCGAAGAAAGTCTACCCCGATTTTAGGCGCCTTTCCCCTCCTTCGCAAGCCCCCTGGAAGCGGAGCTCTCCGCCTTCTCCCCGCTTCTTTCCAGCGCCTCTGAGAGCCACTCGATGTGCCAGGCCCGCACCGCGGCGGGGAGGCTCCCGAGCTCCTTCGCCATCTCCCGCCTGCGCACCTGCTCCGCGGGGGAGGTGCCGAAGGCCCCGAACTCGTAGCCGGAGGGAACGTAGCGGAGGAAGTCCCCCTCGAACCGCCCCGCCACCTTGAGGAGGAAGAGGAACTCTCCCTTCCCCGAGAGCGTCCCGTACTCCTCCACCACGTCCTGGGGCAGGTCCAGGACGCGCCGCACCACGGGCCCCTGGTTGTTGGCGGGGAGGAGGAAGAAGTAGGTGCTGTTCTCTATGATCCCCTTGGCGTTGCCCGTGACGAAGTCGTCGAGCTTCTGCGTGCAGGAGAGGGCCCCCGCGTTGTAGCGGCGGAGCCTGCGGTAGAAGTCCTCGATAAAGCGGGCGGCGTAGGGCGAGGCGAGGAGGCTCCACACCTCGTCGAACACGAGGAGCTTCTTCTCCGCCGGGTTCCTGGCGATCCTGCGCCAGAGGAGGTCCATCAGCAGCAGGAGGCCGACCCGCTCCAGCTCGGGGGACTGGCTTATCCCGGTGGTCTCGAAGTAGATGACGTTGGACTCAAGGTCCAGGGTGGTCTCGCCGTCCAAAAGCCTCCCGTAGGGGGTCTGGCCCGTCCAGAGGGCGAGGGACTGGGCCATGGTCCGGGCGAGCTGCCGGTCCTCCTCCGTCATCGCCTGGCCGAAGGTCTCCTGGGTGGTGACGAGCACCCTGCGGAAGTCGGAGAGGGTGGGGGTCCTGAGGACCCGTTTGACCTCTCCGTCCGGGCCGCGGACCTCCTGGAGGTGGCTCTGGTAGAGGCGCTCGATGGCGGCGAGGAGGATGACCGTCTCCTTGGCCTCCGTCTCCGGGTCCGCAGGAGGGAGCATCTGCTTGAAGAGGGAGAGGAGGAAGAACTTCTTTTCCTCGCTCGGCTCCGTCTCCCCGGGGGGCAGGTCGAAGGGGTTGATGGTGAACTCCCCGCCGGGGGCGAAGAAGATGATCTGCCCGCCCATGAGCTCCGCCAAGGGGACGTAGCCCCCTCCCTTGTCGATGATGGCCACGAAGCTGCCCTCCAAGAGGAAGGAGGTGATGTACGACTGGGTGAAGAAGGTCTTCCCGGTGCCGCTCCCGCCGACCACCACCCCGTTCCAGGCCGCGGCCCTGGGGTCGAAGGGGTTGAGGCCCACGAGGCTCCCCTCGCGGGAGACGTACCAGGCGATGGGCCGCGGGCTGCCCCGCCAAGGCGTCCTCGTGGGCACCATGTGGGCCGCGTTGAGGTCGAGGTAGGACCACCTCCGGGGGAAGCTGCGCCCCGAGAAGGGGGCGGCGGAGAGCCAGTACTCGAAGGCCGCAGGCGGGCCTTTGACCGCGCGGGCGTTCGGCAAGGTCTGGAGTTGCCCGTAGACCCTCGAGGCCCGGGCGTTCAGGTCTTGCAGGGAGGCCGCCCTGAGGAGGACCATGGCCCCCACCTCGAGGACGTGCTCCCCCGTCTGCGCCCGCCGCTCCAGGCCGCGGGCCAAGGTCTTGGCTCGGACCACCATCTCCGGGTCCGCCCGGTTGCCCATGTCGGCGGCCATGTTCTCCAGACGGACCCGGATGGTGTTCAGCTTGGCGGCGACCTCGAACTGGTTGACCTTGGCGAACTCCAGGGCGAGGACGAACTCCCCCTCGAGGTCCATCAGGCGGTCCAAGAGCCCGGGGAAGGTGGTGGAAGGACCTTTGACCAGGAGGACGGGGGTGATCCAGGCGCTTCCCACCCGGATCTTGTCCTCGAAGCGGTTGTCCACCCTGCTCCGGAGGACGCGCTCCTGGACCGTCTCCCCGTCCCCGGGGCGGAGCCCCTTGAGGGAGGGGTTGTAGTAGGCGTAGAGGACGTCCTCGATCTCCTCGGTGGACATGCGGGCGGCCTGGACCTCCGCGGCCGTCATCGCCTGCTCCACCGCCTCCACGACGCTCGCCACCTCTTGCTTCAGGGCGGAGAACTCTTCCCGGGTGTAGCTCTCCTTCGCCCCCTTGCGGAGGTACGGCGTCCAGGTCACGGTCATGTAGGTGCGCCAGCTCCTGAGCGCCCCCTTCGCGGCCAGCAGCCTGAGGGTGTCGATCCGGGCGGCGTTGGCGTCCTTGACGGCCCCCTCGGCCCGCTCCAAGAGCTCGAGGTAGTCCCGCGGGAGGACCAGGTCGCCCTCCACCGCCTCGATGTAGAGCCGCAGGACGGCCTCCTCGGGGAGGGCCTGGCGGAGCATCAGGGCGAACCTCTCGAGGCTCGCGGCGTGGCGCTCCCTCGGCCTCAGGCGGGAGGGGGGGAAGTAGAGGTGGAAGGCCACCCCCACGCGCCCGTCCTCGAAGAAGACGATGCCGTCCCGGACGGCCCGGATGGGCACGAGCTCGGCCAGGAAGCCATCGCCCAACACCCTCTTACCTCCCTTCCCAGGGCGTGGCGTTCAGGTCGAAGGTCCAGGTGGGGGCTTCTGGTTCCGTCCAGCTCGCCCGGTAGACCCGGCTCGAGGTCAGGTAGAGGACCTCGTAGGCGGGCCCCTTGGGCAGCTCGACCGTCAGCTCGCCCGCCGCGGTCTCGGCGGCCACGGGGACGAATCCTGTCGAGCAGTAGGGCTCGTTCAGGACGGGGGCGAAGGCGGGCTTGGCTAGGCACACCACGACCCGGTCTTCGGGGTCCAGGGGGGCGTTCAAAAAGGCCAGCTTGGGGGAGACCTTCAAGCGGGCTTCCGCGTCCAGCTTGACCTTGACCGGGTAGTCGAGGGCCCCGCCCAGCTGGACTTCCTTCTCGAAGTAGGCGTAACCGTCGTAGAGCCCCTCGAGCAGGACCTTGCTCCCGCCCTGGACCACGGGCGCCCTCAGGCGCGCCAGCCCTTCGCTCACCGGAACCTCGCCTTTCGCCAGAAGGGCCCCTTCTTGAGCGCTTCTCGCCTCGTAGCGCACCGCCTCGAGGGGGTCCGGAGCCTCCACGGCCACCTCGACGGAGCCAAACACTCCCTGGAGGCCGCAGGCCCCCAGGAGCGCCGACACGCCCACCAGAAAGAGAAAAGCCGGCCGCTTCACGAACCTTCACCTCCCTGCTGTGCCCTCACCTTCCTGCTGTGCCCTCTTGGCCAAGGTCTCCCGCCAGTAAGTGTACACGGCGAGGACCTTGCGCACGTAGGCCCATCCTTGGGCGTCCACCCCGCTCTCGCGCACCCGGGTGGGGCCTCTGTTGTAGGCGGCTAGGGCCAAGATCCAGTCCCCAAACTCCAGGTAAAGCTGCCGGAGGTACTTCGCCGCCGCGTAGAGGTTGTGGTCGGGGTCTTTGAGCTTGGCCGGGTCCACCCCCAAGGCGGCCGCGGTGGCGGGCTTCACCTGCCCCAGGCCCACCTCGCCCGCCCTTCCCAAGGCCTCGGGGCAGTAGCGGCTCTCCACCCAGACCACGGCTCCCAGGAGGAGCGGGTCGAGGCCGAAGGCCCGGGCCCAGTACTCGACCCGGGCGTGGAGGGAGGAGTCCGGGTACCCGCAGGCCGCGGCCTTCGCGGCCAAAAGCGTCAGGAAGACGACCAGGGGGCGCATACTTCAGGGAGTCCCTCCCGTCTGCCCTTGGATGAGGCTCGCCGCTCCTGTGAGCACCCAGACCTCGGACCCCGCGTTCGTCACCACCGCGCGGACCAGGGCGGTGGCGTCCTGAGGGGGAGCTACCGTCTGGCCGATCCGCCCCAAGGCGTAGGCCCAGAAGGGGGCCGCCTGGAACTCCGTGGCCACTCCGCCTCCGGGAATGAGGGAGACCGTGGTCTGGTTGTTCAGGGCCCGGACCCAGTCGGCGAGCCCCCCCACGGCGGCGCGCACCAGGTCGGCGGCCAAAGCGGGGGCGATGTCCACGACTTCGCCCCGGACCCCGAACTGACGGTCCTTCGCGTCGAAGGCCACCGCGTCCGCCGCCACGGGAGCGCCGTCCAGAACTCCCTGGGTGAAGACGACCGTGGCCCGGCCGTTGGCGGAGAGGGTGGCGAGGCCGAGGAGGAGCAGGCGGCCGCAGGAGGGCTTGCCGCACCAGTCCCCGACGGCCTCGAGGAGCACCGGGCTCGCGAGCCCGGGAGAGGCGAGGACCCCGGTGACGAGCTTCCCCTTGAAAAAGAGGCCCGGGGGTATGGGGCCGCCCTCTGCCGCTTCGAGTCCTTGCTTCCCCGCGGGGCCGGAGGGGGCGAAGAGGGGGAGGGGGAAGGCGCTCTCCGGGGCCGCGGGAGCCTGGACTTCTCCGCCTTCCGCGCCGCCGCCCTGGGCGGGGGCCTGCGGCGAGGACGGGGACCGCTTCCAGAGGACCGTGAAGTCTTCGACCTGGCCCGGCCTCGCGTAGTGGTCGGACTGGGCGAGGCCGGAGAGCGAGGCCGCGAGGACGAGAAAGGCCGACAGCAGCCTCATCCCGCCACCTCCTCGAGGGAGAAGCGCACCACCCGCACCGGCTTCGGCCAGCCGAAGGCCCGCACGTCCCGCTCCCGGGCGGGGCTCGTCACTCCCCAGAGCTGGCCGTCGTAGCGGAGCCTGTAGGTCTGCACCTTGCGCCGCATCTTCGGCCTGGAGTAGCCCACGTCCACCTCCACGGCGTACACCCCGTCTTCCAAGACCGCCTCCGCGTCGGGCACGACCTCCCCGACGCTTTCGGGGTAGCGCCACCTCTCCTTCGGAATCCCGAGGACCCACCGGAGGTGGGCGGTCATCCCCAGGTGGAGGAGGTAGGAAGCCTGCCTGCCCGCGTATTCGGGGAGGACGTAGGCCTCCACCCTCCCCACCAAGGGGACGGGGAGGAGGAGCTTCACGCGGCCTTGGGTCTCCGCTCCGTACCTCTTGACCGTCCCTGCGAGAACCACGGGGTCCTCTCTCACGACCCCCCTCCCGTGGCCTCGTCCATGATCCGGACGAGGCGGTGGATGAGCACGAGGGTTTCCGTCAGGATGAGCCCCATCACCGCCAAGTAGACCCCATAGGGGGCGAAGAGCACGAGGAAGGCGGCGATCCGCCCGAGCCAGGGAAGCACTTTGAGGTAGGTCTCCGCCATCGCGATCACCTGCGCCTCTGCCCGCCTGTGAGACCCCTGACGATCGTCTCCGGCGAGAAATTGAAGGGAAGAGCGGTCCGGCGGACCTTGTCTAGGTCCGCCTTCGCCCTGGAGACTTCCTGCGGGGGAAGCTCCGCCAAGTCGTCCCACCTGGCGCCCCAGGCCACCGGTTCTCCGTCCACGAAGAGGTAGTAGCGGGGCACGAGGCCGAGGTAGAGCCTGGCTCCCGCGAGGTAAAGGCCGAGGTAGTAGCTGAGGTCGTCCAGGTACGTGTAGGAGGAGGTGTACAGGTGGACTGTCACCCCGCGGTTCAGGGCCTGGAGCATGGCCTGGGCGAGCGCCCGGTCCCTCAGATACCCCCCCACGTAGACGACCTCGCCCTGCGCCTCTCTGACCGCTTGGGCGAAGAGAAAAGGCGGCTTGCCCAAGGCCAAGGAGGCGAAGGCGAGGAGTCCCAGGAGGGCGGGCCTCACACGGTTCATTTTAGCGCCGCGAGGAGACCTCTCCCCGGGTTTAGACTCCTGGCCGCCCCCCCACGGGCGCGCCGAAGCGCTCCGCCCCGCCGCCCACGGTCCGCAAGGAGAAGGTCACCACCGAGATCATGGCGACGGCGAGCACGGCGGCGAGCACGGTGGCCCCTCCGGTGAGGAGGGTCATGGTGAACAGGATGTTGCGCAAGGAAGCCGTCAGGCGGGCCTGGACCGCCGCGATGAGCCCGGTGGGAGCGTCCGTGAGCTGCGAAGCCACTCTCGTGGCCTCAAACCGGGCCTTGGAGATGTCGTGGATGCACTTGTCGATGTCCCCTAGGGAGACCACGTACCGTGTGCCGCTGGGCATCGCGGCGGGGTTGGTGCCGCTGAAGGTGCAGGACTTCGGCGTGGCCATCACGGTCTTCCCGGCGGTGCCGACCGTGAGGGAGTACTCCACGTACTGGTCCACGTCGGGCATCGTGCCGGCGAAGCCCACCTCCACCCAGCGCTCGTTCGGGTTCGTGGGGCTCACGAGCTCCCCCTGGATGGCGGCGTTGCGGAAGGCTCGCCAGGCCTCGAGCTTGGCCTCCATGCTCTTGATGCCCGCTTCCACCTGCGGGTAGTTGTCGTTCAGGCTCTTCACTTCTTTCCTGAGCTCCTCCACCTGGGCTTTGAGCTCCTTGTCCTCGGGCAGGGCCTTCTCGATCCTGGCGGCCACCGTGTTGAAGAGGACGGCGGCGGAGGCTCCAAAGGCCACGGCGGAGAGAATCAGCGCGAGGTAGACGCCCAAGACGAGGCCGGCCAGGCTCGGTAGGGCCTTTTCGGTGGAGCGGAAGAGGAAGAGGGCGGCGGCCAGGGGGAGGAAGAAGGTCGCCGCGTAGGTCATCACCACGCTCAGGTAGATGATGGCCGCGTGCGCCCCGAGGAGCACGAGGAGGGCGACGAAGAGGCGAGACGTGGCCTGCTCGTAGACCGCGGCGAAGGACTTGGTCGCTTGGTTGGCCAAGTCCAAGGTCCTGCACAGGGCGCTCACGCCGATTCCCACGAGTCCTGCTGGGGAGGGACCCTGACCCGAGCACGCCCCCTTGAGAAAAGGAAGAGCGCCCATGATGGCGTCCCCGGTGGCCCAGTTGAGGAACTCCCACTCGGCCCGCTTCACCGCGAGGGTGTGCAGGGCTTGGTCGATCCGGGTTATGGCCACGTAGATGGGGCCGCCGCCCGTGGTGGGGTTGCCCATGAGCCACGCGCTGTAGAAGCCGCCCGGACCGTACACGGCCGAGTAGAGGTCGTGGTAGAGCCTCCAGAGGGGAGCGCTGTTCGCGTCCTTTCCCACGAGTCCCCCTGCGCTCCCCACGGCGATCGCCATGACGAAAAAGCGCACTAGCTTGCCTGAAGCGGACCTCCAGTCGGCGAGGAGAGCGAGCTCGCTCACCAAAAGCCCGAAGGCGACCGCCCCGATCAGGTAGGCGAGGAGCCGGACGAGGACGTCCACCCCGGCGGCCCTGGTGCCGTTGTAGAGGTACTTCCAGAAGCTCGCCACGTCGGGGACGAGAAGCCTCAAGAGCTCTGTGGACTCCACGGCTCACCTCCTAGGGACCGCAGACGGGGCTTCCTCCCGAGTAGAAGTTGCAGGCGGCCTTGAAGAGGGCCCTCATGGGTTCGATGTCCGCCTCGGCCCGCTCCACCATCTGCTCCCAGGTGCGGTTTATCGTCTCCTCGGAGGTCGCCATCCGCACGGGCTCTCTTACCTCCTCCGAGAGGCGCGTTACCGCCTCCTTGAGCTCCATCGTGGTCATCGCCTGGACCTTGGACTGCTGCACCAGGAGATCGGCGATGTAGGGCATGTAGATGGCGTTCTGTTCCATAATGTCCGCCAGGGCCTTCACCTGTAGCTCGAGGAGCGCCCGGTCGCTCGGCGCGCTAGCCGCTTCCTCCCGGTACTGCTGCGCTTTCCCTTTTTGTCCGGTGACGGGGTCGTTGGCGGTGACCTGGGTAGCGGCTTCGGCGAGCTTCTGCGCGACCTCTGCTTGCCCGGACAGGGCCTGGCGGACGGCTTCGCGGGAGGCCGCCTTCTCCGCCTCCTTCGCGGCCTCCTCGGCCGCGGCTTGGGCTTCGGCGAGGGCCCGGGCGTTGTCCTCGGCCCGCACGGCTTCAGAGGCGAGCTCCGCCGTTTCCTTCAAGGACTCCTTCGTGGCGGACTCCTTTCTGCCGAGCTCCGCGGCGTCCGCGTAGGCGAAGTCGGCCTTCACCTCGCTCGAGCCCTCGTCCTTCAAGGCGGGCGCAGAGGTGGCGATGTTCAGGGAGGAAGCGGGCACCCGGGGCGAGGCTCCCGAAGAGGATTGCAGGGACTTGTAGATCTCGTTGTAGGCGCTGGCGTAGGCCAGGTTGTAGACCTCCCCCGCCATGAGGTAGGGGAGGTTGAGCACGGTGTTGGCCTTGTCCGCGAGCTCACCGAGGAAGTCGCTCACCATCCCCACGGGGCCCCTCGTCGCCACCCCGAGCTCCTCGAAGACCCCGTCGATGGTGCCTCGGATGAGGTTCTGCAGGGCGAGGCGCCCCGCCTCCTTCAGAATGTCCGCTGCGCTCTGGTAGCGCTTGTAGACGCTGTAGGCGCGACAGAAGCCCTGGAGGTCTCCGAGGCTGCCTATGGGAAAGGCGAAGTTCTCGAGGGGCGTGGAGAACCCCAGGCTCCCCGAGCCACACACGACGGGCGCGATGGCGTCGAGGACTCCGCCGAGGTCCAAGGCGAACGCGGGGGAGAGGCTGAGCGCGAGAGTCGCCGCCAGAACTTTAATCCTCTTCCTCACGGCCCCCTCCTTCGCTTTCCTTTGGGGGTTCCTTATCGCGTTGCAGGGCCCGGTACCACTCGGAGAGGTCGAGCACGAACTCGAAGAACCCCCTCCGGTTCTGCAAGCGGACTTCCCGTCCGAACCTCCTGGCCTTCTCCATGGGGATGCCGAGCTCCGCGAGGACGTTCTGGTGGAGGACGAGGCGGCGCTCTTGGTACTTCCCCACGGGCTCCTCCCCGGGGCGGTAGAGGGGGTGGTCGAGCACCCTGTACCCGTTGGCCTCGAGCCATTCCTTGATGCGGGACAGGGCGTCGGCGTACTCCACGAGGTCGGCGTGGGCGGCGAGGAAGTCCTCGAGGGCGGACCCTACCAGCCCCACCACCGTTCCGCCCTTTTCCACCTTCACCCACTGGGCGCGCTGCCACTCCGCCGCCTCCTTGGGCAGGAGGCCGGCCGGAGGCCGGATGGAGATCTTCGTGACCTGGCCGTTCTCGGGGTTCCTGTGCACCTTGATCCCGCCGCCGCGCGCGAGGGACTCCTCCACCCAAGCCATGAGCCGGGCCTTCGGCTCCTCCGCCGCCACGGCAGCGGCCGCTTCGGTCCCCTCTTCGCCCGCGGTGAGGTAGCGGCTGATCACGTACTCCGCGGCGAAGTTCTCCGACACCGCCCTCAGGGCGTCGAGCTGCCGCTCGATCGCCACGACCTCGCGGGCGAGCCGCTGCAGCTCCTTGGGGATGCCGGCTCCTCCGTTCGCGGCCTCGTCGATGCGGGGGGCTTGGGCCACGAGGGGGTCGCCCACGCTGAAGCGGAGCACCACGTGCCCCTCGGGGAGCCCCCCGATCTCCTCCGGGGAGAGCAGGGGCACCCGGTTCAAGCGGTAGCTGTGGGAGAAGGAGCTCCACGGCCGGGAGAAGTCCAGCAGGTGGGGGTCGTGCTGGCCTTCCGTCTCCACGTAGGCCGAGGCGTAGCCGAGGGCCTCGCTGAACCGTTCGGCGTCCCGGTCGCTGAGGCCCGGGAGGAGGATCCAGGTGTTGCAGTTCGCCATGATGGACTCGAGCTCCTCCTCCTCGTAGCGCTCGAGGCCCTGGGCGATGGACTGGAGGGCGAGGACGTAGGCCACCCCCCGACTGCGCATGGTGGAGAGGTTGTCCGACATGCGGGGCAGGTAGCCGAGGTTGGTGAACTCGTCCAAGTAGACCTCCACGGGGACCTTCACCCGGCCCCGCTCCTTGCTCTCCTCGATGAGCACGGAGTCGAGGTAGCGCTTGAAGAGCTGCAGGAAGAGCTGTCCTCCCCGGTCCTGGAGCTTGTCGTGCGGGATGCCGAGGTAGAAGACCGTGGGCTTTTGGGCGATCTTCCTGAGGTCGATCTCGTTCTCGCCGTAGCTCGTGGCCCGGTCCAGAAGGGGGTCGCTGAAGACCCCGAGCTTGCCCACGAGGCCGGCCACGATGCTCGCCTGGTCCCGCTCGCTCAGGCTGAAGAAGAACCCCAGGGCGGTCTGCGCGTCCGCTGCGTTTCTGCTCAGGTAGTCCCTGAGGGACTTCGCCCCGAGCTGGCACTGGTAACGGATGTGCCCCAAGGAGCCGCGGCCCTTAGCCTCGAGGTGGATCAGCCAGAAGACCAGCTCCCGCTCGATGTTCTCGTAGTAGGTGGTCACGCTCCCCTTTTCCTTGACGGGGATGATCACCTCGGCTAGGGCCCGGGCGATTTCGGGGTCCTCGGCTCCTTTGAGCAGGGGCAGGCGGGGGGAGCGGGGGTCGTAGGGAAGGTAGAGCATGACCTCGTGTCCCTGCTTCTCGAAGTACTGGACCATGGAGAGGAGGGAGGTGTCCGGGTACTTGAGGTCGAGGATCACCGCGCTCCGCCCTTCTTTGGCGGTATAGGCAAGCATGGGACGGATGAGCCGGCTCGTCTTCCCCGCGCCGGTGGACCCCACGATCAGGGTGTGGCGGAACCTCAGGTCCCTCGGGTACCGCAGCACCTTGCCGTCCTTCACCCCGAGGTAGCTGATGCCCTTGGTGAGGTCCGCCCAATCTTCGCGGAACCGGGCCGCGCCCGGGAGCTTGCTCGGCCGCTGGCTGGCCCCGCGGCCGTAGGCCACGGCCGCCGCGACCGCGAAGAGGCCGAAGCCGGCGACGGGCAGCCAAGGGGAGAAGGGCAGGGCCTTGGGCATCACGGACCGGCACACCGCGTCCACGACACAGGAGACGGCGACGCTCAGGGGATCGTTGGGGGGGATCCTCAGGTACCCGGCCCAACCGGCGCGGGCGAGCCTCTCCCCGGCGACGAAGAGGAGGTAGCCCTCGAGGGCGAGGGTCAGGAGGCCGAGGGCCAGAAAGATCCTCGCCGCGCGGAAAAAGCGCTCGCGGCGCTCGATGAGGGCCGTGGTGTTCGCGGGCAGCCTCTGGCTAGCCATGGCGCGACCGTCTGTGGATGAGTGTACCGAATCCTCTCGGCGCAGACAAGCGAGGCCGCGCGTCGACCCGCCTCAGGGAGCCCGGGAAGCGCCGGGAGCGGCGAGGCGGGGGGAGGGACGCGCCCCGGTATACTCTTAGCGGGATGGCCAAGCTTCCCGAGGAACTGAGGCGCGAGCTCGAGGCCGCCCTCGGGCACCCGGTGCCCGAGGAGCTGACCCCCGAGGACTTCAAGGTCCTGGGGCGCGAGGTCAGCGCGAAGGCTCCCGCCCTCTTCCGCCCCTTGGCGGACGCGGTGAGCGGGGAGGCGGTCGCGGCGGCGAAGAAGAGGCCGGAGGTGCGCACCGCGCCCCCTCCGGGCTACGCCCGCTTCTTCTACGTTCGGGACAAGGACGGTAACTGGGTGCCTTCCCGCCTGAGGTACGCCCTGCTGGGCGCTTTCGTTGCGGGCCTCCTCTTCCTGTTTCTCTACGTGATGTTGCCCTCTTCTCCTCCGCCCCAAAGGTCCGCTCCGCCCCCCCAATCCACCCCGCCTTCCCAGACGGCGGCCGAAACTCCCCCCGGGGCCCAGGCCCAGGCGGCGGAGGCAGAGAGGGTGCCGCCTCCTCCCGTGGTCGGAGCCCAGACAGGCGGAGCGGGCGCTTCCCCTTCGGGGGCGGCGGCCGGAGGAGGGACCCCGCCCCCCGCTTCCCCTGAAAGCGCGCTCCCAGGACCCGACGTCGCCCTTCCCCCGCCCCCGGACTACGTGCCCCCGCCGGGCGCCGGGACGGAGCAAGTCGCTGGCTTGACGGTGCTCTACAGCCGCAACACCCCCGCGAGCGGCCAAGGCGAAGGCGGCGGAGCGACCTCGGAGGGCGCCGCCTTCTACGTCCGCCCCCGCCCGGAGGGCGGCGACGCGGTCCAGCTCGCCGTCCCCTCCAAGGGGGGGACTGAAGGGGGCGAGGTCTCCGGAGGCGAAGCTTACCTGTGGCGGCGGCAACAGCCCGAAGGCGAGGGCGGGGGGCTTACGTTCTTCTCCTTCCGCGAGAACGAAAGCGGAGGGGAGACCGGCGCGCTGTTCCTCGCCCCTTCTCGAGGAAGCGGGCAAGGGCAAGGGAGCGAAGGCGCCGGCCTCTTACTGGAGAAGCCCAAGGGGGAAGGCGGGGGGGAGGTCCAGATCATCTGGAGGCGAGAGGAGAGGCAAGGAAACGAAGCGGGTGGTGTCGTACCGCCCTCCGCCGGGGAGCGGGGCGCGGCGGGACGGGAGGAGCTTCCCGCGCCCTCTCCGCAGCAAGGTCCCACGTCCACCGGGGCGCCCGGCGGCGGCCCGGAAAGCCCGGCGCCTCCCGGGCCGTGATCTACCGGGACTGGCGGCGCGGCGCCCGCGCCGCCTTTTCTACGTGCGGGGCCAAAGCCAGTCGGGCGTACTCGGCGATGGTCCGCAGCACGCGCATCTTGGACGCTCCGCGCTTCGCCTCATAGCGGATGCGTATGGGAAACTCCTCCACCCGCGGCGGGGGAACGAGGGTCCTCGCCCTGAGGAGGAGTTCGGTCTGGGCGGTGAAGCCGGAGGCGGCGAACCAGTCGGGGTAGGCTTCCCGGTAGCGCCGTAGGAAGTCCGCCCGGTACACCCGGTAGCCCGAGGTGTAGTCCCTCACCCCGGGGATGGGGTGGAGGAGGCGGAAGAGCTCCCGGGCCCCGAGGGAGAGCACGGCCCGGTAGGCGGGTAGGCCGCTCACCCCGCCTCCCGGGGCGTACCGGCTCCCGATGGCGATCTCGGCGCCCCCTTCGAAGAGCGCCCGCGCCGCCGCGACTGACCTCGGGTCCATGGTGCCGTCCGCGTCCATGAACACGGCGAGGTCGTCGTCCTCGAGGTTCTCGGCGGCCCAGTTCAGGAGCGTCCGGAGGGCGGCGGCCAGGCCCAGGTTCCGGGGGTGGACCAAGACCAAGGCGCCGAGCCCCTCCGCCACCGCGGCCGTCCCGTCCGTGGAGCCGTCGTCGCAGACGACCACTCTGCGGTATCCCGCCTCCAAGGCGGGGCGCACGAGCCCGGGGAGGTTCTCCGCTTCGTCTTTGGCGGGGAGAAGAAGGGTCAGCTTCACGTCCTCATCTTAGCGGCGTGACGATGAGACTCCTCACGGGGTGGACTCCCGAACGTAGATCACCTGTACGCTCCAGACGTCCCTCTGGAGCGTGGGCCAGCCTGGCGGCGCCAGGCCGACGTCCGGGGAGAAGCGGGGGTCGTAGGAAAAGCGGAGCTGCCAGCCGGAGGTGCCGTCGGGAGAGAGGAAGCTCCGGTAGTTCTGGGCCAGGAACGCCCCTTGAAGGTAGACCTCCCCTAGGCCCACGCTCGAGGGGTACCCCTCGGGGCCGAAGGTGCCGTTCGGCGCGGCCGCCGCCAGGGTGAGGTAGACCTTGGGAGGCGCGGAGGAAGCCAGGTAGACGCTCCCCGTCTCGGAGTAGAGCCCGAAGACCCCGGCGGCGCTTCTGTTGGGGCAGTCCGAGGGGACCGGGCGGCCTTCCTCCACAGTAGCTGCGCCCAGGCACGCCGGGCTCGAGGAGAGCAGGTCGCCGAGTATGCGGATGTCCCCCCTGGCCCGGAGGGTGAAGGGGGTGCTGCCCTCGAGGTTCGGCACCCCCACTTCCCCGGAGACGGCGAGGCTTCCTCCGACCCGGAGGAGGGCTCCTCCCGGAGAGGGATCGTAGACGGTTCCCCACGGGCGCACTTCCACGCGTCCGTCCCGGGAAACGTAGATCTGGTAGCTCACGCCCGCGGGCGTGGCGAGGTCAATGCGCTGCACCGGGGTCCCCCGCGGAAGCTCCAGGCCGCCGCCGGGGTACTCCTCGATGCGCAGGAAGGCAGTGTAGGAGCCTCCGGCGGCGTAGTCCACCGTGGGGGCCGGGCTGCTCTCGGGCGGGGTGAGCCCCGGGGCGTTCCAGTCCACGCCTCCGGGGAAGCGGGGACAGGAGGCCCCGTAGCAGGGCGAGAAGGGGGAGGGGGCCATGCTCTCCGGGGGAACGGGCCCCACCTCGGCGAAGCCCACGGGCTGTTTCCCGCCCACGCACCCCGAGGCGGAGACCGCGGTGCACCTTCCGGTGGAGAAGCCCGCGAGGAAGAAGGGGCCGGGAAGCTTCGTCCACCGCAAACCGAAGTTCGGCGTTCCGCTCACGTGAACGAGGCCCTCGTAAACTTCTCCCCCAGAGAAGTAAGCCGGGGAACCGTCGGGCTGGTACCCGCTTCCCAGGTAGACCTGCATCTGGGTCGCGGGTCCTCCGCCCGCCCGGAGCCGCAGGACCCCCTCGACGACCTGGGTCCTGCGGTTGGCCTCGAGGGAGGCCTGGAGGACGGCCACGAAGGGGACCTCGTAGGTCTCGAGGTTCCCGGGGGCGCCTTCCGTCCGGCGGGGCGGAGGAAGCCGGAAGCCGCTGGGAAGGGCCTGCCCGCAGGCGGTGGGCAGGAAGTGGACGCGAGCGTCCACGCCCCCCACCTTCTTGTTGCAAGTCTGGGCGTCCGCCTCCGACTGCAGCTGCCCCAGAAGGGGCGAGAGGGCGAGGGCCACGGAGGACTGGGTGCTCCCCCCGAAGGCGTACCCGCTTCCCGACATGTTCGCCGCGGCCCAGCTCCGGGCGGCGTCGGCCAAGGCCATGAACACCTGTTCCAGGAGAGGGCGCGCCCCGAGGACGCGCGCCTGGTTGTAGGCGAGAAGCGCCCGCTCCCTTCCCGCGACGGCGCTCTGGTAGCGGAGGAAGACCAGGGCGGAGGCGATGACCGCGCCCAGGAAGAGGGCGAGGAGGGTGAAGACGAGGACCACCCCCGAGGGGGACATGCCTCCTCGGGAACGCCCCTGAGGGGAACAGCGCCTTCCCGCCCTCATCCTCCACCTCCGGTCACAGCTTTTCGCACACCCACGAGAGCCAGTGTTGGTAGCACCGGCGCGCGCGCCAGGTCGCGGTGGCGGAGTACTTTCCGCCGAGGCTGGCGGTGACGGGCAGGCCCGTGATGCTCTCCAAGACCCAGTAGAGCCTCTCGGTGCAGCCGATGAAGCAGCGGCTATAGAACTCGTATTCGTAGCCCACGTTCCTGTTGAGGGAATAGGTCTTCCCCACGTTCAGGCCGATGGTGGTGGTCCCCACGATCAGGCCGGTCTTGAAGCTCGCCCCGTTCTCGAGGAGCGTCAGAGAGGGCGGCGTGCTGTTCAGGAAGCGCGAGTCCGTGCCGCCGTATCGTTTCTTGATCTCCAAGGTGAGCACAGGAAGCGGCAGGTACTCGAAGGTGACGGTGGCGGTGTTCCCCGAGGACACGGTGGCGGAGAGGGTGGAGGCCTTCGGCACGTAGGTGTCACCTCCGTAGCTCACCTGGGAAGCGGTGGCGGTGTAGGACCCGGGGGTGAGGTTGCTCAAGGTGGTGCCCGTGGAAGTCGCGCTCACCGTGTTGCCGTATCCGTTAGGCCCCGAAACGCTCACCGTGGCGGAAGCTCCCGAGGGGAGCCCCGAGGCCACGATCTTCAAGGAGCCTGGGACTAAGGAGTACCCGAAGGAGAGGACGGCGCTGCCTCCGTTCGAGAGAGCGGCGCTCCGCGTGGCCGGGCTCGCCCGGTAGGTGTAGACGCCCGAGACGTAGTCCCCCGCCGTCACCGTGTAGGTGCCCGGGGGAACCGTCAGGGAGAAGCCGGAGGTGTTGCCGAGGTTGAGGTCGTAGGTGGTGGGCCCGGACACCCTGAACCGCGCTTGGGCCCCGGGGGGCAGGCCGGAGACCGTGAGGGTGAGGGTGGCTTGGAGCTTGGCGTAGGAAACCGAGACCGAGGCCGTGCTCCCCGCGGTCACGGTCACGCTGGTGCTTTGCGGCGAGGGAACGTAGGTGAAGCCCGAAACGTCCTGGACGCTAGCCGCCTCGATGGTGTACGTTCCCGGGGGTAGGTGGGGCGTGGTGAAGGCGCCCGTGGCGCTGTAGGTGGCGACCACGCTGCCCGAAGCGTTCTTCAGCCGCACGGTGGGGGAGGGCATTCCCGAGGGGCCGCTTATGGTCACCTTCACTGCTCCGGTGGTCGCCTGGTAGGTCACGGTCCCGGTGAGGACGGCCCCCGGGTTGGAGAGCGTGTAGCTTGTGGGGCTCGCCGTGGGCTTGTAGTCGTAGAGGGCGTCACGGTAGTCGGGAGCGGTAAGGGTGTAGCTGCCGAGGGGCAGGCGGGTGAAGTCGCAGGTGCCGTTGCCGCACGTCTTGCTGTAGCTCCCCAGGTAGAGCGTCACGCTGGCCCCGGAGGGGAGGCCGGAGACTGTGAGCGACACCGTCCCCGAGGCCTCCACGTAGGACACGGCGACGTTTTTGGCCTCCCCGGGGTTGCTCAAGGAGAAGCTCGAGGGACTGGCGCTCCCCAGGTACTCGTACCCTCCGTAGGAGACCTTGCCCACGGAGACCGTGTAGTTGCCGAGCGGGAGCTCGACCGAACCCGAGGCCGCGAACGTGGCCGTCTTGGGTCCGGAGACGGTCACCTGCGCTTTGGCCCCCGAGGGAAGCCCGGAGATGGAGACCGTCACGGTCCCGCTCTGCTTCACGTAGGCGACGGAGACGCTCGCGGTCTTTCCGGCCTCCACCTTTACTGGCGCCGCGCTCGCGCGGTAAGCGAACCCCGCGGTGTCGGTCACCGGGTCAGGGGAGACCGTGTAGCTGCCGGGGACCAGGTTCGTGAAGGTGTAGCTCGTCCCCGTGAAGCGGCCGACTTCCTGTCCGCCGGCGTCCAGGAGGCGGACGGTGGGCGCGGGCATTCCGCTTGGAGCGGCCACCGTCACCTTCACCGCCCCAGTGGCCGCCTGGTAGACGAGGGAGAGGGACAGGGTCTGCCCTGCCTGCAGGTTCCCCTCGGCGGGGGCCGCCTTGTAGGTGTACCCGTTCGCGGAGACGTCGGTCCCGGTGACGGTGTACGCGCCCACGGGCACGTCGCTGAAGGTGTGGGAGGTCTTCCCGGCGGGCGCCGTCAGGGAGCGGTTGAACCCTCCGGGGCCGACCACCCGGACGGAGGCCGACTTGCCCGTGGGGTTGTCCACCGTGAGGACCAAGGTGCCGCTCTGCTTGGTGTAGGTCACGTTGGCCACAGAGGTGGCGCCCGCCTTCACAGAGACGTTTTGGGTCGCCGGCGCGGGCTTGTAGACGTAGACGAGTCTTCCGTAAGGCGTGGACAGGTCGGCGCTCACGTCTTGGGCGGACACGGTGTAGGTGCCGGACGGGACGGGGAGGGTCTGGCTGGCCTTGAGGGCCTGGGCGTAGCCTCCGGGCCCGGTGACGGTGACCTTAGCGTCCACCCCGGAGGGCAGGCCGGAGACGTTCACCTGGAGGAGGCCGTTCTGCGCCTCGTAGGTCACGGAGAAGCGGACCGAGCCCCCGGGGTCGAGCTTGGCGCTCGTGGGGGAGATTTTCGCCTTGTAGAGCACGCCCCCGTTGTTCACGTCTTGGGCGGAAACGGTGTAGGTGCCCGTGGGCATGCCGGCGAAGGTCGTGGTGCCCGAAGTGGCGATGCTCCGCGTGCTGCCGTCCGGAAGAGTGAGGACGACGCTCGGCGCCACGCCCGTGGGCAGACCCGTGACCTCCACCACCACCGTCCCCTCCAACCGGGTGTAGGAGACGGTGGCCGTGCTCTTCTGGCCGGCGGAGATGGACAGGGAGGTGCTCTTAGGACTGGGTTCGTAAACGTAGCCCCTGTAGGAGACGTTTTCCGCCGTCAGGCTGTGGGCGCCTGGGGCCAAGTAGGGGACGACGACCGTGTTTCCGGAGAAGGCGAGGGGGGCGCCGTCGAGCTTCACGGCGGGGGCGGCGCCCTCGGGGAGACCCGACACCCGCACTTCCAAGGCTCCCGTGGTAGCCCTGTAGACCACGGTCTCCGTCTTTCTGTCTCCCGCGGCGAGGGAGACGGTGCGGTTCAAAGGCTCGGGGGCGTAGGTGTAGAGGCTGTCCTGCACCACCGAGGCCTTGAGGCTGTAGTCTCCGGGGGAAAGGTCGTCGAAAGTGTGCGTGCCGTAGGCGGTGAGGGACCGGTTCAGCCCCGGGCCCTGCACGGCGAGTTGGGGCGCGGGCTGACCCGGCTTCTCCTCCCGGAGCTCCACCACCAGGCGGGCGGAGACGGGCGCGTAGACGACCTTGGAGACCGTGGTCTGGCCGGCCTGGACTGTGGGGTTCGCGGGGGACGCCTGGCCCCGGAAGCGGACTCCGGCGTCCAAGATGTCCCGGGGGGAGACGGTGTAGCCGCCCGGGACGAGGTTCTCCAGGGTGGTCGTGGCGCTGAGGGTCTTCGGCAGCGAGGGGTCCGGGCCGAACACCTGGACGCTGGGTGAGAGAGTCATGCCCGGGAGCGTGTCGATCTCCACCCGAAGGGCTCCCGTCACGGCCTGGTAGGCCACCGTGAGGTCGGATGTAGCGCAGGCGCTGACGGTGAAGGTCTTCGAGGGGTAGACGGTGGCGTCGTACGTGTAGGAGCCGGAGCGGACCGACTTCGCGTTCACCGTGTAGTTCCCGGGCGCGAGGTAGGGCACAAGGCCGCCCTTGGAGGCGTCCGTCCCGCTGGGGTTGAGGGTGATCGTCCCCGAAGGTAGGGCCTCGACCCCGGGAGGGGGGACGACGGAGAAGTCGGCCGCGCCCGTGACGCAAGTGTAAGCGATGGAGAAGCTCTTCGACTGCCCCGCGGAGAGGGTCGCCGTCTGGGTGCGGGGGTTCGCCTGGTAGGTGTACCGTCCGTCGGCGGTGTCCCGGGCGGTCACCGTGACGGTGCCCGGGGAGACTTCCTGGGTGTAGAGGCCGTAGCGGGTGTAGGTGGCGCTTCCGGCGGAGACGTCCGCCAGCCCCCCGTCGGGTCCGGAGATGGAGAGCAGGATCACGGCCCGTCCGGAGGGGGGCGGGGTCGGCGCGAGGTCGGGCGGGGGGACGTACGCGCTCGAGGCCGCGAGGAAGAACCTGCTCGCCACGCACACGGGCTCTCCCCCGGGCTTGAGGCACACCTTGGCCTCGTACTGGGAAGCCCCCGGCTGGCTCGAGGCCACGCGCGTCACCTGGACCTCGTAGAGGCTCGGGTCGGTGTAGGTGATGGAGGGAACGCCGTTGAGAATCTCCTGGATCTCGTCGGTGGACAGGTTGACCGACTGCCCTTCCTGCTCCGGCAGCCAGACCGGCGGAGCCTCCCGCGCCTGAAGGACCAAGGTGCGGGCGAAGAGCGCCGCGGCCTCGCCCGCTTCGGAGGACCGGGCGCCCCTTTCAGAGCGGACGATCAGGCTGGTGAGGCTCGCGCCCACGAGGAGCACGAGACCCACCGCCACGACGACTTCAACGAGGGTAAAACCCTTGCGCATAATGCCCCTCGCAGCTCCTTCTCCCCGCCATTCTAGCACGGAGCGTGGGTCACTCCACGTCCCCCCAGCGGCTCACGGAGAGGGTCCGGGGGCCCACCGTCACCTTCACGGGGTAGGAGGGAGCCTCCAAGAGGCCGGCCGGGTTGAAGCGCAAGGAAAAACCCGAGGGGGCCACCGCCGTTCCGGGAGGGAGGGATACCTGGAAAGCGGGGCCGAGGTCCAAAAAGGGACCGGAGGAGGCCTCGCTCCTCCGCAAGTACACCCGCCCTTTGACGGGATCGTGGACGACTTCCACGTAAGCCTCTTGAGAGGCGGCCATGGAGCTTGCCGTGCGGATGAGGGCCGCCACCTTCTTGGGCGCGTCGGCCGCCTGTCTAGACCTGAGGGCCCCTCCGACTCTTGGAAGGAGGATCGCGAGGAGGACCGCCAAGACGGCCAAGGCCACGAGGACTTCGGGGAGGGTGAAGCCCCTACTGCGCCTGCCCATCCACGTACCACCTGCTGGACCCCCGGACCCAGGTGATCGCCTGCAGACGGATCAGGCCGCCTTGCGTCCTGAGCCCGAGGACGCACCCCACGTTCGAAGGCGCGGCGGGCCAGGAGAACCGGGTGGTCGCGCCTGAGGGGTCCGGGAGGCTGTAGCTTCCCGTGCACGAGCGGTCGCCGCCCTGACTCCCCACCCGCGCGGCGGCCGGCGCCCCCGTCCAGTCTGCGGCGGGGAGCCGGGAGGAGAGCCTCTCCATGAGGGAGGAGGGAGTCTCGGTCACGTACACGCCCAGGTAGCTTTGGACTGCTTGGGCCACGGCTCCGCCGTGGTTCGCGGCGAGGGCTTCCCAGGCTCGACTCCGGGCGCCTTGGGCGTTGAGCACGAACACGGCGGCGAGGAGGGCGATGATGCCGACCGCCACCAGCATTTCTACCATGGAGAAGCCTTTAGGGCGCACCCACGCCACCCCCGCTGATGCCCTGCATCAGGCTGAAGTAGGGGAGGAGAACGCTCAGCATGATCCCACCGATCAACGTGCCCACCACGACGAGGAGGACGGGCTCGATGACTGAACCGATGCTCTCCAGGATGCTCTCTGCTTCTTCGCTGTAGATCTCCTCCGCGTGTTTGAGCATTTCGTCGAGGGAGCCCCCTGTCTCCCCTACGCGGAGGAGGCTTTTGAAGATGTCCGGGAGGATCTCGGAGTGGGGCGCGGCGCTGAAGGCTGCGGAGACGCTCGCCCCCCGTAGGATGCCCTCCCGGGCGCCCTCCAGGACCTCCTTCAAGTGCTGCAGCCCCACCACGCTCCGCGTAAGCGTTAGTCCTTGGTGGATGGAGATGCCGGCCTCGTAGGCCAGGCGGAGGGTGCCGGCCAGATCGGCGAGGTTGAGGTAGAGGACCAGGGGGCCCACGGCGGGCAGGCGGAAGAGGAGGCGCTCAAAGCGGATGCGGTTTTCCGGGTTCTCCAGGTGGCGGGCGAGAAGCCGGGCGGCCCCCACGAGGGCGAGGAGGGCTCCGAGCAAGAACAGGGGGGAGGAGACGATCTTAGAAACGGCTATGGTGACCTCGGTGACGAAGGGCACCGGAACCCCGGTGTCCTGAATGATGGCCACGAACTGGGGCACGATGAAGGTCATCAGGGCCCAGGTGACGAGCAGGGCGAAGGCCAGGATCAGCGTCGGGTAGGTGAGGGCGCTGCGGAGCTTGCTCTGGAAGCGGGCGATTCGGGAGTAGTAGCCCGCGAGCCGCCGGACCACCTCCTCGCCCTTACCCGAAGTGTCCGCCACCTCGAGGGTGGCGACCACCAGGGAAGGGAAGAGCCCCGTCTGCTCGACGGCTCGCGGCAAGGGGAAGCCTTGGGCGAGGGCGCGTGGGGCCACGGCGTAGGCTTCCCGGGCCCACCGGGGCAGCTGCTCCTCGAGGAGGCGTAGCATCTGGTCCAGCCGCAGGGCGTCCCCCACCCGCATCAGGCTGGCGAGCTGCCGGAAATACGCGGCGAGAATCCGGGCGGGGAGCTTCCTCCGCCTCCGCTCCTTGACGGGAGCGAGGTCCAGGGGGATCACCCCCCGCTCCCTGAGGGCGTTGAGGGCGGCCTCCTCGTCTTCCGCCTCGATGTAGGCCTCTTTAGGGCCCTCGGGGGCGACGTAGCGGTACCGGTAGCTGGGCAAGGTTCACCTCCCTTCCTTCTCCGCGGGGAGCGGGAGGACGACGGACCAGGGCTTCCCCAGCTCATCTTCCACGACCAGGACGACCTGGTCGGCCGCGGCCAGGGCCTCGGGGCTCGCCTGCAGGGAGACGATGGCCATGCCCCCGGCGCCGAAGGCGGCGCGGCTCGCCTGGAAGGGGACGGCGAGGGCGGAGACCGGCTTGCCCTCGCGGTCCGTCCTGACCAGGTAGGCGGCCACGAGCTTGGCCACGGGGGTGGTCCGCCCTCCGAGGACGTACAAGGCCGCGCCTTTCTCGGTCACGTAGGCCTGGCCGCTGTAGTCGGGGGAGGGAGGGGGGAGGTCGGGCAGGATGGGCCGCGAGAGGTCGGCGGCCGAGAAGGCGGTGGTCCCTCCCGAAAGCGTCCCGGTCCGCTCCGCGCCTTCTCCGGGCCCCTTCGGTGGCTCCGGAGGGTTCCTCGGGTCCTCAGGGGGGGCGGGGGGCGCGGAGGGCTCTCCTCCTTCCGGCAGGGAGGAGACGGCGGCCTGCCCGTAGTCCACCACGTTCGGGGTGAGCATGATGAGGACGACCCGCTCTATGCGGCTCTTCTCCGAGCTCCGGAAGAGGGCGCCCAGGAGAGGAATGTCCTTGAGGATGGGGACCCCGCCCTCCTCGTTGCGCTCCTCTTCCTGGATGAGCCCTCCGATGAGGCCGGTCTCGCCGCTCCTGAGCCGGAGGGTGCCCTCCAGCTTCCGCTTGCTGATGTCGATGGTGCCGCTTATGGGGCCTCCGGTCGGCAGGTTGCCGAGCTCGAGGACCACCCGCATCGTCGCCCCGAGGGGGTCAGGGACCACCCGGGGGGTGATCTTCATGACGAGGCCGTACTCGATCTGGGTGACGCTCTGCGTCTGGGTTGCAGTCCCGCCCTCTTGGTCTGTATTCCCGGCGTTCTGGGTGAGCACGTACAGGGTACCGCCCGAGTTCAAGGCGACCTCCTCACCGTCCAAGGCGAGGACCTCGGTGTTCAGCAAGGTCTTGGCGAGGCCCTTGCTCTCCAGGGCGGAGAGGTTCAGGGAGAGGAGGCGCGCGATGGACTGGGGCAGGGCGTACCCGAGTCCCCCACCGCCCCCGCCCAGGCTGAAGTCGAGCCCCTGGAGGGCGGAGCGGACCTCCCCGGAGAGCTGTTCGAGGGCGGAGCGCTCCATCTGGACCACCCGCACGGCCACCCGGACCTGGGGCGGGTTCCCGTCGGCGAGCTTGAGCAGGAAGAGGGCCCGGTCCACCTGGTCGGGCTTCCCCCGGATCCAGACCGCTTTCCCGGAGGGCTCGAGGACCACGGAGGCCTCCACCCCGGCGGCCTCGAGGTAGGGACCGACTTGGTCGGGCTTCAGGCGGGACAGGACGAGCCGGACCGACTTCTCCTTCCCGCCGCTCCCCGCCGCCTCCTCGCTCTTGGGCGGGTCCACGGCGCGGAGCAGGTCCACCACCGCCTTGTGGACCTCGTAGGGGGCCGCCACCACCACCGCCTTCTGCTTGGGCAGGACCTGAACCGAGGCGCCGACGGCCTCCAGGTAGCCCGGAGGGAAGAGGCCTTTGAGGGCGGCGGCGATGTCCTCGGGTTCGCCGTAGATGGGGTAGCCCTTCACCGGGTAGAGGGCGGCGGGAGCCCGCTCTTGGCGCTGGCGTTGGAAGCTCGCCGCCTTGGCCAGCTCCTCGACGGCCACGGAGACGGCCTCCTTGGCGGCGGGCGCCTGGTCGGCGGGCACCTCCACCAAGACCACGTTCCCCGCCGCGGCGGCCTTGGCCTCGGGGTAGAGGGCCCTGACGGCCTCCAAGACCTTTCCGGCCTCCACGCCCTCGGGGACCGCGAAGGTCAGCACGACGGTGCCCGGAGTGGGCTTGGCGGAGGCGCGGAGGCGCTCCACGACCTTCTGGACCTCGGCGGCCTGGTCTTCGGGGACGCGCGCGCTGACCGCGCCTCCCACCGGGGAGAAGACTCCTTCGGGGAAGAGGGACTTCAAGGCAGAGGCCAAGGCGTCCGCGCTCATCCCCGGGGGGGCCTCGAAAGCGAGGACGGTCCAGGCCTTCTCCTTCTTCGCTGTCCCGGTTTGAACCCCGGCGGCCGCGGCCTCGCCGACGCCCTTGCGGAAGACCTCGAGGGCCTCGGGGTTCCCCTGGACGAAGACCGCACCCGAGGACTTAAGCGCCACGGCCCTCAGACCGAGGGCCTCGGCTAGCTGAAGGGCTTCGTCCGCGGGCAGGCCCTCGGGGAGTTGGACCAAAAGCCGGGCCTCCTCGGGCACCTCAGGAGGCGGGGGCGGCGCGGGGGCGTTCCTCTGCGCCTGCGCCGCGAGCTCGCGCAGGAGCGCGGCCGCGGCGGCCACCTTGTCCGCCTGCCCGGAGAGGACGACGGCGCGAGCCTCGGGCACGTACGCCGCCTCCACGCCGAGCTTCTTCGCCGCCTCGGCGGCGCTTTCCCCGAGCGGGGCTACGGAGACCGCCACGGAGGCCGCGGCCCCGCTGGCCTCCCCCTTCTTCCCGCTGTCCTTCGCGGTCTCGGGGACGAGGCCGCGGAGGGTTTCCTTCGGAGCTACGACGACGACGCCTTCGGGAAGGAGGGCGTACCCGTGGTCGGGGGCGTAGATGCGCAGGAGGAGGTCGAGGACGGACTTGAAGGGGACCTGCTTGAAGTCCACCGCCACCTGGACTCCGGGGAGGTCCTTGGTGAGAAGCCTGACGCCGGCGGCCCGCGCCCCCGCGCGGAGGGCTTCCTCGAGGGACATGGCCCCCGCGGAGCGCACGGTCACGGGGTTGGTGTAGGGGGCTTTGTCCGGTAGCGGGGCGGACAGGGCCAGACCGAGCGTGGCGAAGGTCAAGAGCCAGAACCAAACGAACACCCGCCGCTTCACTTCCATCGCCGCTCTCCCTCCAAAGAGACGACAAGCGTGCGCTTGCCCACGGAAAAGCTGCAGCCGTCCAGACGCACCGCTATCAGTTTACCCACTCCGGGGACTTCTTCCCCCACGGACACGACGCCCTGGAACTCCTTCGTTCGGACCACGGCGCTGGGTTCGCCCGCTCCCAGGGAGACTCCGAGGCAGGCCACCTCGGGCGGCGGCGGCGGCGAAGCCGCCCGCTCCGCGGGTAGAGCCGCCGGAGGCGGCGGCAGGGAGGGAAGGGGAGCGAGGGGGGAAGGCCCCGCCGCTCTCGGTTCGGCTTGCGCCTTTTCCCCTTGGGGCGCAACCTCAGGGTCCTTGAAGGGGTTGCGCTTCGGGGGCGCGGCGAGAGGAGGGGGAGGGGGCTCTTCCCCTCTCTCTTCCTCCGCCGCCCCCTCCTGCGCGACAGCGTCCGCGGGCGGCGGGGCAGGGGGGTTGGGCAGGACCGGGGAAGTGACGACGACCGGAGGGGGCGGAGGAGGCGCGCTCGAAGCGAGGCGGAGGAAGAGGACTGCGGTGCCGAGGAGCCCCAAGGCCGCTCCGGCCAAGAGGACGACGCGCCTGCGCCCCGGGGGGGCGGCGGGCTTCTCCTTTTCGTTTCCCCCGTTCCCCGCTTCCTTAGGGGCCTCCTCGCCCGCTTCGGCCTGAGGCTTCTCCGCGCGCCGCCGCAGGTTGCGGATGAGCCCGGCCAGCGAGCGCTTGCGCTCCTCGCTCACCTTTGACCCCCTTCCGAAGCGCCCTCCGTCGGACGGAAGAAACCGAAGGTCAGGGCGCCGGAAAGGCCCCCCTCTCCGTCCGCGGCGAGCTTCGCCCCCTCGAGGCGAACGCGCCGGGCCCGGAGCTCCGGGAGCGCCTCCACGAGGGAGGCGTACTCCGCCTTTTCCACGTTCACGGACACGGGGATGCGCGTCACTTCTCCCATGCTCTCCTCCCGCCCCACGGAGACGCTGCGCGCGGAGATCTTCTTCCGGGCGAGGACTCCCGTGAGCCAGACGATCCCTCCGGCCTCGGGGCGGGGAGCCCAGACTGTCCGCTTGAGCTGCCCCTCGAGGGCGGCTACCTCCAGGCGCAGCCGCTCCACCGCCTCGGCCTGAATCCTGAGGGAGGCCACCTCTTGTTCCAGGGCCGCGACCTTTTGAGCCTTGGCCGCGTAGTCTTGGTAGGCGTTCAGGCTAACGGTCCCGCTGAGCGCGAGGCCGAGGGCGGCGAGGAGGAAGGAGAGGGTCCTCGGAGAGAGGGAAACGACGGAAGGGCTCCCTTTCTTCTTGGGCGTGCGCGCGGGTTGGGTCACTGCTCACCACCTCCCAGGGTGAAGGAGAGGACCATCCGCCAGCCCTTCGCCCCCCGCCGCAGCTCCGTGGCCACCACCTTCGCCCCTGCGCTTGAAAGGGTCTCCGGAAGGCGGTACAGGGGGTTCAGGTTCTCCGAAAAGACCTCCATCTTCCCGGACGAACCGTCGTAGGAGAAGTTGGTCGCGTAGACCCCCTCGGGCAGGTAAGACGGGAGGTCGGTGAGGAAGCGCTCCAAGGAAGGGGCCGCGGACGTCTGGAGGACGGCCTGCAGAAACGCCCGGCGCCGCTCCAGGGCCTGCCGGGAAGAGACCGCGGCGCGGAGGCTTTCGGCCTCCGCGCTCAGCGCGGACTCGCGTTTTGCCAACCTCCCTTCGAGGGCGTTGAAGTAGAAGGCGGGGAGGTAGCCCACGGCGAAGGCGGCGGCGAAAGCCAGAAGCAGGGGGGCGAGCCGCGGGGCCTCCCGCTTGGCCTGTCCCCAACCGATCGTCGGCGGCAAGGGAGCCTCGAGGAGGCTCGCCGCCTTGATCCCCGGGGGAAGCGCGCTCGCGTCGAGGGGGGAGTCCACCACGAGCACTTCCTCGGGGGCGATCCCCAGAATCCGTCGCTGAACGCTCGCTTCTTGGCGGACCCACTCCAGCGTGGGGACCGCCTCCCGGGTCTCGGCGATCTCGACCACCTCCCCGCCCTGGGCGCTCGCCACCACCCCGTACCCGGGTCTCAAGAAGAAAGCGATGACGGCGGTCTTCCTGGAGGCGGCCAGCCAGGCGAGGGCGAGGGGTATCGGGTAGACTGCTCCTCCAGGACGCAACAGCCGCCCGAGCCTCTCCAGGGTCGCGGTCGGGAGGCCGGCGAGGAAAGCGCCCGAGCGCGTGGGGAAGTGCCTCGCGGCGTAGTCTTCCTTCTTGCCCCCGTACTGCCGGGCGAGCTCCGCGGCCCAAGCCACCTCTCCTTCCCCGAGGGGGACCTGCTTCGCGGCGAACTGGGTGAGGGGAACGGTGTAGAGGGGCTCAACAAAGATGCGCTCGTAGGCGTTCGGGCGCTCCACCTCGGGAATCGTCGGCAACCCCCCCGCCGGAGGCGGCCCCTTGGCCTCGTACACCTTCCCCGGGGGGTGGACCTCGGCGCGGTTGTGAAGGAGGATCAGCTTCACTTCGCCCCTCCTGCCGACTTCACAAGCCCTTTAGCTCCGTGGAGCGCACGACCCCCTCGACGGCCGCGGGGGCGATGACGCCCCGCTCGACGAGGGAGCGCGCCACCTGCTCCATGGTGGCCATGCCGTAGGCGCCGCCGGTCTGCATCTGGTTCTGCAGGTGGGAGGTCTTCCCTTCCCGGATGAGGGTGGCCACAGCCGGGGTGTTGACGAGGATCTCGTAGAGCAAGGCCCTTCCCGTTCCCTCCTTTCTGGGCACGAGCACCTGGGTGATCACGAGCCGCAAGGAGCTCGCGAGCTGCAGCCGCACCATGTCGCGCTTGCCTTCTGGGAAGGCGTTGACGACCCGGTCCACAGCCTCGGGAGCGGACCCGGTGTGGAGCGTGGCGAGGACCAGGTGGCCGGTCTCCGCCGCGGTCAGGGCCGCGGCCATGGTCTCGAGGTCCCGCATCTCCCCGACCATGATCACGTTCGGCGCCTGCCGCAAGGCGGCCCGCAGGGCGGTGGAGAAGTCGGCGGTGTCGGAGCCCACCTCCCGCTGGGAGATGATCGCCTTCTTGGGGGTGAAGTAGAACTCGATGGGGTCCTCGATGGTCACGATGTGGATCTCCTGGGTCTGGTTGAGCCACTCGATCATGGCGGCCAGGGTGGTGCTCTTGCCGCTCCCCGTCGCCCCCGTGACCAGGATGAGGCCGGACCGGTTTTTTAAGGCCTGGAGCACCACGTCCACGGGGAGGCCCAGGTCTTCCAGGCGGGGAGGCTCCGTGGGGATGGGGCGGATCACCACGGCGGGGCGGCCTTGGATGTGGTAGAGGTTCACGCGGAAGCGGTTGCCGTCCTCCACGGAGTAGCTGAAGTCCATGTCCTTCTTCAAAGCGGGCGCGCCTCTCCCTCCTTCGCCGAGGTTGGGGATCATGGAGTAGATGAGCTGCAGGGCCGCGTTGTCGTCCAATGGCTCCCACTCCGCCTCGCGGCGCCACCTGCCGTCGCACTTGAAGGCCACGTACTCCCCTCCGGCGAGGAAGATGTCGCTGGCGCGAAGCTCTAAAGCCCTGCGCAGGATCTCATGGATGCTCGTCGGGTAGCGCCTCACAGCTGCACTCCTCCCTCGGTGACCAGGAAGAGGTCGTGATAGGAGATGAGCCCCTGGGCCACCTTCTCCAGACCGTCCTCGAAGAGGGTCTTGAAGCCCTGCTCCCGCTTCGCCTGGGCCGCCAGCTCTTCGCTGCCCCGCCCTCTGAGGATGCTTTGCCGGAGGGCGGGAGTGACCCAGAAGAGCTCGTGGACGCCGAGGCGGCCCCTATACCCCGTCCGGTTGCAGAAGTCGCAACCGGTGCCCTTGGTGTAGGCCTGCACCTGGGCGGAAAACCGGTACTTCTCCCTGAGAATTTCCGTCACTTCAGGGTCTTGAACCCGGCACCGGGGACAGAGCTTGGGGACGAGGCGCTGGGCCAGCGCCCCCTTGAGCGCGTCGGCCACCCGGAAGGGCTCCACGCCCATCTCTCCAAGCCGCACCGCCACCTGCGTGGAGGAGTTGGTGTGGATCGTGCCGAGGACGAGGTGGCCGGTCATGGCCGCCTCCACGGCGATCTTGGCGGACTCGGGGTCGCGGATCTCGCCCACGAGGATCACGTCGGGGTCCTGGCGGAGGAACTCCCGCAGGGCGGCCGCGAAGGTCAGGCGGACGCCCTCTGCGGGGTTGACCTGGACCTGGCTCACCCCGGAGATCTTGTACTCCACCGGATCCTCCACGGAGAGGATCTTGACGTTCCGGGTGCGAAGGATTTCGTTCACCAAGGCGAAGAGCGTGGTCGTCTTTCCGCTTCCCGTCGGACCGGACACGAGGAAGAGCCCGTGCGGCGTGGCCGCTACCTTCTTCAGCTTCTCCAAGACGTAGTCGGAAAACCCTAGGTCGTCGAGGTTCGGCGGAGTGTTCTCCCGTGGGAGGATCCGCAGGACCGCCTCCTCCCCGAGGACGGTGGGAATGATGGAGACGCGGATCTCGTTGCGAACGGTGTTGTCCGCCGAGACATAGAGGAAGTGCCCGCCTTGAGGCCTGAGCCTGTCCGCGGGGTCGAGGCCCGCCCTCACCTTGAGGGCGTTGATCACCGCCTGGAGCCTCTCGGTCGGCATCTCCTCGACGAGGACGAGCTGCCCGTCGATGCGGTAGCGAATGCGCGCCTGGGTCTTGGAAAGCCGCTCCATGTGGATGTCGGTGGCCCTCGAGGTGATGGCCTGGTCCACGAGGCGGTTTAACGTGAGGGCCGCTCCGCGCTGCTCCTCGGGCACTACCTCCCGGGCGGCCACCTGGGCGGTCAAGTCGCCGAGCCCCTCCTGGGCGCCGTAGAGCTCCTCCACCACCTTAAGCGCGGTCGTCCGGAGCAGCCCAGGCTCCGCCACGGCGAAGGCGACGGGCTGCTTCAAGGCGGTGCGGACCTGGTTGATCAGCTTCGGGTTGGTGGGGTCGGCGACGAGCACCTGCACCGCGCCGTTGGGAAGGCGCCGGTAGGGGAGGGCCACTCCCTGCTCCAGCATCCCCCGGGGCATGAGGCGGGCCACGGCGAGGTCGGGAGGAGGAGCCTCGGAGAGGTCAACGAACTCCATCCCCAAGGCTTCCGCCAAAGCGCGGGCGAAGGTCCCCGGCGGGGTCTCCGCCTTGAGGTCCTCGAGGGTGACGCCCGGCCCCGCCGGAACCTCGTAGCCCTCCCGCCGCAGGGCCTCGAGCAACCTCTCCACGATGGCGGGGTCAACGGCGATTCCCTTCATGGCCTCACCGCATCGTGAGCATCTGGTGGAACAGGGTCACGTCGGGGGCCGCGCCCTCCGCCAGCTGACGGGAGACGATGTTGTTCCTGACGAGGCGGGCGAGGGTCTCCTCCATGCGCACGCCGACCTCGCTCTTCACGAGCTCGTTCGGGATCTGGTGGGTCTTGTTTTCCCGGATCATGGTGCGGATCCCGTCTGTGGCGAACATGTACTCGTACGCCACGGCCCGAGGCTTCGTGGCGCGAGTCTTCGCCCTGATCGTGGGCAGGAGGATCTGGGAGAGGACGCCGATCAGGGTGGAGGCGAGGCGCATGCGGGCCTGGTTCTGCTCCGCCTCGGGGAAAGAGCCCACGATGCGCTCCACCGTCTCCTTGGGGGAGCGGGTGTGGTAGGTGGCGAAGACGAGGAAGCCCGCCTCAGCGAGGCTCAGCGTCCAGCGAAGGGTGTCGAGGTCCCGCACCTCTCCAACCATGACCACGTCGGGGCTCTCCCTCAGGACGGACCTCGCTCCCTCGGGAAAGCTGTGGAAGTCCTTCCCCAGCTCCTTCTGGTGCACCAGGCCCCGCACCGGGCGGATGACGTACTCGATGGGGTCCTCGAGGGTGACGATGTGGACGGGGCGGGAGTTGGCGAGCCGCTGGAGGATGGCGGCCAAAGTCGTGCTCTTCCCCGCGCCCGTCGGCCCCGTGACCAGAAAGAGCCCGCTTTTGGCGTTGAGGACCCGGTGCTCCAAAAACTGGTCGAAGCCCAGGGACTCCAAGCTGTCCGGGGTCACGGGGATGATGCGGATCACGTAGGAGACCTCGCCTTGCGAGTAAAAGCCGTGGACCCTGAGCCGGATCGTGGCCATGGGGTCCTTGGAGGGCACGGCGATGGCGAAGTTGGTCTCCAGCTTCACCTGTAGGGCCTGGCGCGCCTCGGCGGGGACGAAGTTCGGGTCGTTGAGGAGCCGGGCGAGCGCGGTGGCGCTGGAGGAAGAGACTCCCTCTACCTCGGTCGCGGGCAGCACTCCTTCGGGGACCCGGAACCAGACCCGGGCGCCCCTCACGTAGATGTCGCTGGCTCCGGCCACGAGGGCCTTCAGGATGAGGTCGAGCACCTCGGAAGCAGCAGCAGCAGCCGTGTCCATCGAACGCTGACACCTCCCTCAAAGGAGATTTTACCCGGGGGGCGGAGCCCTTCCGCCTTCCCCGGGTAGGGGGCCCTCTCGTCACAGGATGCCCACGCCGACGACCAACCGGGAGAAGCGCCAGCTGACGGTGACGGCGCGGAAGTAGTCGGAGCCCCGGACGGCGAAAGCCGCTCCCAGGCAGAGCCTGCCGGTGTTGACGCCGTCGAGCTGCGCGGGGGTGAGCTCGCCTCGGACGAGGAGGTCGGCCTCCACGTCCAGGGGGAGGGTCTGCTCCGTCACCAGGTTCTCCCTACGGTAGACGTCTTCGATCGAGCACCCTCCCACCCCGTTCGCCAGGTAGAGGGCGAAGTACCCGCTGCCGCTCACAGCAGGAGTGGGGCTCACCGTCACCGCGATCCTGGCGTCCACGCCAGCGTAGGTCAGCCTGGGCGAGGGCGGGGAGAAGACGAGGGGTTCGGGGCGGAGCCTGAGGTCGAAGGAGCGGGCCTCGTAAAGCAGGGGGACGGTCTCTGTGCCCTCCCGGTACTGGCCGGGGTCCAGCGAGATGGGGATCTGAAGCTCCCTACACGCGCCTAGAAGAGCCGCCACGCCCAACAGGCCCAAGGCTAAAAGGCTCAAACGCACGGGGGTACCTCCTTTTAAGGGGAGGATACCTCCTCGGGCGGCGAAAGGGAAGGGGCTACGGGCGGAAGGCCACGTAGCCGATCCCGGACCGCTTGAGGACGGCCTTGGAGGCTTCGCCGTCCGGGACCAAGACCTGCACCCCACTGGGACGGACGTAGAGCGCCGGGGCGAGGCCCAGGGACTCCAGCCGCGCGAAGAGCCTCGCGGCGTTTTCCGGCGCGCGGAAGAACCCCACGCTGAGCCACCTGCCCTCCAGACGGGTCTGCTCGAGGGTCAGGCCGCGCCACGCCACCCCGTCCCCCCGCGCCCAGGCGCTGCCAGCCGGCAGCTCGGCGACGGGCTTGGGCGCGGGCTTCTTCCCAGGCGGGGGTTGGGGGGAAGGGGACGCCTTCTTCTCGACCTTCGCGTTTGCGGGAACGAGGGGCTTGGGCGCCACCTTGGGTTCGCCCGAAGGAGGCGCGCCGTCCAGGCTGTAGCGGTAGAGGACCACCGCGTCCTCCTTCACGCGGTAGCGCACCGTGTAGACCTCGCCGCCCAGGCGGACGAGGAGCTCCCCCTCGAGGCCCGGCAAGAGCCCCCGGAGGCAGACCCGGTCGCCGCCCTTGTAGAGGCAGGCGGGGCCGAGGGGGCTCAAGACTACGTCGACGACGCCGTCCTTGACCCGGAGGACCCCGTCCACCACCATGGCCACCTGCAGGGTGGGGATCGGTCCCTCCACGACGCTTCCGTCCGCCCCGAGGACGAGGTAGCGCCCCGGCTCGCTCGCGGCCTGGGGCCGAGGGGAGCTTTCGGGGGGCTCGCTCTTTTCGCCGCCGACCCTCACCTCTTCAGCCCCTCCCTTCTCCGGCTCCTTCGGGGCGGGCGCCTCCTCGAGGGCCTTCGCGATGCGGTAGCTCGGGGCTTCTCCCTCCAGGCGGTAGCCTGGGGCGTGCTCCGCCAAAAGCCTTTCCACCGCCTCTTCGAACTCCCCGGAGACCGAGGCCCTCACCTTTCTCAGGAAGGGGGGGGCCAGGGGGACCTGAAGGTCGTAGCCCGCTTGGTAGGCGAGGCTCTTCAGGACGAGGAGCAGGAGCGCGGGGACCTCGCTGGAGAAGGAGACCGTCTGCGCCCGCGCCGCCCCCACGGGGAGGGCGGCCGCCTGAAGGACGAGAAGTAACGTCGCTAACCGCTTCATCGTCTACTCCTCCTGAAGGGGGAAGGCCAGGGAGAGCCCGGCCCTCAGGACGTATATCGGGAGCTCTTCTCCCAGGGAGGGGGCGGCGCCGAGGGAGGCGAAGAGGGCGAGGGGGGCCGCGGGGTAGCGGACGCGCAGGGCCACGAGGGGCCTCCCCAGGCCGAAAGCGTACCCTGCCGCCACCGCGACCTCAGCGGGCGCGCCTGAGACGTCGACCCGGCTTCGCGTCGCGAGGCCGAGGGACCAACCGAGGACCGGACTGGGTCCGGAGGCCTCGAGCAAAAACGCGCCCGCCAAGGGCAGGGAGGCCTCGAGGACGTAGCTCGGGAACGCCGCCCCCTCCCCCCCGGCCGAACCGCTCGCCTCCACGGCGAAGCGGGCCTCCAGGGCCTGCCCCCTCGCCCCTCCGCCGAGGGCGAAGGCTAAGGAGGCCGCGAGGGCGGCCCAGAAGAGGGAGGCGCGGGCCTTCTCCCCCCCGTCGGCGAGGACGTGGAGGAGGTCGGCGAGGAGGAAGCCCGCGACCAGGGCGGGCAGGCTCCCCGGGGGCAGTCTTCCGGGGAGGTCCCCGAAGAGGGGGGCCAGGGGCGCGAGGAGGAAGGCGAGGTAGAGGATCCGGGTCAGGGCCCCCAAGGGCCAGAGGTGGGAGACTCCCCGGTGGCGGAAGAGGGCTCCGTAGGGAAGCCAGAGGACCCAGAGCGCCCCCCAGCGCCTCAAAGCCCTCGAAGAGCCCTTGCCCGCCTGGTCCATGTCCGGGGTGACCAGGAAGGAGCCCAGGAGGTAGCCCGCCCCTCCGGCCAGAAGGAGGTCCGGCCGGGGCGCTCCCGCCGCCGCCCAGAGGGCCAGGGCCCCCGCCCCGACGAGCAGGTTCAGCCTCTCGTGCGTCCGTCCGTCGGGCATCCCCAATCAGTCTACCGCGAGCTCCTCGAGTCTCCGCGTCTCCAGGAGGTGGCGGAGCCGCTTCTTGGCCTCCTCGTAGACCTTCTCCGTCTTGTCGGGGGTGAGGCCCACCAGACCGGCCACCTCCCGCAGGGGCAGGGGCTCCCCCCCGAAGAGGCCGGCCTGGAGGCCGAGGACGAGGCCGTGCAGGGGGCCGATCCCCCTGAGAGCCTCCCGGAGCGTCTCGCCCCTCCAGCGCTTGAAGGCCTCCTCCTCGGGGGAGGCGCCGGAGTCCAGAGCCTCCGCCAGGAGACGGCCAGTCTCGGGGTGGGGCTCGTCGAGGGAGAGGGCGACCTGGACCTCCTCGAGAGGGGGGGCCTCCCCGGCCGCCGCCCGCCGGCGCTGTTCCTCGGGGAGGTAGACCAGGTGGTCGCGGGTGAGGTGGCGGGTGATCGCTTGGCGGATCCAGTGGAAGGCGTAGGTGGAGAAGCGGTGGCCCAGGCCGGGGTCGTACAGGTCCACCGCTCGCATCAGCCCCAGAACGCCTTCGGCCACCAAGGCGTTCATGTCCGCTTGGGGGACCTTGGCTATGTACCGCTTGGCCACGGAGACCACCAGACGGAGGTTGCGCTCCACCGTCTCGAGGTAGGCCCGCTCCCCCTCCACCACCACGTGGCGAAGCCGCCGCACCTCCCCGGGCAGGCCCTCCAAGGGAGCTGGAGGCGGCCCGGGGCGGTCCAGCACCCGGGCCCGGGCCCAGAGGCGCCAGGCCTTGGCTTCGGTTCCGGTGTGGTCCGCCAGGACCTCGGCCGCCCGCGCGCCCTCCCGGACCCGGTAGATTAAGGCGAGCTGCTCTTCGTGCGAGGGGTAGTCTTTGGCCGTGATCTCGGCGAAGAGGCTCGGGAGAAAGGGGATCGCGAGGTCCCCCTCCGGGGAGGGGGCGGCCTCCTCCCAAGGGTAGGCGGCCGGAAGGCCTTCCTCTGCCTCGAAGCTGTCCGGGAACCCGGCTTCGCTGAGAACCGCTTCCTCAAGAGCCTCGACGAGCTTTGTCGCGACCAAGGCGCACCCCCTAACTTTCTTGCATGACAGACTAACGCAACGCCCCCCTCCTTGCAAGTGGCCCGCTTGCGTAAGGGGGAAAAAAGAAAGGCCGGGGCGCGCCCCGGCCTTTCAGCGGGGTTCAGTCGTTGTTGTGCGGAAGGAAGAAGAGGACGATCTGGGGGGGCGGGAAGCCGCGGACGGCCTCCGCCGCCACGCCGTTTGTTCTGCGCACGAGCTTCACCACCACGGACTTGCTCGCTTGGCGCGGGCGGCGGACGAGGGGGATCCTGATCTCGTCGCCCCCCTCGTAGGCGACGGCGAAGACGTCCGCGGCGAAGCGGATCCGCCCCTGCCCGTCCCGGGGCAGGGGGACGAGGCGCACGCGCTCCCTCGCCGCCCAAGCGTAGGTCTTGGCCACCAGCTCCGCCTCCTCCGGAGACTCCAGGGCGAAAGCGGGCGGATTGCCCACAACCACCTTCCCCTCCCTTATTCCCACAGGGGCTCCGCTCGCCTTGAGCAAGGCGAGCTGCCGCTGCAGGGGCTCCGCCTCTTCGGCCCCCTGCCGGACGAGCTCCTCGGCCCCGAAGGCGCGGAGCCTTTCCGCCACCTCCTCGGCCCGGACCAAGCTGCCCATGGCTAGGTAGCTCGCGTAGGCCCGCGCCAGGGCCTGGAGGTGCTCCTGGACGGCGGGGTGCGCGCGGAGCTCCTCGAGGCCCTCCCCCATGGCGATGGGACGAGCGTAGGTCTTCCCGTAGACCGGGTGGGCGGAGAAGGGGACGGGCCGCTTCTCCTGCCCGGGGGCGGGGTGCCCCGGGTAGAGCCAGATCCGCCCGGTGAGCCGCTCGGCCCCCGGGAGCGCCTCGTGGAAGGTGGGCTCGGGCTCCGAGTCCACCTCCGCCAAGTAGAGGGTCCAGCGTTCGGCGTTCATGCCTCCTTCATTCTACCGGGGCGGTCCTCATCCTCCCCTCGGAAAAGCGAGAGCCCCGCCCGGTGGGGCGGGGTAGAGGAGGTGGTCGTCCGCTGGAGGTCTAGTTACCGAAGTACCACCTGACGTACTCCTCCAGGCGGACCCTTTCCATACCCGCGAAGGGGTGCTCCGGCACCTCCTCCGCGAGGGCCTCGAGGGCCCGGGCGGCCTCCTCTCCCAGGACCCGGGCGGCCCGCTCCAGGGCGACGCGGTGCTCGGCCTCGGCGAAGCCGCCGTCCCAGGAGGGGACCTCCTGCTGGGTGCCCTCGTCCTCCTCTGGCACCTCCTCGTGGAGGTGGGGGTCCCATCCCCTCCAGGCCGGGATGAGGCGGTGGAGGATCTGGTCCCTGACCCAGAGGGAGAGCGGGACGCCGAACTCCCGCCACCCCCAACCCTCCTCGAGGAGGGCCTCCGCGAGGAGGTGGGCCACCAGGTCCTCGTCGTCGGTTATGGAGACGGCGGTGACGAAGACCAGGGGCCCGAGGACCCCGTAGTGCCCCTCGAGGGCGAGCCTCGCGAGCCGCTCGAGGGGGGCCTCCTCCCCTTGCGGGGCCACCGGCTGGACGGTCCTCCCTCCGGGGCCTCCGGGGTCCAGCGCCTCCAGCATCCGCCGGGCCTCTGGCTCGAGGCCCGGGGCCTCCTCGGCGAGGCGGCGCTCGTACGCCGCCTTCAAGGCCCCCCGCCCGGTGAGGGCGAGGGAGAGGGCGCGGGCCACGGCCTGGGCCTCGAGGGCGCCGGGGGTCTCGGGGATGTCCCAGTAGTACCCGGGCTCCCCGGTCCCCCACGGGCTGCCCCAGCGCACCAGCTTCCGGGGGTAGCCCCCGATGAAGAGGGCGCGGGCCAGGGGGAGGACCCCGCGGCGGCTCGTCTTCCACCGCGCCTCCCCGAAGGGGCCCTTCTCGAGGCGGGCCTCCCGGCGCACCTGCCGCCAGAGGGCGGCGAGGTACCCTTTCCCACCGCCCTGCTCCAGCTCCACGGCGAGGAGGGCGAGGGCCGCTTTGACCTCGGAGCGGGGGGCGTAGCGCCCTACCGCTCCCACCTCGATGGCGGCTTCCCGGAGCACGTCGAGGCCGCCCGGGAGCCGGGCCTCCCGGGTCTGGTGGGCCCAGTCGTCCCCGGGGACAACCCGTTCCCTCCTCTCCCGCCGGAGCTCCCCCGAGAGGAGGAGCTCCTCCAGGGCCTTCCGGGCCCCCTCGAGGGCGGCCGTGGTCACCCCCGGGTCGCTCCGGTCGTACCGGAGCTCGGTCCCCCAGGGGGTCCGGGCCCGCTCGGCCCAGCCCCGGGCCCGGGCGAGTCGCTTGCAGCCCTCCAGGAGGAGGGCCAGCCAATACCCCCGGGGCACGAGGTCCCGGAGGTAGAGCTCGCCCCAGGCCACAGCGTGGGCCAGGGCCTCGAACCCCGCCTTGAGGACGGGGTTCCGCCTGAGGACCTCGCCGAGGGCGGCGAGGTCCGCCTCCATGTCCTCCGCCAGGCGGAGCGCCCGGCGGAGCTCCCCAACGAGCTCGAAGAACCTCATAGGCCTTCATTTTAACCCCGCCGGCGGAAGTGAAGCTTCCCGCTTGCGCAAAGCGGCCCCCGGAGCAGAGAAAGCCTCCCCGGGCGGGCCCGCCCGGGGAGGCGGCGGGGAGCCCGCCTCACCTCGGCCCCACGTAGCGCTCGGGGGGGTTCGCGGGGTCGATCCCGTACCTCGACCGGAGCTCCGCCTCGGTGAAGGGCCCTTCGAAGGCGCGGAGGTTTTCGGCGTCGAAGTTCTCGCAGGTGTAGGTCCCGTCCGGGTTCTTGTGCACCCGCAAAGGGCGGGGGTTGTAGAGCCGCCACCAGAGGCCGTAGGCCCTGGCCTGCCGCGGCTCGTCGTTCACGAAGCGGACGAAGACGTCGTAGTAGTAGTCCATGTCCTCGAGGACCGCGTAGTAGGCGGCGCATAAGGGGCAGTACTCGTACCTGTCCCCGCGGGGCTCCTGGTAGCCGCTCCCCAGAAGGCGCCCCCCGTCGTAGGAGATCCTCTGGAGGGCGTTCAGCCTGTAGAGGGCGTAGTAGGGGCGCGGGGCCGCGGGGGCCCAGGGGTCCTTGAAGCGGTCCGCCCCGGGCTGGGCGCACACGGCGCTCATCATGGCGGGGGGGAGCTTGTCGTAGAGGTAGATCTCCGGGAGGTCGGGCAGGGGGTAGGCCTCAGCGGGGTAGGGGGTCATCTCGATCCGGGTCCCCCCGTTCGCCAAGGCCACGGAGGCCCGCCCCACCACCTTGTACCACCGCCCCCAGATCCTGAGGTAGTGCTCGATCCGGAACTCCCCTTCGGGGAGGGCCGCCTCCAGGTCGAGGACGTCGGGGGCGGAGGTGAACATGGGCCGCGTCTGGGGGACGGGCTGGACCCAGTCCCGGCCCACGCCCCCTCTGTAGATGCACCCGTCGCACTTGGGCCCCGGGGGGACCGCGGGGTAGCCGAGGAGCAGCATCCCCCCCTGGGAGGCGTTCAGGTCCTTGGGGGAGTAGACCCAGGTGTACCCCCCCGCCTCGGGGTCGTCGCTCCAGTAGAAGCCCTTGTGCAGCCCGAACTCCCCCAGGGCCTGGGCCAGGGCCACGGGGTCCTGGGGGAGCTCCGCGCCTTGGTTGTTGCACCCTCCCGCCCCCAGGAGGAGGGGGAGTGCGAGGAGTAAAACCGCTTTCGCCCTCACACCCCCATTTTACGGGGGAGGGTCCTCATCCGCCGCGCTCACCCCTCGAACTAGCTTGCGAACCAGTCCGTGATGGCCTCCACGACGGCTTTCACCCACTCCACTATGGCCTCTATTACGGTCTCTATGACTTCGACTACGGTCTCTATGACTTCGGCTACGACCTCCACGGCCTCCCGCCAGAACTCGGCCGCCTCCTGGGCCTTCTGCCGTTCGACGTCCGCGCAGGCGATGTAGTTGCAGGCGTCTTGCGCGGGGTACTTCCCGGCGGGCTGCCAGCTCATGCCGGGCACCGTGGTGCCGTCCGGGAGCGTGATCGTCATGTTTTTGAGCTGGTCCACCACTTCGTCGCCCAGGTAGTACCTGGCCTGGTCCTCGCTCACGAAGCGGGCGATGACGGGGGGAGTGGCGTCGGCGTTGATCACGTAGATGAACTCTTGGTTCGGCGCCTCGCGGAACTCGGGCGGCCCCTGGACGGGGTCGTAGTAGACTCTGGCGTTCTGGACTTCCCCGCCCTGAACCTTTATCGGCTTCCCCACGTCCCCCGTGGGCAGCCCCCCCCGCCGGCTTCCGGGGGGGAGGATGGGGTCGGCGGTCACCGTGTAGGTGCCCGGGGCCACAAAGAAGCGGTACGGGCCGTCCCACTCCTGGACCGAGCCCTCCTGGACGGGGCTCGGGGGGTCGTACCCCTGCGCGGCGGCCAGCGCCGCTACTGCCAAGAGCCACAGGAACCGCTTCACGCTCCCACCCCTCTCGCTACTGCGCTTTGTTGAACCGCACCGAGGGCTTGGCGCCCCCGGACTTGAGGTACTCTCCCGGGGTCCTGTCCTCGACCGTGATGTCGAAGCAGGCGGTCTCCGCTCGGTAGTCCAGGGTGAAGGTGTAGGTTTCGTAGGACTTCAAGGCCCAGCTCAACGTTCCCCCGGTGTAGGCGTAGCGGGCCAGGCATCCGAACGGGCTCATGCCCCCGACCGGGCTCTGGGGCGTCACGCTATACCTCCCCGGCCGCACCTCGATCGTCTCCCCGTCTCCCACCGCGGGGTTCCCCGGGAGCCCCTGGAGGCGGACCCTCCCCTGGAAGGGCGGGTTGAACCGCACCGTTACCCGGGCCGGCACGACGCGGTACCCCACGGTGAAGGTCACCGGGGCGAAGGTGTAAAGGGCGGCGGACTGGTCGGGCTTGTCCGGGGCCCAGGCGGTGAGGTCGTCCGTCCAGACGTCCCGGGCCTGGAGCCGCACCGTCCCCACGGGCACGTCCCGGAAGACGGTAGAGCTCTTGAAGTTGCGGGTGTACCCGCCGGAGGAGGTGAGGGTGAGGTCGCCGCCGCCCGGGGGCTCGGGGTTCACGACCACGTTCACGATCCCCTTGCCGGGGGGAGGAGGGGAGGCATCGCCGCAGGCGAAGACCTTCCGCGCTTCCACCGTGCCCGCGCCCAGGGGGAGGCGCGCGGTGATGGCTCGGGAAGCCTCGCCCTCGCCCACGGCCTGGAAGGCGAGGGCGGCGAGGCGGGAGCCGTCGGCCCTCGCGGCCCCCTGGTACGAGGAGGCGACCTCCTCCCCGGTGGGGGAGGCGTAGACGTACCGGAGGGCGAAGTCCTTGAGGGCGAGGACCTTCTGCGCCCCGAGGCTCGTCCCCCGTAGCTCGAGGCCCTCGGCCGTCCTGGCGACGGTGAGCGTCTCCGCCCGGTAGGCCCGGATCCCGGGCGCGTAGGGGACGGGGTTGACGCAGGCGCCGAAGCCGAGCTCCCAGAGGTTTCTAGAGGCGTCCACCAGGTTCAGAGAGGCCAGCGCCGGCAGGTAGAAGACTTCCCCGGTGGGGGAGATCAGGGCCATAGGGGAGCCCACCTGGAGGTCGGGGCCGTCCGCCACGATCCGCGCCCGGCTGAGCCCGTACCCCTCGAGGACCACCGGCCAGCCGCTTCCGGAGAGGACCACGAGGGTCGCCCCCGACTCCGAGGCCCCAGGGAGCAGGAAGGCCGCGGGGCGGCCCTTGAGCTCGCCCGCGATCCCCTGGAGCGCGCGGGCCGCCTGGTCCCGGGAGAGGGCCACCTGCTGTTCGGAACCAAGGCTCCTGGCCCCTTGGCGGAGGGCCAGGAGGGCGGCGCCCATGACCACGGCCCCCACGGCGATCGCCGCGAGGAGTTCCACCAGAGAGAAGCCGCGCTCCTTCATCCGTCACCTCCGAGGCCGGCGCACAGACCGCTCTTCACAGGAGTATACTATA
>Ga0207795_100128_pt1 | contig 48165 bp, 54 predicted proteins | sample CeladaPassaD2F03_FD_187492 | JGI IMG/M metagenome (GOLD analysis project Ga0207795, IMG submission 187492) | Cellulose-adapted microbial communities from the Joint BioEnergy Institute, USA - Passage D2F03 (SPAdes) (version 2) | ecosystem: Engineered > Bioreactor > Continuous culture >...
CTTGAGGAGATGATGGAGGCGGTGGCTGAGCGGTGCCGGGTCCTTGCCCAGGACCCCGAGACCCTCAGGCGGCACACCCTGTTCCACTGGTGGCCTAGGACGAAGGAATTAGCATAAAAGGGTATAACGGCCAAACTTCCTGAGGTAGGGGGCGAGGAGGAGGGCGAGGAGCACGTACCCCCCCGTCCAGCCCATGAGGTAGACGGCCCCGTCAAAGCCCAGGAAGCTGATGAGGCCCGCCATGGAGATGTAGCTTGCCCCCGACATCCAGTCGGCGGCGGTGGCGGCCCCGTTGGCCACGGGGGGCACGCCGCGGCCCGCCACGTAGAAGCCCGCCGTTTCCCGCACCCGGGCCCAGTAGCCGATCCCGAGGTAGAGGGCGAGGCTCAGGATGACGATGGTCCAGGTCCACGCCTCAACGCTCATGGTTCCCTCCTAGTCCTCAACGCCGTATTCCCGGTCCAAGGCCTGCATCCGCACCGCGTAGACGAAGATCAGCACGATGAAAACCCAGATGCTCCCCTGCTGGGCGATCCAGAACCCCAAGGGGGGTCCGCCGAAGAGGCGGATGCCGTTCAGGGCGGGGGCGAGGAGGATGCCCAGCACGTAGGCCACCACCGCCCAGACCACGAGGAGGTTCCGGATAAGGCTTAGGTTCTTAGCCCAATACGCTTCCAGGTGCTCCCGGTCCATAAGCTCCTCCCCCCGCGAGGAAACGCCTTAGGGTTTTTCCCCATAGGTGAGGCGCCCTTCCTCGCGGTTGGGGGAAGCTTAGGGCAGGATGCGGGAGGCGGTCAAGAAAAGCCCCTTTTGCGGCTATGCGCAAAAGGGGCGGTTTTGCTTTCCGCACCGAAGCCCCCGTGGGGGGCTTGCTTGTACCACCCCATGCTAGCGCAAGCCAGTATAGGGCCCCGGCAAAAGGTTTTCGGGGTGCTTAGCCTGGGTCCCGTGTCGCCAGACCCAGGCGTGGGGGCTTAGGCCTCCACCTGCAGGCTATCGGGGTCCAGGTTGGTGTAGACGTGCTGGACGTCGTCCAGGTCTTCCAGGGCCTCTACGAGCCGCATCACCTTTTGGGCTTCCTCCGGGGGGAGGGCGACGGTGTTCTGGGGGTGCTGCACCACCTCCACCGCCTCCACCCGCACCCCCTTGGCCTTCAGGGCCTCGGCGATCCGGTAGGCCTCCGTGGGCTCGGTGTAGACGGTGAGGTTTTCCCCTTCCTCCTCCAGGTCCAGGGCGCCGAGCTCAATGGCCGCCTCCTGGGCCGCCTCGGTGTTCTCACAGACGACCACGCCCCGCCGCTCAAACTGCCAGGCCACGCTCCCCGTGGTGCCCAAAGAGCCCCCGTACTTACCGAAGACGTGGCGTACCTCGCTTGCGGTGCGGTTGCGGTTGTCGGTGAGGGCGTAGACCAGAAGGGCCACCCCGCCGGGGGCGTACCCCTCGTAGACGATCTCCTCGTACTGCTCGGCGCCTTCCCCGCCGCCTTGGAGCTTCTGCAGGAGGCGCTCAATGTTCTCCATGGGCACGTCGTCGGCCCGGGCGGCCTCAATGGCGTTTCTCAGCTGGACATTGGCCTCGGGGTAAGGGCTTCCCCCGGCGCGGGCCGCCGCCTGGATGGCCCGCAGGTGCTTGGAGATGAGCTTGCCGCGCTTCAGGTCGTTCGCGGCCTTCTTGCGCTTAATCTGAGCCCATTTGCTGTGACCGGCCATAGTTCACCTTACCCATTATAGCGAGGCTCTCCAGGACCCGCTCCCCAAGCCTTTCCCCCGCTTCTTGGAACGGATGGAAGATGAGGTGGGCCCCTTCCTGGGCCAGCACGGGGTCCTCTTCGGGGAAGTAGCTGGTGGCGGCTACGAGGCCCTGGAAACCCCGCTCCTTGAGCCAGCGGGCGGCGAGGGCCTTGGCCTCCAGGTCCGGCAGGGCCAGGATCACGGCCTTGAGCCCCTTGAGGTCCAACCGCTCCCAAAGCTCCGGGTCCTCGGCGTCGCCGTAGAGGACCCGGCGCCCCTTTTCCCGGTGCCTTTCCACCTTGGCGGGGTCGGCGTCCAGGCCCACGGGGGACTCCCCTTGGGCCTCGAGGACCCGGTAGACGGCGTCCCCCGTCCGCCCCATGCCCACCACGAGCACCGTGCCCTCGAGGTGCTCGGGCTCCGCATCAGGGTGGCTCCCTGGGCGTTCCAGGCGGAGGAGGAAGGGCTCTAGGCGTTTGTACAGGGTGTGGCTGTAACGAGCGAGCGGGGCGGACAGGGCCATGGAGAGGGCCACCGCTAGGGCCAGGGCGGAGAGGTCGGCGAAGAGGCCTGCCCGCTCCAGGGCCACCCCCACGATGAGGGCGAACTCGGAGTGGTTGCTCAGGTACATCCCCGCTACGAAGGCGGTGCGGGCCCGGTAGCCCACGAGGAGGAGGACGAGGAAGAAGAGGGGGGCCTTGAGGAGGGAGAGGAGGGTCAGGCCCGCGGCGAGGCCCAGATCCAGGCCCTGAAGCCCCTCCCTTAGGCCGATGTCCAGGAAGAAGGCCACGAGGAAGGCTTCCTTGAGCGACCAGAGCCCCTTGGTGAGCTCGGCCCTCTTGGCGTGGCCCGAGAGGAGGGCCCCGGTGAGAAGGGCGCCGAGCTCGGGAGAAAGCCCCACTTGCCGGAAGAGCTCGCTGCCCCCCAGGGCCATGCCCAGGCCGAAGAGGACGAGGAGCTCTTCATGGCCGCTTTTCTCCAGAAGCCAGGCCATCCCTTGGCGGAGGAGGGGGAAGAGGAGGACGAGGGCGGCCCAGGGGCTCACCCCCTCGCCCCCGTAGAGGGTGAGGAGGCCCACGGCCACCAGGTCCTGGAAGACCAGGATCCCGAGGGCGATCCTCCCGTGGTAGAAGGTGAGTTCCTTCTTGTCCTCCAGGACTTTGGCCACCAGGACCGTGCTGGAGAAGCCAAGGGCAATGGCCAGGGGAAGGTTTTTCGTGTAGAGGAAGGCGAGGGCGGCGAAGAGGCCGAGGTGGAGGCCCCCCGAGAGGAGGACCCTGGGGTCCAGGAGGTCCTTCAGGCGGAGCTTCAGCCCCACGCTGAAGAGGAGGAGGAGGACCCCGATCTCGGCGATCTGGTGGAGGAAGGCCGTCCCCCGGATGCCGGCCCCCGCGAGGAGGAACCCGGCAACCAGGTAGCCCACGAGGGGGGGAGGGCGAGGCGGCTCGCCAGGAGGCCCAAGGCGAAGGCGGCGGTCACCCAGAGCGCTTCCACGCTTTCAGGGTACCAGACGCCTTTCCCGGCCTCCTTAAGGCGCTACTCTGCCTTGGCCAGGGCCTCGTCCAGAAGCCGCTTCCACTCTTCGTAGGGGAGGAAGCCCGTGTGCTTTTCCCCGGCGATGAAGAAGGTGGGGGTGCCGGTGAGGCCGAGGTCGGTGGCGAGCTTCTGGTCGGCGAGGACCTCCTCCCGGTGCCGGCCCGAGGCGAGGCAGGCCGCAAAGGCCCCTTCCTCCAGGCCGATCTGGCCCGCCAGGTCCACGAGGTACCGGTCCAAGGCCTCCCCCGTGAGGTTTCCCCAGCCCGCCGCCGCCCGGAAGAGGACCTCGTGGTAATCGTAGTAGCGTCCCTGCTCGGCGGCGCAGGCCGCGGCCTCGCTCGCCCGGATCACGTTCGCCTGCCCGGGGAAGGGGAAGTCGCGGAAGAGGTAGCGCACCTTCCCCGTGTCGATGTACTCCGCCTTGAGCCGGGGGAGGACGTTTAGGGCGTGGTTTTGGCAGTGGGGGCAGAGGTAGTTGGAGAAGTCCACGACCACGACGGGGGCGTCCTCCCGCCCCAGGGCGAAACGGGCCCCTTCCGCCGGATCCAGCCCCGCCTTGCCCTTGGGCCCCCAGAGGATCCAGCCGAGGCCCAGGAGGGCGAGCCCCAGCACCACGAGAACGATCGCGCGCGGCATGGGGTTACTCTACCACGTGCGGCCTGGCCGCGGAGGGCGTCGTCCCACCCCTTCCGGGCTTGGGCCCGAAAAGTTCCCGGGGGGCTTCCCCGGGCCAGCCGTTCTGGCCCAAGGAGCCCCCCAGGACCCCTTGCCGGGGGATTACCCCTTGTAAGGGGCCTGCCGGGCCTCCCCCTCCGGGGTGACGTAGAAGGGGTTTTGGTCGGTGGAGACCATGGTCTCCTTCTCCAGGGCCTCGAGGAGGTCCTTGGGCAGGACGAACATGGCCTCGAGGTAGGGGGCGGTGAGGTGGCGGAGGGCGAGGTTCCGCTCCCGGATCCGGGCCTCGAGGATCCCCTCGGAGAAGGCCGCGGGGTCAAAGGCGTCCGAGGCCAGGAGGAAGCCGAAGTTCAGGAAGAAGCCCGGGATGTGGTTCTTGTAGCTCCGCACGTAGCGGAAGGCCTCCCGCACCGTGCGGTGGACCACGGGGTGGACGCGGTGGTGGGTGAGGAGGATCATCCCCGCCTGCATTCCCATCACGCCCCCCGGGTTCAGGTGGGCCTTCACCAGGCGGTAGAACTCCACGGTGTAGAGGAGCCTCGCGGGGTTGTCCTCCCCCACGGGGTCGGTGAGGTCAATGATGATGACGTCGTACCGTTCCTCCGTGCGCTCCAGGTAGGCCCGGGCGTCGTCAATGACGAGGACGGCCCTCGGGTCGTCAAAGGCGCCCTGGTGCCACTCGGGCATGTGGCGCTTGGCCACCTCCACGAGCTCTCCGTCAATGTCCACCATCACCGCTTGTTCCACCGTGGGGTGTTTGAGCACTTCCCGGAGCGTGGCCCCCTCCCCGCCCCCCACGATGAGGACCCGCTTGGGCTCGGGGTGGGTAAGCATGGCGGGGTGGACCAGGGTCTCGTGGTAGATGTACTCGTCCCGTTCCGTGCTCTGGACGTCCTTGTCCAGGATGAGCACCTTGCCGAAACCCTTGGTTTCAAAGAGGAAGTAGTCCTGGAAGGGGGTCTTGCCCGAGGCGATGACCCGCTCCATCCGCCGCGCCAGGGTCTCGTAGGGGGTGACGTGCTCGAAGAAGTACATCCCGTAGTCCATAGGTCCTCCTTCTACTCGGCCTTTTCCGCGCCGAAGCCGCGGCGCTTGATGGCGTGCTCTGTGCCCCGCCAGTAGCGGAAGGCGGACTCCTCCTTGGCCCCGAAGGCCCGGGTGAGCCCTTTGAGCACCTCCTCCGGGTCCACTCCGTCCCGGTAGAAGTAAAGGTCCAAGGTGGCGGAGGCGTTGTCCTCCGGCCAGGTGTGGATCATCACCGCGGCCACGGGGCTCACCACCGCCGCCGAGAGCCCCTGGGGGTGGAACTTGTACACCACCGACTGGGCCGAATCCCGAGGGGCCCCGAGGCGCATCACCGCGTCCACGAGGGCCGCCTCCACCATCTTGGGGTCCTCCAAGATGTCCACGTCGCAGCCGTAGATCTCCGCTACCCAGCGCCCGCCCGGCACCGTTTCCACAAGCGCCTATCATAGCCCCCCGGGGGAGGGGGGGCAAGCCCTTTAGCCGAAGAAGTCCTTGAGCTGGTCCTTGGTGACGAGGACCTCCCGGGGTTTGGAGCCCCGGGGCGGGCCCACGATGCCCATGGCCTCGAGGGCGTCCATGAGCTTCCCCGCGCGGGCGTGGCCGATGGAAAGCCGCCTCTGCAGGCGGCTCACCGAGCCGTACCCCTCCTCCACCACGATCTCCGCCGCCTTCTTCAAGAGGGGGTCGGAGAAGTCCACCTCCCCCGGCCCTCCCCCCTCCACGGCCTTCGGGGGCTCAAAGTCGGCCCCGTAGGCCTCGGCGAAGCGGTCCTCGTAGCTTTGGCCCCGGAGGAAGCCCGCCACCCGGGCCACCTCCTCCTCGGAGACGTAGGGCACCTGGAGGCGCACGGGCTTGGGCAGGCCCGGCTGGTGGAAGAGGGCGTCCCCCTGGCCGATGAGCCTTTCCGCCCCCTGGGCGTCCAGGATGGTGCGGGAGTCAAACCCGCTGGAGACGGCAAAGGCCAGGCGGGCGGGGATGTTCACCTTGATCAGGGAGGTGAGGATGTCCACGCTGGGGCGCTGGGTGGCGAGGATGAGGTGCATCCCCGTGGCCCGGGCCATCTGGGCGAGGCGTAGGATGGCCGCCTCCACCTCCTTGGGGGCGGTCATCATCAGGTCGGCGAGCTCGTCCACCACGATGACCAGGTAGGGCAGGGCCTCCTCGGGCCCCACCTTGGCGTTGTACTGCTCCAGGTTCCGAGCCCCCACCTGGCTCATCATCCGGTAGCGCCGTTCCATGTGGGCCACCGCCCCCTGCAGGACCCCTGCGGCCTCCTCGGGGCTCGTCACCACGGGGCGGATGAGGTGAGGGATCCCCTCGTAGGGGGTGAGCTCCACCATCTTGGGGTCAATGAGGAGGAGGCGCAGGGTCGTGGGCAGGTGTTTGAAGAGGAGGCTGTGGAGGAGGACGTTGATGGCCACGCTTTTCCCGCTTCCCGTGGAGCCGGCGATGAGGAGGTGGGGCATTTTGGCGAGGTCCTTCACCCAGATCTCCCCCTCAATGCTCTTCCCCAGGACCAGGGGGAGGAGGGCTTTGGCGTTTTGGAAAGCGGGGGAGAGGACGGCCTCGGAGAGGCGGACGAGCTCCCGCTTGGGGTTGGGCACCTCGAGGCCCACGGTGTTCTTGCCGGGGATGGGGGCCTCTATCCGCACCGCCCCCACCGCCAGGGCCCGGGCCAGGTCGTTCTGCAGGCTCTGGATGCGGCTGATCTTCTCCCCCGGGGCGGGGAGGATCTCGTACCGGGTGACGCTGGGCCCCCGGGCGTGGCCCACCACCTCGGCCTGGACGCCGAAGTGCCGGAGGGTCTCGGCGATGGTGCGCTTGAGCCGCTCGGCCTCTTCCTCCAGGCCCCGGCTCCGCTCCTTGGGCTCGGGGGGGTCCAGGAGGTCGGGGGTGGGGAGGGCGAGCAGGCCTGGGGCGGGCGCGGGGGGCGGGGAGGGGGCAGGCGCAGGCGGGGGGGCGGGCCTTTCCGGCTCGGGGAAGACGAGGTCCAGGTCAAAGGCCTCGGGCTCAGGGGCCTGGGCGGGCGCGGGCGGGGGGCTTTGGGTGAGGAGGGCCCGGAGCCCTTCCTGCTGCCTTTCGGGGTTGGCCTCGAGGAAGGCGAGCCAGCGGGAGAGCTCGTCAAAGCGGGCTTCCAGGTCCTCAAGAAGCCCCGCCACCTCCTCCCAGCGGGCGCGCCGCTCCTCCCTTAGCCTCCGGGCGCGGAGGAGGCCGGAAAGGGTAGGGGAGAGGGCAGGGAAGGCGGAGAGGGCCGCGATCCGGGCGGCGAGGGCCGAGGCCTCGAGGAGAAGGGCTGCCCGGCGCTCCTCCAGGGCGTCCCGCAAGGGGCCTTCCCCGGGCACGGGGGCCTTCAGGGCCTGGAGGAGGGCTTGGACGCGGGGCTCCAGGGGCCTTTGGTCTTCCCGCATCCTCCTGGCGTACTCCTCCACCCGTTCCCGCACGAAGGCCCGGAGGGCCTCCTCCACCTTGGGAAGCTCCTCGGGGGCGAGGCTTTGCGCGAGGGCCTTCAGGGCGGTGTGTTCCGGGTAGAGGCGGGCGAGGAGGCCGAGCCGCCGCCTGAGGGCGAGGCGACGGAGGCCCAGCCGGGCCCGGCGCACGAGCCCCACCCCGAGGACGAGCCCCCGGCGGAGGAGGTCCCAAGGGGGCCTTCCCCGCCAGAGGTCCACCAGGGCGAGGGCGGCGAGGAGGGGCAAGGCGAGGCCGGGCCAGCCGAGCCAGGCCTCCAGCCCGGCCCGCATCCCGGCCCCCAGGCGCCCCCCCAGCGCCTCCCCCAGGAGGGGAAGGAGGGCGAAGGCCACCAGGTAGGCGAAGAGGAGGTGGCGGAGGAACCCCTTGAGGGGGCGGCCCCGGTAGACGAGGTAGGCCAGGGCGAGGAGGCCCAGGGGGGTGAGGTAGGCGGGAAGCCCCAAGGCCCCATAGAAGGCCTCCCGCAAGAAATCCCCCACGGCCCCCGTCCCCGGGAGGAAGCCCGAGGCCAGGAAGAGGGCGAAGGCGCCGAGGAGGAGGGCCCGGGTCTCCCCGCTCCGGTTGGGCTTGTTGCGCTTGGCCGCGCCTCGCTTGGCCATCAGAGGCATTATAGGGGGGCAGGCCGCCCCCCTATTGGGCCTTGGGCCGCTAGCGCTTGAGCTCCTGGATCACCGCCTGGGTCAGGTCCGTGTCCTCGTCGGCGTAGACCACGAGCCCCGACTGGGCCGCCACCTGGCGGCTCATCACCACGGAGAAGCCCTGGGCCTTGGCCACCTTGGCGATGGCCTTGTCTACATCCTCAAGGATGGGCTTGAGCACCTGGTTCTGCCGGTCCTGCCACTTCTTGAGGGTGGTCTGGTAGGTCTTGGCCAAGGCCTCGTAGTCCTGGCGCTCCTTGGCCGTGGCCTGGCCCGAGCGCACCTTCTCGTCCAGGGGCTTGAGCTTCTCCTCCAGGGGGGCGAGCTCTTTGCGGGCCTGAGACTGAACCTCCTGGACCTTTTTGTAGTCGGGGTGGGCCTGGACCAGGGCGTCCGCGTCCACGAAGCCCACGCGGCTCGCCACCGTCTTGTTCTGGGCCAGCATCGGGGTAAGGAGGGCGCCAAGGGCGAGGAGGGCGCCGATCAAGGGTAACCTCTTCATGCCGCCAAGCTTAGCCTCTTTGGGTGAAGGGCTTGTGAGAGAAAGGTCTATGGCGGGCTGAGGCTGAACCTGCTAGGCTTGGCTTCGGAGGTTGGGTATGCGTAAGGCGTTTGGGCTTGTGGCGCTTTTGGGGGCGCTTCTTTTCTCCACGGCCTTGGGGCAGCGGGCGGTGGGCTTCCGGCTCGTCCTTCCCCCTGGGGGGGCGGGGATCGGCCTTGCCATCGAGGCCCCCCTGGAAAGGAACCTGGCCTTCCGGGCCTTCGGCGACCTCTTCCCCTCGGGGCCCAGCTTCCTGTTGGGGGGAGAGGTCCTCTTCAAGCCCGACCTCGGCCAGCTGGACCGGGACCTGCGGGGGATCCGGCCCTACTTCGGCGGGGGCCTTGGGGCCAGGATCGCGGGCGCAAGCTCCGTGGGGGTGCATCTCTCCTTGGGGGCGGAGGTCCTTTTTGACCCCCGCACGGGTGTTTTCCTGGACGGGGAGTACTACTACCCCTTCAGTGGGGGCGGGTCCAGCCGGGTCGTCCTCGGCGTGAACCTGCGCTGAAGTGGGAAGCGTGCCTTCCCGCCCCCACGGGGGCGGGACATTTTTCTCTGGATTTCGGGCGTAGACTTGCCCCTAGGAGGTGGCAGGATGCTGGTCAGGGACTGGATGACCAAGGACCCCGTGGTGGTGGCCCCGGACACCCCCGTCCTGGAGGCCATCCGCCTCCTCAAGGAGAAGGGCTTCCGGCGCCTTCCCGTGATGGAGGGGGAAAGGCTCGTGGGCCTCGTGACCGACAAGGACCTCAAGGACGCCATGCCCTCCAAGGCCACGAGCCTCTCCGTCTGGGAGATGAACTACCTCCTCGCCAAGCTCACAGTGCGGGAGGTCATGGCCCGGCCCGTGGTCACCGTGGAGGCGGACGCCCCCTTGGAGAAGGCGGCCCTCCTCATGGAGGAGCGGAAGATCGGCGGCCTTCCCGTGATGGAAGGGGAGAGGCTCGTGGGGATCATCACGGTGACGGACGTGCTCCGGGCCTTCATTGAGGTCCTGGGCCTGAAGCTTGGGGGCCTCCGCATCACCGTGGACATCCCCGACGTCCCCGGGGCCCTGGCCCAGATGGCCCAGGCGGTGCCCCCGGCCAACATCGTCTCCATCGCCACCGCGGCCCACCTCCCCGGCTACCAGCGCCTGGTGATGCGGGTGGTGGGGGAGGACGTGGAGGGGGTCCCCAAGAGGCTCGAGGCCGCCGGGGAGCGGGTGGTGGACGTGCGTCCGGGGTAAGGTCCGCTTAGCGCAGGGTGAGGCCGAAGCTTAGGGTGTAGCCCGTGGCCTCGTCGTGCTGGCCCTGGAGGACCCGGGCCGCCCGCACCTCGTAGGCGAAGCAGCCGTCGTAGTAGCGCAGGGTGAGGCCGTAGCGGCTTGGCCCCTCGGGGCCCAGGCCCAGCTCGGGGGCGAGCCACAGGGCCTGGCAGCAGGTCCTTTGCGGCAGGGGCGAAGCGTAGGCGAGGCGCCACTCCGCGTAGCTTCCCCGCACCCAGGCCAGGGCCAGGTGGCCAAGGCCCTCCGCCGCGTAGGCGGCCTCCACCCGGTCCACCCGGTCCCCCAAGGGGTTTTCCAGCCGGTAGAGGAGGCTTGCCCCCGCGAAGCCTGCCTCCACCTGGAGGCTTTGGAACTCGGCCCGCTCCTCGTAGGCGAAGGCGGGGGTGGGGCTTAGGGCGGCGTACCGGCCGGCGTAGAGGAGGCGGGCCCGGAAGGGGCCTTCGCCGTAGCCCACCTCGGCGCTCCCCCCGAGGACGAGGTAGGGGTCGTGGCCGAGGCCGGGGTAGAAGGCGAGGAGGGCGGAGGGCGTGAGGGCGAGGCGGAAGGGTCCTTCCCGGGCCTCGAGGCGGTAGCTCCCCTCCGCCCCCAGGGTGAGGCCCGTCCGCGCTTCGGTCTCGGCGTAGCGGAGGAAGGGGGTGAGGGCAAGGCCCTCCAGGCGGAGGGAGGGGGCGTAGCGGGCCTCGAGCCTCGGGGTGGTGGTATCGGGGGGGTTGGGGGTGTAGGCCAGGTAGACGCCTTCCCCGAAGGCCCGAACCCCGGCGGCGTAGCCCAGCTGGACCTCGGCCCCGAGGCCTCCCTCCTTGAGGCCCAGGAGGAGGGCGGCCTGGGGGGAGTTGAGGCCCGTCCCCATGAGGGTGAGGCGGCGGCTCCAGCGGCCGACCTCCTCCCCGGGTTGGGGGAGGGGGAGGTCCTTGAGGCCTAGGGTGAGCCCTTCCTCTTCCGTGGTGGAGAGGACGAAGGGGCTTGTCAGGCTCGGCCTCCGGTGGACGTTGAGGCGGGCCTCCTCCAGGGGCACCTCGAGGCCGAAGAGGCCCAGGGCGGCGTCCCCCACGAGCTCCCCCGTGTCCACCCGGAAGAGGGCCTCCTCCATGGCAAGCCGCAGGTCCTCGCCGCAGGGGCAGGGGGTGGCGAGGAAGCCCTGGAGGCGGGCCTCCTCCCTGGTGAAGGTGGCCCGCTCGGCCCGGACCCGGTAGGCCGGGGCCTCCAGGAAGACTCCCTCCCCCTTGGGGGGGCGTTCCAGGAGGAGGCGCTCCGCCTCCGCCCGGAGGCTTCCCTTGGCGAGGCGCACCCGGAGGAGGGCCTTGCCCTCCATCCCCTCCGCCTGAAGCCGCCACCCCTCCACCTCCCCGGAAAGGCTCGGGGCGAGGAAGCCCCCCTCCTCCTCCAGGTAGCGGATCCAGGGGGCCTCGAGGGCGAGGCCCGGACGCTCCAGGCAGGCCCGCCCCTCCACGAGGAGCACCCCCTCCTCGTAGCTCAGGTTCTCCCCGCCGAGAAGCCCTTCTTCCGTTTCCAGGACGTAGGGTCGGTCCGCGCAGGCGGCCCAGGCCGAAGCCGCGAGCAGAGGCAAAAACAGGAGCCAGCGCCGCACGGGAGAACCATACCATTTTCCGCGCCCAAAGGGCCCCGGAGGCGGCGCGGGCCCACCGGTAAAAGGAAGCCCCGGCCTTCGCCGGGGCCTTTTGGCGGAGAGGGCGGGATTCGAACCCGCGAGGGAGGTTTAAGCCCCCCTACACGATTTCCAGTCGTGTCCCTTCAGCCACTCGGGCACCTCTCCAAGTGCCAAAAAGGAGTGTACCAGCGCCGTCCGCCTCCGTCAAGGTAGACTGGGGCCGTGCGGGTCGTGGCGGCCCACGAAAACCTGGACTTTGACGCCCTGGGCTCCATGGTCCTGGCGGGGCGGCTTTACCCGGGGAGCGTCCTCGCCCTGGTGGGGGGCGTGGAAGGGGTTTTGAGGGAGGTCCTTCCCCTTCTTGAGGACCGGCTGGACCTGGTGCCCGCGAGCGAGATCCCCCTGGACCGGGTGCGGGAGGTGGTCCTCGTGGACAACGCCCGCCCCGAGCGCCTCGGACCCCTCGCCGCCCTGGTGGGCCGGGTGCCCTTCCTCGTCTACGACCACCACCCGAGGACCCCGGGGGACGTGCCCGCCGTGGGGGGGAGGGTGGCCCCGGTGGGGGCCACGGTGAGCCTCCTCGTGCCCCTCCTCCTTGAGCGGGGCGTGGCCCTGGACCCCTTGGAGGCCACCCTGGCCTACGCCGGCCTCTGGGAGGACACGGGGGGGTTCAGCTTCCCCTCCACCTCCCCGGAGGACCTCGAGGCCGCAGGCCACCTCCTCCGGCAGGGGGCCGAGGTCGCCCGCGTCCGGGACTGGGTCCGCCCCCGCTTCGGCGAGGAGGCCCGGGAGATCCTCTCCCAGCTTCTGAAGACCGCCCATCTCGTGGAGCGGAAGGGGTTCAGGCTTCTCGTGGCCCGGGCCCGGGAGAAGGGGTACGTGCCCGCCCTCGCCCCCCTCGCCCACACCCTGCTGGACCTCTACGAGGCGGACGGGGTCCTCCTGGCCTTGAGGCTCGGGGGGGACACCCTCCTCATCGCCCGGAGCAAGGCCCGGCTGGACGTGGGGCGGTGGCTTGGCGCCTTGGGCGGGGGCGGGCACGCCCGGGCGGCCTTCGCCCGGGTGCGGGGCAAGGGGCGGGCCCTGGCCCGGCTTCTGGAAACCCTGGAGGCCTTCCTGGACCCCGAGCCCACCCTCGGCCAGGCGATGACCGCCCCCGTGGAGACCCTCCGCCCCACCTCCGTGCGCGAGGCCCTCCGCCAGCTGGAAGAGCGGGGTTACGGGGCCATGCCCGTGGTGGAGCCCCTGGGCGAGGGGGTCCGGCTGCTGGGGCTTGCCCGCAGGCGGGACCTGCGTAAGGCGGTGCGCCTGGGGTTCGGCGACCACCCGGTGGAGGGCTTCCTGGTCCGGGCGGTGGTCCTTCCCCCCTCCACCCCCCTTTCCCAGGTGGAGCCCCGCCTGCGGGAGGCCGGGGGGCGGGTGCTCGTGGGGGAGCGGGCGGGAGAGGGGTGGCGGCTTCTCGGGATCTACACCCGGACCGACCTCTACCGGAGCGCCCCCAGGCCCGAGCCCACCCTGGCCGAGCGGGTCCTAAAAGCCCTTCCCAGCGGGGTTTTTCGGGTGGTGGAGGCCCTGAGGGAGGCTTTCCCCGAGGGGGTCTACCTGGTGGGGGGGGCGGTGCGGGACGCCCTTTTGGGCCGGTCTGGCCCGGACCTGGACCTCGTCGTGGGGCCCGGGGTGGAGGTGGCCCGGGTGGCCCAGTTCCTGGTGGACCGCTTCGGCGGAAGCTACGGCCTCCACTACGCCTTCGGCACCGCCCGGGTCCGCCTCCCCTTCGGGCTCGTGGTGGACCTGGCGGAAAGCCGCGAGGAGGTTTACCCCTACCCCGGGGCTCTTCCCCAGGTGCGCCGGGCCCCCATCGCCCGGGACCTGGAGCGCCGGGACTACAGCGTGAACGCCATGGCCGTGGACCTGGGCGGTCTCACCTTTTTGGACCCCTATGGGGGGCTTAGGGACCTGGAGGCCCGCCTCCTCCGCCCCCTCCACCCCCTCGCCTTCGTGGAGGACCCCACCCGCGTGGTGCGGGGGGCGAGGCTAGCCGCCCGCCTAGGCTTCCGCTTCGCCGAGGAGGTGCCGCGGCTTCTCGCCCCCGCCCTCCTTCCCGAGGTGGTGGCGGGGGCGAGCCGGAGCCGCCTCCGGGAAGAGCTCCTCCTCACCCTGGAGGAGGAGGCCTTCTACCGGGCCTTGGCCTTTCTCGCCGAGCTCGGCGCCCTTAAGGCCCTCTACGGCCTGGACCTTCCTCCCGAGGCCCCCTTCCGTAGGCTCCGGGCCGAGGAGGGCCTCGCTGAGGCCCGGCTTCTCCTCCTCCTCTTCCACCAGAAAAACCCCCTGGAGCGGGCGGCCTGGCTCGCCCTTCCCGGGAGGCTGCGGGAAGGGCTTGCCCTCCTCCTCGCGGCCTCCCGGGGGGAGGAGGTGCCCAAGGAGGCCTTGGGGCGGGAGCCCCTCCGGGCCGCCTTCCTCGCCCTCTTCCCGGAAAAGGAGGCCTGGCTCAAGGCCGAGCGGCGGGTCCTCATGGGCCGGGACCTCCTCAAGCTCGGCTTGAAGCCGGGCCCCAAGGTGGGGGAGATTTTGCGCCAGGTGGCCGAGGCCCGCAGGCGGGGAGAGGTGCGGAGCTTTGAGGAGGAGCTGGCCTTAGCCCGTAAACTGTTGGACGATGGGACTCTTGCCCTACCTGAATGATCCGCCGGTCTTCCTCCTGGCCTTTCTCCTCGGGGCCTTAGGGCTCATCCTCCACAACCTCTTCCAGGCCTGGCTTGCTGACCGCTACGGGGAAGTGGCCCCAAGGCGGTACGGCTTTTTGCGCCTGGACCCCCGGGTCCACCTGGAGCCCTTAGGCCTCGTCCTCCTCGCCCTTCTGGGCTTCGGCTGGCCCCGGTTTGTCCCGAGCCGCCTTCCCGGGCGTAAGGGGGCGATGGTGGCCCTGATGGGGCCCTTGGGCTTCCTTGTGGCCGCGTTTGTGTACGGCCTTCTCGCCCGCTTCCTGCCCTACCCCTTCGGCGAGGGGCTTGCTTTGGGCCAGCGCCTGATGCTCCTCCACGCCGCCATCTACCTCTTCCCCGTACCCCCCTTGGACGGGGCCAGGGCCCTTTACGCCGTGGGGGGCCTCGAGGCCCGCCGCTTCCTGGACCAGCTCGCCTCCTACGGCCCCGTGGGCTTCCTCGTCATCTTCCTCCTCCTCTCCTACACCGGCGTGACCGACGCGGTGGTCCGGGGGCTTTCCGGCCTCCTCGCCACCCTCTACCGGGCCCTCGGGCTATGATCGCCCTCCTGCAAGCAGACCCCCTCGCCTTCCTCCTCGCCTTCTTTGCCCTGGTGATGAGCCTCGTCCTCCACGAGGTGGGCCACGCCTACGCCGCCTACCTCTTCGGGGACGACACGGCCAAGCGCCAGGGGCGGCTCAGCCTGAACCCCTTGCGGCACCTGGACCCTTTGGGAACCCTCCTTCTCCTCCTCGTGGGCTTCGGCTGGGCGCGCCCCGTGCCCATCTATCCTCCCGCCTTCCGGGCCTACCGCCTGGGCCTCTTCGCCGTCTCCGTGGCCGGGATCCTGGTGAACCTGGCCCTCGCCGTTCTCTTCGCCTTGGCGGTGCGGGGCCTCTTCGCCCTGGACCCGGAGGGGGTCTATGGGGCCTTCCGGGGGAGCGGGGGCTCCGCCCTGGGGCTTCTGGCCCTCGCCGCCTATGTGGCGAGCTCCATCAACCTCGTCCTCGCTGTCTTCAACCTCCTCCCCATACCCCCCCTGGACGGCTCCAAGATCCTCCAAAGCCTTCTCCCTTTGGCCTGGCACCCTTGGCTTTGGCGGCTGGAGCAGTACGCCTGGCTTTCCTTCCTCCTTATCCTCACGGTCCTCAGGGGGCCCATCCAGGAGGTCTTGGCCTTCGCCCGCCGGGTCTTCTTCACCCTCCTTTTGGGCTAGGCGGCCGCGTGTTGGTTTCGCCACATGGGGTGCCCGAAACGGGGCTTGGGAAGTTCCTTTTTGGACCCCACCTGGTGGAAGCCTGGGGTACTTAGGCCTCCTCGAGCCAGGCCCTAAGGACCCGGAGGTTCCAGGCGTCCTCCTCCGGTCCCCTGGGAGTTTCCAGGATGAAGACCCGGTCCTTGAGCCTTGGGTCCAAGAAGACGCGCTTGAGCCCCTCCCCGATCTTTCCCTGGAGAAGGTGGGCGTGGTGGTCCACGCGGCTTCCGAGGCCGCCCACAGAGTCGTTGAGGTGGACCACGGGCACCCGCTCCAGGCCCACGGCCCGGTCCAGGGCGTCAAGGACCCCCAAGGGGTCCTCGGCCACGTCGTACCCGGCGGCGAAGGCGTGGCAGGTGTCCAGGCAGACCTGGAGGGGGGTGTCCGCCACAAGCCAGGCGAGCTCCTCAAACCGCGCCCCCACCTTCTCCCCGCCTCCGGCGGTGTTCTCCACGAGGAGGACGGGGCGGGAGCGGACGCCGGCGAGGCGCAGGGCCTTGAGGGCCCCTTCCTTGACCCGCTCGGGTCGGCCCGAGCCGGGGTGGACGACCACGTACTCCACCCCGAGGAGGGCGGCCTTCTCCAGGTCGTCCGCCAGGCTCGCCACGCTCTTCTCCCAAAGCTCCCCCTCCGCCCCCAGGTTGACCAGGTAGGAGGCGTGGATCACGGCGGGGAGACCCCCGGAAGCCTCCCTTAAGGCGCGGAAGGCCTCCACCTCGGCTGGGGAGAGGGCCCTTGGGCGCCAGCTCCTCGGGCTTTTGGCGAAGATCTGGAAAGCGGTGAGGCCGAGGGCGGTGGCCTCCTCCACCGCCCCGGCCACTCCCTTTTTTCCGGCGATGGAAAGGTGGAACCCGTAGCGCGGCATCCCCCGAAGCCTACCACAGGGACGCCAGGGCCCCAGGGTTGGGAGGGGCGCTTAGTCCAGGTTCTGGACCAAGATGAAAACCCCTGCGGCCACCAGGAAGAGGGCGAAGCCCCGCTTTAGGCTCTCCTGGGGCAGGCGTACCGCCACCCTCCCCCCGAGGAGGCTTCCGAGGAAGCCCACGAGGACGAAGAGCCCCGCCACCTGGTAGTTCACCGAGAGGCCGAGGGCGGGGAGAAGGTGGAGGTACTTGTAGAAGCCGGCGAAGGACTTCATGGCGATGATGAAGAGGCTCGTGCCCACGGCGAGGTGTATGGGGAGCCCTCCCAGGAGGACCAGGGCGGGGACGATCAAAAACCCGCCCCCCACCCCCACGAACCCGGTGAGGGCCCCCACGAAAAGGCCGTCCAGGACGATCTTCCAGGGCTTACGCCCGCCTTCTTGGCGCCTCAAGGGGAGGGGCCTCGCCATGAAGTAGGCGGCAAGGAGCATGACCAGGGCGAAGGTGAGGAGCTGGACCTCTCCCGAGACGAAGCGGGAAAGCCACGCCCCGAGGTAGGTCCCCGCCATCCCCGGCAGGCCGAAGAAGAGGACGTTCCGGAAGTCCACAAGGCCCCTCAGGGCGTAGGGGACCGCCCCGAGGAGGGCGATCCCGCCCACGATGAGGAGGCTTTCGGCGATGGCCTGCTTGGGAGGCTCCCCCAGGAGGTAGACCAGGACCGGTACCGTCAGGATGGAGCCCCCCGAGCCCAAAAGGCCCAAGGAAAGGCCGATGAGGAGGGCGCCCAGGAGGGCGAGGCTCATCGCTCCACCGGAAGTCCCGCAGCGGCCCAGGCGTAGGTGCCGCCTTCCAGGTTGTAGATCTTCTCCCCGTCAAAGCCCTGCTTCACCAGAAAATCCGCCGCCACCCCCGAGCGGTTGCCGGAGTTGCACACGAGGAGGATGGGCCGGTCCTTGGGGAGCTCTTGGAGCCTTTGGGGGAGTTCGGAAAGGGGGATGTTCACCGCCTTGGGGATGTGGCCTCCCTGGTACTCCCAGGCTTCCCGCACGTCCACCACCCAGGCTTCCTCCAGAAGCCCCGCTGCTTCGTGAGGGCCCACCTCCTTATAGGGCGTGGTGGCGTAGCCCATCTCCACCGGGGTGGTGTCCACGGGGAGGCCTGCCCGGTACCAGCGGACGATGCCGCCCTCGAGGTTGTACACCTGGTAGCCCTGGGCGCTGAGCCAGGCCGCCGCCTGCCAGGAGCGGTTGCCCGTGCGGCAGTAGAGGACCACGGGCTGGTCCTTGGGAATCTCCCCGTAGCGGGCCATGAACTCGGAAAGGGGGAGAAGCCTGGCCCCGGGGATCCGGGCCTGGGCGTACTCCTCCACCTCGCGCACGTCAAAAAAGGGCACCCCTTGGTCGTAAAGCCGCTTGGCCTCTTCGGGGGAAAGCTCTTGCACCTGGGTCTCGTACATGGAAGACCTCCTTGGGGTCTGGGAGACCCACCCCGGCCTAGGCCGGGGTGGGTTCGCTTAGGCCTGTACCAGTTCCTCGCCCTGCACCACGGGGAAGCCCGCCTCCCGCCAGGCCTTGATCCCCCCGGTGAGGTTCAGGGCGTTTCTAAAACCGTGGGCCAGGAGGGCGCTGATGGCGGTGCTGGAGCGGTCCCCGCCCACGCAGTGGACGATGAGGGGCTTGTCCTTGGGAAGCCTATCCAGGTGGGCCAGGATGCGGCCCGCGTGGATGTTGAGGGCCCCCGGGATGTGACCCGCCAGGTACTCGTCCCGTCCCCGCACGTCCAGGACCACCGCCTGGCCCTTTTCCCAAAGCTCCTTGGCCTCCTTGGCGGTGATCTGGGGGACGGTTTCCAGCTCCCCTTCGGCGTAGCCCTCGAGCCCCGGGATGTACCCCACCACCTCATCTAGGCCGATGCGGATGAGGGCCCGGGTGAGGGCCTCCACCTCCTCGGGGCGGGCGAGGAGGACGAGGGGGCGGTCGTAGGGGAGAAGCCAGCCCGCCCAGGTACTAAAGTTCTTCCCGGCGGGGATGTTGATGGCTCCCTTCAGGTGCCCCCCGGCGAAGGCGAACTTGTCCCGGGTATCCACCAGGATGGCCCCCTCTTTCAGCCAGCGGGCGAACTGGGCCTTGGTGAGGCGGCCCGGGTGGGGAAGGCCGCCCAGGATGGCCATCCCGTCCCGGTTCAGCCGCTTCATCTCCTTGAAGTAGGTGGGGGCCTCGGGCTGCCCTTGGAGGAGGGCCTTCACGAACCCCTCCTCGTCGTCCCGCTCCAGGTACTCCGCCCACCAGGCGTGGCGGCGTTCATACCCCACGGTGGTGGCCGGGAGGGCCCCAAGCGCCTTGCCGCAGGCGGAGCCCGCCCCGTGGCCGGGCCAGACCTGGACGTGGTCGGGAAGGGTGAGGAACTTCTCCTTGAGGCTCCTAAACATCCGCCTCGCCCCGGGCTCCGCCGTGCCCCGGATCCCCGCCGCCTCTTCCAAAAGGTCCGGCCGGCCCACGTCCCCCACGAAGACGAAGTCCCCCGTGAGGAAGAGGAGGGGCTCGTCCGTCACCGCCCCGTCCGCCACCAGGAAGGAGAGGTGCTCGGGGGTGTGGCCCGGGGTGTGGACCGCCCGGACGCGGATGTTCCCCACCTTGAACTCGTCCCCGTCCTTGAGGAGGACGTGGGGGAAGCCCTCAAGGCCCTTGTACTTCCAGTTCTCGTCCCCCTCGTCGGAGAGGTACAGGGTGGCTCCCGTGGCCCGGGCGAGCTCCCGTCCCCCCGAGAGGTAGTCGGCGTGGATGTGGGTTTCGGCGATGGCGGTGATGCGGAGACCCAAGGACTGGGCTAGGTCCAAATAGACGTCCACGTCCCGCCTGGGGTCCACCACCAGGGCCTCCCCGGTGGCGGCGCAGCCCAGGAGGTAGCTCATCTGCGCGAGGCCTTCCTCGTAGATCTGGCGAAAGATCATGGCTTCACCTCCGGTGAGGGACCTTTGTCCCTCCTCGGGAGGAGTATACCCATGGGGGGTAATGGTGTCAAGCCACAGGAACGTGAAAGTGTACTCTTTCCTCGGGCTTCTTTATCTGATATAGTTAAAGCCTGGATGTACCCCTACCGGGGTATTCCGGAGGTGAACATGGCGCTTTTGGGACCCAAAGAGCAAGAGATCGTGCGGGAAAGGCTGGCCAACCTCACCCGGGACGTGGAGATGGTGCTCTTCACCGACTCCTCCACCTTAATCGCCCCGGGGAAGGAGCCCTGCCTCTACTGCAAGGAGACGAAGCAGCTTCTGGAGGAGCTTTCCGCCCTTTCCGACAAGCTCCACCTGGTGGTCTACGACCTGGCCACCCCCGAGGGGAAGGAGAAGGCCGGGGCCTACAAGGTGGAGGCCGCGCCCACCCTTATCCTTCGCGAGAAGGGCTCGGAGGCCATCAACCTCCGTTACCGGGGGATCCCGGCGGGCTACGAGTTCGCGAGCCTCCTCGAGGACATCGAGATGCTGGGCCGGGATGGGCACGGCCTCCCTGAGAACGTGGTCCAGGAGCTCAACGACCTCCCCGAGGAGGTGGTCCTCCAGGTCTTCGTCACCCCCACCTGCCCCTACTGCCCGCAGGCGGTGCGCACCGCCCACCGCCTGGCCTACGCCTCCCCCAAGGTGTGGGGCGAGATGATTGAGGCCAACGAGTTCCCCGCCCTCTCCGACCGCTACCACATCCACGGCGTGCCGGACACCATCATCAACCACGGCAAGGAGCGCGTCCTCGGGGCCCAGCCCCTCTCCCAGTTCCTCCAGGCCATCCGGAAGGCCGTGGGGGTCCGGGCCTAGCATGACCCGCCGCGCCCTCTTCGGCCCCAAGGTCGCTCCGCTGATCCAGGCGGCCTCGCTGACCCTCGCCCTCCTCCTCTTCCTCGCCGCCTGCGGTCCCAAGGGAAGCTACAAGAACGTGGGCCCTGAGGAGCTCTACGAGGCCTTGGCCGCCGGGGCGGTGGTGGTGGACGTGAGGACCCCGGGGGAGTTCGCCCAGGGCCACGTCCCCGGGGCCATTAACCTCCCCGTGGAGGAGGTGGCCCGGTGGGCGGACCGGATCCCCAAGGACCGGCCCGTCTACCTCTACTGCCGTAGCGGCAACCGGAGCCAAAAGGCGGCGGAGTACCTGGCGCGGAAGGGCTACACGAACCTCTACAACGTGGAGGGCGGGGTGCTGGCCATAGCGCGGGCGGGGTATCCCCTGGTCCGGTGATGGACGCCCTTCAGGTGGGCCCCTTGGCCCTCCCCTGGGTGAGGGTGCAGGTGGCCTTGGCCCTCCTCGCCCTGGTGGGGGTGGCGGAGCTTTTTGCCCGCCGGGTGGACCGGAGGCTTTCCTCCTGGGGCCAGGGCGCCGTTTTTGTGGGCCTTCTGGGGGCTAGGCTTGGCTTTGTCTTGGAGAACGCGTCGGTTTACGCCAAGGACCCCCTCGCCGTTCTCTACGTCTGGCAGGGGGGGTTTGACCCCTGGTGGGGTATTTTGGCTGGAGGAGGGTATACGCTCATGGCCTTGCCCAAACACCTCTGGCGCTACGCCCTGGGGGCGGCCCTGGCCGCGGCCCTGGTGGCGGGGGTCTTCCTCGTCCGCAAGGCCCCGGCCCAGGAGGCGCGCCTCCCCGACCTAACCCTCACGACCCTTGGGGGGACGGAGGTACGCCTCAGCGATTTCCGGGGGAAGCCCCTGGTCCTCAACGCCTGGGCCACCTGGTGCCCCCCCTGCCGCCGGGAGCTCCCCATGATGGTGCGCCTCGCTCAGGAGAACCCGGAGGTGCGCTTCGCCTTTGTAAGCCAGGGGGAAGGCCCCCTGGTGGTGAAGAGCTTTTTGGAGGAAAGGGGCCTTTCTCCCGAGTGGGTTCTTCTGGACCCCGAGACCCGGCTTGCCCAGGCCTTGGGCATCCAGGGGCTTCCCACCACCTTCTTCTTTGACCGGGAGGGGCGGCTCGTGGCCCGGCACCTGGGGGAGCTTTCCGAGGCCCTGCTTTTGGGCTACCTCCGGGTCCTCCGCTAGGCGCCGGCGGAAAGGAGGGTTTCCTTCCCGCCCACCACCGTTTTGAGGTGGACGGGCCTGCCCCAGAGGCGGTGGAGGTTCTCCAGCACCGCCTTGGTCTTCCTCAGGTCCAGCTCCACCCCCTCATAGGCGTGGGCGAGGAGAAGCTCCCCGCGGTTTTGGTAGTTGGCGTCCACGAGCTCCACGATGGGGTAGCCCAGGTTGGTGAGGCGGAAGAGGAGGGCCTTTTTGGCCTCCGCGAAGCGGGGCAGGTCCTCGAGGGCAAAGAGGCCCCGCCTTAGGGCGAACTCCGGGGTGAGGAACTCCTCTAGGAAGTTGAGGTCGGTGTAGACCGTGCGCACCTGGAAGAGCTTCTTCCGGCCTTCCCCCGTGGGCCGCTCGTAGCGGAGCCTTTCCCCCAGGGGCAAGGCTTCGTACTCGGGGCCGAAGCGCCCCTTGTCCCAGCGCTCCTCCACCTCCATGAGGAGGTGGTAGCCCAGGCGGTAAGGGTTCAGGCCGTGGGGGGCGAGGAGGTTCGCCTGCATCTCGGCGAACTCCAGGGCCTCCTCCGGGGTGAGGAGGGGGAGGAGGAGCCGCGTGTGCCAGTAGGTGGCCCAACCCTCGTTCAGGATCTTGGTGGCGGCCTGGGGGGCGAAGTAGAGGCTCTCCTCCCGGACGATCTCCAGGATCCCCTTCTGCCAGGGGGCGAGGGGGGCGTGGCGGGCCAAAAAGCCCAGGATGTCCCGGGTGGGCCTCGGGGGGAGGGGCTCGGGGCTTGCCCCCTCCTCCGCCTCCTTGGGGAAGGCGGGGGGCGGGTTCACGTAGGGGTCCAGGTAGGGGCGCACGGGGAGGCGCTTGGGGGCCTCCTCCTCTTTCTGGGCGGGCCTCTGGATGTAAGGGGCGTGGGGGTCAATGAGGTTTTCCAGGGAAAGGGCGAGGTCTAGGAACTCCTCCACGCTCCTCGCCCCGTGCCGCTCCATGGCCCGCTCCACGTAGGCGGCGTGGTGGGCCATCTCCGCGAGCATGTCCTTGGGGATGGGCTTGAAGGCGAGGTTGTTCTGGAAGAAGTCGGCGTGGGCGTAGACATGGGCGACGACGAGCTTCTGGGCGAGGAGGGGGTTGCCCCTGAGGAGGTAGGCCTGCACGGGGACGGTGTTCACCACGAGCTCGTAGATGCGGGCGAGGCCGTAGCGGTAGGTCTCCCGGTAGTGCAGGTAGGCGCTCCCCCAGCGCCAGTGGGGGTAGCGGCGGGGAAAGCCCCCGTAGGCGGCGAGCATGGCCATCTCCTCGGGGCCCACCTCCTGGAAGGCCACGGGGGGAAAGGAAAGCCCCTCGGCCTCCGCCCGCTCCCTGAGGCGCTCCACCCAGTGGGCGAGTTCCCGCTCCATTTCAACCTCCGAGAAGCCGCCTCAAGGCCACGGGCAGGTCCTCCCGGCCCCGCACCGCGGCGAGGGCGACCCCCTCCCTGCCTCCCAGGGCCTCCCGCACCTCCTCCAGGAAGTGCCCCTGGCCGTAGGGGCCCTCCACCTGGGCGTACCCGTAGAGGGCGAGGGAGGGGAGGAGGCGCCTTAGGGCCTCGAGGGCCAAGGGCGTGTCCCCCTGCCAGTTCTCCCCGTCGGAGAAGTGGTAGAGGTAGCGGTTGTAGAAGGCCTCGGGGTAGGCCTTGAGGATCTCTTCCGCCAGGAGGAGGGCGCTGGAGATCCGCGTTCCCCCGCCCTCCCGGGCCTTGAAGAACTCCTCCTCGGGGACTTCCCAGGCCTCGGCGTCGTGGAGGAGGTAGCGCCTTTCCAGCCTGGGAAAGTGCCGCTTGATCCAGAGGGTGATCCAGAAGGAGAGGGTCTTGACGAGCTTAAGCTCCTCTTCCCGCATGCTCCCGGAGACGTCCAGGGCGAAGAGGACCACCGCCTGGGCGTGGGGGATGGGCTTTCGCCTCGGGGCCTTGTAGCGCAGGTCCTCCCGCTCGGGGACGAGGAGGGGGTCTTCGGGGCGATACTCCCCGCTTTGCAAGGCCCTCTTCAGGCTCTCCTTGAGGGTGCGGCGCACGTGGCGGAGCCCCCTCGGCCCCTTGCGGGCGATGGTGGTGTGGCGCAGGGCCTCCTCCGTGACCTCCCCCTCCCCCTTGGGCCTTAGGCGGGGAAGCCTCAGGGCCTCCCCCACGAGGTCCAAAAACTCCTCCAGCTCCAGCTCGGCCACGGGAACGTGCCCCCCCGGGCCCAAGGCCTCCTCTCCGGGCCCCCCGAGGCCCAGGCCTTCCCCTAGGGGCTCCCCGTGGACGATCTTGGGGATCTCCAGCTGGGGCAGGGGGATGGAGACGAGGCGGCCTTCCACCTGGCCGAAGAGTTCCTCCCGGGTGAGGAACTCCCGCACGCGCTTCTTTACCTCCCCCCGCACGATCTCCTTGAAGCGGAGGAGGTCGCGCTCAATGGGCAGGATCCCCTCGGGCATCCTAGCTCCGGGCGAAGAGGGAGGCGGCGAACTCCAAGACGCCGCTCGCGCAGTGCTCGCAGTAGCCGTAGTCCCGGATGAGCCGGGCCTTGACCACGTCAATCTTGGCCTGGGTCTCCGGGTCCACCACCCCCGAGACCAGGGCGGAAAGCCTGATGGTGTCCTTCTGGTCGTCAAAGAGCTTGAGCTCCAGGGCGCGGCGCAGGCGGTCGTTGTCCCTGTAGGTGAACTGCCTGCCCTCCAGGGCCAGGGCCGCGATGTAGTTCATGATCTCCCGGCGGAAGTCGTCCTTGCGGGACTCGGGGATCTCTATCCGCTCCTCAATGGAGCGCATAAGCCGCTCGTTGGGGGGCTCGGGGGCGCCGGTGTAGGGGTTCTTCACCTTCTCCCCTAGCACATAGGCCTTCACGTGGTCAATGTAGTTGTGGAAGAGGCGGTTTAAGGCCTCCTCGTCCGCGGCGATGGCCCGCTGGACCTCGTTCTTGACGATCTCGGCGTACTCCGCCTTCACCTCCTGGAGGAGAGCCCGGTAGCGCTCCCGGGTCTTCTCGTCCGAGATGAGGGAGTGGTGCTTGAGGCCTTCCTCCAGCTCGTTCATCACCATGAAGGGGTTGATGCAGGGCTCTTCGCTGGTGACGAGGACGTTAGAGATCTTGTCCTGGATGTACCGGGGGCTGATCCCCTCGAGGCCCTCCCGCTTGGCCTCCCCCATGAGCTCCCTCACCGCCTCCTCCGTCCAGCCGGGGAGGAGCTTGCCGTCGTAGAGCTTGAGCTTCTGCATGAGGGTGAGGCCCGCCCGCTTCGGGGGCTCGAGGCGGGTGAGCACGGCCCAGGTGGCGGCCATCTCCAGGGTGTGGGGGGCGATGTGCTTGCCCCGCACCTTGGCGAAGTCCCTCTGGTAGATCCTCACCTCGTCGGAGACCCGGAGGATGTAGGGGACGTCAATCTTGATGGTGCGGTCCCGCAGGGCCTCCATGTACTCGTTGGCCTGGAGCTTGCGGTACTCAGGTTCGTTGGTGTTGTGGCAGACGATGTTCCCCACGCCGCAGACGAAGTTGTGGAGGCCCTCGCAAGCGATGTCGTAGACCCATTCGCCCCCGGCGGGGTGGCGGAAGAGGCGGTGGGTGTACCGCTTGTGCCGGCCTCCTGGCTTGCCTTCCCCGGAAACATAGCGGATCCGGTAGGCGGGGGCTTTTCCGGGCCTGGGGTAGAGGTAGACGCTGTAGTCGTGCCCCAGTAGGCTCAGGAGCACCCCCACCTGGGCGGCCAGCATGGGGGAAATGGTCTTGAACTCTCCATAAAGCCGCCGGTAGGTCTCGGAGCCCTTCTGTTGCTCCTTGCTCAGCCGCCGGGACCCATCGGTTTTAAGGAGTTCCTCCCAAGCGTGTTCCAGGTAGGGGCGAGGAAGGGCGAAGAGAAAGTCGGGGAGGCGTTTTTGTGCTGCCCCCTTGCCGCAGTGATGCTCGGCCAAGACCCGGATGGCTTCGGCTCCCAGGTAAAGCCGCCAGGCGGAGTCTCGCTTGGAGCCCGAGTGGATGTAGCCCTTGGCGTCGGAGATCCGCTCGTAGGCGGCCTTGACCCGCTCCAGCTCCTCCCGGTTGGCCGAGGAGATGACGATGCCCCCGTTGCGGGCGTTGCTGTGTCCTTCGGTGGCGTACCAGATGAGGACGGTGAGGAGGGCTTTCAAGTCCTCCTCGTCCTGGGGCAGGTGGTAGCGGGCCTTCAGGGCGGTGGCGTGGCGGGGAAGGGCCAGCCGGGCATACCCTGGGGGGATAGGACGGGTGAACTGGCGGGCGGCGAGGGCGGGGGCGAGCTCCTCCTCTACGGCAAAGCCCGGTACACCCTCCGTCACGTCCACCATCCGGGGCGGAGGGACGAGAGGGGTGGGCAGGCGCCTTAGGCCCAGCATCTCCCTCCCCTCCTCGGGGTAGAAGACCCGCCCTTCCCGGTCGTAAAGGGAGTGGTTGGGCGTGGTCTCCACCACGCCCCATTTCTGGGCGGAGGTGAGGAGTTCCCCGAAGAAGGGGTGGCGGTAGAGGCCCAAGACCCGGGTCCAGCGGGCCTCCTTGCGTTCAGGGTCGTAGGCCAACACCTCGAGCCCTTTGGGCCGCTCGCCAAAACGCTCGTAAAGCCCCTCCAGCGTGGTCCAGCCGAGCCTCCCCCGGTACCGGTAGAGGATGGGGGTCCACCCTGCCACGCTGTGGCCCAGAATGATTTCGTCTATGTCCGTCTGGGCGAACTTCTTGGACTTGATCTTGTGCTCTTGGCTTGCGGTGAGGAGGTCGTAGAGGAAGGCCACGTCCAGCTTGAGGATCTCAATGAACTCCACGATCCCCCGGTTGGCGATGTTGAGCTCCCCGTCAAAGTTGAAGGCCCGGGGGTCGGAGTCCGAGCCGTAGAGGGCCACCTTGCGGTAGTTGATGTCCCCGGTGAGCTCGGTGGAGTCCTGGTTCTTCTCGTCCTTGGGCTGGAAGGTGCCGATGCCCACGCGGTCCTTTTCCGAGAGGACCAGGCGCTTCACCACCACCTCGTGTTCCAGGAGGGCGGCGAGGTCGCCCTCGTACTTCCTCAGGCCCTCCCGCATCTGGAAGCGGCACACGGGGCAGAGGTCCCCTTCCACCTCGAGGGGGTAGGGGTAGTCGGGGTGGAGGGTCCTGAGCTCCTCCAGAAAGGCCTCCCGGAGGTCCTGGGGCAGGAGGTGAAGGGGTTCCTCGTGCATGGGGCAGGGGAGGGGGCCTTCCTCCGTCTTCCAGTAGAAGGTGAAGAGCCTGCCCTCTTCGGTGCGGCTGTAGGCCTCGAGGCCCTTCTTCAGGAGGCGGGCGATGGTGCTCTTGGCCGAGCCCACGGGACCGTGGAGGAGGAGGATGCGCCGTTCGGGGCCCAGGCGGTGGGCGGCTGCTTTGAGCGTGGCCACCAGGCGCATCAGGGGCTTGTCCAGGCCGAAGACGGCGTCCTTTCCCCCCTCAAAGGGGTCGTCAAAGAAGCGGTAGTGGAGGAGCTTCTCCTTGAAGCGGGTGTACTCCTCCACCCCGTGGGCGAGGATCATGTCGTGGACCCTCTGGAAGCTGGTCCTTAGGGGCCTAGGGTCCTCCTTGAGGAGGCGGAGGTAGTCGGCGAAGGACCCTTCCCAGTTGAGGGCCCGGTAGGCCTTTAGGTCCTGTCCACGCCGGACGAAACCCAGCTCGCTCATGGAAGCCCTCCTTCATACCGGGCCTGGGATAGGGTAGGGGTTTGCGCCTATTGTAGCACGGGGAGGGCGGGGATTGTGGGCCTTTGCCCTTGACTTTGGGGAAGGTTTTTGCTAGCGCTCCCGCCAGAGCCCGTAGAAGCTCTTGGCGTTGTGGAGGAAGTGGGCGAGGACGCCCGGGACGAGGCTTCCCGTATAGAGGTAGGCGAGGCCAAAGAGGAGGCCCGCCAAGGCGGTGTAAAGGGGGTAGGCCCAGGCCCTTAGGGGGGCGGGGTGGAGGAGGGCGAAGAGGAGGGCCTGGACCCAAAGGCCTAAGCCCCCAAGCCAGGCCATAAGGAGGCTTTGGAGAAACCCCCGGAAGAAGACCTCCTCCCCCAAGGCGGCGGCGAGGGCGAGGGCGAGGAGAAAAGGCGGTCTCGCCCCCGAGCGCTTAAGGGCCAGGGCGAGGTCGCGATGCAGGGCCTCGGCCTCGCGGAAGGAGGCGGGGAAGAGGCGGCGGAAGAGGGCCTCGAGGCCCTGGAGGGTGAGGAGGAGGACCAAAGCCCAAAACCCCGCCCCGCCCGCTTCCCGGGCGAGGGGGAGGCCAAGCCAGAGCATCCCGCCCCCGCCCACGAGGAGGAGCCCCCCCTGGAGGGCGAGGAGGAGGAGGAAGGGGGACTTCACTCCTGCCCCAGGGCGAAGCCCTGGTCCAAAAGCCGCCTGGGGTAGGCGCGGAAGGCCAGGAGGGTTTCCGTCCGCTCCACCCCTTCCAGGGAGAGGATCCCCTGGGTCACCACGTCGTCCAGCTCCTCCACGTCCTTCAGGCGCACCAGGGCCACGAGGTCGTAGGGCCCCGTCACCGAGTAGACCTCGGCCACCTGGGGCAGCTCGGCGATGGCCTCCCCCAGGGCCTGGACGCGGTTCCCCCGGGCCCGGATGAGGACGAAGGCGGTGATCATGGCTCCATCATAAGGGCCTCCACGAAGGCGAGGCGGCTCATCTCCCCGCCGGAGAGGAGGGCCAAGGGGCTTTCCCCCCCGAAGAGGCGCCGGAGGACCTCTTTGGGGGTGAGGCCTCGGGCCTTGAGGCGGAGGGCCTCCTCCCGCTTCCCCTCCAGGAAGTCCAGCTTGGCCTGAAGGGCCTCCAGGGGGGCTTGGAGGGGCCCCGCGTGGGCGCAGTAGAAGGCGCGGGGCTTTAGGGCGAGGACCCTCCGGAGGCTTTGGAGGAGGGCCTGGAGGTCAAACCCTGGGGTGGCGAGGCTCGCCCGCACCCCCAGGAAGAGGTCCCCCCCGAAGAAAAGACCGGCCTCGGGGTCGTAGAGGGCCACGTGGTCGGGGGCGTGGCCCGGGGTGGGGAGGAGGTGGAGGGGGCCCACCCGCTCGGCCACCTCCACCCGTACAGGGCGGGGGCTTCCCCAGACCAGGCGGCGGTAGAGGCGGAGGGGCTTGGGGGCGGCGACCAGGGCGGCCGTCAGGGCGCTTCCGTAGACGGGGAGGCCGAGCCGGGAGGCTCCCCCGGCGTGGTCCTCGTGGGCGTGGGTAAGGAGCGCGCCCTCGGCCTCGGGGGCGAAGGGGCGGGCCTTAGGGGGGCCCGTGTCCACCAGAAGCCCCCGGTAGCGGTACACGTAGACCCCGTACCCCACGCGGCGTCCCAGGGGCGTGGCCAGGTAGAGGGCCTCCACCCCATGCCCCACAGGTCGCCAAGGCATGTACTTAGTATAACCTCAGTCCACTTCCAGAATCAGCTTGGGCCGGAAGCGGAGGGCGTCCGCCGCCACCAGATGGAGGGGGATGCCCTGGTAGCTTTGCGGGAGCTTCCCGGGGTCGGCCCCGTGGAGGTGACCGTAGACGATGACCTGGGGATGGGCCTCTGCGGCGAGCTCCAGGAGGGGGGAGGCCTCCCCCCCGGGGCCGAAGGGGGGGAAGTGGAAGGCCACCACCAGGTGGCGGTAGGGCTGGCCCTCGAGGGCCTTCAGGGAGAGCTTCAGGCGCTCCACCTCCCGGGCGAAGACCTTCTCGTCCTCCGGCGTCTGGGGCGGGTACTGCCAGCCCCGTGTCCCGGCCACCGCCACCCCGTCCACCACCAGGGCGTCGTTTTGGAGGGCGTACATCCCCGGGGGCAGGGCGGCCCGGAGGCGGCTGATGGAGGGCCACCAGTAGTCGTGGTTGCCCTTGAGGAGGACCTTCCTCCCGGGCAGGCGGGCGAGGTCTAAGAGGTCCGGGATCGCCTCGGAGAGGCGCATGGCCCAGGAGATGTCCCCGGGGACCACCACCAGGTCCTCCTCGCCCACCACCTCCCGCCACCCCCGGAAGAAGGCCTCCGGGTGCCCCTCCCAGCCCGCTCCGAAGACGGTCATGGGCTTGGGGTGGACCCGGGAGAGGTGGGGGTCGGCGATGGCGTAGACGCGCATGGCCCTAAGATTATCCCATGGGGAGCGAGGCTTTGGCGTACGCCCTCCGCCTTCTCGCCCGCAAGGGGTACAGCCGGGCGGCCCTGAGGGCGAAGCTTGCCGCCCGCTTCGGCGAGGCGGAGGCCGAGGCGGCCCTCGGGCGCCTGGAGGCCATGGGCTACCTGGACGACCGGGCCTACGCCCGCGCCTTCGTGGAGACCCGGGCCCGGCGGTACGGCCCGAGGAAGCTTAGGGCCCTTCTCCTCGCCCGGGGGGTGCCGGAGGAGGTGGTGGAGGAGGTCCTGCCCGAGGCCCGGGTGGAGGAGGCCTTGGCGGTCCTCCGCCGCTACCGCCACCGGGAAGACAAGGCCCGGGCGGTCCGCTTCCTCGAGGGGCGGGGCTTTCCCCTGGGGGTGGCCCTGGAGGCCTGGCGGCTTGCCCAGGAGGAGGAGGAGGGGTATAAGTAGGCCATGCCCGAGGTACGCGCCGAGCGCTACATCCCGGCCCCGCCCGAGCGGGTCTACCGGCTCGCCAAGGACCTGGAGGGGCTCAAGCCCTACCTGAAGGAGGTGGAGAGCCTCGAGGTGGTGGCCCGGGAAGGCGCCCGCACGAGGAGCCGATGGGTGGCGGTGGCCATGGGGAAGAAGGTCCGCTGGCTGGAGGAGGAGGAGTGGGATGACGAGAACCTCAGGAACCGCTTCTTCTCCCCCGAGGGGGACTTTGACCGCTACGAGGGCACCTGGGTCTTCCTCCCGGAAGGGGAGGGGACCCGGGTGGTCCTCACCCTCACCTACGAGCTCACCATCCCCATCTTCGGCGGGCTTTTGCAGAAGCTCGTGCAGAAGCTCATGCAGGAGAACGTGGAAAGCCTCCTCAAGGGACTGGAGGAGCGGGTCCTGGCCGCTTCCTCTTGAACCGGGAGGGCCTCTGCTCTAGGATGGACCTGAGCCGCCCCAAGACGCTTTGAGGGTGGCCGGGAGCTCATAGGAGGTCAAAGTGGAAACGTTGCGCGTCTCTTCCAAGTCCCGCCCCAACTCCGTGGCCGGCGCCATCGCGGCGCTTCTCCGCACCAAGGGCGAGGTGGAGGTCCAGGCCATCGGGCCCCAGGCGGTGAACCAGGCGGTGAAGGCCATCGCCATCGCCCGGGGCTACATCGCCCCCGACAACCTGGACCTGGTGGTGAAGCCCGCCTTCGTCAAGCTGGAGCTGGAGAACGAGGAGCGGACCGCCCTGAAGTTCAGCATCAAGGCCCACCCCCTAGAAACTTGAGGGCCGGGACGCCTCGAGCCCTGGCGGTGGCCGTCCTCCTCGAGGTGGATCGGGGAGGGCGGGCCCAGCTTCTCCTGGACCGCGCCCTGAGGCGGTCCCCCTGGCCCGAGCGGGACCGGGCCTACGCCACCTTCCTGGTCTACGGGGCCCTCCGCCGCCTCCGCCTTCTGGACCACCTCCTCGCCCCCCTCTTGCCCCGGCCCGAGGGCCTGCCCCCCGAGGTGCGCTGGATCCTCCGCCTGGGGGCCCTGGAGTGGCTTGAGGGTAAGCCGGACCACGCCCGGGTGAGCCCCTGGGTGGAGGAGGCGAAGCGCCGCTACCCGGGCCTTGCCAGGCTGGTGAACGCCGTTTTGCGGCGCCTTGCCCCTAGGGAGGCCCCCGAGTGCGTGCGCCTTTCCCTCCCCGACTGGCTCTGCGAGGCCTGGCGGGGCTTCTTCGGGGACGTGGCCTTCGCCGAGGGTTTCAACGAGCCCGCCCCTCTCTTCGTCACCGCCTACCGGGAGGTGGACCTGAGGCCCGGCCCCGTCCCCGGGAGCTACCTTTGGGAAGGCCCCAAGACCGACTTTTCCGCCCTCGGCCTCCAGCCGCAAAACCCCGCCTCCCTCTTCGCGGCCAAGCTCCTCGAGGCCCGCCCTGGGGAGCGGATTTTGGACCTCTGCGGCGGGGCCGGGCTCAAGGCCTTCTACCTCGCCGCCCAGGGGGCGGAGGTGATCTCTTACGACCTTAACCCCAGGCGGCAGGAGGCGGGGGCGAGGACGGCGCGGCGGCTCGGCCTCCGGGTCCACTACCGCACCCAGGACCTGACCCGGCCCGTGCCCGAGCGGGCGAAGAAGGTCCTCCTGGACGCCCCCTGCACCGGGACCGGCACCTTCCGCGCCCACCCCGAGCTCCGCTACCGCCTAAGCCCCGAGGACCCTGCCCGCATGGCCGCCCTCCAGCTCCAGCTTCTGGAGACGGCGGCCCAGGCCACGGAGGAAGGGGGGGTTCTCGTCTACAGCGTCTGCACCCTGACGGAGGAGGAGGGGGAAGGGGTGGTGCGGGCTTTCCTCGCGCGCCACCCTGAGTTCCGCACCGAGCCCGTCCACCCCCCCTTTCCCCTCCTCGCCCGGGGGCTTGGGGTCTATGTGGACCCAAGGGGAGGGCTGGACGGCTTCTATTACGCCCGGCTTCGGAAGGTAAACTCTCAGGCATGAAGCTGGTCTTTGTGGGTCTCGGCAAGATGGGCCGGAGCATCCTCAAGGGGGCTCTGGAGCGGGGCTTCTTGCGCCCAGAGGAGGTGGGGGTCTTGGGGCGGACGCCCGAGCGGAGCCGGGAGCTCGCCGAGGCTTTTGGCGTTCGCCCCTTGACCCGGGCGGACCTGGGCATGGCCGAGCGGGTCCTGATCGCGGTCCAGCCTCGGGACTTTCCTGCCTTGGCCCCGGAGATCGCCCACCCCCGCCTGGGCTACATCTCCATCATGGCGGGGATCTCCACCTCGGTCCTCGCCCGCAGGCTGGACAACCGCCGCGTGGTCCGGGCCATGCCCAACCTGGCGGTGGTCATCGGGGAGAGCTCCACCGCCCTCACGGCCCTGCGGGAGGCCAGGGAGGCGGGAGACCTCGCCTTCGCCCGGGCGCTTTTCGCCACGGTGGGGGATGTGTACGAGATCCCCGAGCACCTCTTCGACGCCTTCACCGGCATGTCCGCCTCCGCCCCCGCCTATTTGGCGGTGGTGGCCGAGGCCTTGGCGGACGCGGGGGTGAAGATGGGCATGCCCCGGGCCCTGGCCCTCCGCCTCGCCGCGGACGCCCTGGCGGCCACGGGGGAGCTTCTCAAGGGTAGGCACCCCGCCCAGGTCAAGGACGAGGTGGCGAGCCCGGGGGGCACCACCATCCACGGCCTCCACGCCCTCGAGGCCCGGGCGGTGCGGGCGGCCTTTTACGAGGCGGTGGAGGCGGCCACCCAGAGGGGGCACGAGCTCGGCGAGTCGGAGTGATGCCGCCCCATGCGGGCGCAAGCCCGCATGGGGGCCCCGGTAAAAAGACTTTGGCGGGAATTTTGGGCGGCAGGAGGGCGAACCCAGGAGAAAAGAAGGGCATGGCGGTGGCGCGGCTTTTCGGCCTTTGTCTCCTCCTCGGCCTGGCCTGGGCCCAGATCCTCCCCCCTGAGGGGGGGCTTTACGTCTACAGCAACGGCACGGTCCAGGCGCTCGAGGCGGTGGAAGGAGGGTACCGCCTCGCCTACCGGCGGGACGGGAAGGTCTTCCGCGAGGACCGGCTCCGCTTCGGCGCAGAGGGGATCTACTTGGAAGGGGTCGCGCTCCCCGAGGGGTTCTTCCCCTTCGTCCCGCCCTTGCTCCTCTACCCGAAGAGGCTTGTCCCGGGCGCTTTTTGGTCGGGGAACGCCCGCTTCCAGGAGCAGCGGGTGGCCCTGGCGGTCCGGGTGGAGGGGGTGGAGGGGGTTAGGGTGCCCGCGGGGCGCTTCAACGCCTACCGCCTGCGGGTGGCCTTCACCACGGAGCGGGGCGGGGCCGACGTGAAGCTCCTCTACCTTGTCCCCGGCCTCGGCGTAGTGGCCTTCCGGGCGGGGGAGGGCCTCGTGGGCCTCGTCCGCTTCAGCGCGCCCTAAGCCGGTAGCGCAGGATCTCCCAGTACATGCGGAGCCGGTGGCCGAGCCCGGCGAGAACCCCCCGCTTCTCCTCCTTCATCACCTGGCTTACCCCCTCCATGGGCACGTACACCACGGGCCAGCCCGCCCGCTTGGCGTGCTGGGTGAGGAGGAGCTCCAGGTCGTAGCGGGCCCTTTCCAAGCCGGGCACGCTCCTCAGGTCCTCCAGGCGGAGGGCCCTTTGGCCCGAGAGAAAGGGGGTGAGGCGCATGGCCAGGTCCGTGGAGGCCCGCCCTCCCCGGAAGACCCCCACGGCCATCCGGGCCTCCCCTTTCTTGAGGGGCTCAAGCAGGGCGAAGAGGTGCTCTGGACGGAGCCCGAGGAGGTCGGCGTCCAGGAGGAGGACGAAAGGGGTTTCCACCGCCTTAAGCCCCTCGGCGATGGCCCCGCCCTTCCCCCGGTTCTCCTCTAGCCGCACCACCTCGGCCCCGGCCTCCCGGGCCCTTCGGGCGGTTTCGTCCTTGGAGCCGTCGTCCGCCACCACCACGGGAAACCCCGCCTCCCGGGCCACCTGGACCACCCGGCCCACGGTGGCCTCCTCGTTGAAGGCGGGGATCAGGACCGTGGCCTCCGCCACCTCACCCCCCGAGAAGCCGCCTCAGGTCCTGGAAGGTGACCAGGAGGAGAAGGAGAAGGAGGAAGAGGAAGCCCAGGTAGTGGACGGTGGCCTCCTGCTCGGGCCGGAGGCGGAGGAAGCGGCCAAGGAAGAGGAGGAGGATGCGGCCGCCGTCTAAAGCGGGGATGGGGAGGAGGTTGAAGAGGGCGAGGGAGAGGTTGATGGCGGCGGCGAGCTCCACCAGGCGGAAAAGCCCCTCCTGGGCCGCCCGCCCCGTCTCCGCCAGGATGCCCACGGGGCCGAGGACGCCGCTATCCGGGTTCCCCGCGAGGACGCCGAGAAGCCCCCCCACCAGGGCCCGGACGAGGGCGGGCCCGAAGGCGAGGGTACGCCCTGCGGCGAGGCCGAGCCCTTCCAGGAAGCCCACCTTGCGGTAGATCACTTCTAGCTGGTAGACCACCCCCAGGCGCTCCATCCCCTCCTCCCATGTGAGGGAGAGGGCCACCTCCTCCCCCTGGCGGAGCACGGCCAGGGTGTGGGCGCCTGGGGTTTTGAGCCGCTCAATCTCCTGGGGCCTTTCCAAAGGCTTCCCGTCCACGGCGAGGAGGATGTCCCCAGGCTTAAGCCCTGCTTCCTCGGCCACGCTTCCTGGCAGGACCTCGAGGATCACCGCCCGGCCCGTGGCCTCGGGCACCCCCTGGGCGCTGAAGAGGTAGGCGAGGAGGCCCCAGGCGAGGAGGACGTTCATGGCCACCCCCGCCACCAGGACGAGGAGCTTCCCCAGGAAGGGGAGGGCGTCGTACCCCCTCCCCTTTTCCTCGGGGAGGAGGCCCTCGATGTCGGCGTACCCCCCTAGGGGGATGGCGGAAAGCCGCCACTCCGTTCCCCAGGCCTCCTTTCGCCAAAGGACCGGGCCGAAGCCGATGCTGAAGGCCTTGACCCGCACCCCTTGAAGCCTCGCCGCCAGGTAGTGGCCGAGCTCGTGGACGAAGACGCTGACGCCGATGATGATCAGAAACCAGAACAGGCTCATGCCCACCTCTTGGCCTCCTCCCGGGCCCAGGCGTCCACGGCGAAGAGGCTCTCCCATGTTAGAGGCTCTGCGGGGGTGGCTTCCAGCACCCGGGCCAGGATCTCGGGGATGCGGGGGAAGGGGATTTTCCCCTGGAGGAAGGCCTCCACCGCCACCTCGTCGGCGGCGGAGACGGCCACCTGGGCCAAGCCCCCCCGCCTTCCCGCCTCGTAGGCCACGGCGAGGGCGGGAAAGCGCTTGAGGTCGGGCTCTAAGAATTCCAGCACCCCGGGGATGGGGAGGTCCTTCAGGGGGGTCTCCGCCCGCTCGGGGTAGGTGAGGGCGTACTGGATGAAAAGGCGCATGTCCGTGGGGCCGAGCTGGGCCTTGAGGCTTCCGTCCACGAAGCGCACCAGGCCGTGGACGTAGGCCTGGGGATGGATGAGGACCTTGATCCTCTCCAGGGGGAAACGAAAGAGCTCTTTGGCCTCCAGGACCTCGAGGCCCTTGTTGAAGAGGGTGGCGGAGTCCACGGTGACCTTGGGGCCCATCCGCCAGCGGGGGTGGCGGAGGGCCATCTCCGGGGTCACCTGGGCGAGGTCCTCGGGCTCCCTGAGGAAAGGCCCCCCGCTCGCCGTGAGGATGAGCTCGGCCACGTCCTCCCGCCTCTCCCCGAGGAGGGCCTGGAAGAGGGCGGAGTGCTCCGAGTCCACGGGGAGGATCTCAGCCCCGTGGGCCTCTGCCTCCCGCCACAAAAGGGGCCCCGCCGCCACCATGGCCTCCTTGTTGGCGAGGGCCACCCGCTTCCCGGTCCGCACCGCCATGCGGGTAGGGGCGAGCCCGGCCAAGCCCGGGATGGCGGCCACGGCCACCTCCGCCTCCAGGGCGGCCACCTCCTCGGCCGTGGCGAGCCTAAGCCCGGGGAAGCGGGCCTTGAGCTCCTTGTGGAGGCTTTCCTCCGCCGCCACCAGGCGGGGCTTCCAAAGGGTGATCTGCCGGGAGAGGGCCTCGAGGTTTTTCCCGGCGGCGAGGCCCACCACCTCGTAACCCCTCAGGCGGCAGACCTCGAGGGCCTGCTTTCCGATGGAACCCGTGGATCCGAGGACGACGACCCGCTTCATGTGAAAAGCACCACCAGGAAGTACGTGAGGGGGAAGGCGAAGAGGAGGCTATCTATCCGGTCCAGAAGACCGCCGTGCCCGGGGAGGAAGCTCCCTGAGTCCTTCACCCCGGCGAAGCGCTTCAGCATGGACTCAGCGAGGTCCCCGAGCTGGGCCCCTAAGGAGAGAAGGAGGCTGAAAAGCCAAAGCTCCAGTAAACCGAAGGGGAAGACCTCCCGCACCAAGCCGGTGTAGACCACCAGGGCGAGGAAGCTCACCGCGATCCCCCCCAAGGAGCCCTCCACGGTCTTGCCCGGGCTGATCTCCGGGGCGAGCTTCCGCCTGCCGAAAGTCCGTCCGATGAAATAGGCCCCGATGTCCGTGGCGAAGCTGGCCACGATGGGTAGGGAGAGGGTCCAAAGGCCCAGGCTGCTGTCGGGGGTTTCCCTGAGGAGGAGGACGTACCCCAGGCTCCAGGGCAGGTAGAGAAAGGCCATGAGGCCGAAGGCGAAGCGGGGGAGGTTGGCCCCAAAGAGGAGCTCGTAGCTGAAGCTGGCGAGGAGGAAGAGGCCCAGGGCCACCTCCCGCCAGGGCACCTGGGGGAAGTGCCAGTAGAGCTGGGGCAAGGAGAAGAGGAAGACCAAAACCCCTCCCGCCAAAAGGAGGGGGGTGTTGAGGGCGATCCCCCTCCTCGCCAGCATCTCCGCGAGCTCCCGGGTGCCGAGCCAGTGGACAAAGAGGAGGGTGGGGAGGATGAGGGGGATGCCCCCCCAAAGGACGAGGAGGAGGAGAAGGGCCCCGGCCAGGGCGGAGAAGACGCGGGTGGGGAGGTGGTCCGTCATTCCTCCCCCTTGGGCAAGCGGGGGCGCGGCATGCCGGGGTCAGCCCAGGATCTCCTGCTCCTTCTTCTCCGCAAGCTGGTCGGCCTTGGCGATGAACTCGTCGGTGATCTTCTGGATCTCCGCCTCCGCCCGCTTGGTCTCGTCCTCGGAGAGATGGAGTTCCTTGGCCAGCTTCTTCAGCTTGTCCAAGGCCTCGCGGCGGATGTTGCGGATGGCCACCCGCCCCTCCTCGGCGTACTGGCGCACCGCCCGCACCAGGTCTTTTCGCCTCTCCTCGGTGAGGGGCGGGATGTTGATGTAAAGGGCGTCCCCCTTGTTGCTGGGGTTCAGGCCCAGGTCCGAGTCCCGGATGGCCTTCTCTATGGCCTTGAGGGCGTTCTGGTCCCAGGACTGGACCACGAGGGTTCGGGCGTCCGGGGCGGTCACGGTGGCGATCTGGTTTAGGGGGACGTGGGTGCCGTAGTACTCCACCTTCAGGTGCAGGAGGAGGGCGGGGTTGGCGCGGCCGGTGCGGAGGCCCGCCAGGTTGTGCTCCAGGACCTCGAGGCTCTTTTGCATGTGGCTTCGGGTTTCCGCGTAAAGCTCCTTCAGGGTCATACCGCCTCCTTTCTAGTGGATGAGGGTGCCCACTTTTTCCCCCTGGATAATACCCACCAGGGCGCCGGGTTTGAAGATGTCAAAGACCACGATGGGAAGCCCCGCCTCCATGCACAAGGTGATGGCCGTGGTGTCCATCACCTGGAGGCCCCGGTTCAGGACCTCCAGGTAGGTGAGCTCGTCAAAGCGCACGGCCTCGGGGTTTTTGCGGGGGTCGTCGGAGTAGACCCCGTCCACCTTGTTTTTGGCCATGAGGACCACCTCGGCCCCCACCTCGAGGGCGCGGAGGGCGGCGGCGGTGTCCGTGGAGAAGAAGGGGTTGCCCGTCCCCCCGCCGAAGATCACGATCCGCTCCTTCTCCAGGTGGCGGAGGGCCCTGCGGCGGATGTAGGGCTCGGCCACCTGGGTGATGGTGAGGGCGGTCTGGACCCGGGTGGGGACGCCCAGGGATTCCAGGGCGTCTTGGAGGGCGAGGGCGTTCATGATGGTGGCCAGCATGCCGATGTAGTCGGCGGTGGCCCGGTCCATCCCCACCCCCTGGCGGGCGCCCCGCCAGAGGTTGCCCGCCCCGATGACGATGGCGAGCTGGACCCCGGTGTCGTAGGCGGCCTTGATCTCCCGGGCCAGGGCCTGGGTGGCCTCGGGCTCGATGCCGAAGCCGTTTCGGGTCAGGAACTCGCCGGAGAGCTTTAGGAGAACCCGCTTGTACTTCATGGCTTCATGGAAAACCGGGGCCCCGGAAACGCCGGGCCCCGGTGCGCCTTCATGGCTTATGCCCCCAACTCAAAGCGGCAGAAGCGTCGGACCACGATGTTCTCGCCGATCTTGGCGATGGCCTCTTGGATGAGCTCCTTCACCTTGACCTTGTCGTCCTTGACGAAGGGCTGCTCCAGCAGGACCACCTCCTCCAGGTACTTCTTTAGGCGGCCTTCGGCGATCTTCTCGGCGATCTGCTGGGGCTTCCCTTCGTTAAGGGCGGCCTGGATGTAGATCTGCCGCTCCTTTTCCAGCTCCTCGGCGGGGATCTCCTCGGCGGAGACGTAGCGGGGGTTCATCATGGCGATGTGCATGGCGAGGTCCTTGGCCAGGTTCTGGAAGAGCTCGTTCCGGGCCACAAAGTCCGTCTCGCAGTTGAGTTCTACCAGGACCCCAACCCGCTGGTTGTGGTGGATGTAGTGGCCGATGATGCCTTCGCGGGCTTCCCGGTCCGCCTTCTTGGCGGCCTTCATCGCCCCCCGCTCCCTAAGGAGCTGGACCGCCTTCTCCTCGTCCCAGCCGGCGTCCTCGAGGGCCCGCTTCACGTCCATCATGCCGGCCCCCGTGGCCTCGCGCAGCTTCTTGATGAGTTCGGTCTGGCTCATGCTTCCACCTCGCTTTCGCCCTCAGAGGTCTCGGTGGCTTCCGCCTCCTGCACCAGGGCGTAGGAGGGGGAGGGCTCCACCACCCCGCCCCGGGCCTGGATGATGAGGTCCACCGCCCGGGAGAGGATGAGCTGGATGGAGCGGATGGCGTCGTCGTTTCCGGGGATGATGTAGTCCACCAGGTCGGGGTCGGAGTCCGTGTCCGCCAGGGCGATCACGGGGATGAAGAGCTTCCTCGTCTCCCGGACGGCGATGGCCTCCTTGGTCGGATCCACGACGAAGACGGCGTCGGGGAGGCGCTTCAGGAGGCGAAAGCCGGAGAGGTACTTCTGAAGCCGTTCCAGCTCGTGCTTCAGCCGGACCTGCTCCTTCTTGGGGCGCTCCTCAATCTCCGGGGAGGCGAAGAGGGCCTCCAGCTCCTCCAGCCGGTGGACCCGCTGGGAGATGGTCTTGAAGTTGGTGAGCATGCCGCCCAGCCAGCGCTGGTTCACATAGGGCATGCCCGCACGCTCTGCCTCCATGCGCACGATGTCCTGGGCCTGCTTCTTGGTGCCCACGAAGAGGATCGTCCCGCCGCGCATGGCCAGGTCCTCAATGAAGCGGAACGTGCGCTCCAGCTCCTCCATGGTCTTCTGGAGGTCAATGATGTGGATGCCGTTCCGCTCCGCGTAGATGTAGCGGGCGAACTTGGGGTTCCAGCGCTTCCTCTCGTGGCCGAAGTGAACGCCGGCTTCCAGGAGCTCCTTAACCGTGATCTCTACGGGCATATTCCTCCCATCGGGGAAGGTTGGGCTTAGGTCTACGCCTTCGCTAGGACGGCGTGCGGGCGCGCCGGCCTCTTTCCCGCGGGACCTTCCCCTGCCCGAGGGCTGGTCCGGCGCACCTTCCCGATTATAGGCCCCGGGTCCCCTTTGCGAAACCCCCTCCCTTGGGCTATACTCCCCTAGGCCTGGGGCGGTAGCTCAGAGGGAGAGCACCCGCCTTGCAAGCGGGAGGTCCGGGGTTCAAATCCCCGCCGCTCCACCAGCTCTAGGACACAAAGCTTTACCCCCCGGTAGCGTGGCCGGGGGGTCGGTTTTACTGCAGTTTTACTGCAACGCGGTTCAGGCCCGGGGCCGAGGACGGGCCAGGTCCTCGGGGTCAATGACCCAGCCCCGCCGCTCCTCCTTCAGGAGGTGGCGGTACACGTTCAGGGTGATGGTGGGGTTGGCGTGGCCCATGCGCTCGGCCACCAGCTCGAGGGGCGCCCCCTGGGCGAGGAGGAAGGAGCCGTAGGTGTGGCGGAGGTCGTGGACGCGGATGGGGGGAAGCCCCAGGCGCTTGGCGATCCGCCTCAGGGCGTGGTTCGGGCTGTTGGGGTCGAGGGGCCTCGAGGGGTCCCCGGTCCCGGGGAAGACCCAGGCGGGGAGGAGGCCGAACATTTCGCTCCACCACTCCCGGTACTCCCGGAGGCGCACCAGGGTGGCGTGGGGGATGGGCACGGCCCGCTCCCGCCCCGTCTTAGGCCCCGTGAGGTGGGGTTTCGCCCCGTCCGTGCTCCACGCCCGGCGCACGTGGAGGACGCCCTCCTCGAGGTCCACGTCCTCCCACCGAAGCCCCAGGGCCTCGCCCCTTCGGAGGCCGCAGGCCAGCATGAGCCGCAGGGCGAGGGCTACCCGCCGGTCCGGGTAGGCGTCCAGGGCCTCGAGGAGGCGGGCCATCTCCTCGGGCTCCAGGGTCCGGCCCGCACGCTCCCGGGGGAGGTCCCGGGGGGCGCGCACCTTCACCGGAGCCACGGGGTTGCGGGCCACCAGCTCGAGGTTCAGGGCCTCCTCGAAGAGGGCGTGAAGGCGCTCCCGCACCTTTTTCACGGTGCGGATAGAGAGCCCCCGCTCGGTGAGGGCGTCAAGGACGGCCCGCACATGGGCCGGCTTCACCTCCTGGAGGCGCATGCGCCCCAGGGGGTCAGGGGCCTGGGGATCCCGGAGGGAGGGGAGGGCGTAGGCCAGCTCGTCCCGGTAGAGAGCGAGGGTTTTGGGGCGCACCTCCCGGGCCTTCCGTTCCAGCCACCTCGAGGCCCACTCCCGGAGGGGGATTTCGGTGGGCTCGGGGAGGAGCCCCTTGTGTCGCTGGGCGGCGAGGTCGGCGAGCTTCGCGGCCACCTCCTGCCGGGTTTTGCCGTACACGGTGAGCCGCCTCGGTTTGCCGTCCGGGCCATACCCCACCATGATCTGCCCCATCCAGCGCCCGTCCGGGCGGCGCACAATGGTCCCCTCCCCCCGTCCGCGCCTAGGCATCCTCCACCTCCTCGTACGTGAACAGGTCGCCCACGCCGTAGGGTTTGCCGGTGAGGGTTCGGAGGCCGGCCAGGATGGCCTCGAGGGCGCTCACGTCCAGGCAGGACGGCACCTCGCCCCGCGCCCACCGATAGATCGTGTTGCGCGCGGTGCGGTGGGCGGTGGCCTTGGCGAGTTTGTACGCCGTGATGCCCTCACGCCGCAGGATTTCGGGCAAACGGTTCCGGATCATGCCCCCATGATACCACGAGCAAAGATCCACCTCCCTTGACAATAGTACCAAGCACATGGTACTATAGGGGCACCTAGGGAGGAGGTTGGGGCCGCTCCCTAGGGGTTTGGAGGAAACCATGATCACAGTAGCACAGGCGGTTCAGGCTCGGCAAACCCAGGAGGACGGCGTGGTTCTGGTCCTGAGCGCCCTCGAGGCCAAGGCCCTCCTGAACGTGCTTCGGGGCGAGGCGGAATGGGGTGAGCTCCCCGAGGCCCTCGAGGAGGTCTACCGCACCCTCAGGGCCTGGGAGAGGAGGGGGCGCACGGCGTAGGGCGAAGAGGGGGCGGGGACTCCCCGCCCCCGAGGGGTCTACCCCCTGAGGCTCCCGCGAAAGGGGCCGCCCCCCCCTACGAGGGGGGCGGTGCGTTTTTGGGCGATAACGGCACTTATCCCGCGCGGGCTACCCTCCCCGGTGGTTCGCGGGCACGGCGCGTTTCAGGGCCTCCTCGATGGCCGCGCGGATCCCCTGCTCCATGGCCCGGCCCGCCTCGGGGGGTAGGCCCTCAACCCGCACGTGGATCCCCGCTTGCCCCTCGAGGCGCACCACGGCCTCGGGGCGCGAAGGGGCGGTGGAGGAGGTTTTCTCCCCCCCGCGCAGCATCTCGTAGAAGAGCCGGAAGAACTCCTTCTGGTCGCTTACCGCCTTCCCCCCCTGGCGGATCTCCCAATGGACGTGGGGCCCCGTGGCCGCCCCCGTCTGCCCCTCGAGGCCCAGCAGGTCCCCGGGGCGCACCTTGTCCCCGGGCCGCACCTTCACCTCCTGAAGGTGCCCCGCGATCACCTCGCGCCCTCCCACGTCCAGGACCACGTAGTTGCCGTAGCCCTTGGGGTCGTAGCCCACCCGCTTCACCGTGGCGGCGAAGGGGGAGGGCACGGGGTCCCCGGCCTTCCCCCGCTCCCCGTAGGCCACGTCCAGCCCGGCGTGGCGCTCGGGGAGGACGGGGTAGCGCCTCCGCAGGGCCTCGGAGTAGGGCTGGCCCACGCCCATGGTGATCCCCGTGGCCCCGGTGGCCCGGAGGACCCGCCCCACGGCGGCCTCGGCCTGGGCCTGGTCCTCGAGGGCGGGGAGGTCTACCCCGGGAAGGGCGGTCCTCGCTTGGCGCTTCTCCTCTTCGGAGGGTGGGGGCGCAGTCCCGCCCCCGGGAAGGCGCACCACGCCCTCCACCCTCCCCCGCCTGTCCCCGCCCGGGGCCACGACGTCCTCCCCGAAGGCCCGCTTGAGGGCGGCGGTGGCCCCGCCCAAAGCGGCGGTGAAGTCCCGTAGGGCGGCCTCCGCCCCGCGGGTGGCGGCCAGGGTGGCGAGCTGGTTCGCCTCCTCCACGGCCCGCTTGCGGGCGTCCATCTGCAGGGACTCCCAGGCGAGGCGGTTTTGGGCCTGGGGGTCCTCGAGGAGGTCCTGGCGCATGGCGGGGGCCTTGCGGGCGGCCTCTTCGGCCAGGCTTCCCACCCCCACCCCGAGGAGGGTAAGGAGCTGCTCCCCTTGGACCCCGGCGCTCTTCAGGAGCTCAGCGGTGAGCCCGGTACCCAGGCCCGCTTCCGCCCGGGCCACGAGCTTGGCCCAAAGGGCGGGGTTGCGCTCGGGGAGGAGGCGGAGGGCGATGTCCATGGCCCGGCCCGGGTCGGCCCGCACCAGGCGCTCGTACCCCCTGGCTTCAGCCCCAGTGAGGCCGAGCTCCCGGGCAGAGGGGAGGCCGCCCAGGGCGTTCACCAGGAACATCTGCAGCCCCATGTCCCCGAGGCCGGAGAAGGCCTCCTTGAGGGCGGCCTGGGCGTTCGCCCCCATCTCCCCCTGGAGGAGGCGGTTCCCCGTCCCCGCAAGGGCGGCCTGGAGGGAGGCCTGGAAAGCGAGCCCCACAGGGGTGGCTTGCACTCCCCTCGAGGCCGCCTCCTGGGTGAGGCGCAGTAGCCCCTGCAGGGTGGAGGCCTTGTCCACCCCCTCCCGCACCCCCTCGGCCATGGCGGCCTTCAGGACCTCGAGGGCCTGCGCCGCCTGGCCCCGGTCAATCCCCAAAAGGCCCAGCTCCCGGGCGGCCCGCACCGCCACCTCCTCCCCGAGCCCCGTGGTGCGGGCGAAGGCCAGGATGGAGCGCACGTCCCCCTGCACGCCCCCGGGGAGGCCGTAGGCCAGGGCGATGCGCTGGGCGTCCCGGGCGGTGTAGCCCAGGGCGAGGAGGGCGCGGTCGGGGTAGAGGGTGCCGGGCTGGCGGAAGAAGGCCAGGGGGTTGCCCGCGTACTCCAGGAGGCGGGCGAGGTCGGCGGTTTCCGTGGCCTCCCCGCGGGCCTCGCGGTTCAGGCCCTCGAGGTAGCGGGCGGCGAGGTCTACCCCGAAGAGGACGCCCCCCACGGCCCCGAGGGCGGTGCCCCAGGGCCCGAGGCGGGCGAGGAGGGCCCCGAGGGGGCCGAAGCGGGAGAGGCCCGTCTGCGCGGCGCGGCGAAGCAGGCCCTGGGCCATCCCCCGCCAGGGGCCGGGAGGAAGCCCGCCCCCTTCGCCCCCTTCCCCTCCGGGGGGCGCCCCTCCTCCGGGAGGCGTGCCCGGCGGGGCGGCGCCCCCCGCCGCCCCGCGAAGCCTGCGCTCCCGCTCCTGCTCTATGGCCTCCCGGAGCTTCTTGATCTCCTCCCTAAGGCGCTCCGCCGCCTTCGGGTCCGCCCCATGGGCCAGGGCCTGCTCCAGGTAGCGGTCCAGGACGGCGAGGCGGCTCTCCAGGCGGGCGAAGTCGGAGAAGGTGCGGGCCCCGGCGGCCTGGGCCTCCACCCCCTCGAGGCCCCGCAGCACCCTCCGGTAGAGGGGGTGGTCCAGCCCCAGGGCCCGGGCGTAGGCCAGGGCGATGGGGTCGGGGGCCTGGGCGGCCTCGGACGGGGCGCCCTCGAGGGGGTAGACCCGGGCGCGGCGGCGGGGGCGCTCCTCCCGGGGTTCCTCGGGGAAGAGGGGCGGGGGGGTGGCCTCGAGGGGAGGGCGCGCCCCTTCCCTTTCGCCCCCCGCGGCCTGGCGGGGGGAGGGCTCGGGCCTGGAAGGAGGGGCAGGGGGAACGCGCGGGGGACGCTCCTCCGGGGGAGGGGCGCTGGGCTTCTCCTCCGGTTCCAGGGCCCGGCGGAAGAGGTCTTCCCGCTTGGGCTCGGGCTTCTTCTCCGGCTCCGGGGGGCGGCCTGGTGCCTCTGGGAGGCCCCTCTGCTCGGCCCCGTAAGGGGCCTCTGGAGGCTCCTTGGGCTTCCCCTCCGGGACGCGGGGGGGCTTAGGCTCAGGCCCCTCGAGGAGGAGGGGAGGCTGCCCCTCCCTGGGGGGCGGGGGAGGCTTTGGCGGCTCCGCGCGCGAAGGGCCCTCCACTCCGGGGGCAGGGGCTTCCGGGGCGAGGCCCCGCACCCTGCCTCCCTCGGCGGCCCTGCGGTAGAGCTCCCGAAGCTCCTCCACGGGGGCGAGCCCCTTCCGGGCCACCTCCTCCAGGGCGCGGGAGAGGTTGCCCGCGGCCCCCTCGAGGCGCCTCGCCGCCTCCTCCACCGCCCGGGCCACCTCCTCGGGGAGGGAGGAGAGCCCTTCCCCCGCCTTCCTCGCCGCCTCCTCCACCTCCTGGGCCTTGCGCTTGGCCCGCTCCACGCTAGCCTCGTCCACACTGGCCCGGAGGCGACCTTCGATGGAGATCTCTACCTTCCGGTCCACGCCGTCCCCCTATGCCTCGGTAGCCTCCTCCCCGATGAGCGCGCGGGCCATGCGCCGCACCTCTTCGGCGGTGAGGAGGATGTGCCCCCCGAGTTTGTCGCGCAGCACCAGCACCACGCCGCGCGCGTGAAGGTCCTCGAGGGTCAAAGCCTCCACCCCCGCGGCCCGCGCCACGAGGAGCACGACTCCAAGGGCCTCTTCGTCGTCAAACGCGCCCACCCTCCACCTCCCGCCGCCACACCTCGAGGACCGGCAAAACGCCCGGCAAATCGCCCTGGGCCAGGCGCGCGCGCAGGTGGTCGGCCATGACCAACACGTCCGCGTCCCCACCCCGCGCGGCGAACACGCGGGGGGCGAGTTCGTCAAGCTCGGCCCCGGCCCGGGCGATCTGCAGGGCGCGGTCCTCCTCCGCCCGGGCCTCGAGGCTCCCCAGGGCCTCCTCCACCCGGCCCTCGAGGGCCTCCACCGCCCCCCGCACCTCCTTCACGGCGCGGGCGAGGGCGGCCGCGCGCCGTTCCAGCTGGGCGAGGCGGTCCTCGAGGGCCTGGCCGGGCGCGGCGGCCTTCGCCAGGGCGCGGGCCTCCACCGCCTCGATGCGTTTCTCCAAACGGTCAGCCTTTTTCAGGGCGCGAAAAACCTCGTCTAGGACATCCCGGTATAGCGTCCATTCAAACCGCGCCCGAACTTTCTCCATGAGCCGGTCGGCGTTCATACGGCCACCCTAGCCACGCTGGCGGGCAGGTTTCGCCCGCGCTTCGCCTCCGAAAACCTGACCGCCTCCCGCCCTAGGGTGAGGGCATGGAGCACGACCTGCTCAGCACGACAGAGGTTGCGGCCCGGCTCGGCATCACCGAACGCCGCGCCCAGCAGTTGGCGCGTGAGTTGCGGGCGCGTGGTTTTCGCCTCGAGGAGGGGCGTTATGGCGGTTTCGCGTGGCCGGCGGGGCTGGTGGAGCTGTTGAAGGAGGCCCGGGAGAAGGGGATGGGCCTCGAGGCCCTGACCCAGGATCCACGGGCCACCCCGTTTCGCGCGCGCCCTGAGCCGGAGGCGCTGGCCCTCGAGGTGGGGGAGGCCCTGTTCACCCTCTGGGGCGTTCGGCGCGTCCTCGGCACGTTGGCCCGCGTGCCGTCCCCCCGGTGGCTCGGGGAGTGGCGCGATGAGTTCGCGCGGGAGGCGGTATGAGGCTCCACGAACGGGTTGACGCGCTGGAGGCTGAGCTCGCGCGGCTGAAGGCGCTCCTCGAGGCCCAGGCCGGGGGGGCGAAAACCCCGCCCCCTCCTCCCCCTTCGCCTCCCAGGGAGGCCCCTTTGGTGCCCCTCGAGGCCCTGGCTGGGTACCGGATTTCGCCCCGCATGGTGGCCCAGGCGGCGGGGGTCCTGGGCGTTTGGCCCCGCGATTTCGGGGGCTCGCTGGCGTTCAGCGCCGAGGAGGCGGCCCGCATTTCGCGCCTCCTCGCCGCCTACGCCAAGCACCTCCGCTGGGACAAGGCCCTCGAGGAGCTGGGCGTTTCGCCCCCGCCCCCGGCGGTGAGCCTGGCCCGCCTCCTCCTCCTCGCCCAGGCCGCCCGTGAGCACGCCCGGGCGTTGCGTGAGGCCGTGCTCCAGTCTGACCTGCCCCCCGTGGCCCGGGAGGGGGCGGCGAGGGACCTCGAGGCCCTCCTCGAGGGCCTCTAGCCCCCTCCCCCTCCCTTCATCCGCCGCACGCCCCCCCGGTTCAACCGGGGGGGTGGCGGTTAGTAACCGGGGGCGAAACGGGCCTCGAGGATGGGCAACCGCCGCGCGAAACGCGCGTACGATGAGCGTATGAAACGCCTCCCCGAAACCGCCTACGACCTCGAGGCCGCCTACCTCCAGGGCCTCCTGCCCCCCAAGGCCAAGGAGGCCTACGAGCGCCTGGCCTGGGCCCTGGACGTGCCCCTCGAGGACCTCCCCCGGACCCTGGCCCGGCTGGGGCTTCCACGGGCCGGGTGGATCCTCACCCTGGGCCTGGTGGGCTGGCGGGAAGGGGTGGTGCCCCCGGGGGCGGAGGTCCTGGCGGAAGAGGGGCTTCTGGACTTGCAGCGCCGCACCCTCACCCGGAAGGGGCGGGTGGTGCACGATGCCCTCGAGGCCGTGGTCTGGGCGGTGGCGACGCGGGGGGCAGAGGGAAGGGGCGGGCGTTTTAAAGCGCCTCGAACTCCTCGGGGGTGAGCCCCGCCTGGCGCAGGATGCTCCTCAGGGTGCCCACGGCGATCTCCCGGTGCGCGGGGACGATGGCCACGCGAAGCCCGTCCGGGTCCTGCCGGACGAACTTCACGTGGCTTCCCTTCTGGGAGTGGACGACAAACCCCGCCGCCTCGAGGCGGCGCTTCACCTCCCGGTAGGGAAGCGGTCTAAGCGGCGGGGCCAACCTCCACCTCTACCGTGCGCACCTCGGGGACGTGCTCCGGGATGGGGGGCTCGAAGTAGAGCTCCAGGGCCTCCTTGAGGCCCTTCAGGGCCTCCTCCTCGGTTTCCCCCTGAGAGGCCACGTCCACCTCGAGGCATTGGGCTACCCAGAGGTCCCCCTCCCGCCAGAGGTGGGCGGTAAAACGCCGGGTCATGGGCTCATGATAGCGCGCCCTCTACACCGGCGGGAGCTCACGCGGCGGTGAGGAGGAGGGGGCGGGGCGCGGTCCCTGGCCTCCACACCGAAACCCCGTGGAGGGCCAGCCCCGCCCGGGCGGCCTCCAGCCAGCCCCGCGCCCCATGCTCGGGGTAGAAGAGGAGGTGCAAACAGTTGGGAAATAGCGCATATTACTTCACCCCAACGCTCGTACGCCCCCGCTTCCCGCCACCTCACCCCAGCGAGCCCCCGCGACATACGAAAAGCCCCGAAGCGCTATACTCCCCCACAGGAGGCCACAGGTGAAGGCCAAGCCTAAGGCCACGCGCAAGCGTACCTCGCAGAAGAGGGCGAAAGCCTTCACCGGAGTCCACGCCCTCCTCCTCTTCCCTTCCGGAGAAGACCACAAGGCCACCCTGGACCTCATGCGCCGCTTCTCCGCTGGGGTGCGCTACGCCTACAACCGCTTGCTTGAGGGTCAGACCAGGGAAGCCCTCAAGCGGGAAAATGGCCCCCTCCGCATCTTCTTCGGCCTCAACACCCGCTACGCCGACGACGCGGTGATGAAGGCCCAGGCCCTCCTGGACTCCGCCCGGGAGAGAGGAGAAGACCCTAGGAAGGTCGTCTTCGGGGGAAGGAAGCTCTTTGAGACCCTGAGGCGCAGGCACCTCTCGGGTAAGCCCCTGAAGGAGCTCAAGCGGG
>Ga0207795_100167_pt1 | contig 37518 bp, 38 predicted proteins | sample CeladaPassaD2F03_FD_187492 | JGI IMG/M metagenome (GOLD analysis project Ga0207795, IMG submission 187492) | Cellulose-adapted microbial communities from the Joint BioEnergy Institute, USA - Passage D2F03 (SPAdes) (version 2) | ecosystem: Engineered > Bioreactor > Continuous culture >...
TAGCGGCGCTTAGCGCACCAAAAGGACCGGGCAGGGGGCCTCGGCCACCACCTTTTGGCTCTGGCTTCCCAGGAAGAGGCTCCCCAAGGCCCCAAGCCCCCGGGTGCCCATGACGATAAGGTCGGCCTTCTCCGCCCGGGCTGCCTGGAGGATGGCTTCAGCGGGCGCCCCTTCCAGGAGAAGGGCGTCCTCCTTGGGAACCCCGGTGAGGGCCCGGGCCTCCTCGAGGACCCCCTCCGCCCGTTCCAGGCGGCGCCTCAGGGCCTCCTCAAAGAAAGGCTCCCCCAGGTAGTCGGGCACGGGCTCGTAGGCGTGGACCACGATGAGCCTCGCCCCGTGGGCCTCCGCCTCGGCCTTGGCCACTCCTGCGGCCCGCTTGGCGTGCTCCGAGCCGTCGTAGGCCAGGAGGATGGTCTTGAACATGCTCCTAGTTTACCCGCTTCCTCGGCCCCCGGGCCCTCCTCTGGGGCCCCCATGCTGGCCTAAGCCAGCATGGGGTGGTCAAGCCTGGGGGCGGGTCTCCGAGGGAAGCTCCACCTTGCGGCCGCAGCGGCAGGTCTCCCCTTCTATGCGGAAAACCGTCCCGTCCGCCCTGGGGTAGAGCCAAAGCGCCCCGCAGTCGGGGCAGCGCACCTCAGCCACCAGCGAGCGGACCTCCTCCGGGGAGAAGCGGTAGACCTCCCCGCACCAGTGGCAGACCACCTCGGCCCCCCCGTCCTTGACGATCATCTCCTCCCGCTCCTCCGGCGTGAAGAAGACCAGGGCCTCCAGGGCCCTTTCCCAGTTGCAGCGGCAGCGGAAGCGGGCGGGGATCTCGTTCTGGAAGTAGCCCAGGGCGCGGAGGTCGGTGCGCTCAAAGCCCAGGCCCGCGAGGAGGGCCTCCAAAGCCCCCTCCAGGCCCCGCTCCCGAAGGAGGGGGGTGAGGCCGGGGAGGTCCTTCAGGTTGGCCTCGAGGCGGCCCAAGACCTCCTCCCCCGCCCCCGGCAACACCTGGACGGCCACGCCCCCCGCCACCTCCACCTCCCCCTCCCCCTTGACCCGCACGCCGAGGAGGACGGCGGAAGGGATCTGCTCCGACTGCCACAGGTAGTGGGCGAGGTCCTCGGCGATCTCCCCCGAAACCAAGGGCACGGTGCTCGTGTAGACCTCCCCATTGGGGAGGCTCCGGTCCACCCGCAAGACCCCGGCCCCCACGAGCTTCCCCACGTTGAGCTTGCCGTCTTCCCGCAAGGGCACTTCCGCCTTGGGGTTTTTCACGTAGCCCCGCACGTTCCCCTGGGGGTCGGCCTCCACCACGATTCCCCCCAAGGGCCCCGTCCCCTCCACGCGGAGGGTGATCCGCTCCTTGGGGGTCTTGAGGAGGAGCTGGGCCAAAAGGAGGGCCCCGGTCATGGCGCGGCCAAGGGCGGCGGTGGCCGTGGGGGAAAGGCCGTGGCGGCGCCTCGCCTCCTCCACCACGTCCGTGGTCTCGGCGGCCACCACCCGCAAGTCCCCTCCGCCCGCAAGGCCCCTAAGGATCCGTCCCATACCCCGCCATTATGCCACGGGCCTATAATCCCCCATATGGGCCTCGTGATCTACGACACCCTGGCGCGGCGCAAGGTGCCCTTTGAGCCGGCGGTCCCCGGCCATGTGGGGATCTACGTCTGCGGCCCCACGGTCTACTCCGACCCCCACCTGGGCCACGCCCGTGGGCCCGTGGTCTACGACGTCCTAAGGCGCTACCTCCTCCACAAGGGGTACAAGGTCCGCTTCGTTTCCAACATCACCGACGTGGGCCACCTCACCGACGACGCCGACGAGGGCGAGGACAAGATCGTGAGGCGGGCCAAGCTGGAACGCCTCGAGCCCATGGAGGTGGCCGACAAGTACATGTGGAGCTACTTTGACGCCATGCAGGCCCTGAACGTCCTCAGGCCCTCCATCGCCCCGAGGGCTTCAGGCCACATCCCGGAGATGCTGGAGCTCACGGAGAGGCTTCTCGCCCGGGGGCACGCCTACGAGCGAAAGGGAAGCGTCTACTTCCGGGTGCGCTCCTTCCCCGAGTACGGAAAGCTCTCGGGGAAACGCCTGGAGGAGCTCAGGGCAGGGGCCCGGGTGGAGGTGCGGGAGGAGAAGGAAGACCCCTTGGACTTCGCCCTCTGGAAGGCGGCCGAGCCGGGGCACATCATGCGCTGGAAGAGCCCCTGGGGGGAGGGGTACCCCGGCTGGCACATTGAGTGCACGGCCATGAGCCTCAAGTACCTGGGGGAGGGCTTTGACCTCCACGCCGGAGGGATTGACCTCCAGTTCCCCCACCACGAGTGCGAGATCGCCCAGGCGGAGGCCGCGGGCTTCCGCTTCGCCCGCCACTGGATGCACCACAACCACGTCCTCCTGGAGGGGGAGAAGATGGCCAAGAGCACGGGGAACCTCGTCCTCCTCCACGACCTCCTCAAGGCCCACGAGCCCATGGCCCTCCGCTTCTACCTCCTCCAGACCCACTACCGGAGCCCCATGGACTTCACCTGGGAAGGTTTAGAGGCCGCCAAGCGGGGCTACGCCCGCCTCCTCCAGGCCTACCGGGAGGTGCGGGAGCGCAAGAAGACCGCACCCCCCGGCACCACCCCCGAGCTGGAGAGGGCCCTGGACGCCCTGGAAAAGGCCTTCATGGAGGCCATAGAGGACGACCTCTCCACCCCCGAGGCCCTGGCCGCCCTCTTCACCTTCCTCCCCGAGCTCCACAAGCTCCTCCCCGAGGCCAAGGGGGAAAGCCTGGCCCGGGCCGAGGCGGTCTTCCACACCCTGGGCGAGGAGATCCTGGGAATCTTCCCGGAAAGGGTCTTGGAGGAAAAGCTTTCCGGGCCCCTCCTCGAGGGCCTCATTGAACTCCTTTTGGAGCTCAGGGAGGAAGCAAGGCGGGCCAAGGACTACGAAAAAAGCGACCGCATCCGGGAAAGGCTAAGGGCCCTCGGGGTTATCGTGGAGGACACCAAGGAAGGCCCCAAGTGGCGGCTGGAGCGCTAAAGAGCCCCCCGTGCGGGGCAAGCCCGCACGGGGGGTAATACCACCCCACGCTGGCGTCAGCGCGGGATGGGGTAGCCCCCGGCCTCCAGCACCGCCTCCGCCGCCTGGCGGCGCAGGGCCACGAGGTCTACCGGCTCGCGCTTCGTGAGCCTGCGGGCGGCGGAGTAGACCACCCGGGCCTCGTCCCCTTCCACGAGGCGGGGCAGCACGGAAAGCGCCCCCGCCTGGGCCCGGTCCAGGGCCTGGGCCAGGTAGATGCGGGCAAGGACCGGGGCAAGCCCGCCAAGCCGCCTGGCCCGGAGGAGGGCGCTCTCCGCGGCGTAGGCGTCAATGAGAATGTCGGCCACGGTCCCCAGCACCTCCTGCTCCTCCTCCACGCCCTGGCCGTACTTCTGCACGGCGAGGCCCGCCACCATGAGGGCGAGCTTCTTGAGGTTTTGGACCTGGTGGAGCTCGAGGTCCTCGGGCTCCTCAAAGCTCGGCTCCAGAAGCTCCTTCTGAAGGCGCTGGGCGGCCTGCATGAGGGGGAGCTGACCCTTCAGGGCCCGGCGGAGGAGCATGCCGGGGATGAGGAGGCGGTTGATCTCGTTGGTGCCCTCAAAAATGCGGTTGATGCGGGCGTCGCGGTAGGCCCGCTCAATGGGGTAGTCCTGGATGTAGCCGTAGCCCCCGTGGATCTGCACCCCCTCGTCCACCACGTAGTCCAGGACCTCAGAGCCCAGCACCTTGATGATGCTGGCCTCCACGGCGTACTCCTCAATGCCCGCCATCACCGCCTCGGGGCCCTTCTTGCCGGAAAGGGCCTCGTCAATGAGGCCCACGGTGCGGTAGACGGCGCTCTCGGCGGCGTAGATGCGGCTCGCCATCTCGCCGAGCTTCTGCTGGATAAGGCCGAAGCGGCCGATGGGGCGGCCGAACTGCACCCTCTGGGTGGCGTACTGGGCGGAAAGCTCCAAGGCCCGCTTGGCCCCGCCCACGGCCCCCGCCCCCAGCTTGTAGCGGCCCACGTTAAGGACGTTGAAGGCGATCTTGTGCCCCTTGCCGATCTCCCCCAGGACGTTCTCCACCGGGACCTTCACGTCCTCCAGGATCACCTGGCGGGTGCTGGAGGCCTTGATGCCCATCTTCTTCTCCTCGGGGCCGAAGGAGAGGCCGGGGGTGTCCCGCTCCACCAAAAAGGCGGTGAAGTGCTCCCCGTCCACCTTGGCGAAGACGGTGAAGAGGTGGGCGAAGCCCGCGTTGGAGATGAACTGCTTCACCCCGTTCAGGATGTAGTATTTCCCGTCCTCGGAAAGGGTGGCCCGGGCCTTGGCGGCGAGAGCGTCGGAGCCCGAGCCCGGCTCGGTGAGGCAGTAGGCGGCGATCCACTCGCCGCTTGCGAGCTTGGGGAGGTACTTGCGCTTCTGCTCCTCGGTGCCGAAGTAGACGAGGGGCAGGGTGCCGATGGAGGTGTGGGCACCGTAGGTGACGGAGAAGCCCCCGCTTCCGGAAAGCTCCTCGGCCACCACGGTGGAGATCACCTTGGGCAGGTCCAGGCCGCCGTACTCCTCAGGGACCTCAATGGCAAGAAGCCCGAGCTCCCCCGCCTTGCGCATCAGGGGCACGTTGAGCTCAAGCTCCCCGTGCTCCATCCGCTCCAGGAGGGGAAGCACCTCCCGCTCCACGAAGGTACGGGTGGTCCGGGCGATCTCCTTGACGCTCTCGTCAAAGTCCTCCGGGGTGTAGACCCGCTCCGGGACCTCAAGAAGCCAGCCGCCGCCTTTTTGCCAGAGCTTTTTTTCCTCGGTCATGGTTCTCCTCCTTAAGCCGGGTAGACCTCAAACACGCCCGCAGCGCCCATGCCGCCGCCGATGCACATGGTGACGAGGCCGTACCCCCCACCCCGCCGGGATAGCTCGCTCAAGAGCTGGGCGGTGAGCTTGGCCCCCGTGGCCCCCAGGGGGTGGCCTAAGGCGATGGCCCCGCCGTTGACGTTCGTCTTCTCCTCGGGCATCTCCAGGGCCCGCATCACCGCCAGGACCTGGGCGGCGAAGGCCTCGTTGAACTCAATGAGGTCAATCTGGTCTAGCTTCAGGCCCGCCCGTTCCAAGGCCTTGGGCACCGCCTTCACCGGGCCGATCCCCATGATGTCGGGCTCCACCCCGGCCACGGCAAAGCTCACGAAACGGGCCAGGGGCTTAAGCCCCAAGGCCTCCGCCTTCTCCCGGCTCATGACGACCACCGCCGCCGCCCCGTCGGAGTAGGGGCTGGAGTTGCCCGCGGTCACGGTGCCGTTCTTCTTAAAGGCGGGCCTCAGCTTGGCCAGGGCCTCGAGGCTGGTTTCTGGGCGGACCGTCTCGTCCCGATCAAAGACGACCTCCTCCACCTGCTTCTTGGTCCCGCGGTAAGTGACCTTAGGCACCCGGATGGGGACCACTTCAGGAAAGCGCCCCTCGGCCCAGGCCTGGGCCGCCTTCTGGTGGCTCCTCAAGGCCCACTTGTCCTGGTCTTCCCGGGTTATGCCGAAGCGTTCCGCCACCCTTTCGGCGGTGAAGCCCATGCCGATGTAGGTGGAGTAGGTCTCGGGGCTCCACTCCGTGGGGGTAAGCTCGGGGTGGAGGCGGGTGTGGTAGCCGGACATGGGCACCTGGCTCATCATCTCCACCCCCCCCGCCAAAACCGCGTCCGCCATCCCGGTCATCACCGCCTGGGCGGCCATGGCGATGGTCTGGAGACCGCTGGAGCAGAAGCGGTTGATGGTGGCCCCCGCCACCTCCACCGGGAAGCCTGCCCGAAGGAGGGCCAGGCGGGCGATGTTCAGCCCCTGGGCCGCCTCGGGCATGGCGCACCCCCAAAGCACGTCCTCAAGCTCTTTAGGGTCCAGGCCCACCCGCTCCACCGCGGCCCGCATCACCTGGGCGGAAAGGTCCACAGGATGGAGGGTGGCCAAGGCCCCGTTCTTTTTGCCCCGGGCGACGGGGCTCCGTACCGCGCTTACGATGACCGCTTCCCGCATCTTCTCCCCCTTAGTTCCTAAGCGGCTTGCCCGTCTTCAAGGTGTAGGCGATGCGCTCCTGGGTCTTCCGGGTGCCGAGGAGCTTCAAGAAGGCCTCGCGCTCCAGGTCCAGAAGGTCCCACTCGGAAACCTCCCGCGCCGGGCCTTCCCCGCCGGAAAGGACATAGGCGATCTCCAGGCCGATGCGCATGTCGTGATCCGTGATCTCCCCCGCCTCGCGGAAAGACCAGACAGCGTAGCGAAGGTTGCCCAAGGCCTCGCTTCCCAGGACCCGTATCCTCGGAGGCAGGGGCGGGCGGTAATCGGGGGCGAGTTCCAAAACCCGCCTCTTGGCGTCGGCGATGAGGAAGTCCCGGTTCATGCTGATGCGGTCCCGGTCGCGGAGGAAGCCCATCTTCCGGGCCTCGAGGGCGCTGGTGGAGGTCCTGGCCATGGCGATGAGCTGGAAGGCCCGCTTCACCCCCTCAAAGGGGTCCGCCTCCTCGTAGGGTGCAAGCTCCTGGGTGAAGCGGAGGAGCATCTCCTTGGTGCCCCCGCCGGCGGGCAGAAGCCCCACCCCGGCCTCCACCAGGCCCATGTAAAGCTCGGCGTGGGCCTGAACCGCGTCGGCGTGCAGGGTGAACTCCGCCCCGCCCCCTAAGGTGAGGCCAAAAGGTGCCACCACCACGGGGAAGGGGCTATAGCGGAGAGACATGGAGGCCTTCTGGAACTGGCGCACCGCCAGGGCGAGCTCGTCCCAGTCCCCCTCCTGGGCCAGGGAGAGGATGAGGGCCAGGTTGGCCCCGGCGGAGAAGGCCCTCGGGTCCTCGTTGCCGATGACGAGGCCCAGATAGCCCTTCTCCTCCACGTACTCCAGGCTCTTCTGGAGCATGCGGATGACCCCCTCCCCGATGGCGTTCATCTTGGTGCGGAACTCCAAAAGGGCCACCCCATCCCCCAGGTCCAGAAGGGCCGCCTCCTTGCTCTCCAAGAGGGTCTTTCCCTCGGACTTGAGGGCCTTTAGGGAGATGACGCCCTCCCGCTTGGGCAAGGGGTGGTAGGCCCCGTCAAACCCCAAATAGGTGCCGTCCTTGTAGAAGGCACCTTGAGCCTTCCTAAGGAGCTCAGGGGCCTCCAGACCGTGCTCGGCGAAAAGGGCCTCCACCCGGGAAAGCCCCACGGCGTCCATGTTCTTGAAGGGACCCTCCTCCCACCCAAAGCCCCACTCCAGGGCCTGGTCCACGGAGACGAGGTCGTAGGCGATCTCCGGGGCCTTCTCCAGGGTGTAGTGGGCGGTCCTGGCGAAAAGCTCCCGGAGGAAGGCCCCGTACTTGCCGGGAAGGTCCAAGGCCTTGGCAAGGCGCTCCCTCAGGGGAAGGTCCCGGAGGGCGCGAAGCTCGGGAAGCTCCAGCTTGGTCCGAGGGGCGTAATCCAGGGTCCGGTAGTCCAGGGTGTAGATTTCCCCGTTCACCCGCTTGTAGAACCCGGCCCCCGCCTTCTCTCCGAGGCGGCCCTCCTCCACGAGCCGGTGGACCCACTCGGGAAGGGCGAAGTCCTCCCCGGTGGCCTGGGCGAGCTCCTCGGTCACGAGCTTGAGCACGTCCAGGCCCGTGAGGTCGGCGGTGCGGAAGGTGGCGGAGTTGGGGCGGCCGAGGAGGGGCCCGGTGAGGGCGTCCACCTCGTCAATGGTGAGGCCGTGCTTCTCCATAAGGCGCACCGCCTGGACCATCCCGTAGACCCCCAGGCGGTTGGCGATAAAGCCGGGAGAGTCTTTGGCGAGAACGGTCCCCTTGCCTAAAATCCGCTCTCCAAAGCGGCGGATCTCCTCCAAGACCTTGGGGTCGGTCTCGGGGGTGGGGATGAGCTCCAGAAGGTGAAGGTAGCGGGGGGGGTTGAAGAAGTGGGTGCCCAAGAAGCGCTTGCGGAAACCTTCCGAGCGGCCTTCCAGAAGCACCCGCATGGGAATGCCGCTGGTGTTAGAGCTAACGATGGCGGTGGGCTTCAAGAGGCCTTCCAAGCGGGCGTAGAGGGCCTGCTTGGGCTCGGGCTTCTCAATGATGGCCTCCACCACCCAGTCGCAGTCCTTGAGCTTGTCCAGGTGATCCTCGGTGTTGCCGATCTCCACGTATCGGGCAAGCTCAGGGTCCATGAAGGCCGCGGGCCTGGCCTTGAGGGCGCGCTCCAGACCCCGCTTGGCGTACTCGTTGCGGTCCTCCTTCCCGGGGATGTCCAAGAGCACCACCGGGATCCCGGCGCTGGCCACCAGGGCGGCGATCCCGCTACCCATGGTCCCCGCGCCTACCACGCCTACCTTCTTGATCATGGGCACCTCCTTATACTCAGTCAAAGTTTAACCCCAGACGCCCCGCCTGTCAAAGGGCCGCACGGGCGGCGCCACCCCAGGCCGGGCCTCGGCCGACTGCCCCAAAACGCCCCCCACAGCCCGGGTCCGGGTACCCCAAGGCCATCCACGTGTGGGCCCTTAGAGGTCGGCGAAGAGGTAGAGCACCTCCATCAGGGCCTCGGGGTAGTCCCGGGGCCTCAGGCCCTTCTTCTCCAGGCGGAACCCGGGCGGGTACTGCGTAAGTTCTACCCGGTAGGGAAGCCCTTTGAGGCCGCGGGCGTCGTAGTCCAAGGGGTAGCGGGGGAAGACCACCTCCAGGTGGGTGAGGCCTTCCGTGATGGACACCACCCCCTTCCTCTCCGCCACCAGACGGAGCCGGGCGAGGGCCACGAAGTTCTCCGCCTCCTCAGGGAGAGGCCCGTAGCGCTCCTTGAGCTCCCGCACCAGGCGGGAAAGCTCGGCGAGGCTTTTCGCCTCGGCGAAGCGGCTGTAGTAGCGGCTCCTGGCCTCGAGGCTCCCCACGTACTCCGCGGGCAGCCGGGCGGAGAGGGCGAGGTCCAGGGTCACGTGCCGCCGCTCCTCCTTGACCTCCCCCTTGAGCTTGCGGATGGCCTCTTCCAGAAGCTCGGTGTAGACCTCGAGGGAAAGCGCCCGGATGTGCCCGTGCTGCTCCGGCCCCAAAAGGTTCCCCACGCCCCGGATCTCCATGTCCCTTTCGGCCAGGAGGTGGCCCGAGCCCAGATCGGAGAGGTCGGCGATGGCGTTAAGGCGCTTCTCCGCCGCCTCGGTAAGCCTAGGCGGGTGGAAGAGGTAGGCATAGGCCTCCTGGTCCCGCCTTCCCACCCGGCCCCGGAGCTGGTAGAGGGTGGCGAGCCCCAAACGGTCCGCCCGCTCAATGAGGATGGTGTTCGCCTCGGGCACGTCCAGGCCCGCCTCAATGATGGTGGTGGCGAGGAGGACGTCGTAGGCCCCTTCGGCGAAGAGGAGCATGGTCTCCTCAATGAGGCTTTCGGGCATCTGGCCGTGGACCACCCCGATGCGGGCCTCGGGGACGAGGCTTTCCAGAAAGCGCCGCCTGGCCTCTATGGAGGCCACCCGGTCGTGGACGTAGAAGACCTTGCCCCCACGCTCCAGCTCAAAGAGGATGGCCTCCCGCACCAAGAGGGGGTCAAAAGGCGCAAGGAAGGTCTTGATGGGCTTGCGCCCCGGGGGCGGGGTCTGGATGCTGGAAAGGTCTTTGAGGCCCACCAGGGCGGAGTAGAGGGTGCGGGGGATGGGGGTGGCGGAGAGGTAGAGGGTGTCCACCTCCGCTTTAAGCTCCCGGATCCTCTCCTTTTGGGCCACGCCGAAGCGGTGCTCCTCGTCCACGATGAGGAGGCCGAGGTCTCTGAAGCGCACGTCCTCCTGGAGGAGGCGGTGGGTGCCGATGACGATGTCCACCGTGCCCTCGGCGAGACCCTTCAGGATGGCCTCCTCCTCCTTGGGCGGGGTGAAGCGGGAGAGGACCGCAACCCTCACGGGAAGCCCCTGGAAGCGCTCCCTAAAGGTCTTCCCGTGCTGCTCGGCGAGGAGGGTGGTGGGGACCAAAAAGGCCACCTGGGCCCCGTGCCCCACCACCCGGTGGGCGGCCCTCAAGGCTACCTCCGTCTTGCCAAAGCCCACGTCCCCCGAGACCAGGCGGTCCATGGGGTGGGGGCTTTCCAGGTCGCGGAGGACCTCCTCCAGGGCCCGCTTCTGGTCGGGGGTGAGCTCAAAGGGGAAGCCCCTCTCCACCAAGGGGTCCCAGTCAGGAAGGGGCGGGAAGGCCCGGCCCGGGGTGGCCTTCCGCTTGGCCTGGAGGACGAGGAGGCGCCCAGCCAGCTCCTCCACGTCCTTCCGCGCCCGCTCCTTGGCCCTTTGCCACTCGTTCTTGCCCAGGGAGGAAAGCTCCGGGGGGTCGTCGGTGGTCCCGGGGTGGCGCTTGAGGAGGGGAAGCTGCTCCACGGGGAGGTAGAGCTTCCCTTCCCCCTTGTAGCGCAGGATCAGGTAGTCCCGCTTGACCCCCAGGACCTCCCGGGTCTCCAGGCCCAGGTACTGCCCGACGCCGTGCTCCGGGTGGATGAGGTAGTCCCCTGGGGAAAGGGCCCCGGGGTCGCTGAGCCCCTCCCCTACCCGGACCCGGGCCCGCACCCCCCCGGTGGCGAAGACCAGGGCCTCGGTGAGGAGAACCCACTCCCCCCACTCCGCCCCGCCCTCAAAGTCCCCGGGGAGGAGGGCAAGCCGCCCCTTGGGGCCAGGGAAGCGGTCCAGGATGAGGGGCGAGAAGGCCTGGAGGCGCCTTTTGAGGTACTCCAGGGTGCGGGCGTGGCCCACGAAGAGGTGGACCCGCTTCCCCTCGGCAAGCCAGCGGGCGAGGTCCTTCTCCAGGGCCTTAAGGCTTCCCCGGTAAGGGGGAAGGGGCTTAGCGCCGAGGTCCAGGGGGGGAAGCTCCATGCCACCCCCCAAGGCCACCACGGGCCTTCCCGCAAGGAGGGGCCAAAGGGCCTTGGGGGCGAGGGCGGGGGTGTCCAGGTAGACGGGGCCGGGGAAATGGAGGACCTTCTTGGAGGTAAACCCCTCCGCCTTCCCCGGCTTGGGCAGGAGGACATGGCGCCGCCTCTCCTTCCCCCGGACCAAAAGCCTTTCCAGCTCGTCCCCAAAGAACTCCAGCCGCACCTCCCCGAGCTCCAAAACCTCCCCCAGGACCCGGTAGTCCTCGTCCCGGGCGTAGCCCAGCTTGAGGAGGCGGGAAAGAAGGGCCTCCCGGGGGTAGGCGCGGCCCACCTCCAGAAGAAGCCGCCAGGCCTCGGGGTCCTCGGGGAAGGGGCTTAGGGCCTCCTCGTAGGAGAGGACGAAGAGGGCTTTTTCCTCCAGGGCCTCGAGGCCGGGGTTCAGGTAGACCTTGGCCCCGAAGGCGGAGAGGTCCCGGTAGCGCCTAAGCCGCGCCTCGGGGACGAGGAGGAGGGCCGGGGGGGCCTCCTGGGCAAAAAGCAGGGCCGCCCCCACCTGCGGGAGCGCCAGGCGGTGGCCGTAGATCCTCTCTAACGCGATTTCCATGCCGCCGCGGCCCCGAAGGGCCAAGGGCTATTCTAACGCGTAGGCGTGGACCGCGAGCGCCCCCAGGCCCACGTTGGCGGCGATGGTGACCCCGGAGCGGGTGACCCTGCCCCGCTCCAGGCGCAAGGCGCTTTCCAGGCTCCGCTTGAGGCCCTCGAGCCACTCGGGCTTGGCGTCGGAGTGGGTGATGGCGACGCGGACGGTCCTCCCTCCTAGCTCCTCCGCCACCAGCCGGGCCAGGGCCTCGGGGACGCTCCCCTCCCGGGCCACCCGGAGGAAGCGGATGTGGCCCCGCTCTATGCGGAGGATGGGCCTAAGGCCCAGGAGGTTCCCCACCACCTCCCCGAAGCGGGGCAGGCGGCCGTTTCGGGCCAGGTGGGAAAGGTCGGCCACGCTGAAGTAGAGGCTGGAGCGCTTGAGCCTTTCCAGCTCCTGCACCACGTCCTCCTCGTCGGCGCCGTCCCGGAGCATCTCCGCCGCCCGGAGCACCATCGCCCCAAGCCCCGCGGAGACCATCGCCGAATCCACCACCCGGATCCGGTTCGGGGCCACCCTGAGAGCCGCCTCCCGCGCCCGGGCCACCGTCTGGGAAAGCTCCCCGGAGACGTGGACGGAAAGGAGGCGGTCGTAGACCTGGAGGTAGCGCTCGTACACCTTCACGAAGTCCTCCACCTCCGGGGGCTCAGTCACGGGCTCGGCCCCGGCCCGCATGGCCTGGTAGAGGGCGTCCGGGGTGAGTTCCTGCCAGTCCTTGTACCGCTTCTCCCCCAGGCGGACGTAGATGGGCACGAGGCCGATGGCCTCCTCCTGGAGCACCTTGGGGGGAAGGTCCGCGGCGGTGTCGGTCACGAGTCCGAGCTCCACGCCCTCTATGGTATACCGCGTCCAAGCCCCGGCTATAATGCTCCCTGGCCCATGATCCTCGTCACCGGCTTTGAACCCTTCGGCGGCCTGGAACACAACCCCTCCCAGGCCCTCCTTGACCTCCTCCCCTCCGAGGTGGGCGGAAGACTCCTGAGGAAAGCCGTCCTCCCCGTGGACGCCGAGGCCCTGGTGGAGGTCCTGGAGAGCCTCCACCGGGAGGGGCCCAAGGCCGTTCTCCACCTGGGTCTCGCGGAGGACCGGCCCGTCCTCACCCTGGAAAGGCTTGCGGTGAACCTTTTGGACTTCTCCCGCCCCGACAACCGGGGCCGGGTCCTCGAGGACCTCCCCATTGTCCCTGGAGGCCCCCTGGCCCTTCCCGCTCGCTTCCCGGTGAAAACCGTCCTCGCCCGCTGGCGCGAGGCGGGCATCCCCGGAAGGGCAAGCCTCTCCGCGGGGAGCTATCTTTGCAACCAAGCCTTCTATCTTTCCCTCTACCACTTGCCGGAAGAAGTTCCCGTGGGCTTCCTCCACCTCCCCCCGGACGAGACCCTGGCCCTGGAGCGGGGCGGGGCCTACATGCCCCTTAGGGAACAGGCCCGGGCGGTGGCCCTCCTCTTGGAAACGCTGTGCGGGTCCTCTTCCTGACGGACGTCCAGACCATCGGGGGAAGCGAGGTCTACCTCAAGGAGATGCTCCCCCGGCTCAAGGCCCTGGGGCTTGCCCCGGAGGCCGCCCTGCCCGAGGCCCCGGGAAACCTCCCCGTCCGCCGGGCCCTGGAGGAAGCGGGGGTCCCGGTCCACGCCTATACCCGCCCTCAGGCCCTGCCCCAGGGCTTTGACCTGGTGGTGGCCTCGGCCTGGTACCCCCAAAGCTACAAGGCTTTCTTCAGCCGCTACCCGGGCCTCATCCCCTTGGTCCACGACCAGATAGAGATCTTTTATCCCCTAGGGGGGCGGTACCTCTACCGCCTGGGTTACCGCCTCCTCCAGGCCCCTAATCTCCGAAGGGCCAAGGCGGTGCTCACCGTTTCCCGCTGGGCCGCCCGCTGGCTTCGGGAGGTGCACGGGGTGGCCAGGGTCTTGGCCGTGCCCAACGGGGTGGACACCCAGCGCTTCCGCCCCCCCACCCCCGAGGAGAAGGCCGCCCTCCGGGAGGCGTACGGCCTGAGCCGCTTCGCCGCTTTGGTGCCCGCCCGGATGAGCCCGGAGAAGAACCACCTGGCGGTGCTCCTCACAGCGAGGCTCCTCCCTCAGGTAGACTTTCTCCTCGTGGGCACGGGGGAGCTTTTAGGCATCTGGCAGAAGACCGCGCGGCTTCTTGGCCTGAAAAACGTGCGCTTCCTGGGCCGGAGGGAGGACATGCCGGGGCTTTACCGGGCCGCCGACGCCATGCTCCTCCCCACCCTGGGGGAAAACCAGTCCCTGGCCACCCTCGAGGCCATGGCCTCCGGCCTTCCCGTCATCACCACCCCCATCCCCGCCCAGGCCGAGCTCATCCAAGACGGCCTCACCGGCAGGCTTGTCCCCCCCTGGCCCCCAAGGCTCGCCCAGGCCCTCCGGGAGGCGAACCCGGAGCTGGGCAAGCGGGCGCGGGCCTTCGTGGAGCGGCACCACACCTTAGACCAGGCCGCACGAAGGCTCGCCGCAACCCTGAAGCGGCTTTGGGAGGAAGGATGAAGGTGGACTACCTGATCGTGGGCGCGGGCTTCACCGGGGCCACCTTGGCGGAAAGGCTCGCCGCCGCAGGCAAACGGGTTCTGGTGGTGGAGAGGAGGGACCACATCGGGGGCAACGCCTACGACGAAATGGACCCCCACGGGGTCCTCGTCCACCGCTACGGGCCCCACATCTTCCACACCAACAGCAAAAAGGTCTTTGACTACCTCTCCCGCTTCACCGAGTGGCGCCCCTACTACCACCGCGTCCGCGCCGTGGTGGAGGGCAAGGAGGTCCCCCTCCCCTTCAGCCTCGCCACCCTCCGCGCCCTCTTCTCCCCAAGGCTCGCCGACCGCCTGGAGGAAAAGCTCATCGCCCGCTTCGGCTACGGGGCCCGGGTGCCCATCCTCCGCCTTCGGGAGGAGGAGGACCCCGACCTCCGCTTCCTCGCCGACTACGTCTACAAAAACGTCTTTGAAGGCTACACCCTCAAGCAGTGGGGCCTGCGCCCCGAGGAACTCTCCCCTTCCGTGACCGGGCGGGTCCCCGTCCTGGTGAGCCACGACACCCGCTACTTCCAAGACGCCTACCAGGCCATGCCCAAGGAGGGCTACACCGCCCTCTTCCGCAGGATGCTCGCCCACCCCAACATCAAGCTCCTCCTCCAAACCGACTGGAAGGAGGTGGAAGGGGAGGTGCGCTTTAACCGCCTCATCTTCACCGGGCCCATAGACGAGTTCTTCGGCTACCTTCACGGGGCCCTCCCCTACCGCTCCCTAAGCTTCCGGATGGAGTTCCATCCCAAGCCCTGGGTGCAGGAGGTGGGCACGGTGAACTACCCCAACGAGCACCCCTACACCCGGGTCACGGAGTTCAAGCACCTCACGGGGCAGGACTACCTCCCCCACTCCACCCTCTGCTACGAGTACCCCGAGGCCTACACCCCGGGCAAAAACGAGCCCTACTACCCCGTCCCCAGGGAGGAGAACGAGGAACGCTACCGGCTCTACCTGGAGGAGGCCAAGAAGCTTAAGGGCGTCTACTTCGCGGGAAGGCTCGGCGACTACCGCTACTACAACATGGACCAGGCGGTGGCCCGGGCCCTGAAGCTCTTTGAGGAGATCGTCCATGAGTGAACGGGTCTGTGCCGTGATCGTCACCTACAACCGGAAGGAGCTCCTACGCGAGTGCCTCAAGGCCGTCCTCTCCCAGACCCGCCCCCCGGACCACGTCCTGGTGGTGGACAACGCCTCCACCGACGGCACCCCCGAGATGCTCCAAGAAGCGTTCCCCCAGGTGGAGGTCCTCCGCCTCCCCGAAAACCAGGGCGGGGCTGGGGGGTTCCACGAGGGGATGAAGCGGGCCTACGAGCAGGGCTTTGACTGGCTCTGGCTCATGGACGACGACACCATCCCCAGGGCTAAGGCCCTCGAGGCCCTGCTGGAAGCCGCGCGCCTCCCTCTGGACCCGAGGCCCCGGGTACTGGCGAGCCGCCAGCTTCTCCCTAGCGGCCTTCCCCACCCCACCACCGCCTTCGTCAACCCCACGGACCTCCGGTATCCCCTCCTCTGGCTCCGCCTCAGGCCCCGGTACCGGCCCATCCGCTGGGCCCTCTTCACCTCGGTCCTCCTGCACCGAAGCCTGGTGGAGGAACAGGGCCTCCCCCACAAGGCCTTCTTCATCTGGGAGGACGACCTGGAATACACCGCCCGGGCCCTGCGCCGGGGGCTCGGCCTCCAGGTGCGGGACAGCGAGGTCATTCACAAAAGCGCCAGCAAGCCCTACATCTCCGCCACCACCGGGGAAAACCGCCTCTTCTACGGGGTGCGGAACCGGATCTGGGTGCTCCGAAGCCCGGCCTTCGGGCCCCTGGGAAAGGCCTTCCTCGCGCTCCAGCTCCTTTTCGGCCTCCTCACCTACCTGGCCTTCCACCCAAGCCGGAAAAGCCTACAGGAAATCGGCCGGGCCCTCCGGGCCGGGCTTACCACGTCCCCGTGCTAAGATACCGGGGATGCGCCTCTACCGCGTGGGGCTCTTCACCGACGTCTACTTCCCCAACCCCAACGGGGTGACGACGAGCGTCTACCTCCTCCTAAGGGAACTCCGGCGCATGGGGCACGAGGCCTGGGTCATCGCCCCGGCCCACCCCGAGGCCCCGGAGAACGAGGAGGGGGTGGCGCGGGTCCCCTCCGTGGCCTACCCCTTCTACGAGGGGCAGCAGATCGCCCTCCCCTCCGCCCGACACCTTCCCACGGAGTTTGAGCTCATCCACACCCACACCCCCCTCACCCTCGGGGTCTGGGGCCTGAGGATCGCCCGCAACAAAAACCTTCCCCACGTCTCCACCTTCCACACCCACTACGAGAAGTACGCCCACTACGTGCCGGGCCTCGCCTTTTTGGACAAGTACACGGGCATCGTGCCCCGCCTGGCCAAGGCCTTTTACAACCGGGTGGAGGTGGTCATCGCCCCCACCGAGCCCGTGAAGCGCCTGGCGGAAAGCTACGGCATAGAGCGCCCCATCCGGGTCATCCCCACCGGCATAGACAACCGCCTCCTGGAAGAGGCCCCCCTTCCCTCCCCTTCCCCCTGGCCCGAGGGGAAGAGGCGCCTCATCACCGTGGGGCGGCTGGGGAAGGAGAAGAGCTTTGACGTGGTCCTCAAGACCGTGGCGGAACTCGCCAAGGAGGAGGACGTCTTCCTGGTGCACATCGGGGAAGGCCCCGAGCTTCCCCACCTCGAGGCCCTCGCTAAGGAGCTCGGGATCGCCGACCGGGTCCTCTTCCTGGGCCCCGTGCCCTACAGGAGGATCGGGGGCTACTACCGCCTGGCCGAGCTCTTCCTCTTCGCCAGCGAGACGGAGACCCAGGGCCTGGTGATCTGGGAGGCCCAGGCCATGGGGGTTCCGGTGGTGGCGGTGGGGGCGGAGGGGGTTCTGGAAGGGGTGGAGGACGGGAAGACGGGCTTTCTGGTACCGCCGGGGGACTTCCGGGCCCTGGCGGAAAAGGCCCTGGAGCTCCTCAAAGACGAGGAGCGGCGCAGGCGCTTCAGCCTGCAGGCCCGGGCCTTTGCCCTAAAGCGCTCGGCGGAAACCATCGCCGAGCAGATCGTGGCCCTCTACGACGAGGCGAGCGAGATCCTGCGGGTGGAGCCGAGAAGACTCATCTTTCCCTTTCCCCGGCTTCCCCGAAGTAGCCTCGAGGATCGCCCAGGAGGTTTCTAGCCTGCCTCAGGAGGAACCGCCCCCACCCTCCCTGGAGCCTGCGGGCGGAAGTGAGAACGAGGGCGTCCCTCGCGTAGCGCACGGGGCCCAGGGCCTTGAGCCTCCAGCCCAAGAGGACGTCTTCCCTCGCCTCCACCTCGGGGAAGCCCCCCACCCTCAGGGCCGCCTCCTTCAGGAGCATCATGTTGGCCCCGGCGAGGTTGGGCCGCCCTAGGAGGGCCATGAGGTTGAGGAAGGCCCGGTAGCCCCACTCGGAGAGGGCGGCCTCCAGGGGGGAGACCCCATAGAAGCGCAAGGGGCCGTAGACGGCCACCGCCCCCGGGGCCTTCCCGGCGAGCTTTTCCAGCCAGCGGGACGTGGGCAGGGAGTCGGCGTCGGTCATGGCCACCCACTCTCCCCGCGCCGCCAAAAGCCCCGCCTGGCGGGCGTAGGCCACCCCCCTCCTGCCGCAGAAGACCACCCGCGCCCCCAGGGCCTCCGCCACCTCCCGGGTGCGGTCGGTGGAGGCGTTGTCCACCACGATGACCTCAAAGGGCGGAAGGGTCTGGGCCAAGACCGCCTCCAGGGCGGAGGGCAGATAGGCCTCCTCGTTCCGGGCGGGAATCACCACGCTGACGCGCACGGGTATACTCTAGCGTGTTTCGTTTCCTCCCGTGGCGGCGGGAAGGGCTTTCCGCCCTTCTCCGCCTCGTCCTCGTGGTGGGCCTCCTGGAGGGGGTGCGGAGCGGCTACTTCGCCGGGCTGCTCCCCTTTTACGCCCCGGAGCACCTGGGGCTGGGGCCCGCCGCCTTCACCCTGGCCTTTACCCTGCACCAGCTTGCGGAAAACCTCTCCAAGACCGCCGGGGGCCTCCTGGCGGAGCGGCTCGGCTACGGCCTCACGGTGACCCTGGCCGCCGCCACGGGCCTCCTCGCCCTCCTCCTCACCCCAAGGGCGGACGCGGCCTGGATCCTATGGACCCTCGGGGCCCTATGGGGCCTCACCTTCTCCTCCCTCTACCCCGGCCTCATGACCCTGGCGAGCCGCATTGCCCGCCCCGGGATGGACGCCCGGGCCCTGGCCTTTACCCTGAGCCTGGTGATGCCCTGGGTGGGGCTCGGCCTCGTGGGGGTGGGCCAGGTGGCCCAAAGGCACCCCCTCCAGGCCCTCCACCTCCTCCTCGCCGCCCAGGGGCTCGCCCTCCTCGTGGCCTTAAGCCTGGTGCGCTTCCGCATCCCCGTCCCGCCCCCCTCCAGGGAGCGCTACCCCCTTTACCGCCTCCTCCTCTTCGTGCCCGCGGCCTTCGGCCAGACCTTCGCCCCGGGGCTCGTCTCCCTCTTCCTCCTGCGCTTCGCCAAGGAAGAGCTCGGCCTCGAGCCCCTGGCCCTGGGGGGCCTCCTCGTCCTGGGGGGCGGGGCGGCCTTCCTCCTCCTCCCCTTCACGGGCCGCCTGGTGGACCGAAAAGGCTACCAGCCCGCCCTCGTCCTCGGGCTTTTCCTCCTCGCCCTGGTGATGGCCCGGCTCGGCACCGGGCCCCACCCCTACGAGCTTCCCGCCGCCGCCCTCCTCGGGGGCCTCGGGTTCAGCCTCTTCCTCCCCGGGTGGAACGGGCTTCTGGCCAAAAACCTGCCCCAGGAGAACCGGGCCGCCATCTGGGGTAGCCTCATGACCGTGGAGGGGCTCGGCCTCGCCCTGGGCCCGGTGACGGGGGGGCTCTTGTGGGAGGCCTTCGGCCTCCGGGCGCCTTTCCTCGCGGGCTCGGGCATCTTCCTGGCCCTCAGCCTCTTCTACCTCCTCCTCTTCCGCGCGCGCGGGCTTTGGAGGCGATGATGGCGGAGCTTTTCGGCGCCGTTCTCCTCCTCTTTGGCCTCTCCGACCTCCTCTTCCGCTTCCTCGGGGTGGGGGCCTACGCCCACGGAAGCCGGCGGGAGCCCAAGGTGGCCCTCACCTTTGACGACGGCCCCTCGGAAAGGACGGAGGCCCTCCTCGCCCTCCTCGCCCGGCACGGGGTTAAGGCCACTTTTTTCCTCACCGGGGAGAGGGCGAGGGCCAGGCCGGACCTGGTGGAGGCCATAAGGCGGGCAGGCCACCAGGTGGAGGACCACGGGGAGGGGCACCGCCCCCTTTGGCTTTTCCTCCCCTGGGTGGAGTGGCGGCACATGGCCCAAAACCCCGGGCGCTACTACCGCCCGCCCCACGGCCTCCACACCCCCTTCACCCGCCTCTTCGCCCGGCTTTTGGGGAAGCGGGTCGTCCTTTGGGACCTGGAAAGCAAGGACTGGCTGAACCTCCCCCCCGAGGAGCTCGCCGAACGGCTTCTCTTTTACCTGCGCCCCGGGTCCATCGTCCTTCTCCACGACGGCCCGGAGCGCACCCTGAGGCTTTTGGAGCGGGCCCTGCCGGAGATGCTCCGCCTGGGGTACCGGCCCACCACCCTGGACGACCTCGCCCCTTTGCCCCTCACCCCGAGGCTCGCCCTCATCCGGGGCCTCCAGGGGTTTGAGGAGCGCTACAACGCCAAGCACCGGGTGGTCCGGGCGGGGCTTGGCCCCTTTGACCTTTTCCGGATAGAGAAGAAGCCCTTCCCCGGCCCCGCCCTTCCCGGGCTTCCCCCGGGCGTCCCCGCCTTTGAGCTCCACCTGGAGAGCCAGAGGCTTATGGAACTCACCCCCTTTGAGGCGGTCCGCCTCCTGCGGCGAAGCCTCGGGAAGGTGGCGGAGAGGGTGGCCGAAGACCCCGAGGTGCGCCTCGTCTACGGGTACACCTACCTGGCGGACGGGGGGAGGATCCTGGGCCTAAAGACCCAAGACCTCCCCTTCTGGCCGAGGCTCGTGGCGGGGCTCGCCAGCGCCTGGTTCCTCTGGCTCTACCGGGGGGAGCTCCCCAAGCGGAAAAGGCCCCCGGCCCGGATGGCCTACCTCAGCCGGGAGGAGCTTCTCGCGCGATACCCACCGTCCACTCCCGCTTCCCCACCCCCGGAACCCGGTGCACGGCGAACCCCGCCTCCCGAAGGGCCCGCCTGAAGGCCCCCTGGGCGGAGTAGGTGGCGAGCCTCCCGCCCCGCTTCAGGCTCTTCCGGAGCTTGAGGAGGACGGGGAGGGACCAGGCCTCGGGGTTGGCCTTTGGGCTGAAGGGGTCCAGGTAGACCGCCGTGGCCCAGCGGGGGGGCAGGACCGCCTCCCGCACGTCCAGGAAGAGGACCCGAAGCTCCCCCCAGGGCCCCTGGAAGGAAGGGATAGGCCAGGCCCTAAGGAGGTCGGCGAAGACCGCCTCCGCCCGGGGCAAGGGGAGAAGGATCTGCGCCAGGACCTCCCTGGGCAAGGGCTCCCGCTCCACCGCCAGGTAGAAAAGCCGCACCCCCCGCAACAGGGCGCTTTCCAGGGCCACCCGGAAGTTCACCCCTAGCCCGAAGCCCACCTCCAGCACCCTGGGGGCGGGGTGGAGGTGGGTGAGGGTCTTCTCCAGGTAGAGCCTTCGGGCCTGGAGGAGGGCTCCCTGCCTGGGGTGGTAGGCCTCCCCGTACCCCGGGTGGAAGAGGGTGGGGGTGCCGTCTTGGGTGAGGCGAAGCTCCATCCTTTGGCTAGAATAGCCGCCATGGAGCTCACCCTTCTGGAGAAGCTTTCGGGAACCCTGGCGAACGCCGCCACCGTGGCCCTGGGCACGGGGCTCGGCCTCGTCCTAAGGGGAAAGCTTCCCGAGCGGATGGCCCGGATCATGGTGCAAGGGGTGGGGCTCACCACCCTCTTCATCGGGCTCTCCATGGCCCAGGCCCTGGGGAGGGCGAAGGGCGGGGCGGTGGACGGGGTGGTCCTGGGGCTCGTCGCCTTGGTCCTGGGGGGGCTTCTCGGGGAGTGGGCCCGGCTGGAGGAGGGCCTCGAGGGCCTCGGGGAGAGGATCAAACAGGCGGTGCGGGGCGGGGGGAGCTTCACCGAGGGCTTCGTGGCGGCAAGCCTCCTTTTCTGCGTGGGGCCCATGACCCTCCTCGGGGCCATCCAAAACGGCCTCGTGGGCGACCCGAGCCTCCTCCTCCTCAAAGCCACCCTGGACGGCCTCTCCGCCATCGCCCTCACCAGCTCCTTCGGCGTGGGGGTGGGCTTCAGCGTTCTGGTTATCCTCCTCTACCAGGGGGGTGTGGCCCTCCTGGCAGGCACCTTGAGCCAAGCCCTCCCCGACCCCGCGCAAGACCCCAGGGTCCTCCTCGTGACCGGGGTGGGCGGGCTCATGATCCTGGGCATCGGCATCAACCTCTTAGGCCTCACCCGGGTGCGGGTGGCCTCCTTCCTCCCCGCCCTGCTCCTCGCCCCCTTGGTCTGGGCCCTCGCGGACTGGCTCGGCTAAAATGCCCGGTATGGAGCTGTCCCCCGAGCTTCTCCGCAAGCTGGAAACCCTCGCCAAAATCCGCCTATCCCCCGAGGAAGAGGCCCTGCTTTTGCAGGACCTCAAGCGGATCCTGGACTTCGTGGACGCCCTTCCCCGGGTGGAGGGAGGGGAAGCGGAGGAGGCCAGGGGCCGCCTGAGGGAGGACGAGCCCAGGCCCTCCCTACCCCAGGCCGAGGCCCTGGCCCTAGCCCCCGAGACGGAGGACGGCTTCTTCCGCGTGCCCCCCGTTCTGGAGTAGCCATGGTGGACCTCAAGCGCCTGCGCCAGGAACCCGAGGTCTTCCACCGGGCTATCCGGGAAAAGGGGGTGGCGCTGGACCTGGAAGCCCTCCTCGCCCTGGACCGGGAGGTCCAGGAGCTGAAAAAGCGCCTCCAGGAGGTCCAGACCGAGCGCAACCAGGTGGCCAAGCGGGTCCCGAAGGCCCCCCCGGAGGAGAAGGAGGCCCTCATCGCCCGGGGTAGGGCCCTGGGGGAGGAGGCGAAGCGGCTGGAGGAGGCCCTAAGGGAGAAGGAGGCGCAGCTTGAGGCCCTCCTCCTCCAGGTCCCCCTCCCCCCCTGGCCCGGGGCGCCCGTGGGGGGCGAGGAGGCGAACCGGGAGATCAAGCGGGTAGGGGCCCCGCCGGAGTTTTCCTTCCCTCCTCTGGACCACGTGGCCCTCATGGAGAAGAACGGCTGGTGGGAGCCCAGGATCAGCCAGGTCTCGGGAAGCCGCTCCTACGCCCTAAAAGGGGACCTCGCCCTTTACGAGCTCGCCCTCCTCCGCTTCGCCATGGACTTCATGGCGCGGCGGGGCTTCCTCCCCATGACCCTCCCCTCCTACGCCCGGGAGAAGGCCTTCGTGGGAACCGGCCACTTCCCCGCTTACCGCGACCAGGTCTGGGCCATCGCCGAGACCGACCTCTACCTCACGGGCACCGCCGAGGTGGTCCTGAACGCCCTCCACTCCGGGGAGATCCTCCCCTACGAGGCCCTTCCTTTGCGCTACGCCGGCTACGCCCCCGCCTTCCGCTCCGAGGCGGGAAGCTTCGGAAAGGACGTGCGGGGGCTCATGCGGGTCCACCAGTTCCACAAGGTGGAGCAGTACGTCCTCACTGAGGCGAGCCTCGAGGCCTCCGACCGGGCCTTCCAGGAACTCCTGGAAAACGCCGAGGAGATCCTGCGGCTTCTAGAGCTCCCCTACCGCCTGGTGGAGGTGGCCACGGGGGACATGGGCCCGGGGAAGTGGCGGCAGGTGGACATTGAGGTCTATCTGCCCTCGGAGGGGCGCTACCGGGAAACCCACTCCTGCTCGGCCCTTCTGGACTGGCAGGCCCGGCGGGCAGGCCTCCGCTACCGCGACCCCGAAGGCCGGGTCCGGTACGCCTACACCCTGAACAACACCGCCCTCGCCACCCCCCGCATCCTGGCCATGCTCCTGGAAAACCACCAGCTCCAAGACGGCCGGGTGCGGGTCCCCAAGGCCCTGGTCCCCTACATGGGCAAGGAGGTGCTGGAACCGTGCGGATAGAGGCGGCCGAGCTCAGGATTTTGGAGCTTCCCCTGAAGTTCCGCTTTGAGACGAGCTTCGGGGTCCAGACCAAGAGGACCATCCTCCTCCTAAGGCTTTTCGGGGAAGGGCTAGAGGGCCTCGGGGAAGGGGTGATGGAGCGCCTTCCCCTCTACCGGGAAGAGACGGTCATGGGGGCCAGGTACCTCCTGGAAGAAGTTTTCCTGCCCCAGGTCTTGGGCCGGGACCTCCCCAACCCCGAGGCCCTAAGGGAGGCCCTTGCGCCCTTCCGGGGCAACCCCATGGCCAAGGCGGTCTTGGAGATGGCCTTCTTTGACCTCTGGGCCAAGGCCCTGGGGAGGCCGCTTTGGCAGGTCCTGGGCGGGGTGCGGCAGGCGGTGGAGGTGGGGGTCTCCCTGGGCATCCAGCCCACGGTGGAGGACACGCTTAAGGTCGTGGAGCGGCACCTCGAGGAGGGCTACCGCCGCATCAAGCTCAAGATCAAGCCGGGCTGGGACCACGAGGTCCTGAAGGCGGTGCGAGAGGCCTTCCCCGAGGCCACCCTCACCGCCGACGCCAACAGCGCCTATAGCCTCGCCGACCTCGCCCGGCTCAAGCGCCTGGACGAACTCCGGCTGGACTACCTAGAGCAGCCCCTGGCCTACGACGACCTCCTGGACCACGCCAAGCTCCAACGGGAGCTTTCCACCCCCATCTGCCTGGACGAGAGCCTTACCTCGGCGGAGAAGGCGAGGAAGGCCATTGAGCTTGGGGCGGGCCTCGTCTTCAACATCAAGCCCGCCCGGCTTGGGGGGCACGGGGAAAGCCTAAAGGTGCACGCCCTGGCCCAAAGCGCCGGGATCCCCCTCTGGATGGGGGGGATGCTGGAGGCGGGGGTGGGGAGAGCCCACAACCTCCACCTGGCGACCCTTCCCGGCTTCACCAAGCCCGGGGACGTGAGCTCGGCGAGCCGCTACTGGGAGGAGGACATCGTGGAGGAGGCCCTCGAGGCCAAGGACGGCCTCATGCCCGTGCCGGAAGGCGTGGGCATCGGGGTCCACCTGAAGCTTCCCTTCGTGGAGCGGGTTACGCTATGGCAGAGGTACATGTCCGCGAGCTAAAGGGCTGGGAGGAAATGGAGGAGGTGGTGGCCCTCCAGCGGGAGGTCTGGGGGCGCGCGGAAAGCGACCTGGTGCCGCGGGGCCTCCTCGTGGCCGTCCAGGACGAGGGGGGGCTCGTGGCCGGGGCCTTCGCCGAGGGGAGGATGGTGGGCTTCGTCTTCGGCTTCCCCACGAAGGACCCCGCCCTCCACCACTCCCACATGCTGGGCATCCTGGAGGCCTACAGGGGCACGGGGGCGGCCCTCCTCCTCAAGCGCTTCCAAAGGGACTGGTGCCTGGCCCGGGGCATCCGCAAGGTGGTCTGGACCTTTGACCCCATGCGGGGGGTGAACGCCAACTTCAACCTGCGGAAGCTCGGGGCCACGGCCAAAACCTACCTCCCCGACCACTACGGCCCCATGTCGGGCATCAACGCCGGGGCCCCCTCGGACCGGCTCCTCGCCGAGTGGGACCTCCTCTCGGAAAGGGTCTACGCCCGGCTCTACGCCCCCCCGCCCGAGCCCGAGGTGACAGGCCTCCCCCAGGTGAACCGGGTGGAGGGGGAGGTGCCCCTGGAGGCGAGGCTGGACCTCGAGGCCGAGAGGCTCCTCTTCCAGATCCCCGAGGACTGGGGGAGGATCCTCCGGGAAGACCCCGCCCTCGCCCTAAAGTGGCGGGAGCACAGCCGCCTGGTCCTCCCCCACTACTTCGCCCGGGGCTACCGCCTGGTGGACCTCGTCCGCCACCCCAACCGGTATGTCCTGGCTAAGGACTGAGCTCTGGACCGCCGAGGTGGTCTACACCGGCTTCGGCACCCCCATGCTCCGGGGGGCCTTGGCGGTGCAGGGCGGGTTCGTGGTGGGCCAGGGGAGCCTGGAGGAGCTGAGGGCCCGCTTCCCCGAAGGAGAGGTGGTCCACAAGGGCCTTGCCCTCCTCCCGCCCCCGGTGAACGCCCACACCCACCTGGACCTCTCCCTCCTCCCCCTCTACCGGGGGCCCTTCGCGGGCTTCCTCTCCCACGTGGTGGCCCACCGGGAACGGCGTGGCCTCGAGGGGGCAAAAAGGGGCCTGGAGGAGCTTCTGGCTTCGGGAGTGGGGGCCTTCGCCGACATCGTCTTCAAGGACGAGGTGATGGACTTCCTCCTCGAGGAAAGCCCCCTCCCCGGGGTGGCCTTCTACGAGGTCTTCGCCCCGGAGCCCTCCCTGGCGGAGGAGGTCTTTAGGGCGGTGCGGCGGAAGGTAGAGGCCTGGCGGAGGCGGGAGGGCAAGGTGAAGGTGGGCCTTTCCCCCCACGCCCCCTATTCCGTGAGCCCCCCCCTCCTCAAGCGGCTTGCGGAGTGGGCCAAGGCCGAGGGCCTCCCCCTCATGGTCCACGCAGCGGAAAGCCCCGAGGAAGTGGCCTTCCTCGCCCGGGGGGAGGGCCCCTTACGGGAGGTGTACGGGCGCTTCGCCAAGACCCCCTGGACCCCCCCGGGCACCACCCCCGTCCGCCACCTCCACGCCCTCGGGGTCTTGGGCCCCACCACCCTCCTCGTCCACGGGGTCCAGGTGGACGAGGAGGAGGTGGGGCTCCTCGCCGAGACGGGGACCAAGGTGGTCCTCTGCCCCCGGTCCAACGCGAACCTGGAGGTGGGGGAGGCCCCCCTCGCCCTCTACGCCAAACACGGGGTGGAGCTCGCCCTGGGCACGGACTCCCGGGGCTCAAGCCCCGACCTGGACGTGAAGAACGAGGCCCGCTTCCTCTGGGGCCGGGCGGAGCCCCGCCTTCTGGTGCGGGCCCTCACCCGGGGGGGGTACCGGGCCTTGGGCCTCCCCACGCCCAAGCTCACCCGGGGAACGCCCCTTTCTCTGGTACACTTCCTGTGATGCGGCGGCCTTCTCCCCCGGCGGAGGGCGAGGCCCAGACCGGTCCCCTCATCCTCTACAGCCTCCTCACAGGAGGGCTTGCGGGCGGCGCGGCCCTCCTCGCCAGCCTGGCCCTAAAGGCGGTGGAGGCGCGGGTGGGCGGCCTCCTCGGGTACCTTCCCCCTGGCCCCCCCGGGGAGGGCGGGCTCGGCCAGGCCTTCACGGGCCCCTCCTCCCCCCTCCTCCCCCTCCTCCTTCTCCCCGCCCTCTTCGCCCTTTCCGGCTGGCTGGCCAGCCTTCCCGGGGCCTTTCCCCGGGCCCGGGCCTACCTCGCCGCCCTGGTCCAGCTCGGGGCCTACTCCCCCCTGGGCCGGGAGGGGCTTCTCGGCGGCCTGGGCCTGTGGGTGGGAGAGGTCTTGGGGAAGCGGTTTTCCCGCATCGGTCGGGTCCTGGCCTTCGCGGGCTTAGCGGCGGGGCTTGGGGCGAGCCTCCACGCCCCCGTGGCCGGGGCCCTCCTCGCCACGGAGATGCGCTACCGGGGGCTCCGCCTCGAGGCCCAGGCCCTGGCCCCCGCCCTCCTCGGGGCCCTCGCCGGCTTCACCGTCTACGGGGCCCTCCTGGGCTACGCCCCTTTGGTCCCGGTCCGGGCGGAGGCCTCCTGGGGCGCCCTGCCCCTGGGCTTCGGCCTGGGCCTCGGGGCCGCCCTTCTCGGCACCCTCTGGCTCCAAGGGGCTGGGCTTTTGGAGCGGGGGTCTTCCCGCCTTTCCCTCCCCTTGCGCCACGGCCTTCTGGGCCTCGCCCTGGGCCTCGTCATGCTCGTCGCCCCCGAGGCCCTGGGCCAGGGAACGGGCTGGCTCGCCCTGGCCACGACCCCCCTCTTCTTCCCCGAGGCGGTCCTCTACCTCCTCCTGGCCAAGGGGCTCCTCCTCGTCCTGGCCCTGGGGAGCCGGGCTCCTGGGGGGCTCCTCACCCCCGCCCTCGTCCTCGGGGGGCTCCTGGGGGCCCTCGTGGGCAAGCTCCCCCTCCCCGCCGCCCTCCCCGGGCCGGAGGCCCTGGCCCTGGCCTCCGGGGCCGCCCTGCTTGCGGGCGTGGCCCGGGCCCCCTTCGCCGCCCTCGTCCTCGCGGCGGAGTGGGGCGGCTACGCCCTCCTGCCCCTCGTCCTCCCCGCCGTCTTCGTGAGCTACGCCCTTACCGAGGCCCAAAGCTTAGGCCCGGAAGGGCAAGCGGCGCCTCCGTCTGAAACGCCTCCGCAAACCGCACCCCCGCCCTCTGGCCCAGAAGCCGCCTCCGGGCCCGGAAGTCCTCGAGGGTGAAGGGCCAGCGGTAGAACTCCTGGTAGAAGCTGAAGACCGCCTCCGCCACCTCCTGGGTGGGGGTGGTGTCCACGTAGACCCAGGGCCGGGCGAGGTCCTCCCGGGGGTAGTGGAAGAGGCGCACGGGCTTCCTGTGGGCCTCTCCCACGAGCTTGGGAATGCGGCAGAGCTTCAGGGCGGAAAGCACCGCCCGGTGGGTGGCCCGGTGGTCCGGGTGGACGTCCATGGGGTCCCAGGTGACCACGGCGTCCGGACGGAACTCGGCCATGAGCCGGGCCAGGGCCAGGGCCTCCTCCCGGCCACCGGTGAGGAAGGTGTCCCGGAAGGGCAAAAAGCGGTGCTCGGCCCCGATGAGCCCCGCCACATGGGCCCCGTGCCCCTCCCGCACCCGGGCCACCTCCTCCTCCGGCGTATCCCCGAACTGGCTGGCAAGCTCCCCCCGGGTCATCCAGACGAGCATCACCCGGTCCCCCTTCTGGGCGTGGAGGGCGAGGGTGCCGGCCGCCCCGATCTCGTCGTCCGGGTGGGCAAAGACCGCCATGAGGTTCACGAAGGCCAGTCTACACCGGCTTGCCCCTCGGCCCAAAACCCCTTAGGATAGGCCGTAACCATGGTCCGGGGCATCCGCGGCGCCATCACCGTGGAAGAGGACACCCCGGAGGCCATCCACCAGGCCACCCGGGAACTCCTCCTTAGGATGCTGGAGGCAAACGGCATCCAAAGCTACGAGGAGCTCGCCGCCGTCATCTTCACCGTCACCGAGGACCTCACCTCCGCCTTCCCCGCCGAGGCCGCCCGGCAGATCGGCATGCACCGGGTGCCCCTCCTTTCCGCCCGGGAGGTGCCGGTGCCGGGAAGCCTCCCCCGGGTGATCCGCGTCCTCGCCCTCTGGAACACGGACACCCCCCAGGACCGGGTGCGCCACGTCTACCTCAGGGAGGCGGTGCGGCTCCGGCCAGACCTGGAAAGCGCCCAGTAGCGAAGTGACCGCACGGCGGTTTCGCAGCAATGGGGTGCCTGAATGAGGCTTGAGAAGCCCCTTTTGGGGCCCCCACCGCAGCGAAAGCTGGGGTGGGGTACTTAAAGCCCCAACACCTCCCCCCAGGGCGTTGGCGCCTTGGGGCTCACGTAGCCCGTGTCCATCTGGGCAAGCTGCAAGCGGCCCGAGTACTCCTCGTTCACCGCCTGCCAGTAGGTGTACTCCTCGAGGACCCAGATCCCCGACTCCCTCCCCCCGTTGCCGCTCGCCTTCACCCCGCCGAAGGGGAGGTGGGCCTCGGCGCCCACGGTGGTGTTGTTCACGCTGGTCATCCCCGCCCGGATCCCCACCTTGAAGAGGTAGGCCCAGTGGCGGTGGTTAGTGTAGATGGCGCTGGAAAGGCCGTAGGGGGTGCTGTTGGCCACCGCTATGGCCTCCTCAATCCCGTCCACCTTGACGAGGTTGATCGTGGGCCCGAAGACCTCCTCCGTGAAGAGGCGCGTCCCCGGCCTCACCTCCCAGACCGTGGGCCAGCCGTAAAGCCCGGCCTCTGGGTCCCCCAGGAAGCGGGGGTAGAGGTTTTCCCGCGTGATCCGGCCCCGGCCGAAGAGGAGCCTCGCCCCCTCCGCCTCCCCCACCCGGTAGTGCTCCTGCCAGCGGGCGAAGAAGCGCTCGTTGATGAAGGGCCCGTAGGTGACCTCGGGATGAAGGAGGGGGTTGCCCACCAAGGTGGCCTCCACCCGCTCCAGGAAGCGGCGCTTGAACTCCTCGTAGATGGGGGCGTCCACCAGGATGTTCCCCGCGGAGGTGCACCGCTGCCCTCCCGTGGCGAAGGCGCTCCACCAGGCCCCCTCCACGGCGAGGTCCAGGTCGGCGTCCCGCATGACCACCAGGGGGTTCTTGCCCCCAAGCTCCAGGGTGGGCCGGATCAGGTTCCGCCCCGCCACCTCCCCGATCCAGCGCCCCACCTGGGTGGAGCCGGTGAAGGCGAACTTCTGGAAGAGGCCCTCGTCCATGAGCTCCACCATCCACTGGCCCGTAGAGCCCCTCCCGCCGCCGAAGACGACGTTGAGGACGCCCGGGGGCAGGCCCGCCTCCTCAAAGAGCTTGGCGAAGACGAAGGAGAGGGTGGGGGCGTCCTCGGAAGGCTTCCACACGACGGCGTTTCCCGTGAGGACGGCGGGGATGAGCTTCCAGCTGGGGACGGCGATGGGGAAGTTTCCGGCGGTGATGATCCCCACCACGCCCAAGGGCCTGCGGAAGGTGAAAAGCTCCTTGTCGCGCATCTCGCTGGGGACGGTCTGGCCGTAAAGCCTGCGGCCCTCCGAGGCGAAGAAGAGGGCGGTGTCTATGGCCTCCTGCACGTCCCCCGCCGCCTCCTTGGGGGTCTTGCCCACCTCCCGCACCATGAGCCGGGTGAGGGTGGGCTTCTCCCGCTCCAGGATCTTCACCAGGTTGAAGAGGACCTGGCCCCGGATGGGAGCGGGGGTCCGGCTCCACTCGGCGAAGGCCTCCTGGGCCTTCAGGGCCGCCTTGCGCACCAGGTCCTTGTCCGCCTCGGGGAAGCGGGCGACCACGTCCTCCCGGTCCGAGGGGTTGCGGCGCTCCAGGAGGGGGCCCTCGAGGACCTCCTCCCCGCCCACGAGGTGGCCAAACTCCAAGGTGTTCCCGTACTTGCCTGCCGCCTTGCGCATCGGGGACCTCCGTAGGGGATTTTACCCTCTCCACGGCCGCCCCCGGGGTAAACTGGGTCCCATGGGCATCTACGAGGCCATCCAGGCCACGATCAAGGAGGCGATGAAGGCCCGGGACGAAAGGACCCTGGCCTTCGCCCGGGTGGTCAAGGCGGAGCTGGACCGCAAGGGCGACGGGAAGCCCCTCCCCGACGAGGAGGCGGTGAAGGTGCTGAAGGCCCTCAAGGAGATCGCCCTGGAGCAGGGCAACGACTTTGAAGCGGAGTTTCTGGACCGCTTCCTGCCCAAGGAGATGTCCGAGGAGGAGCTGGAGGCCTGGATCCGGGAGCACGTGGACCTCTCCCAGTTCAAAAACCCCCTCGCGGCCATCGGGGTGGTCACCAAGGCCCTGGGGCCCAAGGCCCCGGGGGAGAAGGTGCGCAAGGTCATCGAGCGCCTCACGCGATGAGCCCCTGGGAGCGCATCCTCCTCGAGGAGATCCTCTCCGAGCCCGTCCGCCTGGTGAGGGAACGGGTGCGGACGCACACGGGCCGGGAGCTCACCTACGTCTACCGCCCGGGACCCGTGGCCGCAAGCTTCGTCCTCCCCGTGACGGAGAGGGGCACGGCCCTCCTCGTCCGTCAGTACCGCCACCCCACGGGCAAGTTCCTCCTGGAGGTTCCCGCGGGGAAGGTGGACGAGGGGGAAACCCCGGAAGAGGCGGCGAGGCGGGAGCTAAGGGAGGAGGTGGGGGCCGAGGCGGAAACCCTCATCCCCCTGCCCTCCTTCCACCCCCAGCCCTCCTTCACGGCGGTGGTCTTCCACCCCTTCCTCGCCCTGAAGTCCCGGGTGGTCGCCCCGCCCACGCTGGAAGAGGGAGAGCTTCTGGAGAGCCTGGAGCTTCCCCTTACCGAGGTCTACGCCCTCCTCGCCAAAGGCGAGATCCAGGACGCCTCCACCGCCCTCACCCTCTTCTACGCGGAACCTCACCTGAAGCGCTTGGGCCTGCTCTAATCCCGTACCGCAAAGGGCGCCTAGGGGCTTCCCGGGCCGGCAGGGGTATAAAAGCCGAGGCCTGGCGCATAAACTCGGGCTAGGATCCCCTTCCTTTCCCCGGTAGACTGGCCCTGTATGAAGCCCAGCGTCCGCACTCCTCTTCCCGGGCCCAAGGCCCGGGCCCTCCTGGAGCGGGGAGAAAAGGTCCTCTCCCCCTCCTACGTGCGCCCTTACCCCTTCGTGCCCGCAAGGGGCCAGGGAGCCTTTTTAGAAGACGTGGACGGCAACCTCTTCCTGGACTTCATGTCCGGCATCGCGGTGAACACCACGGGCTACGCCCACCCCAAGGTGGTGGAGGCGGTCCGGGCCCAGGCGGAGCGCTTCGCCCACGTCTGCTTCTCCGACTTCACCCACGAGCCCACCCTCTCCCTGGCGGAGCGGCTCGTGGGCAAACTGGGCGGGGGCTACCGGGTCTTCTTCGGCAACTCGGGCACCGAGGGGGTGGAGGCGGCCATCAAGCTCGTCCGCTACCACACCCGGCGCCCCTACCTTTTGGCCTTCACCGGGGCCTTCCACGGCAGGAGCCTCGGCGCCCTCTCCCTCACCGCCAGCAAGAGCGCCTACCGCCAAGGCTTCGCCCCCTTCCTTCCTGGCGTCGTCCACCTTCCCTTCCCCAACCCCTTCCGCCCCCCCTTGGGGGCCCGCCCGGAAGAGGTGGGGGATGCGGTGCTGGGGCACCTGGAGCACCTCTTCCAGACCGTCCTCCCGCCCGAGGAGGTGGCCGCTTTGTTCCTCGAGCCCATCCAGGGCGAAGGCGGGTACGTGGTGCCGCCCCCTGGCTTCATCTCCCGGCTGAAGGAGGTTCTGGACCGCTTTGGCATCCTCCTGGTGGCCGACGAGGTCCAGACCGGGGCAGGGCGCACGGGGCGGTTTTTCGCCCTGGAGCACGAGGGCGTGCAGGCGGACGTCTACGTCCTGGCCAAGGGCCTGGCCTCGGGGTACCCCATAAGCGCCGTCCTCTTCCGGGAAGAACTGGGAAGCTGGCCCCCCGGGGCCCACGGCACCACCTTCGGCGGACAGGCGGTGGCGGCCGCGGCGGCCCACGCCACCCTTGACCTTCTGGAAGAGGGGCTCCAGGAGAACGCCGCTAGGCTTGGGGAGTTCCTCCTCAAGGAGCTTCGCGCCCTCAAGCGCCGCTTCCCCTTCCTGGGGGACGTGAGGGGCCGGGGCCTGATGATCGGCCTGGACTTCGGCGACCCGGACCACCCCCGGCCCGACCTCAGGGACAAGGCGGTGCGCCTCGCCTTTGAGAAAGGGCTCCTCCTCCTCCCCGCCGGGCCCTCCGCCCTCCGCATCGCCCCACCCCTCGTCCTGACCCAGGAGGAGGCCGCCCTTGGGCTTGAGATCCTGGAGGAGGTCTTCCGCGCCCTCTAAGGCGAACCCCCCGGCCTCGAGGCCGGGGGGCCTATCTGGTGGAGCGGCGGGGATTTGAACCCCGGACCTCCCGCTTGCAAGAAGGCCAAATAGCGTTCTTTCCAATGCTATCGTGTCCTATAGTTTCCGTGCAGAAGGCCATTCTGAGCCCTGGCGTCCACCGGGGGCTCCCCCGATTGCAGTAGAATTGCAGTAGAACTGCAGTAGAGTCTTTGGAGTTTTTCTTTTGACTATTTAGACCCCTTCTTCGTTCTATACCACCGTTTCCGGCACCTGTCGGACCGGCATGTTTCGCGATCCGCGCGGCCTAGGAAAGGGGCGCCGCACACCGGGCAGAACCGCACCCGGCGGTCCGTAAGGGCGTGTGAAAGTTCTAGCATGGCCCACGCCCACGCCCCCACGCGGGCCTTTACCCGCCCGTCCTCGCCCACAACGAGGCGGGGCAGGATTTGGTTCATGGCCTGCCGGTAAAGCGCGGCGGCGATGGTAGATACATCGTAGGAGCGCCCCACGGACTGAAACGCCCGTAGGGCTTGCCGGTGGCGCTTCAACTCGTGGGCGTAGCCCCTCAGCCATCGGGCGGGCGGCGGCGGCATGGTTTCTAGGGCGGCCTCGAGGCCAAACCCCTCCCGGACGGCGCGCATCAGGTCAACATAAAACCCGACCTGTGCCGCCCGATAGCACCACGCCTCGAGGTCGTCATCCCGGCCATAGGGGTCTAGCAACCCTACCCGGGAGGCGGTTTCCAGGACGGCGCGGGCGAACGGCGCGTTCTCAACCCCCAAAAGGGCTTCCCCCCAGGCCCTTGGGTGCCCCCTCTCGGGGGAATGGCGTTTGGCTGTCTGGAACAGGCGATAAAGCGCGATGTAGACGGGTTGTGAAGGTGGGGGGAGCGGGGTGATTTCGGGAGAGGCCCGAACGAGGCGCGGGTAGCAGAGGCGAGGCGGAGGGGTCGGTTCTAAAAAGGCCTCCGCCTCCTTTGCGAGAACTGGGTCGTTGGCGCTAGCCACCACCGCCCGAAAAACCTCGGGGTGCTCCTCGGCCAACCGGACAACCGGTGCAAACACAAACGGGAGCCATGGGCTAAACCCCCTGGTCCAGTCCCACCCCGGCACGTCCTCCGGGCCAAACGCCAGACGAAGGGGAGGCCGGGCGGGGTCATAGTCAACGCTGAGCGTCAGGGGGGCGGGTGTCCCCGTTTTTGTCCCCACTACGCCCCTTGCCATTGGGGACATAGTAGCACACCATGGCCCTCGGAGGTGCGCGATGAACCCGGAGGTGATTTGGCGGTTGGCGCAGGCGAAGGGGCTCCCCGTGCGGGCGGCGTACACCCCGCGCCAGGCGGCCCTGCTGTTGGGCATCGGCAGGAACGTGCTCTACGAGGCCGTGCGGAGCGGGCGCGTCAAGTCGTTGCAGGCCGGGCGGGTGCGCTACATCCCCGTGGCCGAGCTGGTGAGGCTCCTCGAGGGGGACGCATGATTTCGGCCCCCCGCCCCCCGGGGGGCCTCTCCATGCGCGTGTGGAAGCACCGCAACCCGATTTTAGCACACGAACCCCCCCCTCCCCCAACACAGCCTGACGGCACCCGGAACTAGGGTTTGGCGCGGAGGTTAGGCATGGCCGGACTGATGACGGTGCGGGAGGCGGCGCGGGTCCTGAAACGCGCGGGGATTGGCCTCGAGGCCACCTACGCCCTGGCCCGCCGGCACGGGGTGCGGATTGGGAAGCGTTTTTACCTTCCCCGCGCCCTGGTGGAGGGGCTGGTGGCCGGGGACCTCGAGGCCATCCGCACGGTGCGGGAGGGAGGGGACGATGCGTAGGGCCATCGATGCGATTTTGCTGGCCGCCATCCGCGCCCTCCTCGGCATGCTCACGCCCGCGGGCCGCGTTGACGCGCTGTACGCGGTCAACCGCGCGGTGGATTGGGACCTGCACCGCGAGGAGCAGAGGGCGGCAAAAACCGCCCCCGCCCTCGAGGGAGGAAGGCGGTGATGGACCGGGTGTCCGCCGGTACGCTCACCCTAACACCCGAGCCGGTTGAAAAAAGGGGGGCGGTGGCCGCCGCCCCCGAGGAGGTGTTCCGTGGTCAAAAAACAGTATAGCACATTCGGTTTTTCGCGCATGGACGCCGCGAAGGCCCTCGAGGCCGCCCGGGCCTACGCCCGCATGGGCTACCGGGTTTTGCCTCTCCACCCCGGGGAGAAGCGGCCCCATGGGGGCCTGGTGCCCCACGGGCTGAAGGAGGCCTCCCGGGAGGAGGCCGCCCTCGAGGCCTGGTGGCGGGCCTGCCCCGAGGCCGGGGTGGGGATTTTGGCCCCGGAGGGGGGTCTTGTCCTTGACGTGGACCAGGGGGAGGTTTGGGAGGCGCTACGCCAAGCCTTCCCGGCCCTCGAGGCCGCCCCCCGGCAAAGGACCCCCAAGGGAGGGGTACACCTTTTCTTCCGGCTTCCTGAAGGGGTGAGGCTTTCCGCCAGCGTGCGGGCCCTCGAGGGGGTGGACCTCCGGGGCATGGGGCGGGCCTACGTGGTGGCCGCGCCTACCCGGCTCAAGGACGGGAGGGGGTACGCCTGGGAGGTGCCCCTGGTGCCCCCGGAGGAGCTTCCCCTGGTGCCTCAAGGCCTCCTCCTGAAGCTCCTCCCGCCGCCCCCTCCGAGGGAGGCGTGGACTCCGGTGGAAGGGGCGAGTCCCAAGCGGCTAAGGGCCCTCCTCGAGGCCTACGCCGCCCAAGTGGCCCGCACCCCGGAGGGGCAGAGGCACAACACGCTCATCCGCTACGCCGTGGCCGCCGGGGGGCTCCTCCCCCACGGGCTAGACCCCAGGGAGGCGGAGGAGACCCTGGTGGGGGCGGCCCTCGAGGCCGGACTCCCCGAGCGGGAGGCCCGGGCCGCCGTGGCGTGGGGCCTTGAAGTGGGGGCTGGAAGCCCGCTAGCCCTGGACCCCCCAGGGTTTTCCGCAAACGGGGGGGTTTTCCGCAAAGCCCTTTGCGGAAAACCTGAGCCGTCCCCATCGCAAAAATCCGTTTTCCGCAAAACCGCAACCTACCGTATAGGGGGCCTGCGGAAAAGAAGGGGGGTGGTCTGAGTGTTCCGGGTCATCCCCGCCCACCAGCTTCCCCCCAGGCTGGAGGTCTCCTGGCTCTGGGAAGGGATGGTGGCCCAAGGGACCCTGGCCCTCCTCGGGGGGCCGGGAGGGGTGGGCAAAAGCACCCTGGTCGCGGCCCTCGAGGTGGCCGTGGCCGCCGGGGTGCCCTTCCTGGAGCGGGAGGTGGCCCAGGGGGAGGTCCTGCACGTGGACTACGACACGGACCCCCGCCTGCAAGGGCCCTGGTACCCCAAGGTGGCCGCCGGGCTGGGGGTGGACGGGGAGGCCCTGGGGCGCATCCGCTACCTGGAGCCCCAGGAGGCCACCAAAGGGCTGGGGGAGGAAGGCTTGAAGGCCCTCCTGGAGATGGCGCGGCAAGGCCCCGCCCTCATCGTGATTGACTCCTGGAGCGCCGCCTTCCCCTTCGTGGACTCCCGCCGTTCCGACCACGTGGCGGAGGTGATGAGCTACCTGAAGGAAATCGCCAAAGCGGGGCCCGCCGTCCTCCTCCTGGACCACACCCCCAAGCCCGTCCAGGGGCTCACCGCCCTGGAGCGGGGGGTGGCGGGGAGCTTCTACAAGCTGGCCGGGGCCCGGAGCGCCTTCCTCCTCACCCGGGTTCCCCCCAAGCTCACCGGGGGGCGGGACGTGCTCAAGCTGGATGCCCTCAAGAACAACCTGGCCCCCCTCATGGACCCCCTGGGGATTGAGCGCGTCTGGGGCCGGGACACCCTGGAGTTCGCCCTGACCGACCTCCCCGAGGAGGAGGCCCGCCCCTCCAAGGCGGAGCGGGCCAAGCGGGCCGTCCTGGAGCTCCTGGAGGAGGGCCCCAAGCCCCGCAAAGAGGTCATCCGCCTGGTGGCCGAGCGGGTGAACGCCGGGGAGAGGACCACGGAAGAGGCCCTTCGGGCCCTGGTCCAAGCGGGGGCGGTGGAGCGCCTGACCCTCGGGGGGCAAGGTGGGGCGGTGGCCTACCGCCTCAAAGCCCCTTCGGAGCCGGCGGGTTTGCCGCAAACCCCCTTACGTGATAGCGCGGCTTTGCGGAAAACGGATTCTTGCGATGAGGAAGGGCAAAGGTTTTCCGCAAACGGCCTTGCGGAAAACCGGGGCTTTGCGGAAAACCCCCTTAGCCCTGAAGGGGGGCTCGAGGAGGGGTGGACATGGCTGTAGACCTCCTCCACGCCCTGCACGAGAACCCCGGCCTCTCCCTCCACCGCGTGGGGGGGCGGCTGGGACTCGCCCCCACGCCCCCTGAGGAGGCGCGGCTCACCCTCTCCCGGCACAAAGCCGCCCTCCTCCAGGCCCTCGAGGACGGCGAGAAGGTGGAGGCCCGGGCCCTCCTCTCCTCCCCCTTCCGCCTGGCCGCCCTCCTGGCCCACGCCCTGGGGGTGGAGGGCGAGGTGGTCCGCACCCTTTACCCAGAGGGGCTGGCCCCCGCTACCCGCTACCTCCCACCGGAGGGGCTGACCCCCTACCTGGCCTGGGCGCACCGGGACCTCCCCCCGCCCCGCCGCCTTCACCTGGCCGACATAGGTGGCCGCTGGGTCGTTGACCTGGTGGCGGGGTGGGAGGTGGCCCTCGAGGCCGTGGCGGCTGGCACACGCTACCTGGTCAAGCAGAGCGCACATTAGCGCACTCCGGCCCTCCACCAGGAGGAGGACCTAAGCCTCCCTTCCACCCCTCCCACGCTCCCCGGTGAAGGATGACCTTCAGCGGGGAGAGGTCGCGGGGCACCTCGCGCCCGAGGAGGGGAAGGAAGAGGCCTACCCTCAGGACCCTCCAGGGATTGCCGCCAAGAAGGTTCCTTCCCTCGGTGGACCCCTCTTGGCTCCCCGGCGAGCCCTGAAGGCTTGAAAGCAAGGAGAGGTGGCGCTTCGCCTTCCCGATCTCCCGGGAAAGCCTGCGCCTGAGGTAGGGGTTGGGCTCCGCGCTTCTCTTCGCGCGGAGTTCCTGCACCCTGGAGGCGTAGAAGCCCTGGACGTGGTCCCTGAAGCGTTCGTCCCGGAGAAGCTTCCCGTAGCCTTTGGGGAGCTTCTCCTTGAACCCTAAGGCCCTTCTCCCGATGACGTAAGCGGCGGCCACGTCCTTGGACAGGGAAAGCTGCGGGGCGTA
>Ga0207795_100183_pt1 | contig 34528 bp, 28 predicted proteins | sample CeladaPassaD2F03_FD_187492 | JGI IMG/M metagenome (GOLD analysis project Ga0207795, IMG submission 187492) | Cellulose-adapted microbial communities from the Joint BioEnergy Institute, USA - Passage D2F03 (SPAdes) (version 2) | ecosystem: Engineered > Bioreactor > Continuous culture >...
GATCAGCCAACATACGGATCACTTCACGTCGTGTTTTCATGGACATTTTCAAAACACTTCCCTTCGGTAACATTTCGACGTGAGTGATCCGATCCCCCTTCGGTAACATTTTACCTGAGTGATTGCGGAATTTTGACAAAAACTTGACAAATTGCTATAGTAGAATCATATGCCTAACGAACGTTAGTTAACCTCGCCGAAGGGAGCATGCCATGTCCAACACGAGGCAAGCGATCATCGCGGCGGCGGCCAGGCTGTTCGCCGAGAAAGGCTACGAAGGCATGACGATGAAGGAGATCGCGCGGGAGGTCGGCATCAAGGCGCCGTCCCTGTACGCTTTCTTCGAGAGCAAGGAAGACATTCTGCTGCACATTTACCGGAACGTCATGACCGAACATTTCCAACTGACCGTGCTCGGCCTGGGCGAGCGGGACAAGCCGATCCGCGCGCAGCTCTACGATCTGCTGCACGCGATCATGGTGTTCCAATTGAAAGAGAAGCTTCCCATCCGGATCTTCATGCGCCTCCTGCTCTTCCCTCCCGAAGTGTTCCAGATCGATCTGAGGGGCGAGTTCCTCAAGCTGGAAGATCGGGAGAAGGAACTGTTCAGCCGGATGTTCCGGAAGGGCATGGAAAGCGGCGAGATCCGGGAGACGGACAGCGACGCCCTGGCCCATTATCTGCTGTGCGTCATGGACGGGCTGTTCTGGGAAATGCAACGGTTCGACGAGGAGACGTTTTGGAAGCGGTTCCACATTGTGTGGGAACAGTTCTGGGATGGGATCAAGGCGCGCTGAACCGCCCGTGGCACCCACAGTTCTGACGCGAAAGGGATCGGCGATGCGACTTCGATGGATCATCTGCTTCATGTTGGCGGCGGTCTTGTCCTGTTCCGCCGCGCAAGCCGCCGGTTCCGCGGCGGAGAATGGCGTGCTCGATCTCCGCACCGCGCCGCTTGCGGAATCGGGTCCGGTGAGGTTGGACGGCGGCTGGCTTTTCCATGACGGCGTCTTTCTTGATCCGGCGGAACCGGACGGTCCGGGCGCGGGCGAACCGCCGCTCGTCCTGCAGGTGCCGGCGTCCTGGAACGGCCAGCGGCCGGACAAGGAAGGCGGGGACGGCTACGGCACGTACCGCCTGACCATTCTGCTGTCCGGCCGCGACGCGGGCGCGACGCTCGGGCTCGACCTGCCGCCGATCGCTTCGGCGTACACGCTGTACATCAACGGCGCCGAGGCCGCTTCGGCCGGACGCATCGGCGTTTCGGCGGGCGCGATGGTCCCCGCTGCGCGCCCGCAGGCGATCTATTTCACGTCGGACGGCGCGCGGGTCGACCTGCTCCTCCATGTGTCGAATTTCGCGCAGCGCAAGGGCGGCATCTGGAAGGAGCTGAAGCTCGGCACGGCGGAGGACATCGGGCGGGAAAGCCGGAACCGCATCCTGTTCCAGACGTTCATCGCGGCCGGACTTCTGCTGATGGGCGTGTTCCATCTCGGATTCCATGTGATCCAGGCCATCCGGCACGACCGGTCGGCGCTCTGGTTCGGGCTGGCCTGTCTGTGCCTGTTCCTCCGGACGGTGTTCACGGGCGATTTCCTGGCCAATCAGCTGGTGCCGTCCCTGTCGTGGGAAGCGTCGGTGAAGGCGGAGTATCTGTCGGTGTTCTGGGGGATCAGTTTTCTCGTCCTGTACTTCCACCACCTGTACCGCGACAATCTGAACCATCGGGTCAGCGTCGCGATCGCCGGCGCGATGATCGCCGCCACGTCGCCCGTCCTCGTATTGCCGGCGCGCGTCTATACCGAATGGTTGCTGGTCTATTCGCTGGCCGTGATCGTCCAGATTCTGTACATCCTGTACGGGCTGGCGCGGGCGGCCTGGAACCGGCGCACGGGCGCGTTCGTCAACCTCGCCGTCGGGCTCGTCTTCCTCGCGGCCGCGGTGAACGACGCGTTCTACTACAACGCCAACGCGAAGCTGAGGTCGTCCGATCTCGTCACGCTCGGGCTGTTCCTGTTCATCTTCACGCAGATGTTCATGCTGGCCCGCAAATCCGCGGTCACCCATCGCGAGACCCGGCGGCTGAAGAACGAGCTGGAGGCTTCGAACGCGAATCTCGAACGGCTTGTGGCGCAGCGCACCGAGGCGCTCAGCCGGTCGAACGCGGCCTTGATGCGATCGGAGCAGGCCCGATCCGAACTGCTGAACGACATCACGCACGAGCTTCGCAATCCGCTGACCTCGATCATCGGCTACCTGCGCCGGGTGATCGACGGCGCGGCGGGCCATCTGCAGACGCGGCACATCGAGATCGCCTACCAGAAGGCGTTGCTGCTCGATCACATTGTCGACGACCTGCGCAAATTGGCGCTGCTCAAGCGCGACGACATGGCGTACGCCTTCCGTCCCGTGAAGCTGCGGGAGTTCTGCGAGGCGCTTCACCATTCCTACGATTGGGAGCTGCTGGATCGGAAGATCGAGCTCAGATGGGACATCCCGGACGGCGAACCGGCCTTCGTCAACGTCGACCTGCCGCGCATGGAGCAAGTGTTCGCGAATCTGGTGGGCAACGCGCTGACCCACACGGGACCGCAGGACAGCATCACGATCGCCGGCCGCTATTTCAGAGATCTCGGCGTCTGCGCGATCCGGGTGAGGGACACGGGAACGGGCATCGAAAGAAGCGAGCGGCACCGGATTTTCGAGCGTTTTTATCGGGGAGGGGGACAATCGGCGGCGGGCGGTTCCGGCGGAACGGGCCTGGGGCTCGCGATCGCCAAGTCCATCACGGAGGCGCACCGCGGCCGGATCGGGATGTTCAGCGAGCCCGGACTGGGCAGCACCTTCTATTTCATCTTGCCGGTGGAGAAGGAGGCGTGACGATGTCGCATCGGGTATTGATCGTCGACGACGACGCCGAAATTCGCGAACTGATCGCGATGTACGCAAAGGAGCAGCAGATGCAGCCGATCGAGGCGCAGAACGGGGAGTCGGCGCTCAGGATGTTCCGTACCTGGCAGCCGGATCTCGTGCTGCTCGACATCGGAATGCCTGACATGGACGGGTTCGCGGTCTGCCGGCGGATTCGCCAGGAGTCGAACGTGCCGATCATGTATTTGACGAGCAGGCAGGACAATGCGGACATCGTGAACGGGCTGGAACTGGGCGGCGACGACTACATCGTCAAACCGTTCCATCCGGACGTGCTGCTCGCGCGGATCAAGGCCAATCTGCGCCGTTCGCGGACAGACGGCGACAGCCGCTGCCAACCGCTCGTGTTCGGCGATCTGGTCATTAATCGCGAAACTTATGAGGCCCATTACCGGGATCAGCCGATTCCGTTCCTGGCGAAGGAGATCAAGCTGCTGATCTACATGGCGGAACGGCCGAGGCAGGTGTTCCACATCGACCAGCTTTACGCGGGCGTCTGGCATTCATCCGTCGGAGACGCGCGAACCGTCATGGTCCACATCAGCAACATCCGCCACAAATTGGCGGCGTACGCGCCGGACACCGTCCGCATCGAGACGGTGAAAGGCATCGGCTACCGGCTGATTCCGTAAAATCCGGGAAATTGCCCGGTTTTTTTTGCCCATTTTAGGTTGATTTAAAGTTGACTGTTTACACTCGTCTTGTACACGTGTGCCCGTGCTTTCTCTATCAGCCTAACTAACGTTAGTTAACAATGCGCCGGGTCAACATGATAGTCAAAACAGAGGGTGTGAGAGTCATGGGGATGCAGCATTTGGGCATTCGGCTGTCCGCTTTTCTCCTCTTTATAGCCATCGCGGCCGCATGGGCGGGGCTGCCGCAACAGGCGCGGGCGGAGCCGGATGGCATTCCGGTTGTCGAACAAGTACCGAAAACGAATGCCCCGGCGGAAATGCCGGACGGGGTCAACCTGGTGTGCGTGAATCAGAACAACTTGCCGGTCGACGATTGTCTGACGGTCAAGTGGGGCGAGTTCCGGTATTGGTTTTTCGAACAAAGAACGCATTATCCCTATGAAATATATGCCACAGCCTATGACGCCGCGGGACAGTACGTCAATCACACGGCTTTCCAGACGGACGATTACAGCATTTATCGCATTACCGTGGATGCCGATAATCAAACCGTCATATTGCGCGGGAAATATACGGATTTTCTTGAATTGTACGATATAACGGGCAGAGAGCTGAAAATCCCGTGGGATTCGCTGTCGGCGCTGACGATCCTCAAATCGGCGACCGAACTGATCCTTCCTCCGGACATCGTGACGGAAGGCCAGCCCGTGAACGTCACCGTGAGGGTCAGCGGGAACGCGTCCGTTCCGGAGGGGATGGTGACGCTCAAGCATGGGGACGACATTCTGGGAACGGCGAATCTGGGGCTTGACGGAACGGCCGTCATCGCCTTGCCGTCCATGTCGCCGGGCCGTTATTTCGTAACGGCGGAATATTCCGGCGACAGCGCCCATGAACCGAGCCGATCGGAAACGCTGCCGTTGGTCGTGAGCCGGGATACGTCGGACGGCGGGCCTCGCGTCATCTATTTGGCCAAGTCGGAGGGCCCGGTTGTGAAACCGGATGACGACATGCGGCTGCATTGTTATTCCGGTTTTGGCAGCCCCGTGCCGGCCGATTGTCCGGTCATCGAATGGGACGGCTATCGGTTCTGGGTGTTTGAAGCTCCGGAGAACGAACAGAACCTGACCGTGGCGGCCTATGACGCCGACGGCGAACTGAAGGGCCACAAGATCTATTCGGGCGATCGCTATCTCACGGACATCCGGATCGGTTCGGATCGGACCGTCTCGCTCATCGGGCAGTATTTTGGATACTACGGAGAAATCAAGATCAGCTTCCCGTGGGACGATCTGATGGCTCTGATGGGCAAATATGCGACAACCGTGTCGCTGCTGGTTTCTTCCCCGGAAATCCAGGAAGGAAACGAAGTGACGCTGACGGCGAACGTGAGCGCCATGGCTTCCTCTCCCGCGGGTACGGTGGTCTTCAGGAACAGGGGAGTTCCGATGCACGCGGAACCCCTCGAGCTGAACGGGGACGGGACGGTGTCGCTGACCGTCGCGGACCTGCCGCCGGGCCGCCATTACATCACGGCGCACTATTCCGGGGACAGCGAGCATATGTCCGGCGACTCCGACCACCGGACCGTGATTGTCCTTCGCAGCGCTGCGGAAAGGGAGCCGCGGGTGGTTTATTTGCCGGATGAGGATCACCCGGCCGACTTGCCGGATGGAACGATGGCGGGATGCGTCACCGGCACGGATATCGGAGGTTGGGTCGATTGCCCGGTGATCGAATGGGGCGATTACATCTTCTGGATATACACCGGCGACAGCAACAGCTATACCCTGACCGTGGCCGCGTACGATATGTACGACCGTCTGATCGGATACCAGACCTCTGTCGGGATGCGGTATCCGTCTGATATTACGGTCGACGCCGCGGCGAAAAAGGTCACCATTCGGGCGTCGGAAAACGAAACCGTCATCATGGACTGGGAAGCGCTCGCCGAGCTTGCGAAGATGACCTGGACAACGCTTGCGTCGTCCGAAGATACGGCGGAAGAGGGCGAGACCGTGACCTTGACGGCCTCGGTCGAAGGGCGGTCCGGAACGCCGGGCGGGACGGTGGAATTCATCGAGCGGAACGGGAAGCTGGACCCCGTCGGCGTCCCGCTTGAGCCCGATGGCACGGCCACGTTGGTCTTGACGGAGTTGGAAGCCGGCGAGTATGCGTTCACGGCCTTCTATTCCGGAGACGCGGACAACAGCGTGAGCAAATCCGGCGCCGTCGAACTGACGGTGACGGCGATTCCGATGTTCACCGTGGAGTTCATATCCGACGGCATGTTGCTGGAAACCCGGACCGTGGCAAAGAACGCGAAAATCGCTGATCCTCCCGCGCCGGAGAAGTCCGGGCACGCGCTGGAAGGCTGGTACGCCGATGAGTCGTTCGCCGTCCGCTGGTCCTTCGACGACGACGTGGTGACGGATCATCTCCGACTCCATGCGAAGTGGGAGATCCTGAGCTATGAGCTGCGCTACACCGCCGGACCCGGCGGCAGGATCGTCGGCGACGCCTTGCAAACCGTACAGCATGGCGGCGACGGAAGTCCCGTGAAGGCGGAGGCGGATGAAGGCTATCATTTCGTGCGATGGAGCGACGGGTTGACGGACGCCGTCCGGACGGAGACGAATGTCACAGCCGACATCAGCGTATCGGCGGAGTTCGAGCGGAGCAGCTATCAAGTCGTGTTCCACAGCAACGGCGGAAGTTACGTGCCGCCCCAGATGGTCCTGTACGGCGACCATGCGGCGAAGCCGGGCGATCCGACAAGGGAAGGATACGCGTTTGCCGGTTGGTACCGGGATGACGGCACGTTCAGCCAGGCATGGGACTTCGCGCAGGATACGGTGCCGGTCGGCGGCGTCGAACTGTACGCGAAGTGGGTCATTCTGGCGCCTGACGCGCCGGTCATCACAGCCGCGCATGCGGGCAACGGGCAAGTGCATCTGGTCTGGAGCCCGGCGCCCAGAGCCGAAACGTACGTCATCCATGTCAGCACGTCAGGGGATGACGAGGGAACGGAAGCGGGCAGCGTGTCCGGCACGGTCCATGAGTTTACGGTGACCGGGCTGACCAATGGCGTCACGTATTACCTGACGGTCGAGGCCCGCAATTCGAGCGGATCCGCACATTCCGATTCCGTGACGTCCGTTCCGTTCACCGTGCCCGGCGCGCCGGTCAATGTCCGGGCGGAGGCGGGGAACGGGCTTGCCGTGATCACGTTCGAATCCCCCGCGGATGACGGGGGAAGACCGATCCTGAAATTTGTCGTGGCGGATCAGGACGGCAACATCGTCGCGGAAGGAACCGGCGGCGAGATTGAAGTGAAGGATCTGGTCAACGGACAGACGTACAGGTTCACCGTCTATGCGGTCAATGAAGCGGGACGTGGGCCGGACTCCGCTGCCTCAAATGAAGTCACGCCTTCAGCTCCGGCAATCGGCGACGACGACAGCGACGACAACCCGACCGATCCGGGCGACGGCGATGGCGATGACGACGACAATCCGACCGGTCCCGGCGACGGCGATGGCGGTGACGGCGGCACTCCGACCGATCCCGGCGACGGCGATGGCGATGACGACGACACTCCGACCGATCCCGGCGACGGCGATGGCGGTGACGACAACCCGACCGATCCGGGCGACGGCGATGGCGATGACGACGACACTCCGACCGATCCCGGCGACGGCGATGGCGGTGACGACAACCCGACCGGTCCGGGCGACGGCGATGGCGATGAAGACGACACTCCGACCGATCCCGGCGACGGCGATGGCGGTGACGACAACCCGACCGGTCCGGGCGACGGCGATGGCGATGACGACGACACTCCGACCGATCCCGGCGACGGCGATGGCGGTGACGACAACCCGACCGATCCGGGCGACGGCAGCGGCGGGGATGATCAAGGCGGTCGGACGCCAACGGTCGGCAATCCGGCCGACCCGCCGTCCGCGGAGACCGAAGATCAGGCCGTAGACAGCAGCCACACCGCCATTGTGCTGGTGAACGGCCGGCCGACCGGTATCGAGATCACGGCATCGACGATGGATGAAGGCCGGCGAATCGCAACTTTCGTTCTGGAAGCGGAGTGGCTTGACGCACTTCTGGAGGACGGGCTTGACGCCGTCATCACGATTCAGACCGTTCAACCGGCCGATACGACGATCGGTCTGCTGAACGGCCGGATGGTCCGGGATATGGCTCAGCGTGAAGCCGTCGTCCAATTCATCGTCGACAGCGCATCCTATACGTTGCCGGCGCACTTCATCCCGATCGGGGAGATTGCGTCGCAATTCGGTCCTGAAGCGGCGCTGGAGGAGATCCTCATCGCGATCGAAATAGCGGCCGCAACGGACGAGCAGGCGGATGGCATCGAGCGGGCGCTCGGCGAGCAAGGCTATATGCTGGCCGCGCCTCCGGTGCAATTCACGTTGAGAGCGGAATACGGCGGTCGCGCGGTCGAGGCCGCCACGTTCGGCGGATACATTGAACGGACCATCGTGATTCCGGAAGGCACGGCTCCCGAGCGGGTTACGACGGCCGTGGTGATCGAAGCCGATCGAACGGTGCGCCATGTCCCGACGAAAATCTTGAACGTCGACGGCCGTATGGTCGCGGTAATCAAGAGTCTGACGAACAGCACGTACGCACTGGTCTGGAACCCGGTACGTTTCACCGACACCGCCGGCCATTGGTCTGAAGATGCGGCTCAAGAACTTGGCGCGCGCATGATCTTCCAAGGTACCGACGGCGGCAAATTCGAGCCGAACCGGGCAATGAGCCGCGCCGAATTCTCCGCTGTCATCGTTCGGGCGCTGGGCCTCAAGACGACATCCCCGGAAAACCGGGATCTGCCGTTCAGCGATGTGCGGGAACAGGATTGGTTCAGCGAAGCGGTGCGTACGGCTTACGCCCGCGGTCTGATTGCCGGCACGGACAGCGGGCTTTTCCGGCCGGCGGACCCGGTCACCCGGGAACAGGCGATGGTCATCATGGCGAAAGCGATGGCGATCACCGGTTTGGCCGACAACGTTCAGGCGGCGTCCGATGGCCGGCTGCCGGAAGGCTACCGGGATGCGGACCTGGTGTCCGCATGGGCGAGAAACAGTGTCGCACTGGCTCTGCGGGCGGGCATCGTCACCGGCCGGGACCATGCCGAACTGGCTCCTCAGGCGGTCATTACGCGAGCCGAAGCGGTCATCATGGTCCGGAGGCTGCTCCAGAAATCGGATCTGATCTGAACATGGATGATCAAGGCGGTCCGCGGCGTCTGTCATTTTCGCGGGCCGCCGTTTTTTTCCGAATATCGTGCAATTGAATTTTCGCGAAATGATCCGATATGATGGTAGCGTTGGCATCTGATCCGTCAGCAGCATGATTACGCAGAAAGGCCGAAGCTGCATGAACCAAAAATATTTGCGCAAGACCGGACTTATAGTTCTCATTTCCGTCCTGTCGATGATCCCGCCGCTTGCCACCGACATGTACATGCCGTCACTGCCGGAGTTGACGGAATATTTCGATACGACTCCGACGCTCACCAGCTTCTCGATGTCGATCTTCTTCATCTTCATGGCGGTCGGGATGCTCATTCTCGGACCCGTGAGCGACAAGTACGGGCGCAAGCCGATCCTGCTGTTCAGCGTGGCGACCACGATGACGTTCAGCGCGCTCTGCGCGTGGGCGCCGACGATCGGCTGGCTGCTCGCGGTGCGGGCCGTTCAGGCGTTCGGCGCGGGCGGTCCGGAACCGGCAGTTCACGGCGCTGCTGCTCGCCGGCGGGCTGGTGACGTCGCCGTTCATGGCTTATCTGGGCGTCGCTTCCTACATTTATATAGTAGGATTCGGCTTGTCGGAGACGACGTTCAGCCTGTTCTTCGCCGTGACGTCCGCGTTCTTCCTGACGGGGCCGTTGCTCCACATGCGGATCGGCCAGCGTCCGATCCGAAAGGTGTTCGTCGTGGGCTACGCGGTCGTCCTGCTGGTCGCGCTGCTCATGCTGACGGTCGCCCATGCCGGTCCGTACGCGTTCGTGCTCTCGTTCATCCCGTTCGTCATGATGTCGAGTTACTTCCGTCCGTTCATATCCGACCGACTGCTGTCGATGCAGAAGCACGACATCGGCGCGGCCGCGGCTGCGATGAACTTCGGCTTCACCGTACTCGGCAGCATCGGCATGATGACAGGCTCGCTCCGGTGGGGGAATTATATCGACGGTCTCGGGTTCACGATGTTGATTTTTCTCGCGGCGTCGATGGCGATCTCGGCGGTATCGCTGAGGACGATTCCCAAGGATTGACTGTACTCCGGCAATCGGCGATCCTGTTCAGGAACTGTTCAGCTTGCGGCAGCTATATTAATGACAGCAATTAATGGACAAGGTTTGCCGGTCCCTGGAGGCGAGCACATCATGCGGCTTGACCAACTCCTGGAAAAAATCGAACAGTCCCCGCTGTCTGACAACGAGAAACAGGCGTTGCGGCAGCTTGTCGACATCCGGAAGGCGCTGGACGATTCCGTCATCGTGGCGATCACGGACGCGCGGGGCGTCATTACGGAAGTCAACGACAAGTTCGTGGAAATCTCCCGGTACAGCCGCGAAGAGCTGATCGGCAACACGCACCGGATCGTCAACTCCGGGTACCATCCCCGTTCGTTCTTCGAGGAGATGTGGAACACGATCCGCTCGGGGCGGGTGTGGAACGGCGAAATCCGGAACCGGGCGAAGGACGGCTCGACATACTGGGTCAACACCACGATCGTGCCTTTTCTGGATGACGCGGGCAAACCTTGTCAATACATCTCCATCCGCACCGACATCACCGCGCGGGTCCGGATGGAGAAGCAGCTCCAGCAGGCGCTTGAAAACGATTTCCAGCAGATCATCAAGCAGCTCGCGAACCTGATGTTCAAGATCCGCATGAGCGAGGACGGGAGGTTCCGGTTCGTCCTCGCCGAGGGGATGATGGCGGAGCAGCTGTCGTTCACGACGGAGACGGTGCGGGACAGGGAGATCCGCGAGCTGTTCCCGGATGAAACGGCGGATTTGCTGGAGCGGCATGTCCGTTCCGCCCATGCGGGCCGGCATGTCCAGTTCGAGATGAACATCTGGAACCGGGGGTTCCTCGTTCATCTGTCGCCGATCGTGAAGGATCTCGAAGTGAAGGAAATCGTCGGCACCGCGATCGACATCAGCGAGCGGCACCGGGCGGAAGCCAAAATGAAGTACATGGCCTACCACGACCCGCTGACTTCCCTGCCGAACCGCGTCCTGTTCATGGATCAGATCGAAAGCCTGATCGCGCGGTCCCGGGACCGGGACGAGCCGTTCGCCGTGCTGTTCCTCGATCTGGACGGTTTCAAGAACATCAACGACACGCTGGGCCACGCCGCAGGCGACGAGCTGCTCCGTCTGGTCGGCAGCCGTCTCATCCGGTTCGCGGGGGAACAGATGACCGCGTCGCGGTTCGGGGGCGACGAATTCGCCATTCTGCTTCCCGGAGCGTCAGAACGGGAGGCGCGCGAGAGCGCGAAGCGCGTTCTGGAGCTGCTCGGACAGCCCTATGTCGTCAACAATCTGGAGATCTACGTCAGCCCGAGCGTCGGCATCAGCATGTTTCCACGCGACGGCGACAAATCCGACACGCTGATCAAGCACGCGGACGCCGCCATGTACCATGCAAAATCGCTCGGGAAAAGCAACTGGCAGATGTTCCACCCCGGCATGATCGAAAACCGGCTGCACAAGCTTCGGCTCGAAGCCGCCCTGCGCAGGGCGATCGAGCATGAACGGTTCCTGCTGCACTATCAGCCCCAGATCGATCTTTCGCGGAACCGGATCATCGGCATCGAGGCGCTCATTCGGTGGGATCATCCGGAGGACGGGCTGCTGTTGCCGGACGACTTCATCCAGGCGGCCGAGGAGAACGGGCTCATCATTCCGATCGGCAAATGGGTGCTGCGGGAAGCCTGCAGACAGAACAAAGCGTGGCAGGACGCCGGGTACGCGCCCATTCCCGTGACGGTCAACATTTCGGCCCGCCAGTTCACGGCCGGCGGGTTCACCGACACGGTCCGGTCGATTCTGGAGGAGACCGGCCTCGATCCGCGTTATCTGGAGCTCGAGATTACGGAGAGCACGCTGTCGGATGTCCGGTGCGTGAAGGAGATCGTCACCGGACTGCGGGAGATCGGCGTGAAGGTCAGCATCGACGATTTCGGCTCGGGTTTCAGTTCCCTGCGCGCGCTGAGCGAGCTGCCGATCAACAAGCTGAAGATCGACCGGGTGTTCATCCGGGAGCTTGACGACCGGAACCGGTCGCTCGTCAGGGCGATGATCACGCTGGCCCGCAATCTCGGTCTGGAAGTGCTCGCCGAGGGCGTGGAGAACGACGAGCAGATCGAGTTCCTGAAGCAGCTTGATTGCCACTGGGTGCAGGGCAACCATTGCTGCGAGCCGATGGAACCGGAGAGATTCGAAGCGTATCTGGCTTCCCTGCCCTTGACGGACGGTGACGGACGTACCATAATGGATGGACAGGGCATGGACCGGCATGCCGGGTCGTGAGATGGAAGCGATTCTCCCTTGCTTGAACGTGAATGAATATGCAAGCGGGACGTCCGTGATCAGGCAAAATGAACCGGCGTCCCATTTTCACATGATTGTGTCCGGCACGTTCAACGTCCTGGCGCAGATGGACGATCGAAAGGAGTGAATCCGATGGCCAAGTCGATGAAGAGTCTCGCGCCCGAAGAACGCGAGAAGCTGATGGCGACGCTGAAATCGCGGTTCGGGAAGTTTCCGGAACGCCACGCAGGCATTGCGTGGGAAGAGGTGGCCGCGCGGCTTGAGGCCGCCGATCCCGCGAAGCTGTGGTCGCTCGCCGAGATGGAGCGGACCGGCGGCGAGCCGGATGTCATTGGCCGGGATCCGGAGACCGGCGAGCTCCTGTTCGTCGACTGCTCGGCCGAAAGTCCCAAGGGCCGGCGCAGCGTCTGCTACGACCCGGAAGCGCTGGAGTCGCGGAAGGAGCACAAGCCCGCGGACAGCGCGGTGGGCATGGCCGAGGCGATGGGCATCGAGCTGCTGACGGAGGAGCAATACCGCCGGCTGCAGGAGATCGGGCAATTCGACCTGAAGACGTCGAGCTGGATCCGGACGCCGGAGAACATCCGCAGGCTCGGCGGCGCGCTGTTCTGCGACCGCCGTTACGACACGGTGTTCGTCTACCACAACGGCGCGGAGTCCTATTACGCCGCGCGGGGATTCCGGGGCATGCTCAGGGTTTAGGCGGCAGTGGCGCATAACGGGAAAACGGAGGCGCGTACGCGGCTCCTTTTTTGCATGGGTCAGACGAGTCACGGCATCGAAACTTTGCGGGGGTGTTGACATCATGAACAGCCGGACGGTGGAGACGCTTACGTTCCGGCAGGGCGTCGTCGACTGCGTGCCGACGCTGCTGGGTTATCTGTCGATCGGGTTCGCGGCCGGGGTGATCGAGGCGACGGCGGGGATGAGCCTGCTGGAGATCGGGCTGTTGTCGCTGTTCCTGTACGCGGGGTCGGCCCAGTTCATCACGGCGGGCATGGTGATGGCCGGGGCGCCGATCGTGTCCATCGTGGCCACCGTTTTTATCGTGAATCTGCGGCATCTTCTGATGAGCGCGGCGCTCGCGCCGAAATTTGTCGGCTATTCGCCGCTGAAGAACTTCCTGATCGGGGCGCAGCTCACCGACGAGACGTTCGGGGTGGCCTCGGGCAGGCTGACCGGCGGCGAGCGCCATGCGGACCGGTGGATGTTCGGGCTGAACATTACGGCCCACGCCAACTGGATCATCGCGAATTTGCTCGGCGCGCTGCTCGGCGGGTGGATCGCCGATCCGGAGCGCTACGGGCTGCACTACGCGCTGCCGGCCATGTTCATCGGGCTGGCGGCCATGATCGTGACGCAGCGCAAACAGTACAAACGCGATCTGCTGGTGATCGGCTGCGCCGTCGGCGGATTCGCGCTCGCTTCGCTCTGGCTGCCGGGGCATTTGGCCGTCATGGCGGCGGCGGTGCTGGCAGCGGTCGCCGGGGCGGTGACCGAACGATGAGCGTGAGCCTTGAATTTCTGTGGATGCTGGCAGGGGCGGCGATCGTGACGCTGATCCCGCGGACGCTGCCGCTGGTGCTGATCAGCCGGATGAAGCTGCCGGGGTATGTGATGAAGTTCCTGAAGCATGTGCCGCTGGCCGTCATGGCGGCGCTGGTGGCGCAGTCGGTGCTGACCTCGGGCGAGTCGTGGCGCTCGCCGGCCGATCCGGAGTGGCTGGCGTTCTTCCCGACGCTGGCCGTAGCCCTGCTCACCCGCAGCCTGCTGCTGACGGTCGTCGCGGGCGTCTGCTTCGCGGCGTTGCTGGGATGGTTGCTGTGAGGCGCCGCGGCGGCCGGAGTCCCCGCGAAGTAGTGCATTTTTGCACTACATTTGGGGCTGAGCGGCCGGAGCCCCCGCGATGTAGTGCATTTTTGCACTACATTTGGGGCTGAGCGGCCGGTGCCCCCGTCATGTAGTGCATTTTTGCACTACATTTGGGGCGTAGCGGCCGGTGCCTTCGCCATGTAGTGCATTTTTGCACTACATTTGGGGCGTAGCGGCCGGAGTCCCCGCGAAGTAGTGCATTTTTGCACTACATTTGGGGCGGAATGGCCGGTGCCCCCGTCATGTAGTGCATTTTTGCACTACATTTGGGGCGTAGCGGCCGGAGCCCCCGCGATGTAGTGCATTTTTGCACTACATTTGGGGCGGAATGGCCGGTGCCCCCGTCATGTAGTGCATTTTTGCACTACATTTGGGGCGTAGCGGCCGGAGCCCCCGCGATGTAGTGCATTTTTGCACTACATTAGCGCAAGCCAGGATCTCCTGGCCAAGCGAACCAATACGCCCAAGCGGTCCGGGCCCGCCAACACCATCACCCCGCGAACTCGGCGACCAGCCGGTTGAACTCCTCCAGCTCTTCCCAGAAAGGCGCGTGCCCGCTGTATTGGAACGCCGCAAGCCGGGACTGCGGAATGCGAGCCTGCAGCTCCAGCGCCTGCGCGAACGGCACCACCTGGTCGTGGATGCCGTGCACGATCAGCGTGGGGACGCGGATGGCGGCGAGGTCGCCGGACAGATTCACATCCCGGAGCAGCCGGATCATCGCCGCCGTGGACCAGCCCGCCGCCTGCAGCCCAAGACCGATGAACCATTCCCGGAACGGCTCGGTCACATACCGGAAGAAAAAGCTGTCCGCCACATGCCGCACCAGATTCGGCCGGTCGCCTGCGTTCACGGCCAGAAAACGCTCCGCAACCTCCGGCGTGAACGATGTCGGCGCAGCCGCGGCGATCAGGATAAGCTTCGCCACGCCATGCCCCTGGTGCCGGGACATGTATCGGATCGAGATCGCGCCGCCCGCCGAATGCCCGGCCAACACGACGTTCCGAAGCTGCTTGTGGTCGAACACCGCGCGGATGTCGTCCGCGAGCCGGTCGTAGTCGTAACCACCGTAAGGTTTGTCCGACCGGCCGAAGCCCCGCCAGTCGATGCCGACAACGCGGTACCCCCGAGCGGGCAGCACGTCGAATTGATATTCGAACTGTCTGTGGTTCAGCGGCCAACCGTGGATGAACACGATCGTCCTGTCGGCCCCGGGATTCAGATCCTCGACGTACAGTCTGACGCCCGGTTCCACCGTCACATATTCGCCCACTCTCCATTCCTCCCGGCAACAAAAATGAACTCCGTCACTTCAACATACTCGCCGGGAGAGGGAAACATGCCCGCCTGGAGAGAAACGACCCGCCAGAAGAGAGATCATCCCCGCCTGGAGAGAAACGACCCGCCAGAAGAGAGATCATCCCCGCCTGGAGAGAAACGACCCGCCTGAAGAGAGATCATCCCCGCCTGGAAAGAAACGACCCGCCTGAAGAGAGATCATCCCCGCCTGGAGAGAAACGACCCGCCTGAAGAGAGATCATCCCCGCCTGGAGAGAAACGCCCTGCCTGAAGAGAGATCATCCCCCCCTGAAGAGAGACGCCTGCCTGCAGAGAGAACATCCCGCCTGAAGTGTAACGCCTCGCCTGAAAAAGAACATCCCCGCCTGTCAAGAAACATTCCCGCCCGGTCCCTACCGGTGCAGCTCGTACCGGTTCGCCCGGGTGACGGCGCGGATCGCGGCGATCTCGTCTTCGGTCAGCGGCGGCACGGTCGCGGCCGACAGGTTGAGCCGCAGCTGCTCCAGGCTGCTCGCGCCCGGGATCACCGTCGCCACCGCCGGGTCGGCGAGCGCGTAGCGGATGGCCGTCTGCACGAGCGTGCGGCCGCCGCACAGTTCCAGCAGCCGGCGGCGCACCTCCGGCAGCTCCTCCCGGCTGTAGTCGAGGTAATCCCGCTCCGCCTTCGCCGCGCCGCTCTCCGCCAGGATGCCGCCGGCCAGCGGTCCGCGCGCGATCAGCCCGATGCCGCGCGACTCGATCAGCCGCAGCGTCTCCTCCTCGGGACGGCGATCCAGCATGCTGTACTGGCTCATCAGGCTGACAATGTTTGAGCGGCGCGCGTATTCGCGGATCACGTTGGGACGGATGGACGAGATGCCGTAACACCGGATCAGCCCGTCCCGCTTCAGCTCCTCGAACGCCTCGATCGTCTCGTCGATCGGGTCGTCGATCGTTCCGCCGTGCAGCTGGTACAGGTCGATATAGTCCGTGCCGAGCCGGCGCAGGCTGTCATGGACCGCCTGTTTGATATAGGCCTTTGACGGATCCCAGACCCAGCCTTCGCGGCCGGGAATGCGGCGGTTGCCGACCTTCGTCGCCACGATCACCTCGCTGCGCCGTCCCCGGATCGCCAGTCCCACCAGTTCCTCGTTCCGTCCCGCGTCGTACAGATCGGCGGTGTCGAGGAAGTTGACGCCCGCGTCCAGCGCTTCGTGGATGATCCGGACGGCCGGGCCCTCCTCCGTTCCGAGCGACATGCAGCCGAGTCCGATCTCGCTCACATACAGATCCGATTGTCCGAGCCGGTTTCGCTTCATGCTGATCAGCAGCCTCCCTGTCAACAAAATTGCTCCTTCTCCCATCATAACACGCCGGGACGGACAACCCGCAACCAACACAACTCCGAACGGGATCGACTGCGATACCAGATTTCGGGACTTGAAAGAATGAGACGTCCGGCACGCTCCCATGCGGGGTGAAATGGTATATGATGATTACATAAACAAAAAATGTCATAATCGCGTTCGACCGACGGGCACCACGCCGAATTGCGGGGGGAGAGGCCGAACTTTTTGCATTTGTTCGTTATAAGGAACAATGGATGATTCAATTGTTCGGAATTGCGCATTTTCCGGTTGAACCAGGAGGGAACGATGAGGAGAAGCTTAGCGGTATTTTTGACGATTGCCATGTTGTGGACGGGATTTGCGTCGTCCGCCGGCACCGCCTGCGGACAAGACAATCCCGAACTCGGGGATCTGCATGTGGATGACGCGGAAGTCACGGGCCGCAGCAAAAACCAGGTCGCGGTGTTCGGCCTGGGCAGCGTGATTGAACTGAAGGTCACCTTCTGCTATACAAAAAAGGACGCACAATCGACTGACGCGCACGACGAACTGCCGGGCCTGGCGGTTTTGTTGTCCGCGGGAGGATTTCCCGGCGGGAAGTCGAATCTTGGAAAAATCGACCATACAGGAAGGGTGGAATTCCGGGGCATGAAACCGACCGTCATGGTGCTGGGCGTCTACCATATGAGCGACCATGATCTCGATCCGAACCGGCAGGCGGAAATCCTGGAGGCCGTCGACCGGCTCGCCCGGTTCAGACCGACGAAGATCGCCGTCGAAGTTCCAGTGAAGAAGGGGGATCTGCTTAAGCGCGATTATCGGGACTATCTTGCGGGCTCCCTGGACATCACGTCCCCGGGCGTTCTGTCGTCGGGATACCGGACATCCAACGAGGTGTGCCAGCTCGCGTTCCGGCTGGCGCAAGCGTGCGGCCATCGGCAGGTGCACGCGATCGACTGGATGGAAAACATCGGCCAGCGCGGCGTGGGAGACGTCGCGGAGTGGGCGGAGAAGCATCAACCGGAGCTGCACGCGGAAATGATGAAGCATCTCGAGCAGTTGCGCGGCCGCGATCACCTGCCCCGGTCGTTCGCTCGGATGCTGAAGGATCTGAACGACCCGGCTTTCAATCTGCACGACCATCAAATCTACATTCGCTATTTCCCCAGAATCGGCACGCGGACGGACTACGTCGGGGTCGATTGGCTGCGCTGGTGGTACCAGCGGAACCTGATCATGTACGGAAACATCGCAAGCCTCGCCGAAAGCCCGGAAGATCGCATCCTCGCGATGCACGGCGCGTCGCACAACCATCTGATCGGGCAGTTCCTGCGGGAAAGCGGGCTGTTCGAACTGGAATCCCCTCTGGACTATCTCGCGCAGGAAAGGGTGAGCTGACCATGGCGCAAGTCAAGATCTACGCGCTCTCCGACGTCATGCGGCCGATCCGGCGGACGTTCTCGGATACGCTCCACGCCTGTCTCGTCGAGGCGCTCGGTCTGCCCGCGGACAAGCGGTTCCACCGGTTCATGCTGCTGGATCGGGAAGATTTCATCTATCCGCCCGACCGCTCGGAGAAATACACGATCATCGAGATCAGCATGTTCGAGGGGCGCACCGTGGAGACGAAGAAGAAGCTGATCCGCCTGCTTTTCGAAAAAATGTCCGCCATCGGCATCCCGTCGAACGACCTGGAGATCACGATCTTCGAAACGCCGAGGTCCTCCTGGGGCATCCGGGGTCTTCCCGGCGACGAACTCGGCCTGAGCTACAGGGTGGATGTGTAGCCGGTGCCGCCGCGGAACCGACCGATGCGGCAACGCACAGGGCTGCCCGCCAGCCATCCGGGAGGATGGCCGGCGGGCAGCTTTCGCTTGTTCCGCCTGAACGGAAGCGGGAAATCCTTCTGCTCACCGGGAACCGGGCATTTCGGACATTTATTTCGGACATCTTAAGAAATTCTTCATCTTTCCCCATCCCTTTTCGCAAGAACCGCCGTTTATAATGGAAGTCGTAATCGGCCGATTACAGGGGACCAAGAGGAGGCAGTCATGAACGCGCAGACCGTGCTCGTCGTCGACGACGAAAAGGAGATTCGCGAGGCAATCGGCATCTATCTCCGCAATGAGGGGCTGAACGTGCTGGAAGCCGGGGACGGCCGGCAGGCGCTCGAGCTGCTCGACAAGCACGAGGTCCATCTCATCATCCTCGATGTGATGATGCCCCGGCTCGACGGGCTGACCGCGACGCTCAGAATCCGCGAGAAGAAGAACATCCCGATTCTGATGTTGAGCGCGAAGAACGAGGACGCGGACAAGGTGCTCGGCCTGCAGGTCGGCGCCGACGACTACGTGACGAAGCCGTTCAATCCGCTGGAGCTGATCGCCCGGGTGAAGTCGCAGCTCCGGCGGTACATGACGCTCGGCATGTACGAGGGCGGAAGCCGCGTCATCCGGCTGAACGGGCTTACCCTCGATCCGGACGCGAAGGAAGTCCGGCTGAACGGCGAGCCGGTCAGGCTGACGCCGATCGAGTACGGCATCGTGGAACTGCTCATGACGCACGCGGGACGCGTCTTCTCGATCGACGAAATCTACGAGCGCGTATGGAAGGAGCCCGGATTCCGGCCGGAGAACACGGTGGCCGTGCATATCCGGAAAATTCGGGAGAAGATCGAGATCGATCCGAAAAATCCGCGCTATCTGAAGTTGGTATGGGGTCTTGGGTACAAGATGGAGAAATAGGCTGGCGGTCGGCGCGGCGATGGTCCTTTTGACGATCGGCCTGAACGGGGTGCTGGCGGGAATTGCGGATGTCGGAAGATACTCGGGCAAAAGATTCATCGAGGCGAGCGGCATCGTCCGGGAATTGGGGCAGTTCATCGAGTATCTGTCGTTCTACGAGCTTGCGCCGGTCACGTACGAGGAAGCGGAACGGCAGATCCGGGTCGGCAAGGAGGAACTGGAATGGTATCGGCGCGAGAACGCCGAAGCGCTGCAAAAGAGTGACGAGGAAGTCCGGCTCGCGATTCTGGAAGAGCGGAAAGAAGACCTGCGCCGGCATTTCGAATATGTCGACCGGATGCGCGCCGATTTCTACGTCTATCGCGAACGGTTCGCCTATTATTTCACCGAGACGGGAACGGGGCAGGTCTACACGAATCTGGACGCGGAACTGGAGCAATACGGAGACGCGGCGGAAGCCATGAAGGACATGCTCTATGTGATTCATTACCCCGACCGGCTGAACGGCCGGCTGACGATCTATGGAATGCCGGGTTTTCTGCCCTGGCGGGAGGAAGTGGCCCAGGCGATCGCTTCCCGTCCGGCGAAGCTGTTCTCGGGCTGGATCGGGGTGCCGAAGTCGGAAGCGTTCCTGGCGCAGCACCGGGAGTTCAGGCGACATCAATGGTATACATTCGGCATGATCGGAGTCGGGGTCGCCATGCTGGCGGGGCTCGTCGCGGCCCGGAAGAGGCTCGCCGCCGCCGGAGCCGGACTGGCGGCAGACGTTCCATCCGGCTTGCGGAAGATGTGGCGGAACATTCCGCTCGATGTGCGGGGCGCGCTGCTCCTGCTCACGGGAATCGCCGTGTTCAACCTGCATCAGGAAGCGATTCTTCCGTTTGACAACCTGTCTTTGTACAACCCGGTGGATACGGTCGGCGCGGTGCTATGGAAGCTGGCGGTGCTGACGGTTTTCACGGCGGCCCTGGTCCTGCAGGCGCAGGCGTTCCGGAGGCGCGAAGACGGGGAGCCGCTCGGCGCCGAATGGCGTAAATCGCTGACGATGCGGCTGTACGGCGTGTTCCGCGACGCGTTCCTGAACCTGCGGGTCGGCGCGCAGGCGGTGCTGCTGTTCGGCGCGGTGTTCGTCCTGGGGTTCACGATCAGCTTCTTCCTGACCCAGATCGTCTACGAATCGCCGTGGCCGTGGGTGCTGCCGCTTCTGGCGATTGCCGCCGTCCTCATGGTTGTCGTCCTGCGGCAGGCCGGATACCTGAACCGGCTGCTCGCCGCCGCGCGCGAACACGCGGCCGGGCGGGCGACGGGCGATGTGCCGGTGAAAGGCCGGTCGGTCATGGCGGAGCTGGCGGAACATTGGAACCGGATGCGCCGCAGCGCCGAGGCGTCGCGCGCGAGCGAGGCGAGGAGCGAGCGGCTCAAGACGGAGCTCATCACGAACGTCAGCCACGATCTGCGCACGCCGCTCACGTCGGTCATCACGTATGTGGATCTGCTCAAGAATCCGGAGCTGACGGAGGAGGAGCGGAAGAACTACCTTGACATCATCGACCGGAAGAGCAAGCGGCTGAAGGCGCTGATCGACGACCTGTTCGAGGCGACCAAGATGGCGAGCGGCAGCGTCGAGCTGAACCGGGAGCGGGTCGATCTCGCCCAGCTGATCGAGCAGGCGCTGGCCGAGTCCGGGGCGAAGGACGGGAGCGCGGGACCGGAGTTCAGGGTCCGGCTGCCGGAGCGTCCGGTCCTCGCCTTCGTCGACGGCCAGAAGATATGGCGCGTCTTCGACAACCTCATTTCGAACATGATCCGCTATTCGCTGGAAGGGACCCGGGCCTACATCACGCTCGAACGCGCGAACGGGATGGTCGAGATCGCGTTCAAGAACGTCTCGAAGTACGAGCTTGGCGACAACGTCGACGAGCTGATCGAACGGTTCAAGCGGGGCGACGCGTCGCGGCACACCGAAGGATCGGGGCTGGGGCTCGCGATCGCGAAGTCGACGGCTCGTTCGGGCTCGAGGTGGACGGCGATCTGTTCAAGGTGACGGTGCGGCTGCCGGAGGCGTAGGGAAGATTTGAGGCGGCCGGGTCGGAAAAAAGGACGGCGTTTCGCGGACGGTTGGCTTTTTTCGCGGAAGGTTCGGCCGGATATGAAGGGAATGGAAAAGGGACAGGCCGTGCGCCGGATGAACCGGCGGGCCCGTCCCTTCCTTGTTGACGGAAGGCTTACGCGTACGGGTCGATCGTCACGATCGTGCCGTCCGGGTTGTAGTGCAGCTCCGTGTACTTGACGCAGCGCAGGTGGTTGACGCCGCCGGAAAGCGAAGCGTCGTGGTAGAACAGGTACCACTTGCCCTGGAACTCGACGATCGAGTGGTGGGTCGTCCAGCCGATGACCGGCGTCAGGATGACGCCCTTGTACGTGAACGGTCCGTACGGGTTGTCGCTGACGGCGTAGACGAGCTTGTGCGTCGTGCCCGTCGAGTACGACAGGTAGTACTTGCCGTTGTACTTGTGCATCCACGGCCCTTCGAAGTAGCGCCGGTCCTCGTCGCCCGCCTTGATCGGATTGCCTTCCTCGTCCAGGATCCGCACCTCGCGCGGCGTCTCCGCGAACGTCAGCATGTCGGCGCTGAGCCGGGCGACGCGCGGTCCGAGCGCGGGCTGATCCGGCGCGGGCTCCTTCCCTTCGGGGTTGAACGAGCCGGTCTGCCATTTCTCGAGCTGGCCGCCCCACAGGCCGCCGAAGTACATGTACGCCTCGCCGTCGTCGTCGACGAACACGGCCGGGTCGATGCTGAAGCTGCCGGGGATGTAGTTCGGCTCGGGCTTGAACGGGCCCGCCGGCTTGTCGCTCACCGCGACGCCGATCCGGAAGTTCCCCTCCAGGTCGCGCGCGGGGAAGTAGAGGTAGTACTTGCCGTTCTTGAACGCCGCGTCGGGCGCCCACATCTGCTTGCTCGCCCACGGCACGTCGCGCACGTGCAGCGCCTCGCCGTGGTCGACGACCGGCGAGTTCAGATCGTCCATCGACAGCACGTGGTAGTCTTCCATCTGGTATTGGTCGCCGTTGTCGTTCGTCGGACCGTCATGCTCGAGGTCGTGGGACGGGTAGATGTACAGTTTGCCTTCGAACACATGCGCCGAGGGATCCGCCGTGTAGATGTGGGTGACGAGCGGTTCTTTCGGTTTCGGAATATTCGACATCTTGATCCCCTTTCAGTCGAGACAATGGCTTTTCTTGTCCATTATAGCAAGCTGAACCGCTTTCACAAGGGAGTGAATTTAAGGATTTTCCCCCCAAATTAAAGGTAATGGAGTGCAAATCCGCCCGATTGACAGCCGGTTTTCGCATCTGGTTGAATCGGAGTATGCAATGGTGAGACTGAATATGGCGGAGGTGGGCGGCGATGATGCACGACCGGGTCAGCACCGGCGTCAGGGGGATCGACGGCGTCATCGACGGGTTGAGGCTGGGCGACAATGTCGTCTGGCAGGTGGACGATCTCGCGCAATACGGAAGGCTGGCCGCGCGGTTCGCGGAGCAGGCGAAGCGGGACGGGCGGAAGCTGATCTACGTCCGCTTCGGCGGCCACGAGCCGCTGTTCGGGCCCGGCGCGGACGTTGTCACGGTCGAGCTCAAGGCCGACCGCGGGTTCGAGCGTTTCGCCGCGTCCGTCCACCGGCTGATCGAGCGGGAAGGACGGCGGGCGTTCTACGTGTTCGACTGCCTGACCGACCTGCTCGCCGACTGGCATTCCGACCTGATGATCGGCAACTTCTTCCGCGTCACCTGTCCCTATCTGTACGAGCTCGAGACGGTGGCCTACTTCGCCATCATCCGCAACGCCCATACGTTCGCGACGATCGCGGGCATCCGCGAGACGACGCAGCTCCTGATCGACGTGTACCGGGTCGGCGGCGGCGACTACATCCACCCGCTGAAGGCGTGGAACCGCTATACGCCCGTCATGTTCTTCCCGCACCGGCTCGACGGCGACGAAGCCGTCAGCATCACCTCGAGCGCCGAGGCGGCCGAGCTGTTCGCCGCGGTCGCGCGGGGAGAAGACCGGCTCGATTACTGGAACGTCATGTTCGCGCGGGCGAAAGAGGCGCTCGGCGCGCCGGCCGCGCGGCAGGAGCGGGTCAAGATGCGGCTGCTCCGGATGCTCGCCGGCCGGGACGCGCGGCTGCTCAAACTGTGCGGCCGCTACTTCACGCTCGCGGACGTGCTCCGGATCGCGGAACGGCAGATCGGCAGCGGCTTCATCGGCGGCAAGAGCGTCGGCATGCTGCTCGCCCGCCGCATCCTCGAGACGGAGGGCGGCGGCAGGCTCGCGAAGCGGCTCGAGCCGCATGATTCCTGGTACATCGGCTCGGACGTGTTCTACACGTACATCGTCCACAACGGCTGGTGGAAGCTGTTCATGCGGCAGAAGACGAAGGAAGGTTATTTCAGCTGCGCGGCCGAGCTGCGGGAGAAGCTGCTCGCGGGCCGGTTCCCCGAAACCATCCGCGAGCGATTCATGCGGATGCTCGAGCATTACGGCCAGTCGCCGATCATCGTCCGCTCGAGCTCGCTGCTCGAAGACCAGTATGGCAACGCGTTCGCGGGCAAGTACGAGAGCGTGTTCCGCATTAATCGCGGCACGCCGGAGGAACGCTATGAGGCGTTCGAGCAGGCGGTGCGGACCGTCTACGCCAGCGCGATGAACGAGGACGCGCTCGTCTACCGGCAGATCCGGGGCCTCGCGGGCGAGGACGAGCAGATGGCGCTGCTCGTGCAGCGGGTGTCCGGCGACGAGCACGCGGAGGGGTATTTCCCGCACGCGGCGGGCGTCGGCCATTCGACGAACCTGTACGTATGGGACCCGGGCATCGACGTGAACGCGGGGATGTTGCGGCTCGTGTTCGGGCTCGGGACGCGGGCGGTCGACCGGACGGAGGGCGACTACGCCCGGATCGTCTGCCTGGACGACCCGCGCCGGCAGCCGCCGATGCACGCGGGCGACCGGCGCAAGTACGCGCAGCACGAGGTCGATCTGCTCTCGTTCCGGGAAGGCGCGCTCGTCTCGCGGGACGCGGACCGGGTACTGGCGGGCGGCATCAAGGCCGACCGGTCGCTTGTCGCCTCGCCGGACGACGAGGCGGCCGCGCGCATGCGCGAGCTCGGGATCGCGGACCGGCCCGCGCCCTGGATCGTCGATTTCCGGGGGTTGCTGGAGCGGACCGATTTTCCGGCGTTCATGCGGGAGACGCTGGCGATGCTCGCCGCCGTCTATGAATATCCGGTCGACATCGAGTTCACGGTCAACTTCACGCCCGATGGCGGGTATCGCGTCAACCTGCTGCAATGCCGGCCGTTGCAGACGCGCGGGCTCGGCCGGCCGGTCGAGCTGCCGGAGCCGTCGGACGACTGCTTCTTCGCGGCGCGGGGCGGCTTCATGGGCGGCAATGTGCGGCTGCCGGTCGATGTTGTCGTCTATGTCCGGCCGGAAGCCTATCACGCACTGTCCGGGCAGGGCAAGTACGCGGTCGCCCGGCTGATCGGCCGGATCAACAAGGCGCTCAAGGGAAGGCAGACGATGCTGGTCGGGCCGGGACGGTGGGGGACGACGACGCCGTCGCTCGGGGTGCCGGTCCATTTCGCGGAAATCTGCCATGCGGCGGTGCTCTGCGAAGTCGCGTCGGCGGAATCCGGCATCGCGCCCGAGCTGTCGTACGGCAGCCATTTCTTCCTCGACCTTGTGGAGGCCGGCATCTTCTACGCGGCGCTGATGCCCGGCGAGCCGGGCGTCGTCTGGCATCCGGAGCGCGTGCTGGAAAAGCCCAACGCGCTGATCGAACTGGCGCCGGAGGCGGCGCCGCTCGCCGAAGTCGTCCATGTGGCGCGGACGGAGGGGATGGAGGTTTTCGCGGACATCGGGTCGCAGCGGGTGGTGTGCAGGTAGGTGGCGATTGGCAGCTCGTAATTGGCAATTGGCAGTTGGCAGCCAATCTTGTGATATAATGAGACAAGATCTATCCATTCAGGTGATAGCGTGCCTATCTACAACAAACTGGTTCGAGACAAAATTCCTCAGGTGATTGAAACGTCCGGACGGAGGTGCCGCACCCGCATTCTGTCCGATGAAGAATATCGGAAAGAATTGGACAAAAAATTGCGGGAAGAGATCGAAGAATATTTCCGCGCGGAAAGTTCACAGGATGTCCTGGAAGAGTTGGCGGATGTTCTCGAATTGATCCGGGCGCTCGCTCGCGTGCACGGCGCCGGCTGGGAACAACTCGAAGCGTTGCGGGCGCGAAAAGCTGAAGCACGGGGAGGATTCGAAGAGCGGGTGTTTCTGATCGATGTCGACGACCGTTAACGTCAAGTTGATCACCGAAAACCTGGCGGACGAACTGATCGGTGCCATCCGGCGTGCGAGCGGCGTGTATATCATGACGTCGTTCGTCATGCTGTCTGGAGTGAAACTGCTGGCCCCTCATCTGAAACAGGCATTGGAGAACGGAGCGGAAGTGAAGGTGCTGGCGGGTGACTATCTGTTCGTCACGCAACCTGAAGGTTTGAAAGCGCTTATCGATGTGGACAGACGTCTGGAGGCACGTCTGTGGCGCAGCGCTGGCGCATCCTTCCATCCGAAGGCGTATCTGTTCGACTTCGACCACGGGGAAGGACTGCTCATTGTTGGTTCTTCCAATTTTTCTTTCTCCGCAATGCGAATGGGCATCGAGTGGAATCTGGCGATGAACGCGCAGGCGGAGCCCTACACGTTTCAGGTTGCGCTGGACAAGTTCATGCGCAGCTTCTATCATGAATCGACGATTCCGTTGACACCGGGGACGATCGCCCTTTATGAGGACGAATATAAACGTTACTACCGCAAGAATCCCGAACTGATCCGCAGGATCGTGGAAATGGAGGAAGCGGAGTACCGGCAGGAATCCGACGCCGGAGCAGCGGACGCCTGGGATGCAGATGGTGCAGAATTCGTACTTCCCAGACCGGCGCAGGAAGAAGCGCTGTACGAATTGGATCGCACGCTGGAAGAAGGCTACGACAAAGCAATGGTCGTCATGGCCACGGGACTCGGGAAAACCTGGCTCGCCGGTTTCTTCGCGCGAAAGTTCCGCAGTGTGCTGTTCGTTGCGCATCGGGAAGAAATTTTGCTGCAGGCGCGGCAAACATTTCAACGCATAATGCCGGAACGCTCGACGGGACTCTACTACGGCCAGGAGAAGGAAAGCGACGCGGAACTGCTGTTCGCTTCCATCTATACGCTGGGTATGCGGAAACATCGCGAATCGTTCGCGCCTGACCAGTTCGATTTAATCATCGTGGACGAATTCCATCATGCGGCGGCGGCATCGTACCAATCGCTGATTTCGTATTTCACGCCGCGATTTCTGCTCGGCATCACGGCAACGCCGGATCGGATGGACGGGAAAGATGTCTATGCGCTGTGCGACGGCAATATCGCGTACCAGATTCATTTTATCGAGGCCATTCGCCGCGGCTGGCTGTCTCCATTCCGGTATTTCGGCGTGTATGACGAGACGGACTATACGAAGATTCGCTGGCTGGGCACGCGCTATGACGAAGAACAGCTTGCCGCCGTCCAATTGCGTGAACAGTACGCGGCCAAAATTTACGAGGCTTGGACGAGACACAGACAGACGAGAACGATCGGATTCTGCTCTTCGATCCGCCAGGCGGACTTTCTGACGGAACATTTCCGCAGACAGGGAGCTACGGCGGTCAGCCTGCATTCGGGAACGGTCGGCATTACGCGCCAGGAGGCCATTCGGAAGTTGTCTGCGGGCGAGTTGGACGTTATTTTTACCGTGGATCTCTTCAATGAAGGGGTCGACATTCCGGCGGTCGACACGTTGCTATTCGTGAGGCCGACCGAATCGCTCACAGTGTTTACCCAACAGGTCGGCCGCGGACTCCGTGTTGCGGACGGCAAGACGCACTGCACGATCATCGACTTGATCGGCAACTACCGGAACGCGGACGTCAAGCTTCGCTTGTTCACGGATCGCAAGGAAGAAAAGCGATTCACAAAGACGGAGAATTTGATCGCGGCAATCCCGGACAACTGCAGTATTCAGCTGGAGACGAAGGTCATCAACCTTCTCGATGAATTGGGCCGGAAGAAGCTGCCACAACGGGAACGGTTGCTGCAGGCTTACCTGGATTTGAAGAATGAACTGGGTCGGATTCCGACTTATCTCGAGCTCCATCTCCAAGGCCGGGCCAACAGCCTGGAATATCGGAGCGCTTTCGGTTCGTACGTAGGATTTCTGAATTGGGCTGGGCAGTTGTCCGAAGAAGAGAGCGAGATCTTCTACCGGTACGAACCGTGGCTTCGGGATGTCGAGAAGACCGTGATGACCAAGAGCTACAAGATGGTCGTCCTGCTGTACATGCTGGAACGCGGGGAAGACCGCTGGACCGATCCGGTGACGCCGGAAGAGGCGGCGCCGTTCTTTCACCGCTATCTCACGGAGAAAGAATATCGAAAGCGGATTGATTTCTCGGACAAAGAGACGATCCGATTGTGGAAATATGACGAGAAGCGGGTCAGCCGGTTGATCGCCAGAATGCCGATGACGAAATGGAGTTCGGACAAAGGGAGCATGACGACGTTCGAAAACAACGTCTTCGCGTTGAAAATCGCACCGTCAGCGGATGAAAAACGAATCCTGTACAAGTGGACGAAGGAGATCTGCTTGTACAGGTTGCATTGGCATTTTGAGCGGAAGCAGAAGTGATTCTTATTCAAAATTCCCAATCAGCGCCCGCACGGTCGGGATGTCGGCCTCGGCCCAATCCAGAGAAGCAAGTTCGGACAGAGGGAGCCAGACGAGCTGCGCATGCTCTTTCGGCGCGGGGGCTCCCTCTATGATTTTGGCGCGGAACGTGATGAGCCGGACCGCAAAGTCCGGGTATTGGTGCGTCGTGTCGGCGATCCGCTCATGGACTTCGACCAGGCAGTCCAGCTCCTCCCGGATCTCCCGGACGAGGCAGCTCTCGGGCGACTCGCCCGGCTCGATCTTGCCGCCGGGGAACTCCCACAGACCGGGCAGCGGCATCGACGGCGAACGTTGCGCGCACAGGATTTCGTTTTTTTCGTTGAAGATGACGGCGGCTGCGACTTCGAAACGTTTCATGGTTATTCTCCTGACGGCGCGAAATGGTCTATATCCGGATCATACCCGCATCGCGCAAGTCGTTTCAACCTCCTCGGGCGCCGTTTCGGGATTCCACAGGCAGACCGTGTCCTCACAGCGGCAGGAGGCGAGGCGCCGGGCGAGCGCCGGAATCGACACCTCCGGCCGGATCAGGATGCGCACGTTCCGGAACTCGCACTGTTCGAAATGATAGCCCTCCGACCGGATCATGATGACGCAATCCTCGAATCTGCACCGGCGAAAGGCGAACCCGTCGAGCCCGATCGTCTCGTTCGTGAACGGCTGGTCCTGGATCAGCTCCATCGTATGGATCTCTCCTGTTCGTATATGGTCGAGTCAAGATCATAGCATGTCCGGTCCGCAATGGGTGTCGGAATGCGGCTTCGCGGAGGCAACGATTTGCCGACAGACGGATGACAAATTCTTCTTCTGCTGGTATGATTCTTGCAGTCATGCCGGCGCTTGCCGTTGGATGTGGAGGAACGATGGAACCTTTGATCGAACTGCGGAATGTCGGAAAATGGTACACGCCGGGCCGGCCGATCATCACCGGAATTGACCTCGCCGTGCATCGCGGACAGGTTCTCGCCATTCGCGGCGGCAACGGTTCGGGCAAAACGACGCTGCTCAAGCTGATCGCGGGGATCGGCAGGCCGTCCGCCGGCGTTGTCCGGCGCGCTCCGGGCGTGACGGTCGGCTATGCTCCGGAGCGGTTCGAACGGCTGCGCTTCCGGGCGGAAGAATATCTGGCGCATCTGGGCCGCATCCGGCGGATGCCGGGGGAGGAGCTCGGGCGGCGGATCCGGGAGCTGATGGACCTGTTCCAGATGCCGCCCGCCGGACCGATCACGCGGTTCTCGAAAGGGATGGCGCAGAAAGTCAACCTGATGCAGGCGGTGCTTGTCCGTCCCGATGTGCTCGTGCTGGACGAGCCGCTGTCCGGACTGGACGCCAAGGCGCAGGCGGAGCTCACGCGGCTGCTGCTGGCGTTCAGGCGGGAAGGCTCGGCGATCATCGTGACGGGGCATGAGCCGGGATTTGCGGAAGGCTGGGCGGATCGTATGGCGTTTTTGCGGAACGGGCGATTGGAGGAACCGCGGAACCGGGCAACCGAATCGTCGGAGGACGCGGACACGTCGGCGTGGATTTGCGACCAATAGGGGATCGGGTAGGATGAACGCCGGGCTTGTGTGGTATCTGGTGTACGGCTATCTGCGGTCGTATCGGTATTTTCCGCCGCTGCTCGTCTTCCTGATCGGCCTCATGCTGCTCTACGCGAACCGCCCGAATCCGGTGATGGAGAGTTACGCGGCTTCGTCCGTGCTCGTCTATTTCGTGTCCGCGTGGATCGGAGCCGGCTTTCACGGGGCGGTCGGGGACGCGCAGGAGCATATTGCGGCCGTCCATGCGGGGAGCGTGCGCGCGTATCTGGCCGGAAAGACGCTGGCCGTTTTCGCTTGCGGGCTGGTTCTGGATCTGGCGGCGCTGGTCTATCCGGTCGCGGCGGGAAGTTTCGATGCGCCCGTGCGGGCCGGCGAGTGGCTGACGGCGCTGCTCGCGCACATCGAACTGTCGGCGCTCGGGGGAGCCCTGGGGCTCTTGCTCAGCCATCCCATCGTTCAAAAAGGAACCCACGCCACCGCCGCGCTTCTGCTCGTCCTGATCCTGTCCATCGTGCGTGACGGCATACTGGCGGAGATCGGGGAAGGATTTGCGCCGCTGTTCGTCCTGCTGCCGCCCGCCGCGACTCTCGTGGATGGGATGATGAATCCGGATATGGCCACGGGAATGCGAAGCGCCGCCGTCTGGGCCTGGCCCCTGGCGTACGGCGGCGCGCTCTGCTGGCTTTATGCGCGGCTGGCGGAGCGAAAGATGTGAAAGGTTGGGAGGGCCTTGTTCAGGGTTCGCGCACGAACACGATGTAGTCGACGCTGATCGGTTCAAGGCCCGCGCCGCGCAGCAGCTGGTTGATCTGTCCGCGGTGGTACTGGCCGTGCATGGCGACGTGCAGCAGGATGTCGCGCACCGTGTTGCGGAAGGTCTTGCCGGACTGGTTCCGATATTCGATCTCCGCATCCAGCCCGTCATCGTCGAGCGCGGACAGATATCGCTCGAAATCCGAGCGGAGCGCTTCGTGGCGCTCCTGCATCCCGGCGAGGCTGTCCGGTTCGGCCCAGATCGGCAGATGCGAGCTGTCCCGCCCTTCGAGGCGGGTCAGCCAGACCCGTTCGGCGTTCAGGATATGGTCGTACAGACGGATGGCGGCGGCCGGCGGATTGCCGGCGGCCTCGAGCTGCGCGAGCAGACGGTCGTCGGCCCAGTACAATTGGTTGCAGAGCGCGCGGATATTGCGCATGGACATGCCTCCTCGGGGGTGCGGTTTGGAAATCGGGTGTGTCGATTACAGATGCTCGATGATGTCTCCGGCGATGAGCGACGCCGGATTGGCGCGGGCCGCGGCGGCCCGGTCGCCGGCCCGGCCGTGCAGCCAGACGCCGTAGGCGGCGGCGATGCCCGGCGGCATGCCCTGGGCGATCAGGCTGCCGATGACGCCCGCGAGCACGTCGCCGCTGCCGCCGGTCGCCATGCCGGGATTGCCGGTCGTGTTCACGTACACGGCGCCGTCCGGGAGCGCGGTGACGGTGGCGGCGCCCTTCAGCACGAGGACGACGCCGTGCCGCTCCGCGTAATCGCGGGCGACGCCGATCCGGTCGCGCTGCACCCCGGCGACGCTCATGCGCGCGAGCCGCGCCATCTCGCCGGGGTGCGGCGTCAGGACGGCCGGGCTGTCCGACGGCCGGCGCGGCCAGGCGGCGAAGTCCGCCTCCGCCAGCATGTTCAGCGCGTCGGCGTCGAGCACGAGCGGCACGGCGCGCCCGGCGCCGTCGCCGCCCGCCGCGCCGCAGGCGGCGTCCCAGACGCGCCGCAGCCAGGCGGCGTCGCCGGCGAAGCGGCCGAGCCCGGGGCCGAGCACGAGCGCGTCCGTGCCGGCCATCTCGGCCGCCAGCGCCTCCGGGGCGACGGCGGACCAGTCGCCCCGGCCGCCGTCGGCGAGCGGCGCCAGCATCGCCTCGGGGGCGCGCCCGGTCACCAGGGGCGCGAGGCCCGCCGGCAAGGCCCACGCCGCGAGCCCGCAGCCCGCGCGCAGCGCGGCCCGCACGCACAGGAGGCCGGCCCCGGCCATGCGCGGCGAGCCCGCCGCGACGAGGACATGGCCGTAGGTGCCCTTGTGCGTGTCCGCGCGCCTCGGCCGCGCGGGATCGACGCCGAGCCGGCCGCGAACGGCGGCCTCGTCGAGGCGGTACACGCGGACGCCGCGCGCGTCCGCCAGCCGGGCGGGGATGCCGATCGGCGCCACCGTGACGGCGCCGGCGTACTCCGCGCCCGGATACAGCGCGAGCCCGCGCTTCATGAACGCGAGCGCGACCGTGCGGGCGGCGCGGATGCAGGGCTCGTGGACGCCGCCGGTGTCGGCGTCGAGCCCGCTCGGGATGTCCGCCGCCACGATCGGCAGCCCGCTCGCGTTCGCCTCGCGGATCAGCGAGGCGTACGGCTCGCGCGGCGCCCCGCGCGAGCCCGTCCCGAGCAGCGCGTCGATGACGCCGTCGAAGCTCCGCCAATCGACGGCGCCCGGCGCATAGACGCTCGCCGGAATGCCCAGCCTCGCGGCCGCGTCGCGCTGCAGGGCGGCGTCGCCGGTCAGCCGCTCGGGCGGCTCGGCGTACAGGATCGACGCCTCCGCGCCCATCTCGAGCAGATGGCGCGCTGCGGCGATCCCGTCGCCGCCGTTGTTGCCCTTGCCCGCGAGCACGAGCCACCTGAGCGGCCGGCCGCGCGCAGCGCCCCGGCCGCCCGCTCCCGAACCGCCCGTTCCCCCGCCTCCCGCACCCGTACTGCTCGAGCCCGAGCCGCCCGCAACCGTATCGTCAACGCCCATACCGCCAACGCCCGTATCGCCAACGCCCGTACCGCCCGCGCCAGTACCGCTCGAGCGCGAGCCGCCCGCTCCCGCTCCGTACCATTCCGCTCCCAGCGCCATCGCCGCTTCCGCCACTGCCCGGGCGGCGTTCTCCATCAGCACCGCCCCGGGCAGACCGACGGTCTCGATCACATATCGGTCAAGCGCGCGCATTTCTTCCGCCGTGACGAGATGCATCGGGATGCTCCTTTCCTGCAGGTCTCGCATGACTCACCGTTGTATGCTTGACTGTAGCGCAGAAACCCGCCGATTGGCAAGATGGCGTCTTGCAAGCGACAGGTGCAAATGCCAACGAAACGGAAAAACGTTATCGGGGCGGGATCGGCATGAATTGAAATTCTAACGAAACCGAGCGTTCTTGTTTGCCCTTCCGGGGCGGTTTTGGCTCCGGTTCGGCTCGAACAGCGTGTCTCGGTTTCGTTGGTTTTCGGAAACACCGGGTTTTGTCACAAATAAGGTTTATCCGTTTCGTTGGCCCGGACGCCATGACGCCCCGCGTGGTCGCGAGTCGAACTTGCGTTGTCCCGGTCACCCGGTCGCCCGGCGTTCATGCGTCGAACGCTCGTTGGCCGGGCGCCTGGACGCCCCATGCGCTCAAGTCTCGAACAATTCCGCCAGCGGCACGCTCAGCCCTTCGAAGACCGACGACCGCGCCTCATCGTCCTTGCTGAACACCGTGTAATCCGCAATGTCGCCTTCCCCGATGGCATAGACCGCGACGGTCCGGTTTTTGGGATCGACAACCCAGTACTCTTTCACGCCGCACGCAATATACAATTCCAACTTCGCTGACAGATCCTTGCGGGACGTCGAAGGGGACAGCACCTCGACGACGAGCGCCGGCACGCCGTGGTAGTTGCCCGAGGCGTCGATGTTCTCCCGGTCGCAGATCACGAGAATGTCCGGCTGCACGACGCAGATGTTGTCCTCCGCCTTCTTCAGGGTGACGTCGAAGGGCGAGGTCAGCGGCGTGCAAGGTTTACCCTTGAACCACTCGAGGAATCGTCCGAGCAATTCGCTGACCGCCTTCTGATGCGCATACGTCGGCGAGGCCAGGTTGTACAGCACGCCGTCGATCAGCTCGTATCGCTGTTCCGAATGTTCAACCAGCGCCAAATATTCCTCGTACGTCACCCACTCGCTCTTCGGACGGTACGGATACGCCGGATCGCGAACCATGGAATCGGAAGGATCCGTCTTCACCAATTTCGCCACGTCCCGCCCGTTCTTTGTCACGATGATTTCTTCACCGGCCTCGGCGTATTTCAAATACCGGCCGAAATTGTTCTGCAGTTCCGTGGAAGGCACCCTCATGTCCGCACCCCCGAATCGCCAATTTCAACCAATTATAACCGAAAAGATAGCTAACTTCAACATTCATATTAGCTAATTCCGCTCATGCGCTCCTCATTGACACTCCGAAATCCGGTATGCTATATAGATATTGGCACTCTCGACGTCAGAGTGCTAACATCTTGCGTCAGACGGCATTCCCGTGCGGCTCGGCGGTTCGGGTACCCCGGACGCCTGTCGGCGGGAGGCTGTTTCATTTTTTCACCATATTCTTCTCGGAAAGGGGAATGGCGCATGGCGGTGAAGCAGGAGTTCCAGGCCGAGTCGAAACGGCTGCTCGAGCTGATGATCAACGCGATCTACACGCAGCGGGAGATCTTCCTGCGGGAACTGATCTCCAACGCCAGCGACGCGATCGACAAGATCTACTACAAGGCGCTCACGGATGAGAATCTCACGTTCAACAAGGACGACTACTATATCAAAATCATCCCGGACAAGGCAAACCGCACGCTGACGATGTCTGAGTCAAGCCAGTGTGGGCACTTTTTTTTTGGGGATGATGGATCACGCGAAAAAGAGCCAATCCCTTGTTAGCGGTTTCATTTTTTCTTCCTTCGGCAACCGCTTTAAATATCTGGTATCAGT